>Ga0210409_10008177_pt1 | contig 10682 bp, 18 predicted proteins | sample IncBWH17MmetaG_FD_161649 | JGI IMG/M metagenome (GOLD analysis project Ga0210409, IMG submission 161649) | Forest soil microbial communities from Barre Woods Harvard Forest LTER site, Petersham, Massachusetts, United States - Inc-BW-H-17-M | ecosystem: Environmental > Terrestrial > Soil >...
CCCTGGTCTATGTGGTTTTCCCGGAGCGAGCGTTTCGTATAGCACGAGGCGTCGCTCTTGCCTGCCAGTGCGCGGACGAGCCTGAGTACGCCATTTCACTCGGGCGGGCAATGCAAGAACTGTGGGGAGCCTGTGTGGAACCTGTGTATATCCGCCACCTGCGGCAGGCTTATTTGCACCGAGAGGGTGCCCACCGAGTTACTTGCCAGGATTCCGTCTCCGGAAGCGCCCGGGCGACGTCACTCTTTAGCTGCTCCCTTTGGCCGTGCGATTCGGAAAAGAATGCGGTTCGATAACTCGACGATGGGGTCCTCGTCTCCCGGTAGGCTCGTCACAGGGTGCGATATCGGAAGAACGGCGTGCAGCTGCGCAGAACACTGCGAGCGACCATCAGCCGCAGAAGATCCAGCGCGACTCTCGGATTAGACCTCAGCTGCGGTGTCTCGACCACGTCCGGGCGGCGTTCCGTTTGTGGGGCGAGAGTAGGCCCCGCCGGGTAGTGTCTGGGCCGTTTGCCCGGCGAGGCCGTTGTGTCACCGCGCGGGGGCGCCTAATGCGCGGCGACGGCTGGATTCGAGCACATGGCGGCGGGACAAGTCGTGCGGTCAGTTCACGTTTCCGGGTGAGCCTCGGCCGCGGGTTCAGCAGCTTTGATTGCACCAGCAGCGATCGCGGTTTCCACTGCCTCGATGGCCGCGGTAATCCAGCACATGTCGGCATGGCCCACTGCGACGTGAACGCTGAGGGTGTAGGCGTCTGAATTTCGAATGCGATCGATCTCGTATCGCAGTCGGATGGCACGAAGGGTGCGCAGTGCCCGCTGTAAGCTCGCCTGGCTCTCGGCTGGGCTTCTCTCTTTGCCCGTATCATCCGACCGGCTGCGGTCGTACCTCTGTAGCGCGGCGTTCATCGTTGCCAGATTCCGCGTCGTTCGCTTTCGCTGATTGGCCAACACACATTGCAGTCGATGCAGTAGGCATCGATCCTGCGGCGCTTTTTCAGCAGATCGAACAGGGCGCGCCGGGTGTACCCGTGCTGAAACCTCTCGTGGCCACACCTCGGACATGTGGATACGAGCCCGAGCTTGAGTCGATTCCATACCGGCGGATCGTCCGTGCTGCGCGTCCTGCTGCTTGTGGGCGCAAGTGTGCTCGTTGTTATTGTCATGTGCTCCCTCCCGGAACTGGAAGCGAGGGTATCGCCGGGAGATCCTTAAGAACAGTGGCCAAACGGATACTGAGCGGTCCGGGCGCGGCCGAGGATCTGGCCGCGCCACGGATTGAGGAGAGTAACTGGCGCGCAGGACGCCGGTGTAGACTCCCGCAATCTCGAGGGAGCAACACCGACCCATTCGCGAGCGGCAAGACCGCCGACAATCATTGGATCGTCACAGGTGCGCACATACGAGCATGCGATGGATCCCGGTGGCGCCGGCGCAGTGAGGCGGCCAGCGCCAAGCGCGACGCGACTCGCCGCAGGCCGCTGAAGATTTTACGAGGGTGGCGATAGCCGGGCAGAAATCTCGGGATACTGGCGATACGATGGTGCGCCGAGCGGCTGCTCTGGGGAGTTCGACATGAGTAAAGCAAAGGACACCAGGAAAGACCTCAAAAAGAAACCCGCTAAGAGCCTGCTGGAGAAGCGGGCCGCGAAGAAGGAGAAGAAAGCGAGCAAATCGTTTCGAGGCTGAGGCTGGACAAGGCGCTGAGGCTGCATCCGGCGCCTATCGACAGCGAGTATCTGTACTGACTCGTCCACCGACGACTCCGGTAGTCCTCGCCCGCGCCGACCTTCGTCGTTAGTTGGCGACAACAGTGGTAGCTTGCTGCGCTCGATGCGCCGGCATGAGGTGTCACGCATCAATGTAGGTCACCTCCGATAGCTTCGGTCGCAGGGAGGCGCCTAGTCTGCGGCTGTAAGACAAGGAGGTGTACCGTGAAACGAGCATCCGTAGTCTTGGCCGCACTCGCAGTCACAACCGTCGCCCTAGGGCAGCAGACCACCCCGCAGACCCCGGCAGAACCGCGAACAAGCACCACCCCGCAGGAGCAGACAGCTCCGCCAGCAGATGCGAGCGCACGCCTGAGCGAGGCCGACAAGCAAGCTCTGATGAACAAGTGCCTGACTCAGGTACAAGCCGCTAACCCGAGCGTGCCAGAGAAAGACATCAGGGCTTACTGCGACAAGGAGATAAATAGCATCGCATCCCCGCGGTAACTGACCGCGGTGGTGGTCACCCGCACGGCGACCCGAGCAGGTCCGTCGTGTGGGGGGGCAGCGTGACACCATTGCGGACGTGCACGCCCGCGGCCTGAGAGAAGGCCCCGCCAGGTACTGGTACCCGGGATATTGCCCGGCGGGGCCGATGTGTCACCGCGCGGGGGCGCCGAAAGCGCGGTCGCCAACGCGATGCCGGCCCTGCCGCCCTATGGCACGGTGGAATCGTTTTTGTTTTCGGCGTCCCGGGCGCATGCTTTCCCAAGTGGTCACTGAACCTCGTCGGGTCGGCGTGTGTCCATCTCACGGCCATTTTGGGTGCAGCCATGAGCCCGGTGGCTGACGCTATTTTCGTACTCGCCAGTGTATTCGGAAGCGGGCTGCTCGGTTTGTCCCTGCGGAGCGTTTTACCCGAGCGGCACCTGCGTGAAGACTCGCTTGGTATGGTGCGGCTCTGCACGGGCGTCATCGCCACGCTGGCTGCGTTGGTGCTCGGACTTCTGGTTGCCTCGGCCAAGGCGAACTACGATCGCGTAAACGATGAGATCACTCAGGCCGCGGCCGCGATTGTGCTTCTTGACCGCACCCTGGGCCAGTTCGGGCCGCAAACCCAGGAAGCCCGCAACTTGCTGCGCACAGCGGTGGCCTCCGTGGCCAATACGGTGTTCTCCGATCACGGCCGCGGGGTGGCGGATCTCGATGATCCTCAAAGGTTAGCAGTCGGAGACAGGCTTCAAGCCGAGATACGCAAACTGACGGCGGAGAACGACGTGCAGCGCTCGCTGCAGGCGCGCGCTCTGGATCTATCCAACGAAGTCGCAAAAATGCGGCTGCTGACCATCACCCAGGCACAGGGCTCGATTCCAGTGGTCTTTTTGATTGTACTGGTGCTGTGGCTTGCCATCATGTTTGCTGGGTTTGGCTTGGTCACTTCAAAGAATCCAACCGTGATCATCACACTGTTTCTCTGTGCTCTGTCACTCGCCGGAGCGGTCTTCATGATCGAAGAACTGAATCGACCGCTCGAGGGATTGATGAAGGTCTCGAGCACACCAATCCGCTACGCACTGAGTCACCTTGGGGTGTGAACGCGTCAGAGACGGCGGAAAACCCCTCGCCCATAGCAGTCGTCAGGGAGGCCGCCGCCTGCGGATGGCAGGGCGTGTTCGTTTGCGAAGTGTGACGGCCAGCAAAGCTTGCTGCCGGTGACCAGATCAGGCTCTGCGCACTGGAGAAACCGTCATGCGTCTACCTGCGATCTCTGCTCCCCTGCTGCTTGCCTGTGGCTGTGGCGCGACCTACGAGGCGGCACGAGTTTCCGGCCGCAGGCCGAGCGCTCGTGACGTTCACTTGCCCCTGACAGGGCGGAGAGTACGAGTGCTGGTCTGCCTGCTTGCTCTTGGACGGCTCCAGTCCGCCGCAGCGTGGCTCGATAACGCCCATTGTTTCCGCGGGCGTCCGGAAAGCCACCCGCAATCTCATGCCTGCACTCCCGCCCCGCGCACGGATCGTGCTGGAAGCGGGCGCGTAGGCTGATATCGGCCGGCTGGTTATCGCGAGCGAAGGGTCGCTGAGAAGAATTTCCCGCGTCCCGCCTGCGCGATGCCGGTGGGTCCAACGCGCATGCGCTGGTAGACCTCCTCGCGGTGCACGGCTACATCCCTGGGCGCCGCGAATCCAAGTCGCACCTGCACGCCCTTTACGCCGAGTACCGTGACGGTCACTTCATCGCCAACCTTCACAGACTCTCCCAGCCGTCTGGTCAGAATGAGCATGTCGTGCCTCCGTGATTCATTATTTGCAGCGCGACTTGATGGTCAGAACACTGACCGCGACGCTCCGGTTGCGGGTTTGATGTTAGCACCGGCAAGCGATGATGTTTCTTCGATTCACGTCGCGGCCGCGCGACATCAACTGGGTTTTGCGGGAATTTACCCGGGACCAAAACCCGCAGTCCCTGGGTGAGGCTGTGTAGGACATTTCTGGTAGCACTGGGCCCAAATTGTCAGCAGCGACGTTTGACTGCCGAGTGTATGACACTCGCGCGCAGTGGGTTGTTCAGTGTGGATACTTCGGCGCTCCGCGTGGCCCCAGGCATCGAGGGTATTGCGCGTGATGGTCCATCCCATGTGCTGCTCGTAGTCTGCAGTCCTTCTCAGTGATACTTCGAATTTGGGACTCTTGCGAAAGCGAGCCGCGGCGGCGGTACCCGCGGCATGGCAAACCCTGCCCACACTGGCGCGCACGCTAGAGGCGCGTGCCGTCAAGTTGCAGGATAAGTTGCGCCCGAACGATAGAACACGACGGGGAGGTTCAAATGCCTGTGAGAGCATCGATGTGCGCCGCCTGCAGAGCCCTTGCTCTGCTGCTGTTGTCGATTCCTTGATTCGCGCAGACATACGTGAACCTCAGCGCGGGACCGCCGTACATCACCGGAGAGTTGCCCCGAGGGAACACGGTGTTCCTCGTCCCTACCAATGATCTCACCGGGCCAAATTTCCTCTGCTGTGCCCCGGACAATGCGATCGACTCTCACGTTCACAAGTCGACAACATCGGCGTCGCCGCGCCGCGGCGGGTGCGGACCGCCGCGACGGATCAGTTCGTGCTGCTCGTCACGGGCAAGGTGTACACGACGATCGACTGGAACGCCGACGTTCAGGTCACTACTGAAATACCCGCGCCCCGGCATTCGCAGCCTCAGCCTTCGCCCAGCAGCATCGGCTATGCCTTGGCGCATGTAGCGCCAGCGACGTGTTAAAAATGCCGCCGCGCTGTCGTCTGACTAGCTCCTGCTGGGTGGCTTGTGCGTCTGCGTAATGTCGGGCCGGTTGTGCACGCTGTTGAGCCTGCTGTTAGAACGGCCCGACGTGTGCTCTTGCACCTCAACTCTCAGATGGCGCACGCCGCTTTCGCTAAGTGAGTCGGGGTCAGTCCACATTTCCCGCTCGGCAAGCTGCTTGAGTGTCTGTTCGAGTGTTTCGGCGCCTCGGGAGACGCGGCGAGGTACGTCACTCAAAGGCTTTGATTCGGTCGGCGATCCTGGCGTGCCGTTGGAAGCGATCCCCTGGTCGACTCGTTGCTCCACGAGATACGGGATTGAAGAGGTGACCAGACCCGCTTCGCGTGCACGTGTGACCTCCTGCTCGGCAACAGGCACCACAGCTGCGGAGGCGAAGCTCGGGCGGACTTGGACAGCGACTTGCTTCGCAGAGATCGGATCCCCGAAGAAACCCAGCCGAAGGAAATAGCGGGAACGCCCCTCCCGGCGACTCTCTGTCGCGTAGAGCGTATATGCCTTGAATATACCTAGCGATGGCACGCGGCTCAGGTCGATCGGCTGCGCCGACCAGTGGAGCTGCACGGCAAAGGAAACCGGTGCACCCTGAACGACAGCCTCCTTCAAAGCGTGCCGAGTACTTGTGTCGTCGGGGCGGAGCAACGCGATATGATCGCAATTCCTCTCGTCAACGTCGTCCTGAACTGCGGAAACACGGCGCGTTTCCAGCATCTTTAGGACCTGTGTGTCGGTCAACGACTCCTTGACCGGTGCGGGGTCGCTGCTTTGGGGAGCCACCGGCGGAGAATCAGCGGGCAGCAACGAAGGCGCCTCGGAATTGGGCGGCTGCAAAACCGCGTCTGGTGCGATCGTTGCGAACGCGTCGGGACAACGGCCGCGTACGACTTCTATCCACTTCTCGGCATCGGCCAGCGTGTCGAAGTACCCCATGTTGAGGTACAACTGCTCACTGCCATCCGGCTGACGCGCACGGCTTGTGAAGAATGTGAAAGGTTTTAGCTGCGGTGATTGGGGCGGCCGAATGGACACCGGTGCAGGCAGCTGGCACAGCGTGAGCATGAATTGGGCGGTACCAGCCCGCGCCCGATGCACTGGATTGGGGTTCGACGACCCAGCGGGCTTTGCCGATGTTGATGTCATAAGGCCCTCCCTGAGACGAACGTTCGAGTCACGGTCGGGAGAGCGCCAGAACTAATTCAGCTGAGCTTGCACGCTCACACCGGGGAGTGAAGTGCCAACCCCGCTGTCTTAGGCTGTTACGCCCTTAGACCTCAGATCTCTTCGCAGGTGAAGTGGATGGTGTGCTGGGAGCCCTGCTCGGGCACGCCTCCGAGGCCGATCATGCCATGCCCCTTGAGCTGCAGGATGTCCTGGCGTATGAACAATTCCTCTCCGTCGCCGGTCTGTACGAAAGTGCCGTTCGTGCTCTGGTCGACCAATACGAACTTGCTGCGACCGATCTCGATGCGGGCGTGCCGGCGCGAGCTCAGGCGGCCCTTCACTACGACGTCATTCTCCCCGGCACGGCCAATGGTGATGTTCGAGGGGCGTTCGTCCACCACCAGCTCGCGGTCATCGAACCGCAGCCGCAAACGCATGCCGCGCGCTGAGTCCGAAAAGCCCACGATCACGGGAACCATGGTGGTTTCTGTATCCGTGCCCATGGAGCTATCCAGATCGTCGGTAGACGGACCGCCTTTCAGCATTCTCCCTGGCGTGGACATAATCAGCCTCCATGGTGGCGGTCATATTTTCCTCAGCTAGAACCGTTTAACAATGCTGCTGAATGTGAGCTAGGTCTCAGAACCGAACCGGGGGTTGCACGTTCCAATCGAAGGTAGGCCAGGGCCTTCAGCACTCCGCATGCGCCACAGTAGAACGAGTGCCGCGCTAGGATCCGGTGACGCCGGCCCATGCCACCATCCGCGGCAAGATTTTCTTGTAAATCGTTCAGAGGCGACGCGGCGAGAGTGCGGTCACCGCAAATGCGGCATTCGCACGCTTTCGTCTCAATGTCGCTCGCGCCGCCCTGGCTTTATCAGGTTGTCGATCTGCCGACCGTGCTTCTCGATCATGGCGTGCAGCTCATCGACACTGCTCGAAAGGCGTGACGTCGTGGTGTGAAATCCGCGGTCCCACGACATAGGCGCAGGCTTCGGCCACAGGAGGCGGATCGCGCAAGAAGATAAGCCAGATAGTGATTGCTACGAGGAAAGCGATTGGTATGGTGAAGCCAGGCCTGATCATCTCCGCGCCTCCCCCTCGGTACTCGTTGGGGGCACCCTGACGGTGAGGTAAGACCTCAACAAGGGCGTAGATCACGTTATCAGGTCGCCGCATGCTGGTGCGCACTCCTCGGAATACCACGCGGCCTCGGCTTCGCCACCGCCACGGTTTCCGCAGCTTTCCTCCCGCAGCGTGAACACCGCAGTCGCGACGCCAGGGGGGTTGAGCGTCATTGAAGAGCACGCCAGGGCTTTGGCTTGAAGCGCGCACGGTGCCGCGCGCTCGCTGAGCCGACGACCCTCCAGTCAGGAGGAGATTGGCCGCAATAAGTCAAAGGTCGCGCTGAGAAATGTAGGACAGGGATACGCTACGCGCGAGAAGAACGCATGAGGGCTGGAGTCCTATGAATGCGTCAGCGAAGAAGCGCGTCCGATCGCGGCCTCGGAAACGGATCGGCTCCCCGTGACTAAGCCCGTTCATTTCCTCTCGACGTGCCCCGCGTGCGGCCAGCAGCAACTGCAACTCGCGTACACACGGCGCGCGCTAGTTAGATTGCTACAGAGCGGCAACATCATTGACGCGTATTGCTTGGCGTGTGACGTGGTCTGGCCTGTCAACGCCCAGGAACGACACCGCGTGGCTACAGCGATTGCGCCGGGCCAACAGTAACTGAGGACTGCGGAGTGCGCCTCTCAGAGAAGCCAACAAAGAGGCCGCCAGCGTGGATGTCCGCGCTGGCGGTCCAATGCTGAATCCGATCGCACAAGCCGCCCTTGGCGGTAGGCCTAGCGCTAGGCTCCTTCTTCCGGGCGAGCCTCGGCTTCGAGTGCACCAGCAGCGATTGCTTTTCCCACTGCCTCGATCGCTGCGGTGATCCAGGCGACGTCGCCTTGGTCGACAACGACGTGCACACCGTAAGAGCGCGCGTTTGGGTCTGCGTTGCGCCCGGTTTCGTATCGCTGCCGGACGGCGCGAAGCGTGCGCAGCGCCCGCTGCAAACTCGCCTGGCTCTCGAATAGGTCTCTCTCGTGACGACTTTGATCCGACCGGGCGCTGTTGTATGCCTGTAACGCGACGTTCATTGTTGTGAGATCCCGCGTCGTTCGCTGCCACTGATTGGCCCGCACACATTACAGTCGATGCAGTAGGCATCGATCTTGCGGCGCGTGCCTAGCAGGTCGAACAGGATGCGGCGGGTATATCCGTGCTGAAGCCTCTCGTGGCCACACTTGGGACATGTCGAGACGAACGGGATCTTGAGCCGGTTCCAGAGTAGTGGATCATCCGCGCAGCGCGCCCCGGACCTGCTTACGGACGTAAGTGGGCTTGTTGTCGTCATGTGCTCCTTCCTGCTAGTCGCCGGTGGCCCGCCAGCGACCGTGCCAGCGGACCAAAACTGAATCCGGTCAACAAGTCGCTTCGGGAGCAAAGCGCTATTGTTTGGGGAGTCTGGATCCAGGCGCGTAACGCTACTTTTGTCAACGCGAGCCAGTCTGTGCGATACCGAACATTGCACCGGAAGTTCGCTGCAGGGTTGCGCCAGGCCGGCCTGCATGGACGCGGCCTGTCATCGGATAGTCACGCGCCCGGAAACATTGGGACGGCAACCGTCTACCGTTCCGCCAATCCAGGCCGGTTCGAGCGATGCTTACTGAACCGCCTTCGCAGCAACGTTGGACAAAACACCTTCGGTGCCGGTGGGTTCGCGTTCATCATTCGCGTTCATCACGATCACCCCGAGCACCCCTGAGCAAGTAGGCGTTCTGTCGGCCATCGCGAGTACCATTCGCGGCGATCCACCCATGGGAGTTGATGCCGACCGCCTCCTCGAGCTTCACAGACCCTGCAATCGGGCTTGCTGTGTCGAGCAGGGAGTTGAGGTCGTACATCTGGCCATTTACATAGATGAAGGCTCGCGAGTTCACTCCGGCCACATCGCGTGAAACGCCGACGATCTCTCCGTGTTCATTGATCGCGTTCGCTGAACTAGTCGCATCTCCCGGCAGCGTGCCCAGATCGGAGAGTGCTCCTCGGTGATAAAGGAATGCGTGATCACCAGACACGCCGACGACGTCATCTCTATCGTTCAATCCATTTGCTACGCTTGCATTTGCTACGTCCGGAGCCAGCAACGTTATGCGCCCATCCTGCCACTCCACAGCACCACCCACGCAACCCCCGGGATCTTCGACCCAGCCAACGATGTGCCCCTTGTTGTTGATCGCGAGGGCGTTACTGGCCGGGTGCCCGATACAAATCAACGGTGGGGGTGGTTCAGGAAGAAGTGGGAGCTGAGCCAACACGTGGTTCGGGCCACGCCACACGACAGCGAAGGGTGCGGGAAACACAAAAAACCCACTGTTCCCCACCACAGTGCCATGGTTGTTAACGGCCATTGCCATAGTGAGAGGCCCCAAGCCCTCCGCTCCGCCGATGCTCGACCAGAGAACCGCTTGCGGGAAATCGGGACCCTCTGCGTAGCCTGCAATGAGTCCCTTATCGTTTATGCCAAACGCATAGCTAACCTGTTCGGAGCCGAATGTCAGCTGGTTCACTGCACCGCTACTGGGCTGGTAGAAAAACGCTCGCGGTGGACCCAGGAAAGGGTCAGGCGCCGTCGTTGCAATTCCCACTACCTCGCCGCGCTCGTTTATCGCGGTTGCCGACATATCACGGTCGGCACTGATCGATGGAATTTCTGTGAGTGCATATTTGTGAAGCGGGGGCGCTGCCCACGCCGTGGCGGAGAAGAGACAGCTCAGAGCGACAACGAGACTGGTGATTGTTCGCATGGGAGTCTCCCTGGGACACTTATTGAGAGTGGCGGACCCTGCCACCGAGCCGATTTCCCACAATTCGTAGTCGCCGCAAGGCGCGGCGCGCACTCGGCCCCCTAAAAACGACAGTCATTGGGCGGCACTTCGCGATGCGATCGGGCCAAGGGCGTGGCATAGGTTATCTTTAGCAATCGAGTAGGCGGTGGTGCGAGTTTCGCGCGCTCATCTGGGCGAGTACAGGTTGCCGTCAATGCAAGCACCGGCGCCAATTGCGTTCTATGACAGCAGGGCGCCGCTGATCGTACGGCGGGCAAAGCTCGATCGGACCAGGACCAGCGACGGTGAAGGTTGGAAACGCGTCCGTAAAACGAAGCACCGTGGAGCCGCTCGTTGCGTCGAACGATCTCGTTTGGGCGAACGCCGGAGTAACGACAAAAGACCAGAGAAACGCCGACGACAGGGTGCGCAATGTGTCCATTTTTTAACTCCCTTCCCTGAAATCCTAAGGAGTGCGCTTAGGCCGGCCTGGCGGGTGTCCTTATTAGCCTGTTACAGGTGAGGGTCAAGCCTTGGCTCTGGCGGGAGTGTGGCAAACGCGAGCAACGCGTGGTGTCTTGAAAGCGCCGGTAACGATACAGCGCGAGCGGTCTGTGCGCGGTACCC
>Ga0210409_10008178_pt1 | contig 10681 bp, 13 predicted proteins | sample IncBWH17MmetaG_FD_161649 | JGI IMG/M metagenome (GOLD analysis project Ga0210409, IMG submission 161649) | Forest soil microbial communities from Barre Woods Harvard Forest LTER site, Petersham, Massachusetts, United States - Inc-BW-H-17-M | ecosystem: Environmental > Terrestrial > Soil >...
GAGCGCGTTGTACGGCGCTCGCGCTCCTTATCCCCCCATCGGGCACTTTGGTGCTAAGCCGTGAGTGATGAGCGAGCCCGTCACATCGACGTCGACCGCCGTGACCGAGGGGATACGCGTCGTCGTAAGGAGCGCATATCTGGCCAATCAATCGCTGCCTCTCGCGAATCGATACGTATTTGCATATACGGTCCTCATCGCCAACGAGGGCACCGAACCGGCCCAGCTTCGTACACGGCATTGGATCATCACGGACGGGGAGGGCAAAGTAGAGGAAGTGCGCGGACCCGGAGTCGTCGGCCAGGAACCCAATCTCAAACCGGGCGAGCACTTCGAATACACGAGTGGTTGTGTGCTTCGGACCCCGCGGGGCCAGATGCACGGGACCTATCAGATGCATCGGTCCAACGGTCGCGTCTTCGATGCGGCCATCGCTCCGTTCCTATTGGCGCTGCCGCACTCCCTCAACTAGACAGAGACGGGAGTGGACGAACGCACCTATCAAGAGCTCGCAGACGAAACCTTCCGCGTGATCGGCGATGCATTCGAAGACGTCGATCCGGAGCTGGTGGATTGCGAATCCGCGGGTGACGTCGTCACGCTGACGATGCGAGGCGGGCACAAATGCGTGGTCAACACGCAGCGTCCCGCGCGTCAGATTTGGCTTGCCGCCAATGCGCGCGGCTACCACTTCTCGTGGGACGAGGCGGGCCGGCGTTGGGTCGACGACAAGGGTCGCGGCGACGAGCTCTACGCGACGATCGCGCAAGTGGTCCAACAGACCACAGGAGTCACGGTGAACTTCGCAAAGTTCGTAAGTAAGCAAGTTCGATGAGCCTGTACGACGAGATCGGCGGCGAGCCCAAAGTTCGCGCCGTCTTGCGGTCCCTGTATGACAAGCTGTTCGAAGACCCGATGGTGGGGTTCCTTTTCGCGGGAAAAGACAAGGAGCGCATCGTGGATCGCCAGGTGGCATTCACCTGCGGCTTTCTCGGTGGGCCGCAGGCCTATACGGGTCGGCCCCTTCCCGAAGTGCATGCGTCCTTGCCGCTGCTGCCTGGCCACTTCGACCGCAGACATCGGCTGCTCGCCCAGGTCCTAGCCGAGAGCCGCGTACCTACCGAGGTCAGCCACGCCTGGCTGCGAATCGACGAGAGCCTGCGCTCGAGCGTTTTGGCGGCCGCGGAGGAGGCGCGCACAAAGACGCGGGAGCAATAAGCGCGGGGTGCTAAATTCCATTGTGGCATGACCATGGATGAACGGAAGACCCAGGGCACGAGCCCAGCAGCCCGGAGCGGCCCGCAGCCCAGCGTTTCCCAAAGCTCGGCGAAAGCTGCTGCCGCAGACGATCACCTGCCCACCACCCGATTGCCGCCCCTGCCGGCCCCGCCCTCTCAATCACCGGGGCGTGGTGCGGCCACTGGCTCGCCGTCGGGCGGGCCACCGCCGCCACCGTCGCGGCCGTCTTTGCCAGCATCCGAACCGCCGGTTTCTTTGCCGATGACTCGGGGTCCGCGCCTTTGGCGCCATTGGACCGATGCGTTCGCTTCGTTGTTCCACGGCCCTGGAAGCGATGTTCGGACTCACGCGGGCCACCCGATGGCCTTCGTGAGCACCGTCATAGGTCTAACGCTGGTCGTGCTGGGCATCGCACAAGGGCTTCGCAGCGTGCCGGTAAGCTCAACCTTCGAGCCGGTCGTCATCGCATCGCTGGTAATTGCTCGGGCGCTCGCCGGACTGGGTATGGTCATTCTCGGGGTCTGGTTTCTGCGCCTCGGCGAGCGTCTCGCACTCGGAAAACAGTAAGAGGCGTCTTGACTTGACCGGGATGTGTGTCCTACGTACATTTCAAATCGAACGTTTACGTAAGACCTGCGAGTAAGAGTTAAGTCGCACCATGTCCGACCACCACCGTTTGCCCATGCTTCGGCTTCGAAGCGCGTCCTCGAAAGGCGCTGTCCTGCGCTCGCTCGACGAGGCACGCGAAGAGGCGCGCGAACGGCGGGAGCTCATGCAGATCGGTGACCTGGCGCGCGAGACGGGCAAGACGGTGCGCGCAATCCATCTCTACGAGGAGCTTGGCCTGCTCGCACCGGCGGCACGCTCCAAGGGTCGCTTCCGCCTTTATGGGCGAGAAGCGCTCATGCGCATTCGGTGGATCGGCAAACTCCAGGAGATGGGCTTCAGCCTCGGAGACATTCAGACCATCGTGCGCGAATGGGAGCACATCGAGAGCGCGCCGGGCGCAATGAAACGCATGCGCGAGGTCTACGCCCGCAAGCTCGAGGAGACACGCGAGCAAGCGCGCAGGCTCGAAGCGCTCGACCACGAGCTCCAGGCGAGTTTGCGCTATCTCGACACGTGTGACATCTGCGACCCGCAAAGGCTTCTGTCTGCGTGTGACTGCTGCGATTTGCATGACAAGGAGACCGATGTTCCCGAGCTTGTGCTCGGGTTCCGTGCTCGGTGAGCGAGAATGACGATCAAGCTTCCCATCTTCATGGACAACCACTCGACGACGCCGGTCGACCCGCGCGTCCTCGACGAAATGTTGCCGTACTTCACGACGAAATTCGGCAACGCAGCGAGCCGCAGCCACAGGTTCGGTTGGGAGGCCGAAGAGGCCATAGATTACGCGCGGGAGCGGATTGCGCGCCTCATCGGCGCCAAGGATTCCAAAGAGATCGTCTTCACGAGCGGCGCCACCGAAAGCGACAATCTCGCCCTCAAGGGGGTAGCGGAGTTCTACAAGGACCGCGGGAACCATATCGTCACGGTCGCCACCGAGCACAAGGCGGTGCTCGACACGTGCAAGCGCTTGGAAAAGCAAGGCTGCGAGGTGACCTACCTCGACGTGGGCAAGGATGGGTTGGTCGACCCCGATGACGTCAAGAGGGCCATCAAGGACCGGACGATCCTGGTGAGCGTCATGCTCGCCAACAACGAGATTGGCACCGTGCAACCGCTCGCAGAAATCGGCAAGATCACGCGTGAACGCGGCGTGCTCCTGCACTCGGACGCAGTCCAAGGCATCGGCAAAATCGACTTCGACGTGCAGCGGATGAACGTCGACCTCGCGTCGCTCACCGCGCACAAGATTTACGGCCCCAAGGGCATTGGAGCGCTCTACGTAAGGCGCAGCAAACCGCGGGTTCGCCTGGTGGCGCAAATGGACGGCGGCGGGCACGAGCGAGGCAACCGATCGGGAACACTGCCCGTGCCGCTCATCGTCGGTTTCGGCAAAGCCTGCGACATCATGGCGCACGAGGGAAAGGCCGAGAGCGCACGCCTGGCTTTGCTGCGCGAGCGGCTCCGCGCGCGGATTATGAATCAGCTCGACGAGGTGTACATCAACGGATCGGTCGAGCACCGTCTACCGGGAAACCTCAATATCAGTTTCAACTTCGTCGAGGGCGAAGGCTTGATGATGGCGATCAAGGACGTGGCGGTCAGCTCAGGTTCGGCCTGCACGTCGGCGAGCCTCGAACCGAGCTACGTCCTGCGCGCCCTCGGCGTGGGCGACGAGCTCGCGCACTCGAGCATCCGTTTCGGATTGGGCCGTTTCAATACCGAGGAAGAGGTCGACTATGTGGCCGACCTGGTCGTCGCTAAGGTCCGGCGGCTTCGCGAACTGTCTCCGTTGTATGAGATGCACAACGAGGGCATCGATCTGAAGAGTGTCTCATGGGTCGCTCACTAGGAGAACGGACATAGTCATGGCGTACAGCACGAAAGTCATCGAGCACTACGAGAACCCTCGCAATGTGGGAACGCTCGACAAGAGCGACCCCGACGTGGGCACGGGCCTGGTCGGCGCCCCTGCGTGCGGCGACGTGATGCGGCTGCAGATCAAGGTCAACGGACAGGGCATCATCGAAGACGCGAAGTTCAAGACATTCGGCTGCGGCTCGGCCATTGCGAGCTCATCGCTCGCCACCGAATGGATCAAGGGCAAGACCGTCGACGAGGCCGAGACCATCAAGAACTCGCAGATCGTCGAAGAGCTGAATCTGCCCCCGGTGAAAATCCATTGCTCGGTATTGGCCGAGGACGCGATCAAGAGCGCGATCTCAGACTATCGCAAGAAGCAAGCGGAGCGACGCGCGGCAACCACTGCAAAATGAACACGGGAGCCATCCAGGAGACGCCTACGACGGGCAAGACGCCGAGCATTTCGGTGTCTCCGCAGGCGGTCGACGCGATCGCGCGACAACTGAAAAAGCGCGGTACGCCGGGCGCAAGCTTGCGTCTGGGCATCCGTGGCGGCGGTTGCTCGGGCTTCTCCTACGTGATCGAGTTTCACGACGGCGCTCCTCATGCGCGCGACCGAGTGTTCGACTTCGTGGCAAGCGATCAGGCACCCGTTCGCGTGGTCGTGGACCCCAAGAGCCTCCTCTATCTGAACGGGACCGCGCTCGAGTGGGAACAGACATTGATGCGCCAGGGCTTCAAGTTCGCCAACCCCAACGAGAAGACGGGCTGCGGCTGCGGCAGCAGTTTCGGTTTGTAGTGGATCCCTTCGCGACACTCGGAATAGCGCCAAGCTTTGATGTCGACCTGGCCGAAGCGGAGCGCTCGCATCGCGAGCTGTCCCGCGCGCTCCACCCGGACAAGTTCGTCGGCGTCGAACGCGACCGCAGAGCCGCGCTGGCGAAGGCGGTGGAGGTGAACGACGCATGGCGCATCGTGCGCGATCCGGTGCGTCGCGCGGAAGCTCTGCTCAAGCTTGGCGGCGTGGAGCTCGCGGAGGGACAAGAGCCGAAACCGGCGCCCGAGTTCTTGATGGAGATGTTGGAGCAGCGCGAGGCACTGAGCGAAGCGAAGAGCGCCAACGATCTGCGAGCAATCCGCGCCATGGCGACCGGCATCGAAGCGCGTGTGCGCGAAACGGAAACATCGCTCTCCGACGGATTCGCGCGCGGCGAGAAGGAAACGCTGGTCCGCAAGTTGGGTGAGCTACGTTTCTTCCGACGTTTTCTAGACGAAGTGAGCGCCATCGAGGACGAATTCGCTACGGCGCCCGGCCCGAGCTTGCGTCATGGCTCTATTTGAGATTTTTGACCCCAAGGCCCCGCCCCGTCCGATTGGCATCGACCTCGGAACGACGAACTCGCTGGTCGCGTATGTGCAAAATGAGCGCCCCGTCGCCATCGCCGATTGCGACCTCGAAGTGCTCGTGCCCAGCGTGGTCACGTACATGCCGGAGGGGGACATCGTGGTCGGGAGGCGAGCGGTCCGGCTTGCCAGCGAGCACCCGCGGGACACCGTTGCCAGCGTGAAGCGCCTCATGGGCAGGGGCGCCGACGACCCCGAAACACGGCGCCTGGGACCCTACGAGTTCGTCGAACCGAAGCCGGGTGAATCGAACGCCGTCCGCTTTCGCGTGGCCGGTGGGCGGGTCGTGACGCCCGTCGAGGTCAGCGCGGAGATCCTGCGGGCGCTCAAGTCGGAGGCTCAGGAAAAGTTGCACAGCGTCGGTGGAGCCGTAATCACTGTCCCTGCCTATTTCGACGATGCGCAGCGGCAAGCGACGAGAGACGCCGCGCGCATCGCGGGTCTCGACGTATTGCGCCTGCTCAACGAACCGACGGCGGCGGCCCTTGCTTACGGCCTGGAAAAGAAGAAAAACGGGACATTCGCAGTATACGATCTCGGCGGCGGCACGTTCGACGTCACAATCCTCGTTCTCGATGACGGGGTCTTCCAGGTGCGCTCCACAGGCGGCGACAGCCAGCTCGGCGGAGACGACATGGACCGCGCCCTCGCCCACGAACTGCTCGCGGCGCTCGGCTTCGTCGAGCGGCGACAGACGCCGCAGCTCGTACGACTGGTCCTCGACGAGGCTCGCAAGGCGAAGCACTTACTGAGCGAGCGGGATTCCGTGGCCGCCGAGATTCCGGGCGACGGACGGGCGGTCGACATCAAACGCGCGCGGTTCGAAGAGTTGATCCGGCCTCTGCTCGAGCGAACCGGCATAGCCTGTCGGCGAGCCCTCAAGGACGCGGGCGTCAAGCCGGAGCAGCTCGACGGCGTAATTCTCGTGGGAGGCGCAACACGCGTTCCCGCGGTGCGAACGTACGTGGCGCAGCTCTTTGGCAAAGAGCCGCTCGTCGACATCGACCCCGACCAGGTCGTCGCGCTCGGCGCGGCGGTTCAAGCCGACCTGCTCGCGGGAGAAGGCAGACGCGAGGATATTCTGCTGCTCGACGTCACCCCGCTGTCGCTCGGCATCGAGGTGGGCGGCGGCGTAGTGGACAAGATCCTGCCGCGCAACACGACGATTCCGTGCGCCGCCCGCGCGACCTACACGACCCAGGAAGACCATCAGACTGGCTTCGAGATCCATGTCTTGCAAGGCGAGCGCGAGATGGTCTCCGACAACCGGAGCCTGGCACGTTTTACCCTCAAGGGAATCCCGCCGATGCCGGCGGGCATGGCGCGTTTGGAGGTCACTTTTCAAGTCGACGCGGACGGTCTCTTGAGCGTGCACGCGAAGGAGCTCACGACTGGCCTCGAACAGGCGGTCGCCGTCAAGCCCACCTACGGGCTCGACGACGCAGCGGTCGAACAGATGCTGCTCGATGCGCTCGATCACGGCGAGGAGGACCTGAGAATGCGGCGCCTCGCGGAAGGCCGCGTCGAAGCGCTCCGCATTCTTCATGCGACGACCAAGGGTCTGGCCGCCGACGCCGATTTGCTGGCTACGGGTGAGCGCGAGCGCATCGAGGCGGCGTGTGGGGCCCTCGAGCAGTCGGTGCGCGGTGACGATCCGGCGCGTGTGCGCACGCGCATCGAAGAGTTGGATCACGCGACCAAGGCATTTGCCGAGCGGCGCATGAATCGTGCGATCGCGCGGGCAATCGAGGGCAGACGCGTCGAGCTCATCGAGGACCGGGTCAAGCACGCCAAAGGTGTGGACGAGGCGCACGCCCAGCCCGCCGGCGGGACAGTGCTCAAGCGAACGGGGGAGGCGCGCTGATGCCCCTTGTGCGCTTCAAAGGATTCGGCGAGGTCGAAGTGCCCATCGGGACGTCCATTTTGGAAGCGGCGGCCTTGGCCCACTTTCCAGAGGGAAGCGCTTGTGGCGGAGTTTGCGCCTGCTCGACGTGCCACGTGTATGTGACGAGTGGCGCCGAGCTTCTGAGCGATCAGGAGGATGACGAAGCCGATATTCTCGACAAGGCCTTCGACGTACGCGGCTCCTCGAGGTTGGGGTGCCAATCCAAAATCGTGCGAGACGGAGTCGTCGAGGTCGAGATCAGCCGCGAGAGCCTTCAAGCCTACGAGAACGAACATCCAGCCGAGCGTGGAAAGTACGTAGGTAGTGTCCCGAGTCGGTCATTCGCGAGCGAATGACTGACTCGGGACACTACCTCCGCCGTCGTCTGGCGTCAGCCCGACGAGGGGCGGAGGTTTCTTGTTCTACTGACCTGACTCCGTCAGGTCAGTAGAACAAGAAGGGCCACCAATTCTTCATCGGTGAGCGGTCGGCGCTTCGCGCACTATTTCCGAGCCCGGGCATGCTCTGGCGAAGGTAGATCTGCCAGCCGCCCGCGCAGTCGTCGCCCGACGAAGGCGCGGACGCAGTATCCTTTGCGCTTGTGTACACATCGGTGCGATCCCCGCTGTCCGGGCCGTTGCGCATCGCGTAGTTCTCACATCTCGACTGCACGGGCGTGGGGTTGCCGTAATCCCACTCGAACTGCGCATTCGGTGGAAAATGCGCGTTGCCGCACCCTTGGACGAACGGGTCTATTTCCCACGTTCCACCGTCCGGGTAGGTTCCTTGAGCCATCGTCTGGTTCGGATAGCTGATACACGCCGGCCCCCGCCGCGTGCACCAACCGCTATATCCGCCCATCGCGACGAGCTGGTTCCAACTGTCGAAGTTCGTCGCGAAGCGGGCTTCGAAGTCGTCGTTGAAGAAGTCGCTGGCGTTGTCCTGAAGGTAAGGGATTGCCAGGCGCATGTTCTCAAACCCGATCGAGCGGACAACCAGGTCGCATCCGGGTCCAGCAATGGTCGGGTCTAGATGGGCGATTCGCGCTGTGACCGAGCAATGGGGCATGCTCGGGGGAAGGCAAACATATCCTGTGCACGAACTGAACATGCCGGGTACGGCGCGGTTTTGGGAGTTGTATACCTGCTTCGACTCGAACATGAGCCCGGGCGCGCGTCCCGGCGCGCTGTCACCCACCTCCAGCCACATCTCGTTGATGATGCCGCGCTCGAATAGCTCGCAGAGCGTGAGGTAGCCGTTCGGGTTGGCCGGATCGGGGTACGCGTAATTGGCGGCGAACGATGCCGAAAAGAGTGCGCTCGTGTCGAACTGGCCGCTGGTGGGGTTGATCGGAACGCGGGTGCTGGACACGTAGGGCCAGTTCGGCGACGGTGAATGGTCTGTCAAGTCGACGAAACGGGAGAGATTGTAGACGAGAAAGGGGGGTGCATTCGCGTCTGCATAGCGGTGGTATCTCGAGCTCTCGGCTAATGCGTCGATCAGTTGTTGCGCCTTTGCCTGGGCGAGCTGAGGGCTTTCCCGGTTGTAGAAGTCGAGCACGAGGACATTGGGACGCATCTCCGTGATGGCGTCGTGATTTGCGCTCAGCCAGGGATCGGAGTTGGCGCTGCTGTTTTTATTGGGCCAAACGACCTCCGTCCTCGGGCCCGGCCCGTCGGGGCGGACGCCTCCGTCGGGCGCTGCGCCGAGGTCGCCGTCAGGCGCGACACCGGGATTGGCGCCGCTGTCGGTCGTCTGGCCGAGATCAACCGCGTTGACCACGCGCGTTTCACATTGCGCGCCGCACAACGCAAGGGCGGGTAGGACTGCGCCAGAGAGCGCGTATAGACGCATGCGTGGACCCATCATTTGAGCACCCCCATGACCATCCCGTCGGCGAGCAGCGACAGCGTGCTGATACGACCCGCATCGGTGTCGGCGATTTGCACCTGTGTGGGGGGCCACGTAGCGAGCGCACGAGCTTGCACCAGGAGCGAGAGCGGAGCGAAAAAGGGAATTGCGACGCCGGCACCGAGCGCGGTCAGCGCCGACCAGATATCGGAGACGTGCCCTTCGAAAGGGGGGCTTGCAATGCCTGTGACGTGTGTGTGCTGCATTCCAGCGCCGGCGCAGACGAAAGGCACCAGAGCAGCGCGCGGCCACCAAGTCTTGACTGCTTCGAGGACGGCCAGTTGCTGCTCCACTTTGGCGATGCCCGCCGGCGCGGACAAGGTCGATGCGGGACCGAGTCCTTCGAAGCTCACGCGCAGGCTCAGCCCCTGTGGCCAGCCGTAAGACACCAGCGCTTCGGGGCCCCACGTCGTGCCGGTCGCTCCAAAGTTTTGGAGAACTCCCCCTCCCAGGGCCACTCCCATGCCCGATGCGAAGGCGTGGCGGGACTCATTCGCATCCTCGTGGACGGGCGAGACGGCGGCGGGGCCTGGCACCGCTGGCGCCGAAGAGCCTGCGGAGGCGCTGGCCCTCGTCGCGGGGGTCCATAGGTCCGCGAGACTGGCCTTCAAAAGCTCGACGGCACGTACCGCAAGGATCTCCGAGGCGCGGCCCCGATCGCGGTCCGTCAGGACTGCGTTCTGAATGATGGTCTTCCGCCGGATTCTGTCGGATACCCATATCTCGGCAGACGCCGTTCCTTCTCCCGACGGCGTGACGAATATGGCGAACGCGGCGATCGGACCGAGCTCGCGACCGGTGGTCTCCAGCTCGCGTCTCGCGTCGCTGCCGCTCAAGGCAATAACGGCGACGTCGAACCCGGCGGCCTTGAGCTCGCCCCGCACGCGCGCCATGGCTTCGGTCGTCATTTCATCCGGCGCTGCGCCACGAAGCAGCACGACGGTCGGAGCGGGGGCATCGGCGAGCGGATTGGCGCGCGCAGCGCTGAGCGAAAAGAGCGCCAGAGGCGCTATGCAAAGCGCCGAGGCGGCCAGCCGCCAGTTCATTGCGATTGCAGCAGCTTACGAGCCGATGACGCGTAAGGACCGTCAGGAAAGCGGGCCAGGTATGCTGTCGCGATAGCGCGCGCGCTATCGACATCACGAATTCGCTGCGCGAGCACCATCTTGCGACCGAGCGCCTGGGACGCATACGCGCCGTCGGCGCTCTCTCGGAGATAGACGTCATACCACTCGATCGCAGCGGCATCGTTCTTTTGAGCCTCGTCGATGCTGCCCAGGAAGAAGGGCGCATCTCGCGCTTGCAAAGAGTCAGGGTAGCGCGAACGCTCTGCCGTGAGAGCGCGCTTGGCGACGTCTCGGCGTCGCGCATAACGGGCAGCATCGGCGAGCGCCGCGAGCTCGATGGGCGTGGACTCTGCCAGCACCTTGTCGATGCCCCGACGGTCCGCATCCTCGATCACGCCGTCGAAATCGCCGTGGGCGACGCGGGTGTTCCAGTTCGGCTCTTCCGCCCGTGCGCTGGTCGGCGCGGTCGGCGCGACGCGTGAAGGAGAACCGGACGCACTCCGGCCCCCTGCAGCTTGAGACGCAGGCGCCAGGCGGGTTCCGATCGCGTCGGGGGAGCGTGCGGCCGCATTGAGCTCGTCGACTAGCGACAACGATCCTGCCTTGGTGTTTGCAATCAGATGTTGGCCTGCGTCCACCTTGACGCCACCCGCCGCCAGCGGTCCCTCCACGACCACCGATCCCTTGTGGAGCTGCAGGTCAA
>Ga0210409_10008179_pt1 | contig 10679 bp, 13 predicted proteins | sample IncBWH17MmetaG_FD_161649 | JGI IMG/M metagenome (GOLD analysis project Ga0210409, IMG submission 161649) | Forest soil microbial communities from Barre Woods Harvard Forest LTER site, Petersham, Massachusetts, United States - Inc-BW-H-17-M | ecosystem: Environmental > Terrestrial > Soil >...
TCGTCTCAGGATGCGTGCAAACAAGGGGGTGATAGGTGCCGGGAGATGTGACGGGGTCATCGATGGCAGCGACTCCTTGCCGCACGTAGCCGCCGCTGTTGTACGTGGCGTCATGCTTGAGTGTTTTGCCTTCGATGCGTTTCTTGACCGCATCGGGCAGGAATTCGTAGGCGCGGTACATGCTGTTGAAATACGTGTTGCCTCCGGACGGCGGAACTTCCAGCGCATAAAGGATGCTGGCCTTAGGAGGATCCTGCAGGTAGGACATGTCCGTATGCCAGGTGGCCTCGCCCGCGCCCAGGCTTCCGATGGGCGCGCCGTTTTCCATCACATTGGAGACAACATAAATTTCGGGATGGCCCTCAACGAAACGGCGCCCGGATTCCTGGACCGGCGCCCAATCCAGATCACCAAACCTCTCGCTGAATGCGATGAGATCGTCATCGTCGAGAGTCTGCCCGCGAAAGAGAAGAACCGAGTGGTCCAGCCAGCCTCGGTAGATGCGCGCGAAATCATCCGCTTCGAGCGTTTGCAAATCAACTCCCTGAATTTCCGCTCCCAGAGCTTTTCCTGTCGGGATCACGGCGAGGCGGGATTTTTTTTCCGCTCTTGATGATTTACTTCCCATGGAGAATATGGCCTCCCTCGCAAGTTTCGCGGCGACGAATTAATTACGGCGCCTTATTGCGTGCCGTCGCCATTCGGATCAATGGTGTGAATCGGCAAATCGTAGTGCGCTTCCGTGAGTTCCCAGCGGCGATTTTCTTCGCGCTTCATGGTGGCCTGGTCCGGGAAAAGCTGCTTTTCCACTTCACTGCCGTGCACGGAGGAAGAAATGTTTTTATAGGTGATGACGATGCGGTATTCCCAGCGGGAGTCTTCCCCGGTGTGATTTCCCGGCCGGTAGACTGCGTAGGAAGTCACGTACCCCAGTTCCTTTTCGCGGTTCAGGGTGGCGATTTGATATTTTTTAAAGAGTTGCCAGAATGCGTCGGCGTAACCCCACTTCACTTTGTAAACCCACTCGACCATGTAGGGCTTGTCGGAGGAAGAAGCGCTGGCGCCGGCCGTGCCCTGGCGGGCGTAAACTTGCAGAACGCAGGCCAACACGATGACGAGCGCCATGGCTGCCAATCGCGGCGTTTGAAAACCTGGACCCATTCGAAAGGTCATGTCCAATCCCTCCGTTCACGATCCCACCGCACTATTTTTTTGGCGCGGCGGGATTCAGCGGGTACGTTTTCAGGTTCAGCGGGCCGTATCCCAAGTGGCCGCCATCGCGGTCCACATTGTTTTCGTCGCACGCGAATTCGAAGAGTTCATTGCCCGGGGGCATGGCGGTAAAGACTCTGGAAAATGTCCAGGGCTTGGTGTAGAACTTTGGATCTTCCACCGTCACTTCATGCGCCAAGTGATCCGCGTCGGGGCGCGACCAGCGCTCTACAACGTGCATGGCGTCGCTGTGGGGATGCGCGTCATCGTCAATCCAGCTCAGCTTGTCCTTGAAGCCGACCGAGTCGATGACCAGCGTGTCGCCGTCCCATTTGCCGACACCATCGCCAAAAAAAGAGGGCTCAAAGTCCTTCGAGTGGGCGCGGCCGTCGAGGGGAATGGTGCGAAAGGTCCACATCAATTCGTAGAGGAATGCGATGCGATTCGAGTTTTGGACAATCTCAAACGGCACGCCGCTGATGCTGGCTCGCGGTATCCCGGCGAACAGGCACAGCGCTTCCGGATTAATCGATTTGGTGAGGTTGAATTTGTACGCCTCTTCTCCGGCAGGAGTGAACGGCGGCCCGCCTACGCTTTTGAACATGCCGCCGAAAATGAGCGGGCCTTTCCAGAATCCGGAGAGGTCAGGCTTGCCGTCGGCCGCGCGCGGAGCCGGTTTCAGCGGCCGCGCAGGGGTTTTGACTGGGCCAGCGTCTCCACTCAATTCCCTGTATGGATTTTCCGGAGGCGGCGTGGATTGCGCGCTGGCGGATGGGTGCGCCCACAGAAATGCAACAATGGCGCTGCAGGCAATAAGAAGTCGCATGTGCGTAAGCTAACGGACTGCTATGGCGGTGTCAAGGAACGGACTTCAACCGCTTGACCCCTCCTTCCCCCTGATGTAGATTGCATTTCGTGAGAAAAATATTTGCCGCATTTGCTGCAATCGCCGCGATGCTGGCGGCGATGCCGGCACTGGCCCACCATTCCTTTTCGGCGGAGTTTGACGGGGGCAAGCTGATCGAATTGAAGGGCACCGTCACCCGAATTGAGTGGACGAATCCTCATGTTTATTTTTACCTCGATGTGAAGGACGACAAGGGCAACACGACGAACTGGGGCTGCGAGGCCGCCAGTCCGGGCTCGCTGCACCGGCAGGGCTGGAATCGAGATTCCTTAAAGGTGGGGGATCAGGTGATTGTCGGCGGCTACCCGGCCAGGGACGGTTCCAAGCTCGCGGACGCCAGAAGAGTGACTCTGCCCGATGGGCGCAGAATTTTTGGTGGAACTCCCGGCGACGGCGGGCCGGGAGACGCGAAACCTTAGTCGAACACTCCTGCGAATTTTATTCACTTCCATAAATCGTGCGAAGGCGTTTCACGTCGCCATCGGAAAGGCCGGAGACTCCGGCGATATCGTTTCTGGTGTGAATCTGCGCGCGATAGCGGCTGAAGTACTCGACGATGTCTCCCCCATAGCCGAAGTAATACATAATGTCGCGGAAATCGCGAGTGTGCGAGAGCCCCAGGGCGTGTCCGAGTTCGTGCAGGCACGTCAAGTAGACGATACTGTCGCGCAGCAACGCGTCTACTCTGGCGCGACGCGCGCTGTCCTCACCGAGCGAATCGATGTCCGGGCGTATGAAGACGGCCGCTCCCTCCTGCCCACCCACAACGATCGGGCGGGTTTCCCCGTACTCGCCGCTTTCTGGTCCGGCCCAATAGACCCGAATGAGCGCGCTCGATTCCGTCGCCGGGGCAAATCGCAGGCCTTTCGCGGCGTTTCGCTGCCATGCCTGCAAGGCCCAGAGTGCCAGTTCGGGATCCGATGAATGGTAGCCGGGCTTGCCGGTTCCATCCGCGATGAAGTAGGTGATTGAGCCCTTCGAGTCATGTGCTTGCGGCATGACGGGCGACCGCACGCCAGCCGAAAGCGTATCCAAAACAAGGATAAATAGACCAGCGGAGATGGTGGCGGCGACGTTTCTGAATGCGTGCAGGCTCATGCGTCCATGTAAGGTTGAGAAAATTTGAAGGGAGCCGAAATCATCGAGAAAATCTTCAAAGTTATTTGCCGACGTCAAGCAGTTCCACGTCAAATATGAGTGTCGCGTTTGGCGGGATCGCGCCACCGGCCCCAGAGGCTCCATACCCCAGCTGAGGTGGAATTCGCAATTGCCTCTGGCCTCCAACCTTCATTCCGGCAACTCCTTCGTCCCAACCCCTAATCACTTGTCCGGCGCCTAGCGGAAATGAAAAGGGCTCGCCGCGATCTCGGGAACTGTCAAACTTTGCGCCGTTTGTCAGAAAGCCGGAGTAGTGAACCTTGACGATGCTTCCGGGCGACGCCGTCGCGCCTGTGCCAACCACGATGTCCCAGTATTGAAGGCCGGAAGCAGTTGTCGTCGGCTGGCCGGTCACTTTCATGGGGCCGGCGGCGCTGGGCGCGTTGGATGTGTTTGGCTTGCTATCGTTGCCGCACCCGGAGGCAAGGCCGAGAACCGCGAACAAAATAAGAAGCAAGGCGAATTGTCGCTTCATCAGGCCCCTCTCCATTTGCAGAATCATAGCAGTAGTGTCCCGACGAGAGTCAACGCACATTTGCTGCGAACCTTACGGGGTTGAAGCCCGGGAACGCCAATCTCCCGATTGGCGGTTTTCGTGACGCCATTCTGGAGAATGGCGTTCCCAGGCAACCGCATGGTGATTCTTCACAAGACTTTCATTGGTGGAAGAGAGAGCGTTATGCATGCTGATCCGGCGGGCGGGGCGCCGAACGTGAAGCTCGCCAGCGCTGTTCGAGTGCGGGAATAATCGCGCCTCCGATATTCGCCATGTTTAAATCGGGGAGCGGCGGCCGCTCGGCCCAGGGATTGATCGCGCGAATAAGAGAGCCGGCAAACCGCAGGTTCGCCCAGAGAAAATCTTTGAAAGAAGGATGGGGCTTATGCCCGTTGGCTCGGACGAGGAGAACGGTTACGTCATCCTCGGTCAGATTGTCCGGATTCCGATCCTTGATCTCGCGCAAAAGCGATTTGGTGAGGAGTTGCGGCTCCACGTCTCCAAGGAGGCGAAGGATGCGCAGTAAACCGGCCTCGCCAAGCATCTCGCCATCGGCGTCGCGAGATTCGATCAAGGCATCGGTGTAACTGAGTATGCAGTCGCCCGTTTCCAGTTCGACGTCAAATTGCTCGTACTCCGTCATGTCAATGATTCCCAGAGGCATGTTATTGGGCGAGGCCTCTTCCTTGGTCGGATCGGCGCCCAGCAATGTCCATTCCTGTTTGGCCTCCTGATACAAAAGCGGACGCGGGTGGCCCGCGTTGCAAACAATTAGACGCTGAGTGGGAGCGAAAAATGTGGCTACCACGGCCGTCGCAAAAGTGCCCGATTCGGAGAGCGCTGTGAATTGTTGATTGAGCAGGCGCACAAATTCCGTCTGATCCAAACGGTTGACGAATCGCCGCATGAGCGTTCGCAGATTGGCAGCGGTCGAAGCCACCGTGTTTCCGTGTCCCGACACATCCGCAAGCAGCAGGCGCGTGATCCGCCCGGTGGCACAGCTGGACGCGTAATAAACATCGCCGCCGCGCTGCGCCTCGCCGAACGGTTTGCTGTACACCCACGCGTCCAACCCACCCATTTCCACGCGGCGGGTGGTGAGCTGGCTTCCGCCCCAAACTTCCATGCACGACATTTGTTGCGTTGGCTTCTGGCTTGCGGCCGCTTCATTGTTTGGCGCTGGCATAGTTCGAGTCTTGATTCCCTAATTCGGAGAACGGGTTGAAAAATATTGCTCCAGGCTTGATTTTACCTCGCCCATGCCGCGCTGAGAATTGCGGTCCAGTGCGGCCACAACCGCGGAAATATCCTTCCCGCTCACGGGCTCGTCGTGCGAGTAATAGTGGGTCCAGACGATGGAACCGGTTTTCGTTTCGCGCAATTCATAGTCAACGGTAATGCGGGCCAGAAGCGGCGCGCCGGAAACCTCCTTAAAATCGTACAAGCGGCCGTAGAGAATATAGTCTCCGTGAGAATTGCTGCGCAGGATATCGACCGCGCGGTACCTTTCGGAGGCTCGCAGTTCCCGCAGCAAAACATTCACAAGCATTTCAGTTGGCGGTTCGGCCCATTGTTGATACTCGTAAGTGCCCATATTCTCGCCGCTCGAGCTATACACGATGTGATCTTCCCGGTACAGGTGCGATGCTCGCAAAGGGCCAAGCAGCAGGGTCACAGGAAATGGGCTGCGTTCCGCCGCGGGCGCCGCTTCGCCGGGAACTGTGAGTTGATAATACTTGCTGGGCCGCGAAGCCCCGCACCCGGCAAGCAGCCCGACAGCCATTATCGCGAGCGAGATGAATCCGCGGTTCATTGAACTCCCCTCTTTGGTGACTGGTGATCGGCGACTAGGGACTGGTGATTCGTGACTTGTGAAACCCATACTCACGAAAGATCAGTTTCACGAATCACAAGCCAAGAATAACAAGTCACGACTTACACATCACGATGTTCGTTCCACCTGTCACTAGTCACCCGTCACTACTGCCCGCCCGTCTTGTGCTCGGGCGGATTGGTCGCGCGAATCAGCGAATAGGGGCGGGTCTTGATCGTCTCGGTGAATTCTTTCAGGTTCTCGGTGACGTGGAGCATATTGTCGAGAAGCTGATCAATGTTTTCAGAATTCACATCGAGCGTCTGGTTGATCTGCCCGGTCAAATCGGTCAAGGACTTCAGCGTGCCGCGGAGTTCGACGATGGCCTTGCGAATTTCCGGCTGCGTGTCGCCGATGGTGGCGTCAATGTGGGCCAGGACTTCGGTGGCCTGGCCAGAGGTCTTGCGGAAGTCTGCGATCAGCGGCCCCAATTTCTCGCTCAGGTCATTTACATGTTGCAGCGCCGAGTGCACCTGCGGCCGGGAATCGGCAACCAGACCGCGGGTCTCAGCCAAAGTGGCCGAAAGATTCGACCGGTTCTGTGCATTCAACAGATCGTTGACGCGATCGATGGTCACTTTCAGATCCGTGGCTCGCGCGTTGAGCGTTTCAAGGAGTTGTTGCGCATGCGGCGCGAGATTGTTGATCTGCTCGGTCAGGGCGTTGAAATCAACGTAATTGTCTGAAGGGAGTAAAGATCCCGCGGGCGCGGCGGCGGCCTGAGCCGATCCCGGGTAGATCTCCAAGTGATTGTCGCCGAGCGGGCTCAGGCTCATGATCTTCACCTTGCTGTCCGTCTTTACGAGTAAATCGGGCTGGACGCTGAACGAGAGATCGATGTGGGTCGGGTCTTTTGGATCGATGCGCAAACTCTCCACGCGCCCGACTTTAGGACCGCCCGAATAGCGGACCGTCGCACCGGGTTCCAGTCCGCCCGCGAACTTGAAGTAGGCGTGGTAGGTTTTGGCCGGGGTGCCAAACGCGCCATTAATGGCGAAAACCGAGACAAGGAGAATGCCTCCGGCAACCAACACAAACAATCCCACCAGCGTCTGCTCGGTTTTTGGGCTCATCATCCTGCCTTATTCTTCCCTTCCCTTATCTTCGGGCTTCTGTATTTTCAAGTGCTGCTCACGCGCGGCGTCGGTATTGTCCGGTGAGCGTCTGCAAATAATCCAGTTCCCCTTCCACGTCCGGCTCGGGAACGCGATCCAGAAATTGCCGAACCCGCGGCTGTGCGCTGGAGCGCATTTCGTCGACCGTCCCGATCGCTACAATATTCCCTTTGTCAATCAACACCAAGCGGTCCGCGATGAGAAATGCGCTGGCGAGTTCATGTGTGACCACGATGATGGTCATATGAAACGCTTTCTTCAGTTCCAGGATCAACTGATCGATGCCGGCCGCGATGATGGGATCGAGCCCCGCCGAGGGCTCGTCAAAAAACAAAATTTCCGGATCCATCGCCAGGGCCCGGGCCACAGCGGCCCGCTTTTTCATGCCGCCGCTGAGCTGGGACGGCAAATGGTATTCAAAACCTGCCAGCCCGACTTGTTCCAGCTTGAGACGCAACATGATTTCGATCGTCGAATCCTCCAGTTTGGTGTGCTCCCGCAGCGGCAGGGCCACGTTTTCTCCGACGGTCATGGAGCCGAACAGCGCGCTCCCTTGAAATGACATCCCCGTTCTTTTCCGGATTTCATACAACTCGCCGGTCGAAACAGCGGCAATATCCCGGCCGTTGATCCAGATCTGGCCCAAACTTGGTTTCTCCAATCCCACCAGCGTCCGCAAAAGCGTGCTCTTGCCGGAGCCGGAACCTCCCAGGATGACCAGCGTCTCGCCGGCTTGGACATCAAACTCAATGCCATGAAGGATCTCAATCTCTCCATAACTGACGCGCAGGTCCCGCACAGAGATGGCCGCCTTTGGCTCACTTGGTTTTGGATGCCCTTGATCCATAAAAGACTCCGAACAGCTATCCATTCCCCAGAAAGAAAAATGCCGCCGTAAAGACCAGATCAACCACCACAACCAGCAGGATTGAAACCACCACCGCCTTGGTTGTGGATCGGCCCACTTGCTCCGCGCCGCCTCCCGTGGACAACCCTTCGAGGCACCCCACGGCAGTGATCGTAACGCCAAACATTACGCTCTTGATCAGGCCCGAAAGGATATCCCGCAAATACAGCGACTCGATGGAAGCCTGAATGTATCTCTGCAGGGTGAAATCCGCCTGGGTGACACCGAACAGCGCTCCTCCAAGAATGCCCATCGTATTGGCCCAAATCGTCAGGCACGGAAGCATCACAATCATGGCCAGAAATTTTGGCGCGACGAGAAAATGGACCGGGCTGATGGCCATCACTTCCAGCGCGTCAATTTCTTCGGTGACTTTCATGGTTCCGATTTCCGCGGCGAATGCCGAACCCGACCGGCCAATCACAACAATGGCGGTAATCAACGGGCCGAGCTCTCTCGACATGGACAAAGCCACGGCTTTCGCCACGAGGTTCATGGCGCCGAGCTTGTTCAGCTCATAGGCGCTCTGCAGCGCCAAAATTAACCCGATGAAAAAAGTGATCAGGGAAAGGATGGGCAAGGCACGCACGCCCACTTCCATCGCCTGCGAGGCAGCGCTCTGCAAACGCAGCGCCTTCCCCTGGAACGGTCCGACGAAAGTGTAATACGCCGCGCGGCTTCCGAGCATGGCCAGAGAGCCGAGGTAGGCAAGGCTGTCGGTGACGCCGGCGCCGATTTGAGAGACAACTTCCATCACGTTTTCTCCAACCATTTCAATCTCAATTGTCCCGTTAAACGGAGGGCGCCTAGGAGGCTATGGCCTGCGTTTCGTCATCGTAAACTTCGAAAAGTTTCAGCAAGCGCGAAATCTTCAGGACTTCGCGCGGGGAATCGTTCAGCCCAAACAGGACAAAGCGCGAACCCGACTCTCGCGACGCCTTGAGCCCTTCGACGAGCGAGGCCACGCCCGAGCTATCAATGTAAGCCACACCGGTTAAGTTTAGAACCACTCGCGTGACGCCCTTTTCGCGGATCTCGCGCAACAATGCCTTCCTTACTTCCGGCGAATTGGACATGTCAATATTTCCAGACACGTCCAGAATCGTGGCTGTATCGACTCGGCGGGCAGTTATCTTCAAGATGGCTTCTCCTCCTCGGATTCGCACCCGCCTTTTGAAGGGCGGGCGAATTTTACGAGTCGCAGCCGATTCAACCGGCCGGCGCGTTTGTATTGGACCGAATCCATACTCCCTCGGATAATATGCAATCCTAAACCTCCGGGCTTGATCTCTTCCAGCGGACGAGCTGGAAGCTTCGTAGTGTCTACAGCGGGCCCGCAGTCAAAAAGCAGAATTTCGACGCCCTGCTCGGTTTCCCCATTGTTGCGGCGTTGCAGGCGATTGCAGTACAGCTCGATCGGCTGGTCCGGGCGGCCGTGATAGGAATGCCGCATGATGTTGGATACAGCCTCGTCCACAGCTCGAATGATGGCCCGGTTTTGCTCCGGGGAAAAGTCCAGCATCTCCATTAAAGGCTCCAGCGCGCCGCGAATCACGCAGAGCAACGTGGGATGACTGCGCAGCTCCAGCTTCAGCAGGAAGGCACGGCTCAATTTCGACGGCTTCTTCAAGCCCCGAGGCTGCTTTGCCGCAACAGGATTCATATTCGGCCCTGGCTCTCCGATCGGCGACAACCCAGCCTACTGGCTGCACCGGGGTTATGGCAAAGAAACATAATTTTGCTCCGTACGCAATGGAATTCCTTGCCCCCCACCATGGGCGATCTAAGGTTGACACGGAACATTGATCGGGGTACGGTCGCGTTCGAGAAGAGGCCCCTGTCGCAAATTCCGGCTGAAATCAATACCGTGCAGAATCACTGAAGTGAAATGGGCCGGAAACGGAATATTGCGGAGCGAAATCCTGGACCGCTCGAGGGAAAAAACAATGAAGAAAACCTGGAGTGAATTTTCGCTGGTTGCATTGCTGGCCGCAAGCGCGTTCGCGCCGCAGGTCCGGGCCGACACTGTGGTCGTGGTTTGCAAATCGGATTTCCAATTGGCGCTGGTTGATCCGGTAACCGCGAAGGTGCTGGTGAAGTTGCCTACGGGCTTAGGGCCGCACGAAGTGGCGGTTTCTCCGGACGGCCGCACGGCATACGTCTCCAACTTCGGCCGCTACAGCGTCTATCCGCCAGGGGACACGGCTCACGACAAGGCGGGCAATACGATCACGGTCATTGATCTGGTGGAACGGAAGTTGAAAACCACATTCGATCTCGGTACTCATACGGGGCCTCACGGCATGACCGTGAGCCGCGACGGAAAGGTCGTCTGGGTGACCACGGAAACGCCGCAAGCAGTGCTCGAGCTGGACTCCGGCTCGGGAAAAATTCTGCACGTATGGAACACGACTCAGGACCGCAGCCACATGATCGTGGCCATGCCGAATGAAACGAAATTTTATGTGACCAACACAGTATCCGGGAGCGTCAGTGTAATCGATCGGTCTTCCGGCGAAGTGAAGGTCGTGTCAACCGGCCCTGGCACGGAGGGCATAGCGATATCGCCCGATGGGAAAGAGGTTTGGGCGGCCAGCCGCCTCGACGACAAGATTGAGATTATTTCGACGGTCACGGATAAGATCGTGACGTCTTTTCCCAGCGGCGGGAAGGGACCGAAGCGAATGGATTTCACGCCCGATGGAACACAAGTATGGGTGACAAATCCGAGCAGCGATCAGGCCACGGTGTTTGACGCTCGCGCCCGCGAATTGCTGGCTAGTTTGACTCTGTCAAAATCACCCAGCGGGGTGTACATCTCTTCCGATGGACGCCATGCCTACATTACAAACGCGAATGCGAATGAGTTGACAATCATCGAAGTGGCCACGCGGAAGATTTTGAACACCATGCCCATTGGCACCGACCCTGACGGCGTTGCCTGGTCCCGGCGATAATTTCTAAAAAAGTAAGAACGGAGTTGCAATCGGGCACGGGTTTTAGTGGCACAG
>Ga0210409_10008180_pt1 | contig 10679 bp, 4 predicted proteins | sample IncBWH17MmetaG_FD_161649 | JGI IMG/M metagenome (GOLD analysis project Ga0210409, IMG submission 161649) | Forest soil microbial communities from Barre Woods Harvard Forest LTER site, Petersham, Massachusetts, United States - Inc-BW-H-17-M | ecosystem: Environmental > Terrestrial > Soil >...
CGGCGGGGAGTGAGGCGTTGTATTGCGCTGGCGTCTTGACGTTCGATGGTGGTTTCATGGATTCGTCGTCTTCCCGAACGAAGTGTGTCGCTGAACGTTTGAAAACCAGCCAGCGGCAGGGGCTGTGAGTATGGCGTAAGTCCTAACCGTGCGCAAGCACGGCGTCTTTTGTCCGTTCTTAAAGTCATCACCAGAAGAGAGGGCGGTGGGCGCTTGTGGAAATCGCGCAGCGATTTCCAAGGCGCGGTGGGCGCGTTCTCGGCGTCCATGGCGGCCGTGCAAGGTGATCGCGCCATACTGGTCTCGCGCCCGCCACGCGCGATTGGCCGCGCAAGGCATCGTGGCGGTGGTGACCAAGCCCGGCAGTCCTCATGGCAGCGGCCTCGGCGTCTTCCGCTGGGTTGTCGAACGCACCCTGGCCCGGCTGCATCGCTTCCGCCGCCTCGCGCTGCGCTACGAACGCCGCGCGGACGTCCACGAAGCCTTCCTCAGGGTCGGCTTCGCCCTCATCACCTGGCGCTTCCTAAAGAGGGAGTTTTGAAACGCACTCTTAGGATCTGTTCGCGGGGCAACTGGTGGGCCGACTCCCGCAGGACTTGCTCGCCGAGTGATGTGCAGCCGCACTTGGTTTTCCTGTTCCAAATATACCCCGTTGCTCACAGACTCAGCCATTGACTGCTGAAGTCAGCCCGCATGGGTCCCCTTCTCGCCTTCACGTACGCCAAGCTCTATGGCTGATTGTTCGAAGAAACCGCACTCTCCGATGGAAGCTGGGCCACATTCCAGCCGCCTCCCAAGGCTTCGATCAACTGGACGCTACTGGTCATCTGCTGCACTCGAAGCGTTATTACCGCTTGCTGATTTGTGAGTAAGATCGTTTGCGCCGTGAATACGTTCAAATATGGATCAAGTCCGGTCTTGTAGCGCGCAGATGCAACATCCAGGTTCCGTTGTGCAGACGCGACAGTCTCTTGCTCCTGCTCGATCTCTTGGGTAAGCAGTCGCAACGACGCAAGATTATCCTCGGTCTGTTGTAGTGCGTCCAGGACCGTCTCTTTGTAGGCGGCAACGTCAGCGTTGTAAACGGCTATGTATTGCGCCACTGTCGACTTTCTGAGACCACCGTCAAATATTGTTTCGGAGGCTGTCGGTCCAACTGACCAGTAGCGGCTTGGAGAAGTCAGCCATTTCGAGAATTTCGTCGCTTCAAATCCGATCGTGCCGCTGATGCTAAGCGTGGGATAGTAGGCGGCCCTTCCAACTCCAATCAGTGCATTTGCTTCTGCCATGGTTCGTTCAGCAGACGCGATGTCGGGTCGCCTTTCCAAAAGGTCGGAGGGGATACCGGCTGGGATGTGAGGCGCCTTGGTTGTTAACGACCTTGCTGGCACGGAGAATGTAGAAGCCGGCTCTCCTACCAGCGTCGCGATCGCATGCTCAAATTGCGCCCGAGCAATGCCCGTGTTCGTTACGGCTGCTTCGGAGCCCTCAAGAGCGATTTCAGCCTGGGCCACCGCTTCGTCATTGTCGAGACCCAATCTGTAGCGGACGCGGGTCAGTTCAAGAGACTGTCGGTCCACCTCTGCGGTCTTCCGGAAAAGCTCTTCGAGTGCGTCCTGTCCGCGTAGTTCAAAATAGAAGACCGCCAGGTTGGCTTGTTCCGTCAGTTTCTCATTCTCGAGGTCGGCCGCGCTTACCTGCGCCGCGTAGGAGAACTGATGCACAGTGTTACGAACGCGTCCCCAGAGATCGGGCTCCCAACTAACATCAAAAGGAAGGTTGAACAGGTTGCTGTTTGGATTGCTGTTCGAGAGACTCGCCACACCGGTTTGGGTTTGGGGAGACCGGTTGCGCGAGTAGGAGGGGCCGACGCCAGGTGTCGGATAATAGAAGGAACGTGCCTGCCGGACCTGGGCCCGTGCGGCCATGAAATTTTCAAAAGACCGGGCGATGCTCTGGTTGGAGATATTCAGTTGCTCTTCGAGAGCATTCAACTCAGGTTCTTCATATATCTCCCACCATCTCCCGCGAAGCGCCCCATCTTGCGGCTGCGCAGGTTTCCACGTACTGCCATCCGGAGCGTGTTGAGGTCCTGACTCCTTGAATGCGGGAGGGGACGGGACGGCTGGACGCACATATCTGGGGCCAACATTGCACCCCAGAAGGCCGCAGATCACGCAAATGACAAGGAGGAATAGCGACGCTTGGAGCGGTCGGTTTCGTTCGTGTGGGACTGTTTCCGAGCGCGGGGCGGGATTCTGCTTAGGATTATTCATCAAACCGTGCCTCCATGAGCGACCATTACCGTTGTACCGCGGCGACGCTGCACCCGGAGCCGGAGTCGGCCGAGGAATAGATAGATCACGGGGGTTGTGTAGAGTGTCAGTATCTGGCTGAGGATCAGACCACCGGCAACCGCAATTCCCAAGGGGCGCCTAAGCTCCGATCCTGTGCCGTGACCAAGGGCTAGCGGAAGCGCCCCAAGAAGGGCTGTTAGCGTGGTCATCATGATCGGTCGGAACCGAAGCAGACACGCTTCGAATATGGCGTCTTTTGAGTTCTTTCCGCCTGTCCGCTCTGCCAAGAGAGCGAAATCGATCATCATAATTGCATTCTTCTTGACGATGCCAATGAGCAAGACAATGCCAATGAGGGAGATCACGTCTAGTTCGCTCCTGAAGAGAATCAGGGCAAGCACGGCTCCTACGCTGGCGGGCGGCAGAGTGGAAAGAATCGTGACGGGATGAACTAGACTCTCGTATAGAACTCCCAGCACAATGTAGACCCCGAACAATGCCATCACGATCAACACGATCTGATCGACGACTGACTTCTTGAAATCTCCGGCAGTGCCTACAAAGTCGCCGCGCACTGTAGTAGGTATTGCAAGCCTCTCCTGCAGGTGTTCGATGGCTACGGTGGCCTGTCCGAGCGAGACACCCGGAGCCAGGTTGAACGAGATGGTCACGGCAGGAAACAGACCGTCGTGATTGACGGCCAGAGGCGAAGTGGACCTTGTGCTTCGCACGAACGCATCCAGAGGAACAGAGGTCCCGTTTACCGGATGAATATAAATGGATTTCAAGCCGAGCGGGCTTTGCGTGTATTCCGATGCAGATTCCATGACAACGTGATACTGGTTGAGTGAGGTGTAGATTGTGGACACTTGTGCCTGCCCGAATGCGCTGTAAAGGGACTGGTCGATGAGCTGCGGTGTAATGCCAAAGCGAGCGGACGTTGGGCGGTCATAGTTCACAAAGGCGGTTAGACCTCGATTTTGTTGATCAATGTCGACATCCTTGATGAGAGGGAGCTTTTGCATCTCCCGATAAACCACCGGACCCCACTTGTTCAGGTCGCTCACATTGTCGGAGGATAATTCATATTGATAATTGGCATTGCTGGTCTTGCCTACCGACGGGATATCCTGGAATGGCTTGAGATGCGTGGTCGCTTCCGATATTCCGTCCAATTTTGGACGCAAGCGATCCAGCACACCGGCTGCACTTACTTTCCTTTCTTTTAGCGGTTTCAGCGTGACAAACAGAAATCCAGAGTTACTCCCGTTATCACTACCAGGCCCTGAACTGCTTCCCGTAAATCCTGTAACCACATCTACAGCGGGATCGGCTTGGACGACTTTCTCTATTTTTCTCAAAGCGCTCTGCATAGCATGAAAGGAAGCATCTTGTGGGCCTTGAATTCCACCTAACAGAGAACCCGTGTCCTGTATGGGAAACATTCCTTTTTGGACCCGCCCCAGCAGCACGAGATTGAGAGCAAGCGTTGTCACAAAGATGAGCAAGACGAGAGTTGGGTGCTCCAACGCCCAGGCCAGGCTATTCTTGTAGCCACTCAGCGTGCGGCTTAAGACACGCTCGCTGAATCGATAAAATCGCCCATGTACGGCGTCATGTTCCGATTGAAGCAAGTGCGCACACATCATCGGTGTGAGCGTAAGTGACACCACCATCGAGATCGCGATCGAGATTGCCATGGTCACAGCGAACTCATGAAATAACCGCCCCGGAATCCCTCCCATAAACAAAATGGGGATGAACACAGCGATAAGGGAAAGGCTCATGGACAACACTGTGGGTCCCGTCTCTTCAGAGCCCGTATGTGCCGCTTCGAGGCGCGGGACCCCTATTTCCATAAGACGCACGCAATTTTCCATGACCACGATGGCATCATCGACGACAAAGCCGGTAGAAATTGCGAGCGCCATCAACGATAAGTTGTCTAGCGTGTAGCCGCAGAGATACATCACGATAAATGTGGCTATTATCGAAACCGCAACTGCAACTCCTGGAATCAGCGTGGCTCTTACGTTGCGAAGGAAAAGGAAGACCACTAAAACAACCAACCCAATGGACAGGACCAGTGTCCACTCAACATCTCTGACGGAGGCCCGGATCGTCGTTGTGAGATCACCCGTAACCAGCAGTTGCTGATTTGCAGGGATCGAAGCGCGAATTGCAGGCAGCTCCCGCTTGATCTCATCGACAGTGCTGATAATGTTCGCTCCTGGGGCGCAATATACGAGAAGGCTTACGGACTCTTTGCCGTTGACATACGCCACGGAGCGGATGTTCTCGACCGAATCCTTGATGGACGCAATGTCCTGGAGGCGCACGACACCCCCATCTCTCGAGGCAAGGACGAGAGGGGCATAATCGCGAGCCTTCGATATCTGGTCGTTCGCTGTGATGTCGGCGATGGTGTTCTCGTCGGAGATCTGCCCCTTAGGCCGGTTGGCATTTTGCGCGTTGATCAAACCAGCCACGTCCTGCAGGCCAAGACCGTAGTGGCTTAGCTGCTGCGGATTGAGTTCGACCCGGACGGCAGGCAGGGAACCCCCAAGAATGGAGACTTGCCCCACGCCTCTAATTTGGGAAACCTTTTGCTGGATGATGGAAGATGCGGTGTCATAGAGTGCGCTGGAATCGGCTGTCTTGGATGCGAGGTTAAGAACGAGCACAGGCGCCCTTGCCGAGTCGAGCTTTCGATATATCGGATTGAGGGGAAGATTGGAGGGCAAATAGCTGCGGGCAGCATTGATTGCGGCCTCCACATCGCGCGCCGCACCATCTACATCTCTGCTGGTGTCAAAGGTCAACTTAATTGACACCACGCCCAGGGTGCTTGTCGAGTTCATCGCTGTGATCCCGGCAATATGACTGAACTGCTTTTCCAGGGGAGTTGCGACAGATGACGCCATATTTTCGGGACTTGCTCCCGGCAAGGCGGCACTCACGGTGACTGCGGATAAATCGACCGGCGGCAAAGAAGCTACCGGAAGAACCGCAAACGCGATCATGCCGGCGAGCGTGAGCCCCGCAGTGAGCAAAGTGGTAGCAACGGGTCTTTTTATGAACACGGTGGAAATGTTCACGGCTGCTCCGCCGTGTCCAATGCTGCCGAAAGCACGCGTTTAGGTCCAAAGCGTCGCGCCAACCTGTCGAAAAATATGTAAATGACAGGGGTCGTGAAGAGCGTCAGAAGTTGGCTGAGAAGCAAGCCTCCAACCATTGCAATGCCCAGAGGTCGGCGGAGTTCGGAGCCGATGCCGGAACCGAAGGCGAGCGGTATGCCGGCGAAGAGCGCCGCCAGGGTGGTCATCAAAATCGGGCGGAATCTCAGCAGAGAAGCTTCGTAAATTGCTTCGGCAGAGGAGAGTCCCCTGCTTCTTTCGGCCTCGAGCGCGAAGTCAACAATCATGATGCCGTTCTTTTTTACGATGCCGATCAGCAGGATGATGCCGATAATGGCCACGATGCCCAAATCCTGCTTGAAGACCATGAGCGCCAGCAATGCTCCGACGCCGGCCGAGGGCAGCGTCGAAAGAATAGTGACGGGGTGAATGAAGCTTTCATAGAGCACTCCGAGCACAATATAGACAGCCACCAGAGCGGCCAGAATCAGGAGTACCTCGTTGAAGCCTATTGCCTTGTAGGCTTGAGCTGTCCCTTCAAAGCTCGCCTGGACGCTCGCTGGCATATTCAGCTGTCGCTGGACCTTGTCAATTAGGGCAATGGCTTGACTCAGAGAGCTGTTTGATCCCAGATTGAAGGAGATGGTCACAACCGGAAACTGGCCCTGATGTGAGATGGTGAGAGGAGCAGACGTTCTTTCGACATGCGTGAAAGCAGAGAGCGGTATTGCGGACGATGTTGATGTGGTATTTGAGCTGCCGCTGGATCCGGAGGCAGGTTGACTCGATAGTGCTGTGCTTGTGAAATTAGTTGTCGACAAAAGCGCACTGGAACTGTTGGGTCCGAGCACAGGAGCGTGTGTGGAACGCGACAGGTTCGATTGCTGTGCTGTTACTCCGCTCATTGACGAGGCCGCCAAGGTAGACACAGAAGTCGTCGCACTGTTAGAAGCGGTGCGTCCCGATGGCGCAGAACTCGAGTTGGAAGCACTTTGAGATGAAGGACTTTTTAGGTAGATGTTCTCCAAACTCTGAGGACTCTTCTGGAATTCGGGAGAAGCCTCAAGGATGACATGGTATTGGTTGGACTGGGTGTAAAGGGTGCTGACCTGACGCTGTCCGAAAGCGTCATACAGGGTTGAATCGATCTGATCCGCGCTAATATTCATCCGAGAGGCGGTCGCACGATCAATCACTAGCCTTTCAGCCAATCCGTGTGATTGTTGATCGGTGGAAATGTCTCGTACCTCCGGGTGTTTTCGCAGCTCTGCGACCATTCTTGCCGTCCACACGTCGAGTTCTGCCTGATCGGCATCCTCAAGCGTGTATTGAAACTGACTGCCGCTGGCACGGTCATCAACTGTCAGATCCTGAACAGGCTGCATGTAGAGGTGAATGCCCTCCACCTTTTGGAGGCGGGACTGCAGGCGATCGATCACCGCAGTTGCGTCGATACCTCGCTGGGAGAATGGCTTCAGGTTGATCTGAATGCGTCCACTATTGAGCGTCGCATTCGTGCCGTCCACGCCAATAAAAGATGATAGATCGGCAACCGCGGGGTCCTGAAGAATAGCTTTTGCTAATTCCTGTTGCTTGCGCGACATGGCCTGGAACGAGGTGGATTCAGGCGCCTGCGATATACCTTGGATGATACCGACATCCTGTGTTGGAAATAGCCCTTTTGGAATGACAACATATAGGTAGACCGCGAGCGCTAGGGTCCCTGCTGCAACTAGAAGTGTCGATCGTTCATGCCGAAGGACCCGCCGCAGAGCCCGTCCATAGTGCTCGATCAGAGCCTTAAACATTCGCTCGGACCAAGAGTAAAAGCGGCCCTGCTCAGCTTCCGGCTTATGACTCAGTATTCTGGCACTCATCATGGGAGTCAACGTCAGTGAGACTACGGCGGAGATGAGAATTGTGACCGCAAGGGTGACCGCGAATTCACGGAATAACCTGCCTACGATGTCTCCCATCAGCAGCAATGGGATCAAGACCGCTATGAGCGATATGGTCAGCGAGATAATCGTGAAGCCAATCTGCGCTGCTCCCCGGAGTGCAGCTTCGAGAGGACTGAGTCCTTCTTCCAGATAGCGCGATATGTTCTCAATCATGACGATCGCGTCGTCCACGACGAATCCAGTCGAGATCGTCAGCGACATGAGGGTGAGATTGTTGAGGCTATAGCCCGATAGATACATCGCGGCCATCGTTCCGACTAGAGAGATGGGGATGGCAACGGCGGGAACAACGGTTGCGGCGAGATTCCGCAGAAATACGAAGATGACCATGACAACGAGGCCAACTGTAAGCATCAGTTCGAATTCGACATCCTTGACCGATGCTTTGATTGTGGTTGTACGGTCGGTTAAAACCATAAGACTCACGGCTGCCGGAAGGCTGGCCCGCAATCGGCTCAGCAGCTCCTCAACTTGGTTGACCACGGCAATCGTGTTGGCTCCCGGCTGGCGTTGTATATTCACAATCACCGCGGGTGTCTGATCCATCCACCCTGCAAGCCTCGTGTTCTCAACGCCGTCGCTTATCCTCGCAACGTCTGAAAGGGTTACTGGCGCTCCATTCTTATAGGCGACCACGAGATCGCGATAATCGTTGCTTGACAACAGCTGATCATTGGAATTGATTTGATAATTCTGGGTGTCTCCGTCAAACGTGCCTTTCGGTGTGTTGACGCTTGTGGTCGCGAGCACAGCTCGCAAATCTTCCAGCCCTACGCCAAAGGCCGACAATGCAGCCGGGTTTGCCTGAATGCGCACGGCGGGCTTCTGCCCCCCGCTGATTGTGACCAGGCCCACACCAGTAAGTTGCGAAATCTTTGGAGAAAGTCTTGACTCCGCAAAGTCCTCTACTTTTGACAGAGGAAGAACATTGGAAGTCAGTGCGAGGGTCAGGATCGGAGCGTCTGCTGGGTTCGACTTGCTGTACACCGGAGGAACCGGAAGATCTGATGGCAAGTAGCTCTGGGCTGCGTTAATAGCGGCTTGGACTTCCTGTTCTGCCACATCGATATTCAAACTCAGTGAAAACTGCAGGACGATGGAGGAACTGCCATCCGAACTTGTCGAAGTCATTTGTGTCAGGCCTGGTATCTCGCCGACCTGTCTTTCTAGAGGCGCTGTGATAGCAGACGACACTACTTCGGGACTCGCTCCGGGATAAAACGTTCGCACTTGAATGGTCGGGTACTCCACCTCAGGCAACGCCGAAATGGGAAGCTTGAAAAAAGCTGCTGCTCCTACGACTACGATGGCTACCATGAGCAGAGCAGTCGCTACCGGCCGAAGGATAAACGCGCGTGACGGACTCACAATGTTGCTCCGGTTGTTTCTGCTGCCGGTCCGCGCTCCTGTTCGACAGTGACTTGTGTTCCGTCTTGAAGTTTGTCGAAGCCAGAGACTGCTACCCACTCTCCCGCCTGCAGACCCGCCACTGCGGTTGTATTCCCGTCAAAACTCTGCTCAGTGATATTCCGGACTGAGACTGTGTTCTTGTTGACGACGAACACAAAGGCCCGCGTTCCATTACGCTGGACTGCAGCGCTTGGTATGAGCACCGTATCCTTTAATGTTCGAACCAGCAGCCGCACGTTGACGAACTGATTTGGAAAGAGGGCGAGGTCGCGATTATTGAATTCTCCCCGAAGCCGAACCGTACCGGTCGAGGTGTCAATCTGGTTGTCGAGCGTCAACAAGGTACCGCGCGCAATTCGTTTTTCAGCGTTTCTGTCGAAGGCATCCAGAAGAAGAGGAGCGTGTTGGTGTAGCTGCGTCTGAACTTCTCCGAGGTGATCTTCCGCCACATTAAACACAACCGTGATCGGCTGAAGCTCCGTAATTACAACGAGGGAATTCGAGCCGCCGGCAAACGCAGTGTTACCAACGTCAATGAGACGCAGTCCAACCCTTCCTGCGCTGGGGGAAGTAATGTGACAATAGCTCAACTGCACGGTCGCGCTTTGCACCTGACCCTCGTCGAACTTGACAGTTCCTTGATCCTGAACTACGGCTTGCTCCTGGTCATCGAGGATTTGCTGAGCAACGGCATGCTCTGCAAAGGCTTCTCTATATCGAGCAAGATCAATCTCGGCCTGCTTCAAGACGCCCCGATCATGATCGAGCAACCCCTCAGCCTGTTGCAGTTGGGCTCGGAAGGGTCGAGGGTCGATGTCAATCAATGGGTCGCCTTTCTGAACCAGTTGGCCCTCGCGATAATGCACGGCAATGACCTGACCTGTGACCTGGCTGAAGATGTTTACGGTCGAAACCGGCGTGACTGTACCGAGCGCATCGATATAGGCACCCATGTCGCCTTTTCGCGATTGCGCAGTATGAATAATCGTCAGAGGCTGGCTTGCGTTGCTCGCAGTTGCCGAAGGGTTCCTGTGCCTCGACAAACGCAACGCAACAACGAGACTAAGAGCGAGGATGGCCGTCAGAGTGAGCACTAGTCTCGTGCGGGACCCCGGAGTTGTGGCTACGATAACATCCCGTTCCTCTGAACCACTGAAGTCGGCAATCTCTTCTTCGCTCGCTGCGAAACGGTTTCTCACTGGCATCTTTCCTCGACCCTCAAATTCATTTCAGCGATTGATTCAGCACGCGCTGTTTGCAGTGACAGCACTCTGACCGTATTGATTGATCAGCCACCGCTGACTGCACGGCTCATCTCCTATTGTGTCGATGACAACGACGTAACGCCGTTAGAAACAGTCAGGTAAGCGTAAGGATTTGTAGAAAAGAACGTGGGGACACGACGAAAAGAGGATGAACGGAGGTCAAATCGAAGAATCGGAAAGTTGACGACTATCGAGCGACAGCGAGCAACCGTAATCAGATTCGCGGCACCTGCTTTTGAGAAGAGGATCCTCTGTGCAACACAGTAAACCTCTCAACGGTCCTCGATCCGAAACCCTACAAATGTCTACAAAAGCCTCACGCTTCCTGACGGCACACTCGTCATGATGCCGATACTTTGCAAGCAGGAATACCTTTCCTGGCTGGAGAACCATGACGAACAATCGCGTAAACCGTGGACATTTGTCCGGCATCCTGTTGGTTGCGGCTGCCATATTGTCCGCGCATCCCCTCGCCGTTTTTTCGCAAGATTTGGAAAGCCGATTCTCATCTACCCAGCGTGCACAGGAAGATCCTTCCTCTGTGCCCGGCCGCGACAAAGACCAGACGCAGTTGGCGGATGGTGCAGTAGTCGCTACTCTTCCCGATGC
>Ga0210409_10008181_pt1 | contig 10678 bp, 10 predicted proteins | sample IncBWH17MmetaG_FD_161649 | JGI IMG/M metagenome (GOLD analysis project Ga0210409, IMG submission 161649) | Forest soil microbial communities from Barre Woods Harvard Forest LTER site, Petersham, Massachusetts, United States - Inc-BW-H-17-M | ecosystem: Environmental > Terrestrial > Soil >...
GGGACATTCCGATGCTTCCACTGGCGCGAATCGGCAATCCGTTCTTTTTCTCTATGTTGCAGCCGCGCGGGTTTGGACGCGGAGCGTTTCGCGCCGGCCGTTAAACCGCATTTGTTTCGCGTGCCCGCGTTTCATCACTGGACGACGGTTCTGGCCTCGTCGCCGACCTTGAAGCCGACGCCTGTAACAACCTTGCAGACCGCGGATATTTCATCCACGTCGGTGACTTCCAACTCTCCCAGCTTGGTGGTCATCTTGCGAAGTACCGCGCCGGTGGCCGGGTCTTTAATCGTACTGGTCACGCGTTCCACGGACAGGTGGTCGCCAACCTTGATGCCGGTTTTCGCGCCCACGTTCAGCACGATTTGCCCGCCATCCACGGCTGCCACCAGGCCTTCGACCTTGATCACGCGCGCCTGGAGCTTGGGCGCTGACGCGATGACGCCTGCGGTCATTTGATCGGTCGCGGCCTTCACGGCCTCGCCGATGATGGTCTGCTGGAAGTCGCTTGAGCCGAAGTCCACGGCGCCTCCGCCGAAGCCATGCCAGTTCCCGCCGCCGCCCAGGAGGGAAGTGCTGCTGCGCTTGGATTCGCCCTTGCCTTCAGCCACACCCAGAATCTCCGCGGTGTCGATATCCACGAGCCGCGCATCCAGCTGGACGTTCGCCTTGGATTCCTTATGGCCAATTCCCCCGATGCCGAACCCGCCGAACCCGCCGCCACCGCCTCCCACGTTCTTGTTTTTGGTCTCGTTCCCAAACTCGGTGATGCTGCCCACAATGATGGCATCGAGGCCGAGGATCTTGCCGATCCTGGCTGCCGAAGTCGGATCGGCGCGGTTGCTGGTCGAGAAATTTTGCTCGGCAAGGATTTTGTCGAGCTGCTTGCGTTCGATCACGCTATAGGTTCCGTCCGTCACCAGATTCTTCACCAGAAGGTCGGCAATTCCCTTGCCGATATCGATATCCGTCCCGAATAAAGCCGCTGAGTTGGTCTTCACCGTGGCATAGTCAAAATCGAAGACCGCTACGCGTTTTTTCCGTCCCTGAGGAGCCTGCGCGGCGGGCGCGGCCGGGGCGCTGGCCGCCGGCTGAGCGGCGGGTGCGCTGTTTTGCCCGCGGGTGGCCAAAGGCGCAAAAAGAACGCTTAAAACAAAGAGGGCGGCCAATCGTTTCATTGCGGTCTCCTGTTCCGAATCGACGCAGCGTGAAAATTTCCTGTGTATTGCAGTCAAATGATTCTAGTGAAGCGCAATTCCATGTGTCAACAATCGCTTTGGAAGGATGAGTGGTGAAAGGCACTTCGAATGCAATCAGGATCGCGCTTTCCTTATGGCCAGAACTCGCCTTGCAGCTAACCCCACTGGAATCAGTGAAAAAATGAGGAACAACAGCGAGGTCAATACCAGGTCCTTGAAACCGGGCGCGAAATCGCCCCCATGCCGGATCGCAAGGAGGCAGATGTAATAGGCTGTGGGTGCGGCCAAAATAATTTCCGCAACCAGGTAGGCCCGTAAAAGTTTTCCCCGGAAGAAAATCATGGCTGCAGCGATGACCAGCCAGGTTGCCGTGATCCACTCCACCGGGTAGATCACTTTGTTGTCGAAAGAAAAGTGATTGATCAGCAGCACAGGAATTCCGGCGCGCGGATCGAGAATAAACGGCGGCCCGCTCGGCCAGCAATAGATTCCAATTTGGTAGACGCAGAGGGAGAAAAGATACGCGCCGAGGAGACGCTCTCGCTGCGGTTCGGTTTTGCTGATTGCGACCATAATTCCGGAAGAGGAATTATCGACCGCCGTGACTTGTGTGTCCACCATAGGAATTCAGTCCCCTTAGATATTAAATTAGGCCGCGGTTCCGACTCGATGTGTACTGGGGCCGTGCTAGAATGCGCCCCGAGTTAAACTTTGTTGCATGTTCAAGAAAATCCTCATTGCCAATCGCGGGGAAATCGCCGTGCGGATCGCGCGAGCATGCCTCGACATGGGCATCACTTCCGCCGCCATTTTTAGCGAGGCGGACCGCGCCGCGTTGCATGTGCGCCTCGCCGATGAAGCGTACCCGGTCGGCCCCGCTCCTTCGCGCGAAAGTTATCTGCGCATCGACAAGTTGATGGACGTCGCGCGCCGCGCCGGGTGTGACGCGTTGCATCCTGGATACGGATTCCTGGCCGAAAATCCCGAGCTGGCGCGGGTTTGCGCTGTTAACAAAATCACTTTCATCGGTCCATCGCCCGAGGCGATGGAGCGGCTGGGATCGAAAACCGCTGCGCGGCAACTCGCCGCGCGGGCTGGCGTGCCAATGGTTCCCGGAACCAAGGATCCAATCGAAAATCTGAGCGAAGCGGAAAAAATCGCGCGAGAGTTCGGCTATCCCGTCCTTTTGAAAGCAGTGGCGGGCGGGGGCGGGAAGGGTATGCGCCTCGTTTCGGCGGATTCGGAGATGGCCGGGGCGTGGCGCGACGCCGCTTCGGAAGCGCAAAACGCGTTTGGCGACGCGCGCCTTTACCTCGAAAAGTACGTCGATCGGCCGCGCCACATTGAGATCCAGATTTTTGGCGACGCGCGCGGCCGCATCGTGCACCTCGGCGAGCGCGAATGTTCGGTCCAGCGGCGGCACCAAAAAGTCATCGAGGAATCTCCATCCCCGATCATGACGCCGGAATTGCGCGGCGCCATGGGGGAAGCCGCCGTGCGGCTCGCCAGGGACGCGGGTTACACGAATGCAGGCACCGTGGAATTTCTCGTGGACGCTCAGCGCAATTTTTATTTTCTCGAAGTGAATACGCGCTTGCAGGTAGAGCATCCGGTCACGGAAATGGTCACGGGCTTCGATCTGGTGAAGCTGCAAATCCGCATCGCCGCGGGCGAGCCGCTCCCATTTTCGCAGCAGGAGGTCAAACTTTCGGGCCACGCCGTCGAATGCCGCCTCTACGCGGAAGACCCGGACAATCAATTTTTTCCATCTCCCGGAACGATCCTTTCGCGGCGGGCGCCCTCCGGGCCTGGAATCCGCCTCGATGACGGCGTGTACGAAGGTTTTACTGTCTCGACGGAATACGATCCGATGCTTGGCAAACTCATATCCTGGGGTGAGGACCGCGCCGAGTCGATTGCCCGCCTCACGCGCGCACTTGAAGAACACTCGGTCACTGGAATAAAGACGAACTCGGGCCTTCTTCTCAGCATTCTCCGCGATCCGGAATTTGTCCGAGGAGAAATCTACACTCGCTGGCTCGATGAACGGCTTCCCGATTTCCTGGCTGGAAAAAAAGCACAAGAACTCGACGTGGTAGCCGAAGATGCGGCGATTCTCGCGGCGCTGCTGCACTTCCTCGGCGCAACAAAGCAGGCGGCCCCTGCGAACGGAAACGCCGCGGAAGCGGAATCGCGCTGGAAGCGCGAAGCGCGTCTCGAACAGGTCGATCGGAGCGAATGACGGCACGATGATATTTGACGGCGAAATATTGCAATGAAATACGAAATTGCAATTAACGGCGCGCGGCGAAACGTGGAGTTTAATCCACAGACGAATGGAGCTTCGCGCGCGGCGTTCAGCGTTGACGGACGGCTGGTGGAAACGGACGCCATCAAGATTTCGCGCGATACGTATTCGATTCTTCTCGGCGGGAGATCCCTCGAAGTCACTGTTCAGGAAACCTCCAACGGTTTGCTGGTGCGCACGAATGGCCGCGAATTTCAGGTGGAAATCTTCGATCCGCGCTCGTGGCGGCGCGGGCGTGGCGCGGGGAACGAGTTTGAAGGGCGCCAGCAGCTCGTCGCGCCTATGCCCGGGAAAATCGTGCGAGTACTAGTTGCGGCGGGCCAGGAAGTCACCGCCGGACAGGGCCTGCTGGTCATTGAAGCGATGAAAATGCAGAACGAGGTCAAGTCGCCCAAATCAGGCACGGTCGAAAAGGTGGCGCGAGAAGGGCAAACGGTCAACGCCGGCGAAATTCTCGCGGTTGTGACGTAAGAGTAGGACGGGCTTCAGCCTGTCTTCTTTTTTTGACTTTCACCAGCGTCGCAGAAATCAAAACCAGACAGGCTGAAGCCCGTCCTACAAAGTTCGCGGAACTATGCAAAACATTTATTTAGGCGAAGAAGCCGAAGGATCGACCGCTGCTTTGGGCGTCACGACGACGGGCAGTTTGCCGGCCGATTCCACCACCTGCTGGGCCAGATAGTTCGTGATTTTTGCATCATTGCGAGCGATGGCCAGGTACGCGGCGCGCAGCAATTGTTCTTTGCGGTTGTGGATGTTGTCGCGAATCGATTGCTGCACGGTCGGATCGCTGAGTTCCCGCTGACCGGGCGCTTCTTTGCTCACGAGCTTCAGGATGCGGTAAGAATCCCGCAGGACAATTACACCGCTGATTTGCCCCGGCTTAAGCGCCATCACCGCTTTTTTCAAAGCGGGATCACTCTGCGAAAGTGAGGACTCCGGCACATAGCCGAGGTCGCCGCCGGAACCCGCGGACGCGGGGTCTTCCGAATAATCCATTGCGACTTGCGTGAAGTCCGCGCCGGTGCTGAGTTGCTGCTCCAGGGCCGCGGCCTTGCGTTTTGCTTCGGCGTCCGTCGTGGCGTCATCGTTCTTGCGATTGCGCAATCCCGGATCCTTGTGTGGAGTGACCACAATTTGCGCGATACGGTATTGCGGCTCGGTCACGTTGAATTGCGCGCGGTTCTGGTTGTAAAAATCCTGAACGTCCTGGTCGGTGACGGTGATCTTGGCCACCACTTCGTGATTGATCACCTTTTGAATGGAGAGTTGCTGGCGGATGTCGTTCCTCAAATCGTCGACGGTGTAGTTGCGCGCCTTGAGCTGGCGCTGAAATTCTTCTTCAGTGTAAGGGGCCTTGAATTCGGTGAACTTATCCTCGACTTCGCCGTCGGCGGCCTGCAGGCCCAGCGTTTTCGCTTTCTCAAGCAGGATGTGATTGTTGATCAACTCATCCAGAACATTCAGCTTGAGCGACAATGCTTCATCCTGCGAAGGCTGGGGCGCATCGGGGTTCAATTGCGTGCGGTAGTATTTGTCCACCTCGACGCTCGTAATGGGCGTGCCGTCCACCACTCCCCACACCCCTGCGTCGGGCACCACCGGTTTCTTGCATCCAGACACCACCGCCAGGGCCGCGGCCAGCACAAACCATCCCCGCCCACGTATCCTCACGATGTCTCCTTATATCGGGTGCGGGCTCAACCTTACTGCGTTGAACGATCGCCACGGCAAACGTGGAGCCCGCCTATACGATGTTCCGATGCGGAATAGCGCCGGCTAGGCTGCTTTCGTGACGCGGCCGGACCGAATGCAGGAAGTGCAGACACGAATTTGTTTGCGCGCGCCATCGACCACAGCGCGGACGCGTTGCAGATTGGGATTCCAGCGGCGGCGCCGTGTGTTGTTCGCGTGACTGATCACGTTGCCGAACGACGGTCCCTTGCCGCATATTTTGCATCTCATAGCCATGACAACTCCTCACCCATTCTTGCAAAGTTAAACAAAGTGAGCAGTTTAGCAGAGTTTAGGCCGATCCGCACTCGATTTGATTCCCTGGAGGCGGCCCGGTTTCCGGTCGAACTCATGCCGTTTTTCGGGAACTGCGTAACCCGCAGTTTTGCTTTGCCACTTTGGAAGACCTGCGGGAGAAACCTCTGCGTGACCCCGGCCGGATATGAGCGAGCTTGATGCCTTATCAAAGCCTAGCGCGGAGGGAATTAGATAGCTTGGGAAAGGAGTCGGCCTTCAATCGGGCAGCATAACTTGTGCAGAATAGAGCAGTTCGATTCATTTAACCACTCTTATTTCTGGGTTTAGGGTGTTCAGTACAAGCATGGCCTGCAAAATCTTTATCGCGCCGCAGCTCGAAGTTCTCTTTCATTTCATCGAGCGAATTGCCAGTGGGCGCTCCCGAGGGATTGAACACCCATGCGCAATCGGAGCATCCCCAGCCCTGAAAACGCTGTTCTTCTACCCATACCAGTTTGCGCGGCATGACCTCCCTTGCACTCTCTTCGATTGTCGTCGTTTATGCTTTTCGAGCAAAATCGCGACAACAAAAACCGTACTCTTTGTTGCCCTGAGAATGGTTCTGCCCAAAGCACCAATTTTTGAGCGCACTAAAGCCAAGGTGAACACGCACGGCCTAAACATTAACGATAGAGAGAGATTGTTGTCTGTGGGATGTCCAACACTGGCAAGAATTGCTATCTCAACCCGACGTCATCCTCGAGCTGCTGAATGACGCTGTAGCACTCGCAGGCGGATTTTTCGAGTTTTCTGCGGTTCACAATCTTCACTGCGCCTCGCATGTATTCTATGATTCCTTTTTTTTGCAGTACCGACGCTGCCAGGCTCACTGTGGATCGATCGGTACCCATCATAGTCGCAATGAAATCGTGGGTGATCGGAAGCATTCCGGAACCCACCCTATCTTGAGTCATCAACAGCCACCTTGAGAGACGCTGTTGTATATCGTGGAGTCGATTGCACGCCGCAGTTTGTGCGACTTGCATTCCCTGGAGACCCGTATGCCTGTTCAATATCACTTGCAACTTCGGGGCCGACCGCAAAATAAGTTCCAGCGTATTCCCCATCAATCGGAAGCCGTCACCGGCAATTTGGATTATTTCACGCACTGAACTTCTGCTCAAGCCGGCTGCCAATCCCGCTCCAACGTAGCCCTCGTTACCCACTACACCAACTTCCACAGTTCGCCCGTCTTTGGTCACAACCACCTGAGAAACCATTCCTTGGTTCGGGAAGTAGACGAACTCGATTTTTTGCGTCGGCTCATGAAGGCTGAGATGATCCGGCAGGTCGATGTGTTTCAAGTAAGGACGTATCAAAACATATTCGTTATCGGGCGTTGCCAAAAGGACTTTGTTCCTCACAGCTTTTCCATCCACACTCGTGCGTTCGCCTGCCCGTATGCCTCGAAAGTTTTTCCCACTCATGTCAATCCTGAACGGCACCAGAGTGCCTAGCATTCTCCGTGTGAAACCTCATGGGCCCTGTGATGGAATTCGGAACTCGTTGCCCCGCTGAGGTTCCAAGTCAAGTTAACCAGAAGAAGGCTGAACAAAATGTATAAAATGGGACAACTCTCCAGGCTAATTCAGCGTGCACTGGACGGTCCTCTAATTTGTCGAGGGCTGGCCTGCCACGAATTCCTCGGCGGGGAATTGCGTCTCTTCTAGGAAGAGACTGGCCGGCCACCTTTGCGGGACATCCATTCCCGGCGCAGTTCGCCTACGAGGTATAGCGAGCCGGTGATAAAGATGACGTCATCGGGAGAGGCGAGTTCGAGGGCGCGCGCCAAGGCTTGCGCGGGGTCAGGCACGACTTCCGCATGACGCGCATGATGGGCTGTCATTTCCGCGAGCAACGGGGCGGAGATGGCGCGGGGCTGCGCGGGCGCGGTGAAAATCACAGCGGCGGCGCGCGGGAAAAGCAGGCCGGCAATTTCATCGACGGCTTTGTCGCGCATGGCGCCGTAGATCAAATAAATATTGCGCCCAGCCAGAAATTGCTCCCAGAAGACGACGATTTCGCGCGCGCCGGCGGGATTGTGCGTGCCGTCGACGTAGATTTCCGGGCGTTCGCTGATGCGTTCGAGGCGGCCGGGCCATGTGGCCGCGGCGAAACCGCGCGCGATGGCGTCATCGTCGATGGGCGCGCCGCGCTCGGCCAGCATGCGCGCCGCGGCGAGCGCCGTGAGCGCGTTGCGAACTTGAAACCGGCCGGCGAGCCGCAGGGCGATTGGAACGCGCACGCCGGAATCGTAGGAAATCGCGGTGAACGAAAAAGCTCCGTCGCGAGCGGTCACGTCTTCCAGGAAATAGGCGTTCTCAATTTCCATGAGGAACGCGGATTGCTCCGCGCAGCGGCGCCGGATCACGACACGGGCGATGAGGTGCTCGGCGGCGCTTACAACGCGAGCGCCCGGCTTGATGATTCCCGCCTTTTCTCCTGCAATTTCCTCGATCGAATGGCCGAGATAATTTTCGTGGTCAAAATCAATTTGCGTGATCACCGCGACTTCCGGCAATAAAATGTTGGTCGCGTCCAGGCGCCCGCCCATGCCGGTTTCGCAGACGGCAAATTCCGCATGAGCGCCCGCAAAATACACGAAGGCAATCGCCGTGACGCACTCGAAAAAAGTGGGATGCGCGGCGAGGCGTCCGGCGGCGAGCAATTCCTCGATGGCTTCGCGCACGCGCGTAAATGCGGCGGCAAATTCCTCGTCGGAGATTTCCTTGCCGTCCAGGCGAATGCGTTCGTTGATGCGCTCGAGGTGCGGCGAGGTGTACAGGCCGGTGCGCAACCCCGCGGCGCGCAGGATCGAATCGAGCATCGCCGACGTCGAGCCCTTGCCATTCGTCCCGGCGATGTGCACCGACTGAAACTCGCGCTGCGGCTGCCCGAGGTGCTCGCAAAGAATGGTGATATTTTTCAGGTCGAATTTTGTGGCGCTGGCCTGGCGTGGAGAGGCGAGTTCGCGCCCCAGGCTGAAGAGGTAATGGACCGATTCTTCGTAGGTCATGCGGTTACGCCAGGAAAAAATCGAGAGCGGAGGAGATGTAGGTCTTCAAGTCTTTACGATGAACCACGGCGTCGAGAAATCCGTGCTCCAGCAGAAACTCCGACGTCTGAAATCCCTTGGGAAGTTTCTGGCGAATGGTCTGCTCGATCACGCGCGGCCCGGCGAAGCCGATCAGCGCGCCCGGTTCGGCAATGTTGATGTCTCCCAGCATGGCGTAACTCGCAGTGACGCCGCCGGTCGTCGGGTCGGTCAGTACGGAAATAAAGGGCAGGCGGACTTCATCAAGGCGCGCGAGAGCCGCGGAAACTTTTGCGAGCTGCATCAGGCTGATCGTGCCCTCCATCATTCGCGCGCCGCCGGAAGAAGAAACAATCACCAGCGGCAATTTTTTGGAAACGCACATTTCCACGGCGCGCGTCACTTTTTCGCCCACCACGGCGCCCATCGAGCCGCCGATAAATGCGAATTCCATCGAGCAGCAAATCACGGGACGCCCGCCGAGCAAGCCTTCCGCCGTGATGATGGCGTCGGCTTTGCCCAGTTTGCGGCGCGCTTCCTTCAGGCGCGCTGCGTAGGGCTTGGTGTCCGTGAATTTCAGAGGGTCACTCGAGGCGAGCGCGGCATCGTGTTCCACCCAACGCGAATCGAGGAGCAATTCCAGGCGCTCGGTCGCGCCCAGGCGGAAATGGTGCTGGCACTTCGGGCAGATGCGCCAGTTGGCGTCCAGATCTTTCTTCCACACGATGGCCCGGCAATTTTCGCACTTGGTCCACAGCCCTTCGGTCTTCACGCGGCGCGCGTCGGGCGGCGTAGGCTGTTCGATTCGCTTTTTTTCCCGCTTGAACCAGGCCATTGTTTTTGAGTCCTAAGCCGCTGTTTCAATGCAGTTGAGTAGCACAGGCACTCTTGCCTGTGCGCCTTTGTTAACGGCTGCCAAAATCGCACAGGTAAGAGTGCCCGTGCTACTAAGCGCCAAAAAACTTACTTTACTTCGGCGGGAGTAGAGGTCGCAGGCCCCTCGCCCACGATTTCCAGAACCGTGTCTTCGTCCTTCGCTCCGTCGTAGTGAACCTGCTTGCCGAAATGTTTCACGAAGCTGCCCGGCGGCAGCGGCACGGTGCTGTCGGGATCGAATTTGGTTCCCGTTCCCACCCACCACGTCCCCGAAATAACATAGATGAACCGGTCATTCGGATGGAAGTGCGGATGGCTCATGTGGTGCGCGTGCCATTTCACCAGTTCGACGTAAAGCCCCGGCATTTCGGGATCGCCCGCCATGACCGCTGTGCTCTCACCTCTCTTCAGATCATCCACCCACTTGATCTGATCCGGCAGCTGCATCTTGAGCGCAGCCGGATTGAGATCGGTGGCTCTGGCCGATCGGAGTATCGCCAGTGCCGCGATGACGAGCACTGCCAGAAGTAAGTAGCTGCTGATTTTTTGATAGATGGACATCACTGCCTCCTCGTGACCGAGTAGGGGCTCTGCTTTCCCGCTGAACGATCCGGCCAAGCAGGGGCGTGGAGCCCGCAAGAATTATGGATCAGGGATTCGATCTGGATCGGAAAAATCGGCGCTTCAATTTCCTCTCCGCCACAACACGTTCGATCCAAATCTATCCCCGGTACTGTACGCCCGCGCGCCATCACATGCAAACCCGGTGATTGCGGTGACCTAACTTAATGTCGCGATTCCAAAATGAAGATCCCAAACCGGGAAGGCGGAGAATTTCATGACGGTGTCCTGTGGAAACGCAAACTTCCTGGGTGGCGTTCCTCGTACCGCCAATTGAGAGATGGGAGCGCCCAGGCTTCAGCAAATCTCAAGAAACGGGGCTCACAGGAGATGCCTGCGGCTGCATTGCTTTCTTCGCTTCGGCGATGCCGCGGTCGATGGTGGCTTGCCAGTCCGCGTGGGGAATTGAAGAAGCTTGAGCCGCTTCGTACAAACGCAACGCGTCCACGGGGCGATTCAGCCGTTTCAGATAAATGCGGCCCACGGCCATTTGTGCGAGCAGCGCCTGCTTCTCGGAGGGGTATGCTTTCGCCAGCTCGAGGTATTCGTCCGCGGCATGCGAAATGTCCGGCTGGGTTTCCAAGAGGCGGCAGAACTCAAGCCAAAGTA
>Ga0210409_10008182_pt1 | contig 10676 bp, 7 predicted proteins | sample IncBWH17MmetaG_FD_161649 | JGI IMG/M metagenome (GOLD analysis project Ga0210409, IMG submission 161649) | Forest soil microbial communities from Barre Woods Harvard Forest LTER site, Petersham, Massachusetts, United States - Inc-BW-H-17-M | ecosystem: Environmental > Terrestrial > Soil >...
GAAAGTCGACCTTGGCGAAATCCGCCTGCGCGACGGCGAGTCCAGCCTGATCGGCGGCATCATGGACGATTCGCAAACCAAATCGCTCAGTGGAATCCCGGGCCTGGCGCAGATTCCGATCCTGAAATATCTCTTTGGTCAGACCACCACCGACCACTCGCAGGATGAAACCGTCTTCGCCATCACGCCCCACGTCATCCGTGGTACGGATATTAACGAGGCCAACCAGCGCGCGATCGATATCGGGACAGCCAACACCATCATGCTGCGCCATGTGAGACCGACCACGCCCGCTTCCAGCGCTGGATCGGCGGCTGGCCAATCGCCCGCAACCGGATCGCCTTCAATCCAGCTAGCCAACCCGAATCCGGCGAATCCAGTTCCCGGCGCGCAACCTCCCACGCCGAACCAGGCCACCGGAGGAGCGCCCGCATTCCTGTTTGATCCGCCAACCATTCAAGTCGCCAAGGGCGGCACCTTCCCTGTCAACTTGCAGATTTCCGGCGCGCAGAATGTTTACTCCGTCCCGGTGCAACTCAACTACAACCCGGCGATGCTCACCTTGGTGAACGTTTCCAACGGCACGTTCCTGTCGCAGGACGGCCAGGCCGTCGCCCTGATGCACCGCGAAGATGAGACCGTCGGCCAGTTAACCATCACGGCCAGCCGTCCGCCCGGCGCCGGAGGGGTGTCCGGACAAGGTACGGTCGTGACCATCACGTTCCAGGCAAAAGAAAACGGCCAGACGCCGCTGACCATCACTCGCGGCGGCGCTCGCGATCCCGGCCAGCAGGCCATCACGGTAAACGGCGCCCAGGCCTCGGTCACGATCCAGTAAGAGAAGTATCTGGGGAGGGCCGCCCCTGGGTGGAGGTTTTTGGGGAAGGGGCCGACTTTAGTCGGCCCGTAAAGGTTCAAAGAACACAGGGCTTCAGCCCCTGAGGAGCGGGTACCCCAATTCGCGCGCGTTCTTTGCGCGAGAAATCGGGATTTACGACAACGAGCAATGAAGGCACTAAGTTCCCATCCCCGCCGTATCGCCAAGCTCGAACGCGGCTTTACGCTCCTCGAGTTGATCGTCACGGCGACGATTCTCTCGATCCTCACCCTGATGGCGCTGCCTCTGGCTCGCGTCACCATCCAGCGCGAGCGCGAAAAGCAGCTCCACCAGGCCCTCTGGGAAATGCGCGACGCCATCGATCGTTACAAAGATGCTGCCGACCGCCAAGCCTTCCAGACTAAAGTGGACAGCTTCGGCTATCCCCCCGACCTGGACGAACTTGTCAAAGGCGTAACGATTCAGGGCGACAAGAAAGTCCGCTTCCTGCGTTCTATCCCCACCGACCCCATGACCAAGAGCAAAGAGTGGGGCATGCGATCCATGCAGGACGATCCTGATTCCGACTCCTGGGGCGGACAGGCGGTCTTCGATGTTTATTCCAAGTCGACGGGCACGGCTCTCGACGGAACGAAATACAAAGACTGGTAAAAAACTCAAAGATTACCGATAGGTAGAGATAGAGAGAGAGATTAGAGATAGAAGGACTGGCAAAAACTGAGGACCGGTAAATGCAAACGGGCGTGAACAAGTCGGGGCGTGCGGATCGCCAACCTGGAAAATTCAGGCGGGCATCCATGCGCGGCCTCACCGGCCGAAACTCCGCCCGCGGTTTCACTCTGCTGGAGTTGATGATCGTAATCACCCTGATCATGATCCTCGCGTCGATCGCGGTTCCCGCCTATAACCAATCCATCATCCAGGCGCGCGAATCGGTGCTGCGGTCGAATCTGAGCACCCTGCGCAACGTAATCGATCAGTTTACTCTCGACAAACAGAAAGCTCCCCAGTCGCTCGACGACATCGTGCAAGCCGGCTACCTCCGTCAAATTCCAGTCGATCCCATGACCCGCCAAACCAATTGGGAAGTTGTCCAGGAAGACGTGCTGAAGGCCGTGGACCAGAACGATCCCGGCATCACCGACGTGCACTCCGCCTCAAGCGGCACCGCCAGCGACGGCACCGCCTACAGCAGTTGGTGATCCTCACTTCTCCTCAAGCGCCTGCGCAATCGTTGAAGAGCAGCGCGACAATGCGTGCCCAACCGGGTCAATGAGCGTTATCGCCGTTAACGTCAGTTGACCCTGACTTCCGGTTCGCCCGTTAATCGCCCAGAGTCGGAATCCAACCAACGCAACGTAATGAGGGCGGAATTGTTTGTTATTCTTGCAAAGCCTTTCAATCCGAGATGGAATCCAATGGAATGCCTACGCATCGCTAGGGCGTTGTTGTTATCCACAATTCCCCTTACTGCTTCGGCGCAAACTCCTCAGCCGATCCCAATCGAAACCGCGCTTCCTCCGTTTCAATTTCTTCAGAAGCCTGGGCCGTATTCGGTCGGCTTAAGGGTGGTGAATCAGTACGATCCCTCGCGAAAGTCTCCTGTCTTAGCTGGGGACCATTCCAAACCAGCTGAAAGCGACAAAGGCCGCCCTGTGCAGACGCTCATCTGGTATCCAGCACTGCCCAGTGGGACCAAATCAATGAAGGTTGGCGACTATGTGACGTTGGCAGATGCCGAGATTTCTTTCGGCGTGCCTGATCAAGAGCACAACAAGTGGCGTACGCGATTAAAGGGTTCCTTCGATGTCCCGCTGTGGGCAGTGCATGATGCAAAAATGGCGGAGGGACACTACCCAGTTCTCATTTACGCTCCCGGCGGTTCATCCATTGCATGGGAAAATGCCGATCTGTGCGAGTACCTTGCCAGCCATGGCTATGTCGTTCTTGCCAGTCCATCGATGGGACTGTCAACGCGAGATATGACCGACGACCTGGCAGGGATTGATTCCCAAGCTCTGGACATCTCATTCCTTGTCACCTACGCCGAAAAGCTTCCTGACACAGATTCGTCGAGGATTGCTGTAGTGAGCTTCAGTTGGGGAGGGATATCGAGCCTATTCGCTGCGGCGCGCGACCCTCGCATTCAGGTCTTGGCTGAAATGGATGGCAGCATCCGCTATTACCCAGGACTCGTGGCAAAAGCTGGATCCATTCACCCGGAGCAGTTGAACGTCCCACTTCTCTTCTTTACCTCGAACAGAGAAAACTTTATCGAGGACGTTGAGCACTCCGATATGGACATGACAGGGCACAACGTGCTGAATGAGTGGACACATGCGGATGTCATGACAGTCAATATGTTGGGAATGTCCCATCCTGAATTCTGCTCGATGTGTCAGCGCTGGCCACTCGGGGAAGAACAGATCGCAGATTACGGACGGGAAGACGCAAATACAAGTTATTCGTGGGTTGCACTGTACATGCTTCAGTTTCTGAATGCCTACGTCAAGCATGACGCTGCGGCGAAGGAGCTTCTGGGGAGAACTACCGCTGACAACGGTGTCCCTAAGCACATCATGGGAATCAGATTTAGATTCAACCCGGAGTCGTTTGCCGAGATGATGCGATCCGCAGCGCGGACGGGAGAAGAGAGCGCGTGGAAGGCGTTCCAAAGCTTCGCTGCCGATCCCATGCATCGTTACACGATCGGCGAAGAGGGGACGATAAATCGCCTTGGCTATGCTTTCCTTCAGGAAAAGGACCCGTCGTCAGCCGTCGTGCTGTTCAAATTGAACACAAAGGCCTATCCCGATTCCGCGAATACATGGGACAGCCTTGGAGATGGTTACGAGGCGGCGAAAGATATCCAGGATGCGCGTATGGCATATGCGCGGTCTGTCGAGCTGAATCCTAACAATGAGCACGCGAAGGGTGAGCTGGTCAAATTGCGCAAAATAGAGTCTACGAGATAGCTTTAACAGGACTCTCGGTTTGTCGGCAATCCGGAAACTCAAGGTCAATTGGCGATAAATCGCCATAACACTCATTTACCAACGGTCAAAACGTGCAATGGCCTGGCCATGGCGCTCAAATGGTGATTTATCAACAACGCCTCAGTAGAACAATCCGACGAACCATCATTTCTTTAATACATCGTGGCTGACTCGGTTTGCAATCCTGTCCATGCCTGCTAGAAATGTGTCGGAGACATAGGGTAAACAGCGTTTAGTGACACTTCTCAACGGTTTTACCCCTGCGGTCGTTCTCCTCACTGAGAGCGTTCCCGCAACTAAAGCAGACCGCCCTTCCCCTCGCCCTTTCGCGGCTTGACCTCTTCGTCAATCCAGCTTCGCAACCCGTGTCCCCGAATCTCCAGCACAAACCAAAAAACCGCCCCCGCCGCGCTCAATAAGCCTCCGGGAATTGATTCCGCCCACCAGATTCTCAACCCGCCATCGATGACGATGAGAGCCAGCGGTATGAGCAGAGCAGCGTGTGATCGCTTCCTTGTCGAATGAACAACCAAGGCGCTCCTCCACGAAACCCGCATTATGCTCGAGAACCGCGGGCGAGGCCAGAGAATCTTCGACCTGAGATTAGGAAATCCACAGCCCCCTCTTGTGACGCGCAACCTTGACTGAGGATTTCATCCGCGCAATGATGGTGCAGGTCGGGACAGTCTGACTGAAATCAAACCGTTCGCGGCTAACTCCTTTGTTTCACGGATTTTGATATCTAACTTCTTTGCCATCCGGATTTTGCGGGGAATTTCGTGCGAACCCGCTGATTCCAAAGATTCGTGGGGGGAGGGGGATACCCCCTCAGACGCAAACACAAAAACGCATCCGAGCCCACGCAATTTGTACTGCCTCATGTGGAGCAAGTAACATCGATCCATGCCCGTTGAAACTGAAATTCAGGCTCCCACTTCCATTCGCGCCCCGCGCGGCAATCAGATCACCTGCAAAGGCTGGCAGCAGGAAGCCGCCATGCGCATGCTGATGAACAACCTCGACGAAGAAGTCGCCGAGCGCCCCAAAGATCTGGTCGTCTACGGCGGAACCGGCCGCGCCGCGCGCAGTTGGGAGGCCTACCACGCGATCGTCGCAACCCTCAAGAAACTCGACAACGACGAAACGCTGCTCGTGCAGTCCGGCAAACCCGTCGGCGTATTCAAGACGCATGACCACGCGCCCCGCGTTCTGATCGCGAATTCGAATCTGGTCGGTCACTGGTCGAACTGGGAAAAGTTCAACGAACTCGAACGCGCCGGCCTGATGATGTACGGCCAGATGACCGCCGGATCGTGGATCTACATCGGATCGCAAGGAATTGTGCAAGGCACGTTTGAAACATTCTCCGCCGCCGGCGAAAAACATTTCGGCGGCGATCTCGCCGGCAAACTGATCGTCAGCGGCGGCATGGGCGGCATGGGCGGAGCTCAGCCCCTCGCCGCAACCATGACCGGCGCAGCTTTTCTAGGCATCGACGTCGACCCGGCAAGAATCAAGAAGCGCCTGAAGACGGGCTACTGCGATTTCATGGTGACGACGCTCGATGAAGCGCTGCGCATTCTGAAGAATGCCATTCGCAAAAAAGAAAACGTTTCCGTCGGACTGGTCGGCAACTGTGCCGACGTCATTCCCGAACTGGCCGAGCGCGGCGTCGTCCCCGACATTCTTACCGACCAGACCTCTGCCCACGATCCCCTGAACGGATACGTCCCGAACGGCATGACGCTCTCAGAGGCTGTCGATTTGCGTAAGAACGACCCGAAGTCGTATCAGGAAAAATCGCTCGACGCCATGGCGCGCCACGTCGAAGGCATGTTGCGCCTCCAGAAAATGGGTTCGACCACATTCGACTACGGCAACAACATCCGGACCTTCGCCTTCCAGCGCGGCGTGAAAAACGCCTACGACTTCCCCGGATTCGTGCCCGCCTACATTCGCCCGCTATTCTGCGAAGGTCGCGGCCCGTTCCGCTGGGTCGCATTATCAGGCGAGCCCTCCGACATTCACATCACCGACGAACTTGTCTTAGAGTTGTTCCCTGAGAACCACATCCTGCGCCGCTGGATCGATCTCGCTCGTAAGCGCATCAAGTTCCAGGGCTTGCCCGCGCGCATCTGCTGGCTCGGCTACGGCGAACGCGCCCAGTTCGGCCTGGCCATGAACGAGCTCGTAAAAAAAGGCAAGATCAAAGCCCCGATCGTGATCGGCCGCGACCACCTCGACTGCGGCTCAGTCGCGTCCCCCTTCCGCGAAACCGAAAGCATGAAAGACGGCTCCGACGCCGTCGCCGACTGGCCTCTCCTCAACGCCCTTCTGAACACAGCCGCCGGCGCATCGTGGGTCTCGATTCATAACGGTGGAGGCGTCGGCATCGGCTATTCGCTACACGCCGGCCAAGTCACCGTCGCCGACGGCACCGACGAAATGGCCAAACGCATCGAACGTGTGCTGACTACGGACCCAGGTATGGGCGTAATCCGACATGTAGATGCAGGCTACGACGAGGCGAAGGAGTTTGCGCAGAAGACGAGCGTCAAGGTGCCTATGGAGAGGTAGGACGAATATGCGTGTTACCCATTTTGCATGGCTGTTGGCATTCGTTGGATCTCTTGCACTAGCGCAGGAAGCGGCAATGGCGAGATCGAGCTACGATATGTTCTATCCGAACTACCGGTACGCTACGAGGGTTTCTTCAATACGCGATGTGGACTTCGAGAATCTCACGGTGTTCTGGCGTCCCGGCGACAAGGCCGATCGGGGCGCGAAGTTGCGCAACGGTGCCTTCAAAAATAGATACAAGAATGGCTACGAGGGAGTTAATCTCGACCTCCTGCAATTCCTCGACCAACGCGGCGACACGGCGCAGCGTGCGATCGTCGACCTAGCGTGGCAGGATTGCGGTGGCAGTTGTACCTATGTCGGCCTCGTGCAAGTCTTCGAGCTACGATCAGGATTTCCTACGGTCGTCCAAGAAATTGAATATGACCGTCACGCTCCTGGCACCGGCGTTACTTTTGATCCGGAATCGAAAATCCTAATGGTGACGGGACGAAGTGACGATCCTTCTCCCAACTGTTGTCCTAAGAGCGTTGACGTAATGAGATTCGAATGGGACGGGCAGAAATTCTTGCTGGCGAGCAGCAAGTCGGTTGCAGTTGAGGAGAAGCGCTGATTGGGGCCTTCTCTATTGCGATGCGAATTGAATCACTTCGTCAGCACGTCCCTAACCGCTTCGTACGCCGGCTTCTTCTGGTACTTGTCGTCCCACAACAGCGCCCATCCCTGTCCTTTGTAAAACTGAGGAATCCACGAATGTTTGTCGGTGAGTCCCCAGGTTTGCAGCAGTTTGCAGGCGGGTTGCTGCACGCAGAGAGTCGTAATTTCTCCGTACAATTTGGCTTCGGAGGTCAGCGAAGCCGCGCTCGAGTCGGTGAGACGAATGTCGACTTCGGTGAGGTGGATTTCCAGGCCGAGCTTTGCGAAGCGCTCCATGTTCTTTGCGAACGACTCCAACTTCGCCGCGTCATCGAACTCCAAGCTGATGTGTGCCTGAAAGCCGATGCCTTGAATCGGAACGCCGCGGTGCTTGAAATCCTTCGCCATTTCATAGATCGCATCCGACTTCTTGTTGATCTCTTCCGCGTCGTAGTCGTTGTAGAAGAGCTTCGCTGCGGGATCTGCGTCATGCGCCCAGCGAAAGGCTTGCTCAATGTATTTGGTGCCGCTCCCCGCGCCGATTCCGGGCTGGTCGTACCAAATCGTGTGGCGCATCGTACCGTCATCGTTGAAGGCCTCGTTGACCACGTCCCAGGCGTAGACTTTCGAGGCGTAGTGAGTCATCACGGTGTGAATGTGACCTTGCAGGATCGTCGCCAGTTGCGGCGCGGTGTATTTGCCTTCCGTCACCCATTTCGACACCTGGTTGTGCCAGACCAGCGTGTGTCCGCGCACCAACATCTTGTGGCTCTGGGCGAATGCAACCAGCGCATCGCCGCCCTTGAATTCGTAAGGATTCGGATCAGTATCCGGACGAGGATGAATGGGTCCGAATTTCATTTCGTTTTCAGCCTGCAGTTGGCTGAATTCGGAGCCGAGGATCCAGGAGTAGTCCGCCTCGCCCAGAAACTGGGACGCCGCTGCGGCGCCGATCAAGATGTGCCGCGCATCACCGGCCTGACGCAAGGTTGCGGCTGCGGGAGATGGACGGGGCGAAGCAGGAGCCGAGAATCCGCAAAAAAGAATGGTGACGGCAAGGCTGCACCAGGCCTGTCGAGAAATTTTTCTTAACGAACGAGAGTGTGACCTTGCTTTGCTCATCATGAGCCTTTCGATCCAATAATCTGTTCCGCCGGATGCAGGGCACAATCGTACAACCTATCAACCGAATGCTCCACTCACCACGGCGGGTGCTGCTAGACTAAAGCACGCGTGAGCGCTTCGAAACGAAAATCTCGGCCATCAGTCGCAGGTGCGCTTTTACTGGTCAACATCGGTCAGCTTCTTACCTTGCAATCAGTGTTCGCGAAGCCTGGACCTCGCCGCGGGGCCGAACTGAAGCAACTCGGTCTGATTGAAGACGGCGCCGTGCTCTGCGTGGGCGGCAAGATTGTCTCTGTCGGCACGACCAAAGACGCCCTGCGTGACCCGTGGCTAATGAAGCATCGCAAGCTGATCACCGAAATCGACTGCGCAGGGGGAGTCGTTCTCCCCGGATTTGTTGACTCACACACGCATCCGGTCTTTGTCAGTCCGCGGCTGGTGGATTTTGAGAAGCGGATCGAAGGTGCATCCTACGAGGAGATCGCCGCCGCCGGTGGCGGCATTCGATCAAGTCTGGAGGGCGTGCGTAAGGCAGAAAAGAGAGCGCTTTCGGCCAAGGTCCTAACGACGCTACACGACATGGCCGCCCTCGGCACAACTACCGTCGAGGCGAAGTCGGGCTATGGGTTGACGGTGGAATCTGAACTGAAGTCGCTGGAAGCCATCCGCGATGCGGCGGAGCGCTGGCCGGGCACCGTCGTTTCGACCCTGCTGGGAGCCCATGTTGTGCCCAAAGAATTTGAGGGTCGCTCACAAAAGTATGTTGAGGCCGTCTGTAAGGAGATGATTCCGCGCGCCGCGAGGCGGAAGCTTGCCCAATTTGTCGACGTGTTCTGCGACAAGGGAGCGTTTACAGCGGATGAGACAGAGCAGGTTTTCGCAGCCGCTCAGCGGCATGGGTTGAGCGTTCGGGCGCACATGGGGCAGCTGTCGGAAACCCGGCTTGCATCGCTTTTGCATTTCGATCCGGCTTCATTTGACCACATGGATCACGTGAGTGACGACGACATCCTGCAACTGGCGAAGGGAAATACGGTGGGCACGCTGGTGCCGGGAGCGAATTATTTTCTGGGGATAAAAGATTATCCCAACGCGCGGCGGTTGATCGAAGCGGGCGTGCCGGTTGCGCTGGCAACAGATTACAACCCTGGCACATCGCCGACCGTCAGCGTGCCGATGGCGATGTCGCTGGCCTGCACGCAGATGAAGATGTCACCGGCGGAGGCCGTGGCCGCGGCCACCATCAATGGCGCGTGGGCCCTTCGCGTTGCCGAGCGCAAGGGTAGCATCGAGCCGGGCAAGGACGCTGATCTTGCGGTTTTTGCCGTCAAGGACTACCGCGAAATCCCTTACTGGTTCGGTGCCAACCACTGTGCCGTGACTGTACTGAACGGGACGGTCAGCGTCCACGGCTGAACTTTGGCGAGACATTGTGCGTATAAAGGACTTAGTGGAGTTGTGCGCCTGTTTGTGGGTGCCTAGAGACCTAGCAATCTTTGATTTATTTTGCAATGAAACAGTCCGATTCAATCTCCTGAGGGAAACTTATGAAGCGCATTCTTGCCGTTCTGCCTTTTCTCGTGCTGACACTATCCCTGGCGACCGCGCAGCGGCTTCCTGAGGGAGTCGCACGACCGGACAACTACAAACTCAAGTTCACGCCCGATCTCGAAAAGGCCACGTTTGAAGGCGATGAAACGATCAGCATCCGCGTGCTGAAGCCGACGTCGGAGATCACGTTGAACTCCGCCGATATCGACTTCCACGAAGTCAGCATCACGAGCGCCGGAGCGACGCAGAAGGCGAAAGTCACGGCCGAGAAGGATAAAGAGATGGTCGTACTGGCCGTCGAGAAGCCTCTAGCCGCTGGTCCGGCGACGATCCACATTACCTACACGGGCATTCTCAACAGCGAGATGCGGGGACTCTACCTGGGCAAAGACGATCAGGGCCGCAAGTATGCCGCCTCGCAATTTGAAGCCACCGACGCGCGCCGCGCCTACCCCTCATTCGATGAGCCAGACTACAAAGCGACGTTCGACATTACCGCCGTGGCCGACAAAGGCCAGGTCGCGATTTCCAATTACAAAGTCGTGTCCGACACGCCCGGTCCCGGCGACAAGCACACCCTGAAGTTCGCCACCACGGCCAAGATATCTTCCTATCTCGCGGCGCTGGTCGTAGGAAACTTCGAATACATCGAAGGCTCGGCCGACGGCATTCCGATCCGGGTTTACAGCACTCCCGGCAAGAAAGACATGGGGAAGTTTGCCCTGGAAGCGGCGGAATACATCGTCGGCTACTACGACAAATATTTCGGGATCAAGTATCCCTACGGGAAACTCGACCTGGTAGCCCTGCCCGATTTCTCGGCGGGCGCAATGGAGAACGTGGGCTGCATCACATTCCGCGAAGTGATTCTGCTGATTGACGAGAAGCAGGGATCCATCGATCTGAAGAAACAAATCGCATCCGTCACCGCGCACGAGATCGCCCACATG
>Ga0210409_10008183_pt1 | contig 10676 bp, 3 predicted proteins | sample IncBWH17MmetaG_FD_161649 | JGI IMG/M metagenome (GOLD analysis project Ga0210409, IMG submission 161649) | Forest soil microbial communities from Barre Woods Harvard Forest LTER site, Petersham, Massachusetts, United States - Inc-BW-H-17-M | ecosystem: Environmental > Terrestrial > Soil >...
ACCACGCCGACGTACACCATGTTCTTGACCAGTTTCCGCAGCTTGGCTTCCGGGCAAACCGGGGCAACGATCTTGTCGTAGGGAACTGAGTAGAAGATGAGGTCGTTGCGCAGCTTGTGGAGCGCGAGAGGCTCGTCGTAAAGCACCGATGCGCCCGGCGCCAGAGACATCGTATCTTCAGTCGCCGTCTCTGGATTCATGGCGACCAGGAAGTCGATTTCCTTCTTCCGACCGATGTAGCCGTTCTTGTTGGCGCGAATCGTGTACCAGGTGGGCAATCCCGCGATGTTCGAAGGGAACATATTCTTGCCCGAGACAGGCACGCCCATCTGAAAAATGCTACGCAATAAAACTGTATTTGAACTCTGCGAACCTGAGCCGTTCACCGTCGCGACCTGAATGCTCATGTCATTGACGATGCGCTGCTTGTTCATGCCGCCGGCGGATTCCCGGGGCACGACATCCGATGTGGCCATCCCAACACCTTCCTTTAGTCAAAGGGCTGAACGCTGTCGCCCTGTTTTGTGGATTGCGAGGAGGAAACCATTTCAATTATACGGCGCATTGGCCGCACGTGGCGGCCTTTCGCCCATTCCTAGTGGCTGACATGGTCCTTGCACGCCACGCTTTCTCTGCGCGCTCTGCGAATCCTCGGCGCTCTCGGCGGTTTAAGATTTTGACCGCAGAGTTCGCAGAGAATGGCCCCGCGGAGGGCGCGAAGGGAAATGTACCGACAAGCTCACGATTCGGTCTTGAAAAACTGGGCGATATTGCGGAACTTATTATATCGTGATGCGACCAATTCGGCCGGGGGGATTTTCTTCAAGCCGGCGAGGTGCTTCTGCAGGCTGGCATCGAGCAGGTTAGCGGCGGCCTCGTGATCACGATGCGCTCCACCCTCGGGCTCGGGAACAATGTCGTCGATGCAGCCCAGTTCGCTCAGGTCGGTCGCAGTAATGCGCATGGCCTCGGCAGCCAGTTCTTTCTTGCTGGCATCGCGCCACATGATGGCGGCGCAGCCTTCGGGCGAGATCACCGAGTATATCGAGTTCTCCATCATCAGGACGCGATCGGCGACCGCGATCGCCAAAGCGCCGCCGCTGCCCCCGACGCCAATGACAGTGGCAATAATCGGAACTTCCAGCCGCGCCATCTCGCGCAGGTTGTAGGCGATGGCCTCGGCTTGTCCGCGCTCTTCGGCGTTGATGCCGGGATAGGCGCCGTCGGTATCTACCAAGGTGAAAATCGGGCGACGAAACTTCTCGGCAACCTGCATGACACGAATCGCCTTGCGGTAGCCCTCGGGATGCGGTGTGCCGAAGTTGCGGAAGACGCGCTGCTTCATGTCGCGGCCTTTTTGCGTGCCGACGACGAGCACCTCTTCGCCGTGGAAGCGGGCCATGCCGCAGACGATGGCGGCGTCGTCGCCGAAGCCACGGTCGCCATGAATCTCGCTGAAATCGGTGAAGACGCGCTCGATATAGTCGAGCGACTGCGGACGCTGCGGATGGCGCGCCAGTTCCGTCTTTTGCCATGCTGTGGGCGGCGTGTTCATCTCGCGGCGAAGGGTGTCAATGCGATCCTGCAGCTTGGCAATCTGCCGGCGGGTCGCATCGTCGGTTTCGCCGGCTTCCATCTCGGCGACCTGGCGCTCAATCTGTTCCAGTTCCTGCTGTACTTTTTCGGTGGCTGCCATTGTCGGCACATCGGCGCCTTAAGGCGCGTCTGTTTTCTGACCCTGACGGCGCGGCTGAAGCCGTGCCCTTTCAAAACGGCCTTGCGCCAGCTAATTCAGCTGATGATGCGGACGCTGCCGCGCCCGCACAGCTGTTCGACCCGGGCGATGAAATTGCGGTCTGGAACGACATTATAGCCCTCCGCCTCCATCACCACCATGAAATCCCCCTGGCGCTCTACGTCAAACAACACCTTGGCTTCGCCTTTGCGCTCAAGAAACAGGCTGTGCAGGCTGTCGATTGTAGTCTCGCCGGAGGATTCGAGCGGGATGCGGACGCGTATGGCGCGAGGCAGGGGAATCCTGGCGTCTTCGAGCGGCATGATCTCGGCCGCAGTGATCTTGGGATTTGCTCCTTCTTCAATGCGCACGCCAGCCTTGACCAGTACTGGAACCTCAAGCTTCACCTTCTCCCCGATGCGTTTGTAGGCCTCGGGAAAGACGATCATGTCGATCGATCCAGACATGTCTTCGAGGTTGGCCTGCGCGTAGAAGTCGCCCTTCTTTGACTTCAGCACGCGCACGTTGCTGATGATGCCGGCCGTGACGATGGTCTCGTCCTTTCCGGTGGACCGCGTCATCGCTGCGATCTCTTCCACGCTCAGGGCCTGCAGATCCTGCAACTTGTCTTTGTACTTTTCCAGCGGATGGCCGGTGATGAAGAATCCGAGGATTTCTTTCTCCGCGGTGAGCCGCGTGTGCTCGTCCCAGTCAGGAATGTTGGGCAGGCGATCGTTGGAGGTCTCGGGCTCTTCCTGCTGAAACACGCCAAACAGGCCGTGCTGGCCGGATTCGGCGTCGCGCTGAGTCTTCTGCGCCTGCTCCATGGCCTTGTCGAGAACGGCCATGAGCTGGGCGCGGCGTCCGAGCGAATCCATGGCGCCGCTCTTGATAAGCGATTCAAGTACGCGCTTGTTGAGCAGGCGAAGGTCAACGTTCTCGCAGAATTCGAAGATCGAGGTGAAGCGGCCCAGTTTCTTTCGCGCGGCGACAATCGATTCGATGGCATTGCCTCCAACGTTCTTCACCGCGGCCAATCCGAAGCGGATGTTCTCCCCGTGCGGAGTGAAGTTTGCATCAGAAACGTTGATATCTGGCGCCTCGACCGAAATGCCCATCTCCCGGCATTCGTTGATGTACTTGACCACGTCGTCGGTTGAGCCGGTCACTGAGGTCAGCAGCGCCGCCATGAACTCGACCGGGTAGTGCGTCTTCAGATAGGCCGTGTGATACGCGAGCAGCGCATAAGCCGCAGAGTGCGATTTGTTGAAGCCGTATCCGGCGAACTGCGCCATCAGGTCGAAGATCTTCTCGATCTTCTTCGGCGGATACTTGCGCTGCGCTGCGCCTTCGACAAAGCGCTCGCGTTGCTGCGCCATCTCTTCGGCTTTCTTCTTGCCCATGGCGCGGCGTAGCAGGTCGGCTTCTCCCAGCGAGTAGCCAGCGAGCCGGTTCGCGATCTGCATCACCTGCTCCTGATACACGATCACGCCCAGCGTCTCTTGCAGAATCTCCTGCAACTCTGGCAGTTCGTATTCGACCTTTTTGCGTCCATGCTTGCGATCGACGAAATCGTCGATCATGCCTCCCTGGATGGGGCCTGGACGGTAGAGCGCGTTCAGCGCCGTGAGGTCTTCGATCGAATTCGGCTGATATTTGCGCAGTACGTCGCGCATGCCGTGCGATTCAAACTGGAAGACGCCTGAGGTCAGTCCCTTATGAAAGACCTTTACGTAGGTTTCGTTATCCTCAAGCGGAATCTGTTCGAGCGTAAGCGGCGTGCCTCGCGTTTGCTCGATCAGCTTCATTGCGTCGGTGAGAATCGTGAGCGTGGTCAGGCCGAGGAAGTCCATCTTTAACAGGCCCATCTTTTCGATGGCGACCATGTCGAAGGCAGTCACGATTTCATCGTTCTTGGTTCGGTGCAGAGGGACAAGGTCGGTGAGCGGCCGCGGGGAGATTACTACACCGGCGGCGTGAACGCCGGAGTTGCGCACCATGCCCTCCAGCTTCTTGGCGGTTTGAAACAACTCACGAATCTGACCGTCTTTTTCGATTGCCTCGCGCAACTGCGGCGAGTCCTCAATCGCCTGCTCCAGCGTAATGTTGAGCTGGGTTGGCACCATCTTGGCGATACGATCGACGTCGGCATACGGGATGTCCATGGCGCGGCCAACGTCTTTGATCGCGGCCTTGGCGGCCATGGTGCCGAAGGTGATGATCTGGGCAACGTTGTCGCGGCCGTATTTCTGGGTGACGTAGTCGATGACTTCGCCGCGGCGGTTCATGCAGAAATCGATGTCGATATCGGGCATCGACACGCGCTCGGGATTCAGAAAGCGCTCAAACAGCAACTCGTGCTGCAGCGGGTCGATGTCGGTAATGCCCAGCGCGTACGAGACCAGCGATCCAGCGGCTGATCCGCGGCCTGGGCCGACAGGAATGCCGTGTTCTTTTGCGTAGCGGATGAAATCCCACACGATCAGGAAGTATCCGGGAAACTTCATCTGTTGGATGATTGAGAGTTCGCGCTCCAGGCGCTGCTCATAGTCGGTGATCGAGTGCTTCAGCTTGCCCTGCTCGTGCAACGGTCGAAGCGCTTCCAGCCGGCGGGCGAAACCTTCGCGCGTGACGTGAACGAAATAGCTGTCGATGGTGTAGCCAGGAGGAACTTCAAACTCCGGGAAGGGATTCGCGACCTTTTCGAGGCGCAAACTGCAGCGCTCGGCGATGTCGAGTGTCCGCGTCAGCACATCGGGCGAGTCCTTGAATACGCGGTACATTTCGTCCGCATTCTTCACGAAAAACTGCGAGCCCTCAAACTTCATGCGCGCCGTGTCGCGAATCGACTTGCCAGTCTGAATGCAGACCATCACGTCTTGTGCGTGAGCGTCGTCTTCGCACAGATAGTGGCTGTCGTTGGTGGCGACCAGCGGCAGCCCAAGATCTTGTTCAAGCTTGAAGAGACCGGGATGGATGCGGTGCTCCATCTCAAGGCCCTGATCCTGGATTTCGAGGAAGAAGTTGCTTTTGCCGAAGATGTCGGTGAAGGTGCCGGCGGCGGTTCGAGCGGCCTCGTAGTTGTTCTCCATCAGGCGCTCGGCGACTTCGCCCTTCAGGCATCCGGAAAGGCCGATCAGGCCGCGTGAGTGCTCGGCCAGAAATTTCTTGCTGATGCGCGGCTTGTAATAAAAACCGTGCAGAGAGGCCTCGGATGTGATCTTGACCAGGTTGCGGTAGCCTTCTTCGTTCTCGGCTAGCACCAGCAAGTGGTTGTAGGTGTCCCCTTCGGGCGCGGCGCGGTGGTCGTCCTTTTTGCAGACGTAAAGTTCGCATCCAACAATCGGCTTCACGCCGTGTTTGTACGCCGCATTCACGAAGTGGACAGTGCCAAAAATGTTGCCGTGGTCGGTCATGGCCACGGCCGGCATGCCCAGCTTGCTCACATGCTCACAGAGTTTTTCGACGTCACAAGCGCCATCTAGCAGGGAATAGTCGGTATGCAGGTGCAGGTGGACGAATTGGGACATGGGTCTGTCCGTAGTCTAACGCAAAGGAGGTGGAGGAAGGGTTGTGGACGCTTGTGCGTTTCGGGGCCGATCAAGCCAGCGATCCATCCTAACGTCGCGGCCCTCCGACATCAACCACAACTGCCACGAGGCCCTTCTTCAGCTGACAGTACTAATGCCGCTCTTATTCCACTTTTGAGCCTCGAGTTTGGTTCGCTACATTTTCTCGAGCTCTCAAGTTCAAGAACTTTTCCACAGCTAGGTAGCTCTCACTGTCGGGAAGTAATGTCGAGGCAATCTCGAACCTTCCGTTTTTCGTGGCCAGAGGGAGGACGGCTGTACCGGGTAGGTAAATCCGTGAAACCCCTGGTAATTCGCGTCTGAAGAAAGCCAGTCGGAAGAAGTAGTTCATCTCTATCGAGGAACAAGGATCGATAAGCTTTCGCTCGACGTACTCCTAAGAGCAATCCAAGGGCGATCGGAAGCAGACCCAACCAGAGACTGAACCCGTGTGGTATTCGCCCACATGAAAGCCGCTGCAAAACTATCCATACCGCACCTGCTCCAACTGTCGAAAGAATCAGACGCAGTCGCGGATTGTAAGAATATCGACGCGGTAGATCGATAAACTAGCCCAAGCTAGAGGCACTGCAGCATTTCAACATTGCTAAAACGCGAGCTCATCCGTAGAACGGGTTGTCGCCACGCTCTTGCAACTCGATAAGTGTCAAGAATCGGGCCGTTCCAGGTATTGGATCGGAGGCTAGTCCGCGCCTGCTCCAGCCGCCTGCGCTTTCTGCAGCAGCTTGCGCGCTTGACTGATCAGTTCCGCCACTTCGAAAGGCTTGACCAAGTAGGGAATGCTGTTCTCCTGCAGGAAGGTTCGTCCGTCGCCGGGTTCCACGCTGTTGGAGAATGTATAGAGGACATGCTCCTCCATACCCGCGCAATTTTCCTTGAGCCACGGGTAGGATTCTTTGGCGGTCCACTGGTTCGCCATCTTGCCGCTCATAATGATTGCGTCAAAGGGTTCCGAGAGCAGGCGAGTCTTGACGTCCTGAGCGTTCTTCGCTGTAACCACCGCAGCGCCGGCGCCGGTGAGGACGTCGCGCTCAAATTCAAGGACAGCTTCTTCTTCTTCGACCAGCAAGACGCGTCCGTGAACAGCGCCTTCGTGCAGGCGGGGCGCGGGCTTCGCTGCTTCCGGTTCCGCTACGGCCGCAACTGCCGCCGGCAGCTTGACCTCGATGGTTGCGCCACCTTCCGCATTGTTGCTGGCGAGAATATCTCCGCCATGTTCCTTCACGATCCCATAGCAGATGCTGAGTCCAAGGCCGGTGCCTTTGCCGACACTCTTGGTGGTGTAGAAAGGATCGAAGATGCGTTTTGGATCTTTAATTCCCGCACCGTTGTCAGAGAAATAGGTACAGATGTTTCCGCCAAAGGAGCTGATACGAATCCTCAACGCTCCGGTGCGTCCCGTCTCAAGAATGGCATCGACGGCGTTATTGATGATGTTCAGGAAAACCTGCTCAAGCTGATGCGGATCGGCGACGACCATCGCAGCTTCCGACGGCACGTCCCGCTCGACCTTGATATTGTTGATCTTGAGATCGTAATCGCGCAGCGTGAGCGTTTCTTCGAGTACCTTGCGGATGTCGACCTCATCCCGCTGCGGCTTGCGCTGGCGCGCGAACGAAAGCAGATTCTGCACAACGCGATGGGTCCGCTGCGCCTGCTTGAACAGCTTGGTGACGAAATCCTGGGCGCGTGGGTTGAGTCCTTCGGTCTCGAGCAGTTGCGCGTAGCCGAGGATTGCAGTCAACGGATTGTTGAGTTCATGGGCGACGCCTGCGATGAGCTGCCCGACTGCCGACATCTTCTCACTCTGCAGCAATTGCTCCTGCGTCTTGCGCAGGTCTTCGTAGGCGCGGCACGTTTCTTCATACAGCCGGACCTTTTCGATGGTCGTGGCCAATTGCCGGCTGATAGCGACCAACAGGTTTTCGTCATTGGACGAATACTGATATCCGAGATGGCTGCACAACCCCATCAAGCCGACCGGCGAGTCCTTGGCCCAGAACAGCACCCAGATCCAGGAGCGATCGGATTCCGATCGCAAGAACTCGGCAACCTTGGCTGGCAAGTGCGGCAGATACTCTGTAGTAACGACCTCTGCGCGTGAGCGCATTACCAAGTCGCCAAAGCCCTCAGGGAAGGAAATTTCTGAAGGACGTCCCTTATCGCGGCTACGCGGTCCCCAGGCGGCCCGTCGGCGATAGGTCGGGCTGTCGACGTCTGAGAGGTAGACCGTTCCGCTCTCGGCCGCGAACAGGGTGACCACCTGCCGCAGGGTGAGGTTGAGGATCTCGTCAAGGTCGAACGATTGTGCCGCCACCACAGCCATCGCGTTCAGCGCATTCAGTTCGCGATTACGGCGCTGCATCTCATCTTCGGCACGCCGCTTTTCGGTCATGTCGAGAACGAATCCCTGATAGCGTTCTACCGCGCCTGTGGCATCGCGCGTCGCGAAGCTGCTCTCGACGGCCAGCAGCAGTGTGCCATCCCGGCGGCGCAGCGTGACCTCGAAATTGCGAACGTAGTTGTGAGTTTCGATCTCGCGGCGGAAAGCCTCACGCTGGGTGGGATCAACGCAGATTTCCTTGTCCAGGTTCAGCACTTGCAGCTCGTCGCGGTTGCTGTATCCAAGCATGTGGACGAAGGCGTCGTTGCAGTCGATGAGCCGCCCCCCAGGATCGGCGACGTAAACACCTTCCTGCACCTGTTCGAATAACAGCCGGTAACGTTCTTCGGCGGAGCGGCGGTCCGTGATGTCGCGGACCACGTGAATCGTTCCTTTTTGTTGCGTCCCCTGATCGGTGTAAGAGGAGGTCGAGACGACCGAGAATCCGCCAAAGCAGGGGTCGGCTCCTTCCGTGAATTCCTCGTCACCTCCCATGGCGCAGTACGGACAGCCGGTCCACTCGCCAAAGGTATGAGGCAATGCGGACTCGCAAGTGCTGCCAATGACGTCAGCCGGGGCCTGGCCAATCTGTTCGAGCAACACCTGGTTCGCCTTGATGACGCGAAAGTCGGAGTCGTGCGCGAGGATGACATCGTGGATGGAGTCGAAGGTATTCATCCACTGGCGCTGGGAACGTAGAACCTGTTCGAGCAGGCGGAAGTTTTCGACAGCCAGGGCGATTTGCCGGGCGCTGCTTTGCACGAACTCGAGTTCTTCCGCCGTCCACTGGCGGCCGCTGGAATGGCCGATCATCAGCAGTCCGACCGGGGACTTATTGCCTACGACCGGCGCGATCACCAGTTGCCGAATCTTCTCGACGGCGAGACACTCGGCTGGCTCCGTGGCAGCGTTTTCCGCTTTCTCGTCCTTGGGAGTACGTTTCTCCCAGAGTTTCGAAACGTCATCGGTGATTGCGGCAAAGCCGGCGTCGCGCAGAAACTCCCCAGAGAGACCGGCAGCGTGTGTGGCGACGAGATGGCCGCCTTCCATCAGCCGGAACCAGCACGCGTGGACGCCGCACGCTTGCTGCAGCTCTTCCACCGCGCGCTGCACGACACTTCCGTATTGCTGGGCGCTGGCAATGCTTTCCGCCATTGACTGCATGGCTTGCAGGCGGCGAGTCCGGGCGCGCATTTCACCGAGCACCAGCATCAACATGGTGGTCGGTAGAGCAATGTCAGTCGCGATCAGCGCCACGGCCGGAACTTGCCCGGTCAACGGAGCCCAGGAAAGATGCAGCGCCAGCAGGCACAAAGCCACAAGCCAGGCCGAGGCGTGCCAGCGGCCACGGCGGGCCCGCAACAGGGCAATCGCCGCAACCAGCAACACCACCCGATAGCCGACTTCCAAAGCAAAGCGCAGCGGCAGTGATTCGGACCACAACAGCACCCGGGCGCCGGCGAAGCCGACCAGCACCGGCGTGATCACAATGAGAGGAATAATCAGATCGCGCACACGCGCATAAAGCAGAACGGCTCCGGCCAGAAGGCCGACGGAAAGGACAAAGGTGGACTGCACGACCAACAAATCGAAGGGTGCCGGGATTCTGGGCGCAAAGCAGTGCTCGGAGAATCGCGAAACGACAAATACCGCCCAGCCCAAGACCCAGAGTTTGAAGTAATGGTCGCGGAACGCGCGCAGCACGAGGACCGAGGCCGCCAGCAGAATCAGCAGCGTCCATTCCGTGGCGGACGGCCGGGCCAATCCCAGCCTTGCCACCGCGTTCCAAACTTGTGAGAGGAAATCGCTCATCGCGTTCTGGGCGTACGGAGTCCTCGTCTCTGAATATCATGGAGGGCCGCAATCTCGATGGAGTTTCCGCCCCTCAATGATTACTTTCGGAATCTCGCCGAAAGGGTACAATCGCCGATAGCCTTTCGTGTAGACCATGCCTGACCGAATTCTTGTTGTTGATGACGAAGAGCCGATTCGGGAAATCGTCGCTTCCATGCTTGGCACCGCCGGATACGCCTGTAAACAAGCGGGTTCTGGCATGGAGGCGCTCGCCGTTCTGACTTCCGGAGAAGACTTTGAGCTGATGCTTTCCGACCTGATGATGGCCGATCTCGATGGCATCGGACTGCTCGAGCGCACCAAGGAAAAATACCCCGACATGCCGGTGGTGATGGTTACCGCCGTGCACGATATTTCGGTCGCTCTGGCAGCCATCCGAAACGGCGCCTATGACTATCTGCTGAAGCCGTTCGAGCGTGAGCAACTGCTGAACACCGTCAGCCGGGCGCTTGAGAACCGGCGGCTCAAAGTAGAAAACCGGAATTACCAGACGAATCTGGAGTCTCTGGTCAAGGCACGCACCGAGCAAGTGCAGGCGACCCTGCGTGAGTTGGAACGCTCCTATGACATGACGCTCGAGGCGCTGGGCGATGCGCTCGATATGAAAGATTCCGAAACCGAGGGACACTCACGGCGAGTGACTGCCTACACCATCGTGATTGCCCGGGCCATGGGTCTGCCGCCCGAGCAGATACCCACCATTGCGCGCGGTGCATTCCTCCATGACATTGGCAAGCTGGCAATTCCTGACGCGATCCTTTGCAAGCCCAGCAAGCTGACAACGGAAGAAATGGCCATCATGAAGGAGCACTGCTTTAAGGGGTATCAGATTGTTAAGAAGATCCCTTTTCTAGTGGACGCATGCGAAATCGTTTACTCCCATCAGGAGCGGTACGACGGGACCGGGTATCCCCGTGGATTGAAGGGTGAGGAAATTCCCCTGGGAGCGCGAATCTTCTCGGTAGCCGATACGCTGGACGCGATGACGGTAAACCGCGTCTATCGACCGGCGCAGAGTTATCAGGCGGCGCGAGAAGAAATCGTGCGCTGGAGTGGCAGGCAATTTGATCCGGACGTGGTCAAAGCGTTTATCGAGATACCGGAAGAAATTTGG
>Ga0210409_10008185_pt1 | contig 10676 bp, 9 predicted proteins | sample IncBWH17MmetaG_FD_161649 | JGI IMG/M metagenome (GOLD analysis project Ga0210409, IMG submission 161649) | Forest soil microbial communities from Barre Woods Harvard Forest LTER site, Petersham, Massachusetts, United States - Inc-BW-H-17-M | ecosystem: Environmental > Terrestrial > Soil >...
GTTGCCAAGGTAATCGAACCATTCGGCGGTGGCGGTCGCGATGCTGGCGGGGGTCCAAACGGGGGCGTCGCGCCAGTATTCGATTGCCGCGAGCATGTGCTCGACCCCGCGTTCGATCGGCACCCGGGCCGACCAGCCGAGGTCGGCCTTGATGCGCCGCGTGTCGGCGAAAGTGCAGTCGGGTTCGCCCGGGCGCTTGGGGATGTGCACGGTCTCGCGCGCGCCGATGAGTTCGACCAGCCGGTTGACCGACACCGGACGATCGCTGCCGACGTTGTAGCAGCGCCCGGTTCGTTCCGAATCGGCGGCGGCGATCAGCGCCGCGACCGCATCGGACACATAGGTGAAGTCGCGCTGTTGCGTGCCGTCGCCGACGATGGTCAGCGGCTTGCCGGCCAGGAGCTGCGCGAGAAACACGCCGAACACCGCGCCGTAGGTGCCGCTGGTGCGCGCGCGCGGACCGTAGATGTTGAAGAAACGCAACGAAAGCGCGGGCAGGCGATACACCTGCGCCCAGTGCATCACCAAACACTCGCCGAGCCACTTGGTAAGCGCGTAGGGATACTGCGGGCGGATGTCGGCGTCCTCCGGCGTCGGGTAAGCGTCGGGAATGCCGTAGCAGGAGGACGACGCGACATAGACGAAGCGCTTGACGTTCGCGACGCGGGCCGCCTGCAGCACCGCAAACGTGCCGTCCACGTTGGCGCGAAAATAAGCCTCCGGCTTCTGGATCGAGGGGACGATGTCGGCCAGCGCGGCGAGGTGAAACACGCGCTCGACGCCGCGTGCCGCTTCCAGCATGGCGGCGGTATCGGCCACGTCGGCCTCGACGATTTCGACGGCAGCTTCGCCGTCGTGCTGAGCGAGGTTGCGACGATGGCCGGAGGCGAAGTTGTCGACCGCCCGGACCCTGCGCCCGCGTGCGATGAGTGCGTCCACCAGATGGGAGCCGATGAATCCGGCGCCGCCGGTCACAAGATCCATGCTCACGCCGCTTCCGGACGCATGGTCATCCGGCGCAGGAGGCGGCGGCCGCTGCGCGGCAGCATCCCTCTCCAGCCGCTGCGCAGGAGCGCGACCCACAGCGTATCCGCGCTGACGACCGCGCGCGCCTGCGGGTCGCGCAAGAGTCCCAGGAGCACCGGCAGGCCCAGTTCCGAGAACGCAGCGCTGCGGCGCAGCCGGGGGAGGACCTCCGGGGTCTCCGCGGCGATTGCGCGGACGGCGGCGCCGGCGAGTTTGACGCGGGTGTCGCGGGCGCGCGGGCGGCCGGAATAGGCGCCGGCATGAATGCGCGCGTAGGCCATGACGCGCGGCACGTAGACCGCCCCGTCGCGCAGCGCCGTCACCATGCAGGCGAACCAGTCGCCGTAGAGCTCGAGTTCCGGCCGGCATCCCCCGGTCGCTCGGATCGCGCCGGTACGAAACACCACGGTGTTGCTGGAAATGTGAAACGGTCGGCTGCGCATGCGGGCGGCAAAATCCTCAGGGGCCAGCCACGTCTCGCGCGGCGCAAGATGGAGCGGGAAGGGCTCTCGTTCGTTGCCCGGGTCCGTAACGATGCCGGCGTCGGAGAAACACAGCCCGGCGCGCGGGTGCCGCTCCAGCGCCTCGATGTTTGTCTGCAGAAAATCCGGCTCAACCAGGTCGTTGGTCGAGGAGAGATGGACGAATTCGCCCTGGGCGCGGTCGAGGCCCGCCTGCAGGGCGGCCGGCACGCCGCCGTTGGCGGCGCGGCGCACGACCGTGATTTGTTCGTCGTAACCCGGCCACTTACGCACCGTCGGCTCGACCGGCTCAGCGGAGCCGTCATCGGCAACGACGATCTCGAGGTTCGGCCACGTTTGCGCGCGGAAGCGTTCGATCGCGCCAATCAGGAGATGAGCGTCGTTGTAGGTGGGGATCACCACCGTCGCGAGCGGCCCGCGCGCGGGCGTAGCCGCCGCCGTCATTGCCGCGCCCGTGCGAGGCCGTCCGTCACGGCACCGGCGATGCCGTGCGGATTGATGCCCCACATATCCATGAGTTTTTGTTGATTGCCGTAATGATGGGCGAATTCGTCGCCGATGCCGAGCCGGCGCACCGGCGGCATCCGTTCGCCGGTATCCGCCAGCGCCTCGAGCACGGCGCTGCCGAGCCCGCCGACGATGCTGTGCTCTTCGACCGTCACCACGAGCGGTGCCGTACGCGCCGCGGCCACGATCGTTTGCGTATCGAGCGGCTTGATCGTGTGCAGGTGGAGCACGCGGCAGCGCACGCCGTCCGCGGCGAGGCATTTGCTTGCTTCGAGCGCCGCCGTGGTGGCGACGCCGGTTGCCACGATCAGCGCCGCGGCATCGCCGGCGTCCTCGCTCATCTCGATCGCCTTGCCGATGGCAAAGCCGTTCGCCGGCCGGCTCACGATCGGATCGCCGCCCTTGGCGAGGCGGATGTAGATCGGGTGCGGCCAGTCGAGGCTCGCGTTCATCAGCCGAGTCATCTCCTCGGCGTCGCACACCGCGGTGACCGTCATGTTGGGCAGTGCGCGCATGATGGCGAGATCTTCGATCGCCTGGTGTGTCGGCCCGAGCGGCGCATAGACGTAGCCGCCGCCGTTGCCGATCAGCCGCACCGGCAAGTCGTGCAGGCACAGATCCAGCGCAACCTGCTCGTAGCAGCGGCGCGTGATGAAGGTAGCGATGGTGTTCACGTAGGGCACGAGGCCTTCCATCGCCATCCCGGCGGCCATGCCGATGATGTTGGCCTCCGCCACGCCCTCCATGTAGTAGCGCTCGGGATAGGCCTTTTTCATTTCGCTCAACAGGCCGGGCGAAAGGTCGGAGCCGATGAACACCACGCGCTCGTCGCGCTGCGCCAGCGTGTAGACCATGTCGAGGCAGCGCTTGCGCATGATCAGTCTCTCGGCTCAAGGCCGATCGCCTGACGCACGTCGTCGGAAAGTTCGGCCTTGTGGTGCCACGACGCGTTGTTCTCGGCCGCCGGAATCCCCTTGCCCTTGACGGTGTGACAGATGACGACGCGCGGCTGGTTGGGCGGCAGCGCCATGGCGCGCGCAAAGGTGCGGCGCAGGTCGGCGACGTCGTGGCCGTTCGCCTCGAGCACCTGGAATCCGAAGCTCGCCCATTTGTCGGCGAGCGGCTCCATATTTTGAATTTCAAACACGCTGCCGGCCGACTGCAGCTTGTTGTAGTCGATGATGGCGGTGAGGTTGCCCAGCCGGTGCTTGTCGGCGCAGGCGGCGGCTTCCCACACCGAGCCTTCGTTGATCTCGCCGTCGCCCATGAGCACGACGATGCGACTGTCGCGTTTTTGAATGCGGGCGGCGAGCGCGAGGCCGATGCCGATCGGAAGCCCATGGCCGAGCGCGCCGGTGCACGCCTCGACGCCGGGCGTGACCACCTCGGGATGGCCGCCGAGGATCGAATCGAAATGACAGAACCGGTCGAGCTCCGCCACCGGAAAGTAACCTTTGTCGGCGAGCACCGCGTAGAGCGCGAGGCATCCGTGCCCCTTGCTGAGAATGAAGCGGTCGCGACCCGGCCACTTCGGCTCCTGCGGCCGATGCCGTAAGATGTCGTCGTAGAGCACGCGGATTATTTCAACGAGCGAGAGTGCGGGTCCGATGTGGCCGCGCTTGCCCTTGTCGATGGCGCGAACGATCAGCCGGCGCAGATGGAGGCTGCGCTCGTCGAGCTGCTGATCCTGCACCCGTCCGAGATCGGTCGCGTAGGACGATTTGATCGCGTCGTTCATGCCCCTCGCCGGGCTCGCGCCTGCGACAGGCTCTTATTCAATCGGGCGTGGCCGATCAAGTGCGGGCTAAAGCGGGATGGCTACCGCCACCCGCTTTAGCTTTATTGCTGGAGCATGATGTTTTCCGACCTGGCTTCGCCCGCCGAAGCGTCAAGCCAAACGATGGACTGTACCAAGGGCTTCGCGCAGGCGGGAAACCGCTACCCACTTTTCGGCATCATGCTCTAGTTTTCGGCGCTCAGTCGGGCGCCGGGCCGGAGCGCCGCTTTGCGGATGGCAATGGACGATGTCCCGTCGCCCGCATACTCCAGCGCGAATTTTGTTGCCATCATCATATTCATTGCGATCGAGGTCCCGCGGAACCGCATGGACAGCCAGCAGCGGTACCAGCCGTCGGGCAACGTCTCGATGTCCACATCGATGGCGTCGCCGAAGCGAACGCTGGCTTGCGCATCAATATCGAAAAACGCCCGTCCGTAACTTCCCGGTTCCGTGGTGTCCGAAACATCCAACCAAAACGCCCGATTTGAATCGGGTTTCACCAGAGCCGAGACTATGTAGGGAACGTTTGGTTCGACCGCGTCGACTTGCATTCCCACGCGATGCCAGCCGAACGACTTGAGTTCCGTGATTCGAGTTTCCTCGCCCGATCGAACGATCCTGGCCCCTTCCGTTTTCCACGCGGAGTCGTCGAAACGATCATCGCTCCACGTCAGCGGCGTGTTCCGGTCGGCGATCGGGAAAGTCGACTCGCGCCCGTCGAGCGTCTCGTCGGACTGCAGCACCGGCCGGCCGAGCGCCTGTGCGACCGCCAGCGCCACCCGTTGCGAGTTCGTTATTTCGCTGCCGATCCTGAGATGAGGAAAGCTGGAAAACATATCGGTCGGCAGCGAGAAAAACACCTCGGCGGGGGCCACGACCAAATTTGGATACGCAGAACGCAGGCGATCAAGGTCGCGGACGGTGGTCTCGAAGGCCGTGCCTCTGAACGGACACGGCAGCGGCTGCACCATGAGGATGAGCTTGGCATTGTATCCGGCTGTCAGCGCCGCAAGACGGGCAATCTTGTCAAACAGCCGCGGGTTGACATCACGCCATACGATCAAGCGCTCCGAGCCGCACTCCGCGCGCCAGTAGTCGTCGCGGGCCTTGCCGCTCATCCGTTTGTCGTCTTCCGCAAGCCATCCGTTGTGATGCCGGATAAATTCGAGCTTGCGTTCAAGCTCCGGATTGGCGCTCGAGGTCCGCGCGGAACCGTAGACCGCCTTGATGACTTCTTCCCGCAAAGCCAGGGAAGGCGGCATCACGTACGATCGCAAGGAGTCGAACGAATTTTGAATCGGCTCCGCAAAAGAACCGTCGATATCCGTGCTGATAAAGTTGAACGAGCTGATGTAGAGAACGACGGCCTTGATCGACGGGTTGTGCCTCAACATGAAATGCGCAACGGCGTGGTATCCGTCAAAACCCATGTTTGCGCAGCAACTCAAGTTCACGTAGCGCAGGCCGCCGAGTTGGTTGGTCACGATGTCGGAATTCACACCGTAAAATCCACTGCTGTCTCCGATCTGGATGACATCGGGGGAAGAGGCGGCGAACGCACGGAGCTTGTCGTAGACGATCAAGCGGTGGACCTCCGACCTCAAGTAGCCGAAGGTGAGAAAGTTGCTGCGTTCGACGTCGTCCGGCCGGCGGACGGCCGTGACCGCCGCCTCGACGCCGGCGATCACGGCAAGTGCCACGAGGATGGGCTTAAAAGCGGAAATAAATGAACTCACTCTGTTCCCTCGCGCCCAACATGACCACGCCGTAGAAGACAAAGATATAGGCAAGAGCCTTTGTGGGCCAGCTCCAGTCGTCATGCAGGTCGACGAACTCCTTGCCCTTGCGATAGGCGAAAGGTTCGGTGACGAACAACGGCAGAGCGTAGAGCAGAAGCCCGTAGCCGAAATCGCGCAGCAACGGCCACTCCATAATCCGGCCGGACATGAGCGCGCCGATCGAGGCGAGCGCCGGAAACATCTGCGTGTCCGTCGCCCTGAAGAAGATCCATCCGAGGCACACGAGGTGAAACATCAGCACCATCGCCACAATCGCCCCGACCCTGCTCCCGAGAAAACGAATGATGTTCTCCTCGATGCGGAGCACCCGATAAGCGACCAGCAGCACGCCGTGATAAAGTCCCCACACGACGAAGCCGAACCCCGCCCCGTGCCATAACCCGCCGAGAAACATGGTGATCGCCAGGTTGCGCAGGGTCTTGATGCGGCCGTGGCGTTCGCCGCCGAGCGGTATGTAGAGGTAGTCGCGCAGCCATGTTGAAAGCGAGATGTGCCATCTGCGCCAAAAGTCGGCGGGCGAAGTTGCGAAATACGGAGTTGCGAAGTTACGGGTCAGCTCGATGTTGAATAGTTTGGCGACGCCCCGCGCGATGTCGGTGTAGGCGGAGAAATCGCAATATATTTGCCCGGCGAAAGCGTAGGCAAACAGAAGCCCCATGCCTGGCTGGACGTCCCCCGGAGTCAGCCGGTCGCCGATGAGCGCCGTGAGCTGGCCAAAGTTGTCGGCGAGCACGATTTTCTTGTACAGCCCCCAGCAGATCAGCCACGTGGCGCTCTCAGCCTGCGCCCATGTTATCGGCGGCCGCTTGGCGGCCAGCTGAGGGAGCAAATTGGACGCGCGGGCAATGGGGCCCGCCACCAGCTGCGGGAAGAACGCGACGAATGTCACGTAATCGACAAGCCTGTCGTGCGGTTTGAACTTTGCCCGGTAAATGTCGGCCGTATAGCTGATTGTGTGAAACGTGTAGAAGGATATTCCCGGCGGAAGGATGAGCGCGAGCGCCGGAAGGCTGATGGCGAGACCCAACCAGCTGGCGGCGTTGTTGGCGACGCCGGCGAGCCAGCCGGCATATTTCAGCGTCGCGAGCAGTCCCAGCTGAGCGACCAAGCTTAAAATAAACAGCGGTTTTCGGTATTCGTTTCGCCGGTCCGGGTCGATCAGTCGGCCGACGATGTAGTCGAACACGCAGGTGAAAAGCAGCGGAACGAGGTAGATCGGCCCGGCAAAGCCGTAAAACACCAGGCTTGCGGCAGAGAGAAACCAGTTGACGTAGGGCGTCTCCCGCAGGAACCAATAGATGGCGAGTACGGTCGGCAGAAAGACAAAAAGAAATACGTATGAGTTGAACGTCATAAGGGATGATCTGAGCAGCCGTCTGCGGCGGTCGCGGAATCACGCGCCGTAGAAAGACAACACCTCGCCGGCCACTGCCTCCACGTCCTTGGCGCTCATGTATTGGTTCACCGGCAGGGTCAGGATCCGTTCCGCCTGGCTTTCGGTCGCCGGAAAGTCGCCTTTGCGGTAGCCGAGGCTGGCCGCGGCGGGCTGGAGGTGAATCGGCACCGGATAGTGGATCGCGGTCTTGATGCCGATGGCGCGCAGATGACGCTGCAGCTCGTCGCGCCGCTCCGCCTGGATCACGAAGGTGTGGAAGGTGTTGAACTCATCCTGCCGGCAAGGCGGCACGAATATTTTCTCATGTTTGAGGAGGCGCTGATAAAGCGCGGCGTTTTCGCGCCGTTTGGCGATCACGTGCGGCAGCTTGTCGAGCCGGTAATCGAGAATCGCCGCCTGCAGCACGTCCATGCGCGATACGAAGCCCCATTCTTCGACGGTCTCGCGGTCGGCCATGCCGTGGGTGCGCAGGCGGCGCATGCGCGCGGCCGCCGCCGTATCGTTGGTGGTGACGAAGCCGGCGTCGCCCATGGCGTTGAGGTTCTTGAGGGGATGGGCGGAGAAGCAGCCGAAGTGGCCGAACGATCCGCTCTTGCGTCCCTGGAATATCGAACCGATCGACTGCGCTGCGTCCTCGATCACGAGGAGATCATGGCGCTCGGCGATTTCCATGATCTGGTCCATCCGGCACACGCGGCCGGTGAGATGCACCGGCATGATGGCGCGCGTACGCGGCGTGATGGCGCGTTCGACCGCCGCCGGATCGATGTTCTGGTCCGCCAGCACGTCGACGAACACCGGACGCGCGCCGAGGTGCACGATCACGGCGGTCGAGGCGATGAAGGAATTCGGCGGCGTGATCACTTCGTCGCCGGGACCGATGCCCGGGACCTTCAATGCGAGAAACAACGCGTCGGTGCCGGAGTTGAGCGCGACCGCCTCGCGTGTCCCGCAGTATTCGGCGAGCCGCGCCTCGAGCCGTTCGATCTCGGCTCCGGCGCCGACGAACGAGCCGCGGCGCACGACCCTTGCGAAGATCGCGGCAAGCTCCGGCATCTGCTCGTCCGCCTGCGCCGGCAGGTTCACGTAGGGAATGTCGTAGCGCGGCACGGGCTTAGCTTTCATAAAACTCGGAGATCGTTTGTACCATGTAGGCCAGTTGCGCGGCCGTGAGATGCTCGTGCGCCGGCAGCGAGATCATGGTGTCCGCGTGGCGGTCGGTGACCGGGAAATCGCCCTTGCGATAGCCGAACGGCCGCAGCCCTTCCTGGCGATAGATCGGAATCGGATAATGCACCTTTGCTTCGATGCCCGCCTTCTTGCAGTGGGCGAGCAATTCGTCGCGCCGCTCGGCGAAAACGATATACAAGTGAAACACCAGCCGGCGATCGTTGTAGCGATGCGGCAGGCGGATCTGCGGCAGCTTGCCCAATTCGCCGTCGAGATAAGCCGCGTTCTTGATACGCGTCGTGGTAATGAAGTCGACCTGATCGATGAGCCAGTTGCCGATCACCGCCTGGAGCGAATCGAGGCGGGAGTTGCAGCCGAGCATCACGACGCTGTCGCGGTCGGCAAGCCCATGGTTGCGCAACCGCCGCAGCTTGACGGCGAAGTCATCGTCATTGGTGACGATCACCCCGCCGTCGCCCCACACGTTGAGGTTCTTGAGCGGATGCAGCGAGAAGCCGCCGGCGAGCCCGTAGGTGCCGGCGTTGCGGTCGGTGATCGCGCCGAGAATGCATTGGCACGAGTCTTCGATGACCGGAAGCTTATGGCGCCTGGCGATTTCCATCAGCGCCGGCATGTCGGTCATTTGTCCGGCGAGGTGTACCGGCATGATCGCCTTGGTGCGTGGGGTGATCGCCGCCTCGACCTTGCTCACGTCCATGCAGAAATTGTCGGTGCAGTCGACGAGCACGGGGCGGGCGAAATTCTCCGCGATGGCGCCGATCGTGGCGATGAAGGTGTTCGCGGCGGTGATCACCTCGTCGCCCGGCCCGAGCCCAAGCGCCTTGAGCGAGAGCTTGAGGGCGTCGGTCCCCGAGTTCACGCCGACGGCATGACGCGTGCCGATCAGGCGGGCAAAGCGCTCCTCGAACTCGCGTACCGGCTTGCCCAAGGTAAAATCGCCGCTGGGCACGAAGGCGCGCAGCCGGTCGAGAATTTCCTCGACGCTCCGTTCGTTGAACTGGCGCGGAAGATAAGACCACTGAACCTTGGTGCCGTTCGGCTGCAGCGGCAGGTCGATACGCGTCATCCGCCAAGGTCCGTGTGGACTGATCCGATTATCAAACGGGACCGCTAGGTAAATCGCAGGGAACGGCCCTCGACGCAAGCTTCGCCGCTCACGTATACCCCCCTGGTTCGGCTTTCCGATTGGATCGGAAGCCGAACCAGGTTTTTGATGTCGCATTTTCTGCGGAATACCGGTGCCCACTTTTCCGGAAAATGCTCAAAAGGGAGGGCCTCCGTGGGCTATGCCGCCGATTATTTTCCCACGCACGTCGGGCGCTGGCTCGACGAGGGGTGGGTATTTCCGGGCGCGCGGCTGATCGAGTTCGGGGCTCAGGAGTTCTACTGCGATCCGCAGGCCGCGCGCGAGCAGACAGGCGCGTTTCTCTCGGCGCGCGGAAAAAGCCCGGCCGAGATCGAGGCCGCGATCGGCCGCAGCGGAAATTTCCCGGTCGCCGGCGTCTATCGCGCACTCGGCATCGACTATGTCGCAATCGACGTCGATGAGACCTACGGCTCGACTTTTTTCGACCTCAATACCTTCGCGCCTCCGTCCGAGTGGCTCGGCGCCTTCGACATGGTCAACAACGAAGGCACGATCGAGCACCTGATCAACCCGATCAACGGCTTTGAGGTCACGCACGAGCTGCTCAAGGCCGGTGGGGTGGCCCGCCACAGCGCGCCGCTGACCGGCTGGAGCGACCACGGGCTGTTTCACCCGACGAGCGGGTTTTACGCCGCCATGCTCAACGAGAACCGGTACGAGCTGCTCGAGGCGCGCGCGGATTTTCAGCCGCCGCGGCCGTGGGTCGACCAATTGTTTCAGCTCGCTGAGCCGCGCGATGTTCCGAGTTTGTGGGGCTTGATCATCTATCGCAAACAGATCGACGAGGCCTTCCGCCCGCCTGCCGATCACCTGCTCACGGCCCGCGCCGCCGCAATCGCGTCTCGCCTGGCAGCCGATTGGGCGATCTTTTCCGCGCGCCGCTTCCATGGCGACGCGCCCCGGCGCGGCCGCTTCGATCTGTGGCGCTCGCTGCTCTATACGCGGCGCTGGCTGCGTTCGGTCGCGGATCGCCGCCGTCGCGATCGCGCCGCCCAAACTCAGCGCAATTCGGCGTAGCGGGCAAATCCCTCCTCGAGATCGCCAAAAAAAACCCGCCGGCCGTTCGCCAGCAGCAGCGCCTTGTTGCACATGACGCGGCAGAAATCGATCGCGTGCGAGGCCATGACCATGATCTTGGCGCGGCTGATGAATTCCTCGGTGCGCGCGCGCGCTTTCTGCTGGAAGTGCGCGTCGCCCGCGCCGATCGCTTCGTCGATGAGCAGCACGTCGGGAACCCGAATCGTCGCCATCGCAAAGGAGAGCCGCGCGTTCATGCCGGCCGAGTAGATGCGGACGGGCAGGGCGAGATATTCGCCGAGTTCGGTGAACTCCTCGATGTCGCGGATGT
>Ga0210409_10008186_pt1 | contig 10675 bp, 9 predicted proteins | sample IncBWH17MmetaG_FD_161649 | JGI IMG/M metagenome (GOLD analysis project Ga0210409, IMG submission 161649) | Forest soil microbial communities from Barre Woods Harvard Forest LTER site, Petersham, Massachusetts, United States - Inc-BW-H-17-M | ecosystem: Environmental > Terrestrial > Soil >...
GCGGTACATATACCGACAACGCAAAGATCACGGATTTTTGGACGCGGTTGGACGGACGACTGACAAGTCTACCGGGGGTGCAATCCGCCGCATTAGTTTCCGGATTGGCACCGATGCGGCGTCCGAATATGAACGACACGGACATCGAAGGTTTCGTGATGACGAAGGACGGGCCAATCCAGAACGTAGATTTCTATCAGGCGGTGAGCAAAGACTACTTCGCGACCATGGGAATCCGGCTGATGGATGGCCGTCTGTTTGACGAGCGCGACGGAAAAGATGCGCCACAGGTCGTCATTGTCAACAAAGCGATGGCGGCTACTTTTTGGCCGAACCAAAACCCCATAGGGCGGCGCATCCGTCCGGGCGGAACTAAAGAATGGTGCCCCGTAATCGGAATCGTGGACGATGTGAAGAACGCCGGACTGGACCGGCCGGCGGGAACAGAGTTGTATTTGCCATACCGACAGCCCGCTGGCGAGGGCAATGCAGATATGTTCGTGGTCATGCGAGCGCAGGGAGGCGATCCGCGATCTTTGGCGGGAGAAGTCCGGCAACAGATGAATGATATCGATCCGTCGCTGCCACTTGCCGACGTGCGGCTCATGGAAGATGTGCTTTCGCGAGCACAGGCGCGGCCGAGGTTTCTGACGCTGTTGCTGACGCTTTTCTCCGCGGTCGCGCTTGCTATCGCGACGGTGGGGATCTACGGAGTGGTCTCGTACTCGGTGGCGCGGCGGACTAAGGAATTTGGGTTGCGCATAGTGCTCGGCGCGCAAACGGGCGATGTGCTCGGGCTGGTCATGAAACAAGGCGCGGGGATGATCGCCATTGGTGTCGCGTTCGGCCTGCTGCTGGCGGTTTTCCTTACACGGCTGATGGCGAGCCTGCTCTTTGCAGTGCCCCCAACCGATCCGGCGACATTTGCGAGCGTGACCGCCGTTCTCTTCGGAGTCGCACTGGCAGCCTGCTATATACCGGCGAGGCGCGCGACGAAAGTGGACCCGATTCAGACGCTTCGATATGAATGAGCTTTGAATTCCGTTGCCGTGCGGGGCGGCGTTCCAAAAAGCTTACGGACCACTGCGATGGGTGAGGTTTGTGTGAGGCGGGAGAGCCCCCAGCCAAACGAGCGGTCCGAGGGCTGATAAGAACGGCGGAAACCCCAGAAGCGCGAGTCGCAATCGTCGCAGCGATAGGGCCAAACGAAAGCAAAGCGGAACCAGATTCGTTCGACGAAACCTCTTCTCGTCGACCTGCGCACCAACGAACTCTCGCAGACAGGGCATTCGCTGACTCTTTTGGCAAAAGTGAGATGCATGGAAATCGACCATCCTCCGTTTGTCTATGAACAATTATGAGGAGGGCGTGCCCTTCAACAATGGATGGAACAGCGACGCTGTGCGCTGCTGATATCCTGACCATACGAACAGTTATGGTCAGCTGCACGGTACGAGAGGAATACTAGAAGGACTTTGGATGCATAAGGAAACGCGATGTGGGATAGTGCATCCAAGGGAAGGCCGAAGCGGCCCAGCCTGACAGTTACGAGAGAGGGACAAACAATGAAAGAGATGACTGCGGATAATGCGACGTTTTTGCTGCACGGACTGTACTTGCCAGCGTTGAAGAATGAGAGCCAGTTGACGAAGAAAATAATCGAAGCGGTACCAGCGGACAAGGCGGATTACCGGCCGGACCCCGTGTCCAAGAGTGCGAATGAGCTGGTGAGGCACATCGCGGCGGCGGACGTGCGATTTGCAGATGCGGTGATCAATGGAAAGTTTGAAACGGGCGCGGTCCTTCCCGCGGAGCTGAAGACACCAGCCGAAATCGCAGGCTGGTATGAACAGGCCTATGCCGAGAGACTGGACGCGATGTCGAAATTGACGAGCGAACAGCTGATGAAGATTGTGGATTTTCGCGGGCTGTTTCAACGACCAGCGGTAACATTTTTGATGTTTGGAGCGCACCACACTATTCATCATCGCGGACAACTCAGCTCATATTTGCGATGTATGGGAGCAAAGGTGCCTTCGATTTACGGCGAAAGCTACGATGCCGAACAGGCGAGAAAAGCGGCGCAGGCGTAGCTACTTTCCTTCCGCGGCTGAAATTTCCAGCAAACATTCGGTGCAAATCGCAACTTGGTCGCACTTCCCGTGTTTTATAAATAGCTGACGATGAGTGCCCTGAAATTCCCCCGGGGACTTTACATGAATCGCCGTATCGTCAGCGAAAGACGGCAATGAGAAGCTGCGAATCCTAAGGAGGATTGCGAAATGTTCCGAACAAAGGGATTTCTGGGGACCCTAGTGTTGGGGGCTGCGATGATAGCGCCGGTTTTGGCAAGTGGGTGCGCCGCGCACACGCGGTACTACGACGAATATCACGCGGATTACCATACATGGAATAGCGGGGAGATAGGCGCGTACCGCGTATGGATCGGGGAGCGGCATTACGAGTATCGCGACTACAATCGGCTGAGCCGGGAACAACAACGCGAATACTGGAACTGGCGTCACGATCACCCCGGCAGATACTAATTTTCGCAGAATCGCATTTTGACGTGACGTGTGGATGCAAGTTGAACTGAAGCAGTTCACACGGAAACACAGCATTCTAGTATGTTGTTGTCCGGGCGCTCTCTTCTAAGTTACTCTCAAATGAAATAACTGGAGGTGACTTGTGAAACGCTTCGCACTGGCAACGATTGTTCTGCTTTGTGCTGCCTCGATTGGTTTTGCGCAACAGGACCCCGCGGATTCCCCGGCGACGAAGGAAGATGTCCAGAAATACTTGGAAATCATGCATTCGCGGGAAATGATGACGAAGATGGTTGATGCAATGGCGAAGCCGATGCATCAGATGATGCACGACCAATACGAGAAGGATAAAGACAAGCTGCCCGCCGATTTTGAAGCGCGTATGAATAAAGTCATGGACGATTACCTCAAAAGCTTTCCTTGGGACGAGATACTTCAATCCATGGTGCCGGTCTATCAAAAACACTTTACGAAGGGTGACGTAGATCACCTTGTGGCGTTTTATTCTACTCCCACGGGACAAAAACTCATCCGCGAGATGCCAGCTATCACTGCGGAAGCGATGCAGGTTATGATGCCGATTTTGCGAGATAGAATTGATGTAATGACCCGGGATGTGCAGCAACAAGTCGCCGAGATGATCAAACAATCGGAAGCCAAGCCAGGGCAGAACCCGCCAACTTCAAAAAACTAAATTAGCGGACTACGCCGCTGAACGGACTGGAAGCGGAAGCGTAGAGACGCTTGGGCATGCGGCCGGCGAGCCAGGCTTTGCGGCCGGCGGAGACAGCTTCGCGCATCGCTTCCGCCATTAAGACCGCGTCGGCAGCTTCGGCAATGGCGGTGTTCATGAGGACGCCGTCGGCGCCCAATTCCATGGCAACGGCCGCGTCGGAAGCCGTGCCCACGCCTGCGTCGACGATCATGGGAACTTCGGTGATGCGTTCGCGGAGGATGCGGAGGTTGGCGGGATTCTGAATGCCGAGGCCCGAGCCGATGGGAGCGGCGAGCGGCATAACCGCGGCGGCGCCGGCATCGATGAGTTTGCGAGCGGCGATCAGATCGTCATTCGTGTAGGGAAGGACCACGAAGCCTTCTTTTACGAGGACGCGCGTGGCTTCGATGAGTTGCTCGGTATCGGGGAAAAGAGTTTGCTGGTCGCCGATGACTTCCAGCTTGACCCAATTGGAGAGGCCGACTTCGCGGGCGAGCCGAGCGGTGCGAATGGCCTCGTCGGCGGTGTAACAAGCAGCCGTGTTCGGCAAGATAAAGATTTTTTCGCGATCGATGTAATCGAGGAGAGATTCTTTGGAGCGGTCTGTGAGATTCACGCGGCGGACGGCGACGGTAACCATGTCCGCGCCCGAAGCGGCGTGGGCGCGAGCCATTTCCGGAAAGCTGCGGTACTTGCCGGTTCCAACAATCAAGCGGGATTTGAAGGTGCGGCCGGCTATGATCAGTTCGTCAGACATTGGTATCCCCACTGGGATTTTAGACCTCCGTGGGCCTGGCGACAAACTGGAAGAACAATCCATGGCAGCGCTCTAGAGATTCCCTCGGGAAAAACACACAAACTGCTGCTTGACTTGATTAATCCTGCAGCATGGGGCGTGGCTCGGAGACGTCGGCGTAGAGCTGCTCAATGACGTCGTGAAATTGCTGTTCGACGACGCGGCGGCGGAGTTTTAGAGTGAAGGTGAGGCCGCCGTTGTCAAACGTGAAGTCCTCCGGCAGAAGCGCGAAGCGCTTAATGGATTCGTATTGAGCGAGGTTGGCAGTCAGGCGCTTCACTTCGGCCTCGATGAGTTGGCGCACGAAGGGATGCCCAACCATTTCCTTGTTGGAAGAAAACTTGATTCCCTGCTCCGCAGCTTTCGCCGCGACGGTTGTCGGGTTTGGAACAATCAGCGCCGAAATAAATTTGCGTTTGTCTCCGACTACCATGGCATTCAGGATGAATGGGCTGGTCTTTAGCGCGTTTTCGATAGGCTGCGGCGCGACGAATTTTCCCGCGGCGGTTTTAATGAGATCTTTTTTTCGGTCGGTGATGAATAGATAGTTGTCTTTGTCGAGGTAGCCGATGTCGCCGGTGCTGAACCAGCCGTCGGCGCTCAGCACTTCGCGGGTGGCTTCCGAGCTTTTGTAATAGCCCTGCATGACGCAGGGGCCTTTGGCAAGGATTTCGCCGTCTTCCGCGATGCGAAGCTCAACGTTGGGAATTGGCTTGCCTGAGCTGCCCATTCGGTTTTGCGGATAGTTGGAAGTGAGAACCGGGGCCGTTTCCGTCAGGCCGTAGCCCTGGTAAATCGGAACGCCTACCGCCCAGAAAAACTCGGCCAGCTCTTTCGCAAGGGGTGCGCCGCCGGAAAACACAAGGCGCAACTTTCCGCCGGTTCCTTCGCGAATCTTCGAGTAAACCAGCTTGTCGGCCAGACCCCAGGCGAGCTTCACTTGCGAACTGGTGTTCTTTTCCCCGGAACGCCATAAAGCTGAACGGCTTGCGATTTCCATTGCCCAGTCAAAGATCTTTCGCTTATAGCCGGTCTGTTTGCTGCCCTGCTCCATGACGCGTGTATAGATTTTCTCGAAGACGCGCGGCACGGCGGCAAGAAGCGTTGGTTGAATTTCGAGGAGGGCCTGCGCGACGTGCTCGACGGCTTCGACGTAAGCAATGGTTACACCATGGAAAAGATGGGCGTAGTCGAGCGTGCGGCCGTAAACGTGGGCAAGCGGGAGGAAGGAGATGGCAACGTCATCTTTGGAGTCAAATTTCACGTTGGCGCAGGAGTCCGTGACGTTCGAACAAAAGTTCGTGTGCGTCAGCATGACGCCCTTGGGTTCGCCCGTCGTGCCAGACGTGTAGATGATCGAGGCCAGCTGGCCGGGCAGGACTTGCGACGCGTGCATTCGGTAGGCCGCGACATCGGCGCCGCCAGCGGCGGCTATCAGTGTTTCGTAACGGAGGTAATCCGGCGGGAGGTCTGATCCGCAGTCCGCGAGGATGACTTGCTCCAATTCGGGAAGCTGCGTGCGCACTGCCTGGAGCTTGTGCATTTGCGCTGCGCCTGCGGCGAAGACAAATTTTGCGCCGCAATGTTTGAGGATGTAGGTGATGCGTTCCGGCGATTCGTTGAAATAAATGGGAACAGTGACGCCGCCCGCGCCGGTGATCGCGAAGTCGGCGGTGTGCCACTCGGGGCGATTCGCAGCAAAAAGGCCGACGCGATCGCCTGGCTTCACGCCGAGTTCAACAAATGCCGTGGAGAGTCCCGCGACGCGACGCAGGAGTTCTTCGGAGGCGATAGGTTTCCAGCCATCTGTGCCGCGAAACATCTGCGCGCGCGGGTTCGACATGGAGTCGACGGCGTTGAGCAATCGCGAGGGAAGGGTGCCGTAGTTCATCGGAAACCTTGACTCTACCCTAGGCCATTTCAGCGCGCAATCCAACCCCGGTACTGATGGGTCAGTTTCCGATTACCGCTGCGGGTAGTGGCACGCCTTTGTGAGTCACAGGCCCGCTGCTCCTTTACTTCACCCCGGCACCGGCTGGCCCGGGTCCTCCGCCGCGCCACCACGGCTCAGATTTCGGAACTGTGTAAAGAGGCGTTGGCTTCTGTGGTTTTGCGTTTTTCACTCGCTGTGCCTTCTCTGGTTTTGTGTCTCCTCCTGCACCACTTGGTTCCTGCGCGGAGAGGCCAGACGCGGCTGCCACTCCGCACAACAATAACCCGCATAATAAGCGAACTCGCATAACTTGCATGTCAGTCTCCCTTCGCTCCAACCGTGGCACCCAACGAACGTCCCGGTCGAGAAATTAAGCAAAGTGGATATTGGAAATTTGACGTGGACACGTCTATCGTCAGTATTGACAGTCCACTGTTGTTGGTCAAAAGACAATCTGGCTGGTAAGTTGCGTTACCGGAAACTGACGAACTACTTCAGTGCTGTACGTAGCCGATGAGTCAGGCAACTGCAGGGGGGCGGTGTGGTGCGGAGCACGGCGCTGCGTTAAGATGAAACGCGGAGTTCTTCATGAGCGCGACGCTTTCCGGAACAGTAGCCGACAATTCTTTGTCCAAAGGCCCCTTTCGCGCTGCGCGTGGCATGACGCTTTCCTGCAAAGGGTGGCAGCAGGAAGCGGCTTTGCGCATGTTGATGAACAATCTCGACCCAGAGGTTGCCGAGAAGCCGGAAGATTTGGTGGTGTATGGCGGCACTGGGAAAGCGGCGCGCAACTGGGAATGCTTTCACGCGATTGTTCGGTCGCTGAAGGTGCTCGAATCGGACGAGACGCTTTTGGTGCAATCGGGCAAGCCGGTTGCCGTTTTCCGAACGCATGAGTATGCGCCGCGCGTCCTTCTTTGCAACTCCAACCTGACCGGCCACTGGAACAATTGGGAGCGCTTCAACGAACTGGACCGCGCCGGACTGATGATGTACGGCCAGATGACCGCGGGAAGCTGGATTTACATCGGCACGCAGGGAATTTTGCAGGGGACGTACGAGACATTTGCGGCGGCGGCTCGAAAACATTTCGGCGGTGACCTGGCAGGCAAGCTGGTTGTGACCGGCGGAATGGGCGGAATGGGCGGCGCGCAACCACTGGCCGCTACGATGAATGGCGCGGCGTTTCTGGGTATTGACGTGGACCCGGAGCGCATCAAGCGGCGCGTGAAGGGCGGCTACTGCGACGTCATGGTGACGAGCCTCGACGAGGCGCTGCGCATCCTGAAAAATGCCGTGCGCAAACGCGAAGCGGCATCTGTCGGGTTGGTGGGTAATTGCGCAGATTTGATTCCCGAACTGGCGAAGCGCGGCGTTGTGCCGGATCTTTTGACCGACCAGACCAGCGCGCATGATCCCATCGCCGGCTACGTGCCGAATGGCATGTCGCTCGAAGCGGCGCTGGAGCTGCGCAAAAATAATCCGCAGGAGTATCGCAGGCACGCGCTTGCTGCGATGGCGCAGCACGTCCAGGGCATGCTCGTTTTGCAGAAACTCGGCGCGGTCACGTTTGATTACGGCAACAATATTCGAACGTTCGCGTTCGAACACGGCGTCAAGGACGCCTACGACTTTCCGGGATTTGTGCCGGCATACATCCGGCCGCTTTTTTGCGAAGGCAAAGGGCCGTTCCGCTGGGCGGCGCTTTCCGGCGAGGCTTCCGACATCGCAAGAACGGACCAACTCGTCCTCGAGATGTTTCCTCACGACGAGCACCTGGCACGCTGGATCAAGTTGGCGCAGAAACGCGTAAAATTTCAGGGACTGCCTTCGCGGATTTGCTGGCTGGGTTACGGCGAGCGCGACAAATTTGGTCTCGCGCTCAATGAACTGGTGGCGCGCGGAGAGTTGAAAGCGCCGGTGGTGATGGGGCGCGATCATCTCGATTGCGGCTCCGTCTCTTCGCCTTATCGCGAAACGGAGTCCATGCTCGACGGCTCCGACGCGGTTGCCGATTGGCCGCTGCTCAATGCGCTCGTGAACACTGCTAGCGGCGCGTCGTGGGTTTCCATTCACAATGGCGGCGGCGTGGGCATCGGCTACTCGCAGCACGCCGGGCAGGTCACCGTGGCCGACGGCACAAAAGAAATGGCCGCGCGCATTGAACGCGTCTTGACGAATGATCCCGGCATGGGCGTCGTACGTCATGTGGATGCGGGATATTCAGACGCAATCGCATTCGCGAAAAAGAACGGCGTCAAAATACCAATGTCTTAGAGAGTATCTTCCCCTCTCACCCGCGCATCCTACACGAAGTAGTTCTGCAGGGGGAAAACATGTACGTCATTTTGGGAGCCACAGGAAATACAGGAAGTGTCGCTGCTGAAGCACTCTTAGCCAAGGGCCAAAAAGTGCGCGTCGTGGGACGCAGCAAGGAGCGTCTCTCGAAGCTCGTTGCGCGCGGCGCGGAGGCATTTGAAGCGGACCTGACGGATTCCGCCGCGTTGACCAAGGTTTTTACAGGCGCGCGGGCGATCTATGTGATGCTGCCGCCCGATCCAGCGAACCCGCATTACCGGCAGCATCAAGATGAGGTGACGAACTCGATTGCGACTGCGCTCGAAGCTGCCGGCGTCACGCATGCGGTGGTTCTCAGCAGCTTTGGCGCAGACAAGGCGGGCAAGACCGGGCCCGTGCTTGGGCTTCACATTCTGGAAGAAAGGCTTGCTCGAATCCCAAAGCTTAATGCGCTTTATCTGCGCGCCGGCTATTTTATGGAAAACACACTGCCGCAGGTTGGCATCATCAAGAGTTTCGGAATGATGGCGGGGCCGGTCAGTCGGGAGCTCGCCATGCCGGTGATCGCCACTCGTGATATCGGTGCCGCGGCGGCCGAAGCGCTTCTCAAGCTCGATTTCACCGGCCAGCAGAGGCGCGAACTGCTGGGTCAGCGGGACCTCAGGTATCTGGAAATGGCAAAAATCGCTGGAGCGGCCATCGGAATACCCAATCTCGCTTACGTTCAGTTGCCTCCGGAGCAGGTTATTCAAGCGATGACGCAAATGGGCACGTCCAAAGATTTCGCAACGCTGCTCACCGAGATGTGCGATTCGCTGAATAACGGGCACATGTGCGCGCTCGAAACTCGGACGGCGACTAACACGACGCCGACATCCTACGAGGAATTTGTGCAGAAAGTGTTTGTTCCAGCCTATAAAGGGCAAGCTACGACAGCCTGAAGCGCACAGACACTCTTGTCTGTCCGCTTTTTTTCATAGCCAGCATAGAGGCGAGAGACCGGCAGGAATGCCTGTCCTACCTCCTGGTGTGCACCCGCCTCGTCTATCCGGCATAATAGCCGGGCCTTGTCGACTTCCCTTCTCATCACCGGCGCCTCACAACTCCTCACGCTGCGCGGCCGTGGCCCGCGACGCGGTACCGCGCTTGCAAACCTTGGAATCATCAAGGATGGGGCGCTACTTGTTCGCGATGGATTGATCGCGGCCATCGGACCGCGCGCAAAAATCGAGGCTCTTCCGGAGGCGGCCACCGCGGAAAAAATGGACGTCGGTGGCCGCGTCGTGCTGCCGGGATTTGTCGATTCGCACACGCATCTGATCCACGCCTCGAGCCGCGCCGAGGAATATGAACTCAAGATCGCCGGCGCAAACTACGAAGAAATCGCCCGCAAAGGCGGCGGGATATTGAACTCCGTGAAAAAGTTGCGGGTAGCAACATCGGAGGCCTTGAAACAGCGAGCGCGCAAGGTGCTCACGCAATTCGCCGCTTATGGCACAACGACCATTGAAGCAAAGAGCGGGTATGGCCTGGACGTCGCGAGCGAATTAAAGATTCTCCGTTTGCACGAGGAACTTGCCGCCGAACAGCCTCTGGACATTGTCTCGACGTTTCTCGGCGCGCACGTCGTGCCTGCGGAATATCGCGGGTCGTCTGCAGGAGTGAATAGTTACGTTGCGCTGCTCACGGAAAAACTAATTCCCGAAGTAGCACAGGAGAAACTCGCGGAATTCTGTGATGTCTTCTGCGATCGCGGAGCGTTCACTCGAGAGCAGGCCAAGCAAATCCTCGAAGTTGGTAAGCAACACGGCTTGGCACCAAGGCTTCATGCGGAACAGCTTACCCACACAGGTGCAACGCAACTTGGGGTGAGACTCGGCGCGGCAAGTTGCGACCATCTCGAACAAGTCAATTCCAGCGACATCGCCGCTTTGGCAAAATCCCAGACCGTTGCGACGCTTCTGCCCGGCTGCGATTTCCATCTTGGACTCGCGCAATATGCCCCCGCCCGCAAACTCATCGATGCAGGCGCTATCGTTGCCCTTGCCACAGACTACAATCCCGGCACCAGCCCCACGGTGAGTATGCCCATGATTTTGTCGCTGGCTTGCTCGCAATTACGGATGACCCCCGCCGAAGCCATCACTGCGGCAACCATCAACGGGGCCTATGCCCTGCGCCGCGAGAAACACATCGGCTCGCTCGGGGTTGGCAAATTGGCGGACCTCGCCGTCTTCGAAGTGGCCGATTACCGCGAAATTCCTTATTATTTTGGGATGAACACCTGCTGGATGACCATGAAGCGGGGTGTCGTGGTCCATGCCGCCAACAAAGCCAAAACCTAACTCGCGGAAAAGACCGGAAAAAAAGATTAAAATCCTGCAAGT
>Ga0210409_10008187_pt1 | contig 10675 bp, 10 predicted proteins | sample IncBWH17MmetaG_FD_161649 | JGI IMG/M metagenome (GOLD analysis project Ga0210409, IMG submission 161649) | Forest soil microbial communities from Barre Woods Harvard Forest LTER site, Petersham, Massachusetts, United States - Inc-BW-H-17-M | ecosystem: Environmental > Terrestrial > Soil >...
ACAGCACCGCGCCAAAGGAAAACAAATCCGTACGTGCGTCGAGTTCCTTGACCCGCACCTGCTCCGGCGACATGTAGACGACTGTACCCAATATAGTGCCTGCGCTGGTCAGGTGCTTTTCCAGCTTGACCGTCGATTCCGTTGTAGCCCCAGCATCTCCGGCGCTGCCGAGGACGGGGGTGCTCTTGGCCAATCCGAAGTCGAGAATCTTCACATGTCCGCGTTTGGTGACAAACAGGTTGCCTGGCTTAATGTCGCGATGGACTATGCCGGCAGCATGTGCTGCATCAAGAGCATCCGCAATCTCAATCGCTAAACCGAGCAAGAGTTCTGTCTCCATCGGGCGGCCTGCGATCTGATGCTGCAGCGTCACTCCTTCGAGAAATTCCATGGCGATGAAAGGTTGCCCATCCTGTTCGCTGACTTCGTAAATGGTGCAGATATTCGGATGGTTTAGCGCGGATGCAGCCTGCGCTTCCCGCTGGAAACGGGCGAGGGACCGCGGATCTCGAGTGACCTCATCGGGCAGAAACTTCAGGGCGACAAAGCGGTGCAGGAGTACATCTTCAGCCTTGTAAACTACGCCCATGCCCCCATCGCCCAGCTTCTCAACGATGCGGTAATGCGAGATGGTTTGGCCGATCAAAGCAGAGCTCGCCCCATTTAGCGAACATACTAGGGGCCAAGCGGTGGTGAGTCAATGCATCGCGGGCTTGTTTCCAGACGCCACCAAGTCAATGAAAGCCGTGGAGTTGGCGGTATCTCAAAAGGGTTGTTGGCGGAAAATCGCCAATACACTCACAACCTCTTCCTGACCGGGTCAATGAGTGTGATCGCCTGTTTACAACAGCTACTCATTTGCCCGAGACTGTCCTAGACCACGCGGGGAATGGGCTGCACTGTAAAGGTCACTGTAGGCGTCGAATGATTAACCTCGTCCCCACCCATAGGAACCACGCACCGGCAGCTACCAGCAAAATCCAGAACGCAACCGTATTGAAGGGAATAATCCGGGTTGGAGCATGGTTAGTCCAGTAGGTGAACCCAACATTGGCGCGGAACCGGAACCTGAGCACGAGAGCCGTGGCAAGAACAAGCCCTATTCCGATGAAATGCTTCATAGAGCAAACTCCGAAAACTGAGGGCTCCGAACAATTCGGGCAATTCTACAACCGGGTCGTAGTTGGTGTAATCGCCTCTTTACAACAGTCACTTCCGGGCCCGTTGATCCACCAGCAACTAGCTCGCATGGTCTGTGGCATGGGAGTAGTTTGGGCAGGAATGGCCGCTGCAATTTTCATCAGGCGTCAGGACGATAAGGAGGGGTGCACGGCGGAGGAAGTGACTGGCGCAGGTTTGGGTTTGACTATGATTGGTGTCTGCCAGATCTGTTTACTGGAAGTTGTCTACAAGAATGATGTCACTATTTAACGAATCCAGTTGCGTGTAAAGGATCGTCTTCTTGTCCGGAGAGATCGTTAATCCCGGCGCTCCCCAGGCAGGGCTGTTCTCCAGATCGAACACTCGCGTAATCCGACGGGTAGCAAGGTCGAAGAAATTGATCCCAGGTTTCGCTGTTCTGTCGAGGTAGTAAATGCCTTTCTCGACCACTGCCCAATAGCCCCAGTAACCTGCTTCCAGAGAGCCTGTGACCTCGATTTCTTCGCCGCCGCTAGTCGGAATGCGCCATAACCCCGGGACCGTCAGACCTTTAGCATAGTAGAGGAATCTCCCGTCGGGGGACTCGAACGCTGCAAATCCGCCTTGATGTGTCACTTGCACAGCGGGTCCACCTGTCGAAGGCATCTTCCATACTTGCCCACTGCCAGTGCGATTGGATGCGAAATATATCCAATGGCCGTCTCGCGACCAACTTGGCACGAGTTCATGCGATGATTCATTGGTGAGCTTACGAGGTGAGCCGCCCTGAGAATCGATGACAAAAATATCTACATTGCCGCGGGAGGCAGAATCGAATGCAATCTGTTGTCCGTCGGGCGACCAACGTGGAGTACCGCTCAGAGAGTTAAGGTGGGTTAGCTGAGTGAGGCCATTCCCATCGCTCCGGCACATCCAGACTTCATATGCGCCGCTCCGGGTAGATTCGAAAACAATTTTACTTCCATCAGGCGAGAACTGAGGGCCACTTTCCATCATCGTGGACGCTATGAACTTCTCGGGAGGACCGGCTGAAAGCAATGAAGTAAGCTTCCTCCTCGAGATGTTGAGATTCGCCGTTTGGCGCAGATATACCAACCGGTTCCCCTGAATCGAAGGTTCGATTCCGTCTTGACCGAACGGCAGTCGTTCTGGCTCACCCCCACGAAGGGGGATCTTCCAAAGCCAACCAGTAGTTATGGGCCAACTGGCATTTGCAAAAACGATGTCGCGGCCGGCAGGGGTCCACGCCACACCCCAGTGGTCTGTGTCATCCGCGATAATGCGTTGTTCCTCTCCTCCCGAAACCGGTAACGTGTAGATTCCGGTTCCTTGCCAAACTCGTTTGGTGAAGGCCAAGGTTTGACCATCGGGGGAGAATGCAGGATCGAAATCACTCCTCGAACGCTGCGGCGAAGTGAGTCTGCGCACTTCCAGCGAGTCGAGCGATAATAGAAAGATAGAAGACCCAGGTTCGTTACGGGATGCACGGTCAGAAAACGCGAGTAACTTCCCATCGGGTGACCAAGAGAGGCGGCCTGCGGACCCAAGGATTTGGTTGTACTCTTGTTCCCACCAAAGAGTCTTGCGCACTCTGCGCTCTGCGCCACCCAATGCCGGAATGATGTAAATGCCTGGTTCACCCTTGAGAAGGCGACAGAATGCGATATAGCGGCCATCGGGTGACCAAACGGGATTGAAGTCAATTGACGACGCCTGCTTCGTCAGTCGCAGCGATTCCTCAGTCCCGGTGACCTTCACATATATGCTGAAGTGAGAGCCGGTTCCACCGTTCCAAGCGAACGCTAAACGCTGGCCGTCTGGCGAAAGACTTGGTGTATATTTTTGGCCAACGTCGGTAACGGCAGGCGTTACAACCGGCAGAGATACCTTGGGTCTACGCGAATGACTGTAGAACAGAAAAAAAAGCGCAAAAGCACATACCGTCAATGCGCCTGTAACAGCGTTCCTCGTAGTGACCATTCGCTGCCAAGGCCTGATCCAGGTCGATGATTTACCTACCTCGGGGGCGGCCGCGATTCCGTTTTCGCGTGGACCGGAGGAACCGTCGACCGGAGCAATAAAGCGATATCCTCGGCGAGCCAGTGTCTCAACGAAGATGGGCGTGTCCGCCGATTCGCCCAGCGCATCGCGCAACCTCTTGATGGCAGCATTCAGGCTATGATCGAAATCGACGAAAGTGTCCACCGGCCAGAGTTTGCTGCGCAATTCCTCTCGGGTAACCACTTCTCCCGGTCGCTCAAGCAGCGCCGCCAACACTAGGAAGGACTGTTCCTGGAGCTTTAGCTTCTGTCCCTGCTGGCGTAGTTCCCCTGTGTGGAGATTCAGCTCGAACGTACTGAAACGGATAATTCGTGATGAGGAACTGGCCGACACAGGAACTTCCACGTGGCCGGAAGTTTAACACCTTTCAGGTACGGTTCTGACTTGTGGTCATCCGGTGGAAAGTTCTGGGCTTGGAAAGACTCGTCGTAGTGATTGGCGTACATCGCCATTACACTCATTGACGCGGACGTACAATCCGCGCATGGCCCACTCGAAACCAATTTTGGCCGGACTTTGCGCTTCCGCATCACCTATCTCTGCTTTCTCACTTGGATTCATATGAAGGCCACATCAGCCGCTCGGGAACGAGGAACAACTGGTTTGATCGCAGTGGCAGGCGGCGCGACTTATGTCCTGCATTCACCTGCCTTTGGGTCCCTGGCGATAATCGCGTTTGGCGTGGCATTCTTCCTGTTTCGGGAGGCCTAAAAGATCAGCTCGGAGACCGTGAGATGCCGAACAATTTTTGCAGAACGATCGTAGTTGGTGAAACATCGCCTCTCTAACAATGTCGGCGTTGTCAATCAGTATTGGCGCACACTTCTGCACGCACTCGATGAAGAGCGCCATTTCGCTCTAGTGGAACAGGTGCTGATCCAACCAAAGCTCGCTCGCAATCAGCGTCCAGGTCTGCAACTCAGTCCGACCCCATGCATCTCTTCGGTCACGACGTCGATCATGATTACGCAAGAATCTTAGCTGGCTCAGGAACGGGCTGCCCAAAGGTTGTAAAATCGGACGCACGGAGGCTTTATGTTGCTGCGCCTTCTGCTTTTGTTGTGTCTGTTTTTTTTACCGCAAGCGTCGTCTCTCACTGAGCAAGTAGAAGCCACATTGCCGGGCGATGTGCCTGACACCTGTCCGGTTACGAAGCCATACCAGACCAGCCTTTTTGTTCCGCCGTCGCCATATCCGGCGAAAGCGTCACCAGGTATGTTCTGGTTTGGTACGGACCGCTTGTGGACATCACTTAAAGAAAATCCTATATGGAAATTGGGTCGCGCCGCGCCAAATGACCCGACTCTCAGAGAGAAACTGTTTTACTGGCGACAAGGCTATAGTGTCGATACAGAACCGCAGCCGACGCTGACGGTTACGGGCAGACGGCTGGATTCTCCGGCGCAGCCCCTTCTCGCAGACAAAGCAAGCAATGGCTGGGTCAACAGAAATCAACCATTCATAGTGACTGCCGTCAACTTCCCGACGGTCGGATGCTGGGAGGTCACCGCACGTTATACGGCTGATGACCTAACCTTCGTCGTCTGGATTTCAAAGTAGTTGCTTCTTTCCGTCGATTGCTGTTGAAACATCGCCATTACACTCATTGTGGGAGCGGCAGCCCTGTCTGGGGTCAATGAGTGTAATCGCCTGTTAACGACAGTTGACTAGGGGACGTGACTACCTCTGTCGGGGAGCTTGGGGCATCCAGTCTTTGGTTGCCGTCACAGCGACTCCATTTATCAACACCACCAGTTGCAGTATCTTGCAAGCACCAAAGCACTGACGGACCGGTCACCGGCTTAAGGACGGCAATCCGCTGGGTTTGGCGCAATCCCTGCATTTCACTTCTCAGCGGATTAGGCCCTGTATGGGATTTCCCCCACAAAATAGTGTGCGGGGACCGTAACTTTTCCGTCTCTTTTCGGGACTATGTTATTAAGAACGAAGTGCCGCGGAGAACACTTTGAGGGCGCTGGAAAACCAGAACGATGAGAGGCTGCAGGTCGAGGCGGCGCGGCATGATCCGGCTCGCTTTGCCGAGCTGTACGAGAACAATTTTGAACGAGTCTACGCCTACGTCGCGCATCGCGTGTCCAACCGCGACGAGGCGCAGGATCTGACATCGGAGATCTTCCACCAGGCTCTGGCCAGTCTTCCGCGATTCGAATGGCGCGGCTTGCCGTTCATCGCATGGCTCCTGGGGATTGCGGCGAACGTGCTTTCGGATCGCTGGCATCGGGCCGCTAAGCTGGAAGAAGTCGTGACGGACGACCTGGAGCAGGTCGGCATGGAAGACGATATCGAGCAGCGGGCAATGCTTTCCCAGCTCGTCGACACGCTGCCCGACGATCAGCGGCGGGTGATCATTCGGCGCTTCGTCGGTCAGAAGAGTCTGCGCGAAATCGCGACGGAATTTGGACGAAGCGAGGGCGCGATCAAACAGCTCCAACTGCGGGCGCTGCAAAATCTTCGTGAACGGATAAGGAGCAATCATGGCTAGCATTTCTGTTGCAGATCAACTCGACGATGCCATCGAGATGATGATCGCGGAGGCGGATTCTACGCCCAAGGTAGATCTCAAGATCAGCGAACTGTTAGGAATCGCGGCGGAACTGCGCTTCCTTCCAGATCCCGAGTTCAGGGCGGCTTTGAAAGCGGAGTTGCTCGGACAAAACCATGCTGTGCCCGTTGCAGCGCACGTCGAGATTCGACGACAGGCAAGAGAACAGGGACAAGCGCGGCTGGATACGAAAGTTGATGAGATTCTACCGACTTTGTCTGGTGCTGGCTATGGGACTTACCCTGTCCTTCGCGGACATTTCGCGATTTCAGCGGCGATCCACGCGGCGCTGATTGCAGTCGTAGCGACAGCGGGACTCTGGATGACGAAGTCAACGCAAATCATGCCCCACACAAATAGTGTTGTGTTGACCGACATCAGTGCCTACGCGTTGTCGCCGTCCATCGGTATAAAAGGCGGTGGGGGAGGCGGTGGTGACCGAGACAAACTACCCGAATCAAAAGGGAGCCTGCCTCGTTTCGCGCGGGAGCAAATAACTCCTCCAACCATCGTCGCGCGCAATGAACAGCCGAGGCTTCCCGCGGAGCCGACGGTTGTGGGCCCGCCTGTGCTCACCGTCCCGGCGACGTCTCAGATTGGCAATCCACTCTCCGCGATTCTCCAGCCACCGTCGAACGGAATCGGGTTCGGTGGTGGACTCGGGACTGGGAGTGGTGGGGGAATCGGCTCAGGGGAAGGGTCTGGTTTTGGCACGGGATATGGCGGCGGCATCGGCGGTGGCGTGTTTCGCGTGGGCGGTGGAGTTTCCGCACCCCGCCCAATCTATGATCCTGACCCGGAGTACTCGGAAGAGGCTCGCCGGGCAAAGTACCAGGGCACGGTGTTACTTTGGGTTATCGTTGGCCCAGATGGTAGGCCGCGTGATATCCGCGTGCAACGGTCGCTTGGCATGGGCCTCGATGAAAAAGCTATCGAAGCGGTTCGGCAGTGGAAGTTCGAGCCCTCGATGAAGGACGGGCACCCGGTAGCGGTTCAGGTCAACATCGAGGTCAGTTTCCGGTTGTACTGAAACGTCCGTGACCTAGTAATTCCAGCGCTGGGCGTATCGCAGAAGCATAAAGCGTTTAACCGCTTATGCGTCGAGACATGCATGGGTTGGACTGAGTTCCTGACCTGAAACGGATTAGGAGCGGGCCTTGGCCGGTATGCAGAACCTTCAACGAAAGCGAAATGGCGCGCTCTTCGGAGTGCACGGGTTAGTGCGCTCAAAAAGTGCTTGACGGGAGCGACATTGTCAGAGAGGCGATATTACGACAGTTGCGGGCTTCAGCCGTCAAATTCGGTCGTGCCACTCCAACCCGCCGGGAAGGTCATCGCCGGCGAACTCCAGATGGATCACCCGACGCGGCTGAGGTTTTGAGGAGGATGACGATGCATGAAGCAACAGTGGGCGCATCAATATTGCCCCGCCGCTTGGAACGGTGCAGGTAATGCTCGGCTTTCCTTTCCAAGTGTCGATGTCCGTACCTGAGAGATAACCAGCTTGGTGAGAGCCGGGGATCACGCCAAGTGGCCCATTGCTATCCCGACTTTCGTCCAAGTGCAAACGGATGGCGATCATCTTGGACATCAGGGGTGCCGGAGGTTGCACGTGATGAACACCTGCCTTTATCGACCACGGGCCAAATTGCGGTACGTCCCTGCGTTCACGAACGGCTATCGTTCGATCTTGGTGCAATTCGACTTTCCAATTGGCATCGGGGGTCTTGTTGAACAGAATGCCGCGCACCGCAAACGATTCCTTGCCGAAAAGGGAGTCGATGAGCGACTTGACGGGCTTCGACACTGCGAGTTCCCGTACCATCGGGACGCACAACAAATTCCTCTGAGCATGTTTGGTGTCGCCAAGGTGTACCCAAAGTTGCTCCACCATCTGTTCGGCGAGGCAATTGGAAACAATTGCAAACCCGTTTTCTTCAATACTCGGCAAGTGCTTGGACACGGTATGAGCTTACCGCAACGCGATGGTTGACGAAATCAGGCCATTACACTCATTGAGAGATTGGCCGATGGGGTCAAAGAGTGTAATGGCGATTTTTCAACAGTTACGCTAGGCGGTCTGGGCAGTGGAATCGTCGATGCCTGTCGGACGCAGCAGAAGTGATACTCCTGCAAGTAAGGCAACTGCTAATCCGAACGCGCAGATGTACCTGATTTCCCGAGTGAAACCATGCTGCAAAACTTCCAGCGGCGGAAGCGAAATGGCTGAAAACCATCCGACTATAAAGACTCGCTCTCGCCCGTGGGTGCCGCGTATCAACCAGAATGCAAGCCAGCACAGATAACCGTAGAAGACGAGGTTCGCGGCTACGAGAGGCCAAGCGTGGAGCAAGAAATTCAGCGGTAATAGAAATCCTCGGCTGTGGCTACTAAGCAATACATCTCTGACTGCGAGCGCGAAAACAAGCGCGGTCAAACCGACCGCCACTCCCGCTCTCCGGCGAGTCGTGAGTAGTCGTATTGGTTGCGGTTGTGCCATGCCTCAAGGGCTTCGTCGCTCCCCGTCTTCCCATGAGCATTATGCTCCAGGGCCGCACAGGCGTTAGCACGTGCGCCGTTTGTTCGCCGAACCCCGACCAAATAAGTGCAATGAAACACCTATAGGTCATTCACCCCGCGAATTTCGCACAACTGGAACATTTCCAAGGCACCGGTGTCTGTACTAGTATCCGGACACCTTCGCTTCTTCAGGCTCTCGGTGTGGACGTGCTCCATGTTGCGCTTCGTTTCGGGTGTCATGCTGCCAGTCGCGTTCGGTATGCTTTGTTGCTGTAACTCCAGCAGCCCACCTCCTGTGGAGTCTCCGCCTTTGCCCCTTGTGAGTCGAATCCAGCCTTCAGACCCAAGCAAGTATGCCGCGTACGAGGACGTGTCGTGGAATGAATGGAAGAACCCTCGTGTGATCGTAACCTCGGAAGGAATTAAAGTTCTGCTCCCCGGCACGTCGGACGGCAGCACTGTGCCGCCTGAAAGGGTGGGTGATGTCCTTGCGAAAACCACGAGTTCTGATTGGCCTCTGGGACTCATCGTCATGGTAACAATCAATGGGGTGCTGAGCGACCCTCAGAAGATGGAAGCAAACCGGGCGGAGTTGTTGATTATCCTCAACCAACTAGGCATTCGCGTATTGTGGGGGCCTCCAGCAGCGTGATAGCTGGCGATAACAGGCGATTACACGAACTACCAGGTCAATGAGCGAAATGGCGATGTTAACAACAACTAGACCGCCCTTTACGTTTTCGGCGGCTTTGGGTATGCGCTCGCTCGTGATTCCGCGTCTCCCGACGTGGATATCACTCGGCACAGATTTGACAAATGTGTGTGGAAGAGCGCCCAGCCGACGTGAGCAAGTTGATTGGGCGTCGAGCAGAGAACCTCGTATTTCCGGTCGCTGTGTCGCTCAACCGACGCTCCTGTACTGCTGAGTTGGTCGAGACAGTATTGTCGCCTGTCAGGAGTCAAATGTTCGGGGAACTCGATTGTGAAGGCTGCAATTGTCCCAGGCAACATGATAACTGGCGAAACAGGCGTTTACACTCACAACCCGGTCAATGAGTGTAATCGCGATTTATCAACAGTACCGGCTCGCGTCACGCATTACTCGCATTGGCCGCGTACCGGATGAAGGTCAATAAAGCAGTATCGAGGCCCGTCAATCGCATTAGGGTCGCAACTGAGAAGCCAATAGACGTTTGAGTCGGCACTGAAGCTGCGTTGCTTCGACTGCTGTTCAGCTTGTTGTTCAAGTCTAACGAGGCGCTCTAGTACGCTTCGTGCTGCTCGTCACGAGCCTCAAATGGAACCTTTGCCAGTCCCCAAGGAACCCCGGCCACCAGCGACTGGCAACAATTGATGCGCAGCCCTGTCTGCGCCGACAACGCTTTCGCCAGCATCTCGCCGTCTTCCGCGATAGTGCGAGTCCCCGCTGGAATATCAATATGACGGTCAAGAAGCGGCACTTTCTCCACAACGGCCCCAGCCGGGTCCCGCGTGCGCGTGGGAACAAACGTGTTGAACTCGCCGTCCATGTCGAGGCGGTACGAGAATGGCGACTGTTCGTTGGCCACGACTATGACTTGCTGCAACAGGGCCGCCGCGTCTTCCGGGGTACCGTCCTGACGCACACGAAATTCAACCTGCAATCGCCATGCCTTCAGGTCGTAAACGCGAGTGTTCGGATGCGCAGCGCGCCACGCGGGAAGCGCCTTTTTGGTTGTGTCGGTCAGGTCGCCAGTAAAAACGATGTCGGGATCTTCGGCGCTGATGATGATGCCAAACTTGTTGGCGAGAGTTTGCGCAATCGCGTTCAGTGGTCGCCATGTATCGGCAGTGACCGTCACCACGTCACCGCTCCGTGTCATTTGCACGCACTGTGCGTGTGCTATTGCCAAAGTTGACGACAGCAGCACAGCGGTCATCGAGATGGGAAGCCTTCGCATGAGGCGCTCAGTCTAACCATTGTAGATGCGGAGTTCGCGCTCGACATCGGTCTAACTGGCATGAACAGGCGTTTACACTCATTGACCCGGCAGTGGTGGTGGAAGTGTGCAACGCCCTTCCAGTGGCGATGTTGGACCACTGGGTGCCGTTGGTAACGTGATTTCAATCCCTTTCCGCGCAACAATAGCGTATGCGAAACAGACCAATGGAGGAGTAATGATCTCTTTGATGAACCGCGTCGCTGACGCTCATTTCAGGAAGGAGCCGAGCGGGCGCCTGGTTTTTATTCCATTTACCCGCAGGGGGAAGTGTTACTTCGTTGATTCGAAAGCTGACGAAGAAAAAATCAGAGCCTTTGTCAACATGTACCGGATTCCTAATGCGCTGATGTCGTTCCTGATAACTCCAATGGTCGTAGCTCCCGGTTTG
>Ga0210409_10008188_pt1 | contig 10675 bp, 10 predicted proteins | sample IncBWH17MmetaG_FD_161649 | JGI IMG/M metagenome (GOLD analysis project Ga0210409, IMG submission 161649) | Forest soil microbial communities from Barre Woods Harvard Forest LTER site, Petersham, Massachusetts, United States - Inc-BW-H-17-M | ecosystem: Environmental > Terrestrial > Soil >...
ATTTCGGCTACCGCGTGGACGCCAAGGACCCAGCGTTTTTCTCGCCGTTTCCCGACGGCCGGCACCTGTTCATGTGGCAGGATCGGGCCAAGACGCTGGCCGAGATCGCGAAGTTCTCAAAACGTGACGCCGAAACGTTTCCGCGCTACGAGGATCGCCTGGAGAGGCTCGCGGTCGTGGCCGAGTCGCTGCTCCTCACCACTCCGCCCGATTTCCCTCCGCGCGGCGTCGCGGATTTCATCGAATATCTGAAGCTCGCGGGGCGCCTGCGCCGGCTCTCGCGCACTGAGATGGTCGGTCTGGTGAAAGTGTTTACGCAGAGCGCGGCGGATTTCCTCGACGAGTGGTTCGAGTCGGAGGAGGTGAAGGTCACCCTTGCCACCGACGGCGTGATCGGAGCCAACGGCGGGCCGCGCTCGCCCGGAACGGCCTACATCCTGCTGCACCACTGCATGGGCGGCGTGGGCGGTCATCGCGGCCTGTGGGGATTTGTGCGCGGAGGGATGGGCGCGGTCTCAAACGCCATCGCCGATTCGGCCCGTAGCCGGGGCGCCCTTATCCGCACCAGCGCGCCCGTCGCAAGAATCCTGGTGCGCCATGGCCGCGCGCGAGGCGTGGCGTTGGCCAGCGGCGAGGAGGTCGCGGCGCCCATCATCGCCAGCAACCTCGATCCCAAGCGCACGTTTCTTCAGCTCGTGGAGGCGGCTGATCTGGACTCCGATTTCCTCGATGGCATCCGCAATTTCCGCTCCGAGGGAACCTCGCTCAAAATGAATCTGGCGCTGAGCGGGCTGCCCGAGTTCACCGCGCTCGCGGGCGCGCCCGGCCCGCAGCACAAAGCCACCATGCACATCTGCCCTTCGATCGAGTACGTCGAGCAGGCCTGGGACGATGCCAAGTATGGCCGGGCCTCGCGGTCGCCTCTCATCGAGATGACTATCCCCACCATGTACGACCCTTCGCTTGCTCCTGAAGGCCGCCACATCATGGGAATTTTCTTGCAGTATGCTCCGTACACGCTGAAGGGATCCGATTGGGACGCTGAGCGCGAACTTTACGCCGAGCGCATTCTCGACGTGATCGAAGAGTATTGCCCCAACATCCGCCGGATTGTAGTGGAGCGGCAGACGCTGACGCCGCTCGATCTCGAGCGCCGCTTCGGGCTCACAGGCGGCAACATTTTTCACGGCGAAATGTCGCTCGATCAGATGTTCGTGCTGCGCCCGCTGGCCGGCTGGGCCCGCTACCGGACCCCGGTCAAGGGCCTGTATTTATGCGGAGCCGGCGCACATCCCGGCGGAGGGGTCATGGGCGCTGCCGGCCACAACGCCGCGCGGGAGATTCTGAAGGATCGGTGAAAAAGTTCGCAGGAATGGGGCCTCAGCGAAACAGGCTGCGCAATCGAGCGTGCCAGCCGGGCCGAGGATCGGGCCGGCGCACGCAAAACTCCGGACTGAGCGGCTCGGTGAACAACGTGGGTTGGTCTCGATCGTTCCCGACCACGGCAAACATATGGGTAGGCTTGATCCGGCCGGCCACCATCTCCTGCTCGTCGCGCAGGTGCACCCGGTCGATGAACTCCCGATCCCAGGCTTCCTTGGGATCAAAATTGTGTCCGAAAGCCCGGTCTACAAAGGGATCGATCACATTGCCGCAGCCGAAAAAGAACTCGAAATGGAAATACTCCAACAGCAGCGGCAATATGTCCTGAGCCCGGATTCCCTCGAAGCTCTCGACCGAGCAGTCCCAGTTTTCGTAAAGCTTTTCATATCGCTTGAGGGCGTGATTATACCGGTAACGATCCGGGAGCTGACGCCAGAATTCATGAACGATTTCGAGCGCTTCCGGCCAGCGCTGATGTCCGTTGCGGCCGATCATGTCGGAGATGATGAAGCGGCCGCGCGGAGCGAGCGCGCTTCTGACGCGGGCAAACAGCCCTTCCAGGTTGACCACGTGGTGCAGGGCCTGATTGGCGACCACCGCATCGTACTCGCGCGACGGCCGCCACTCATTAAAATCCGCCTCAACGAAGCACAAGCGGTCCGCGAGCCCATTTTCCAGAGCCGCGGCGCGGCCGCGCTCCAGCATCGCCGGATTCAGGTCCAGACAGTCGATCACGAAATTTTGGTGTCCCTTGCCGATCAGGGATTGCGCCATTCCGATCTCGAGATCGCAGTTGCCCGAGCCCAAGCTCACGAAGCGCGGAGCACGGCCCTGGTTGGATGCGCAGCGTTCCCCGAGATACTTATCGAACATGCCGAGGGGACCACTGAAACCGAATACTTCCAGCTTGGGACGAATCTTTCCGTCGGACCAGTAATGAAAAATGTCCGGGAGATCGTGGACATTTACGCAATCGCGAAAGATGTCCTTCTCCATCGCGAGCCGGTGGCCGTAACTCTTCTCTTGGTCCACTGTCTCACTATAGCCTTACATTCCGCCTTGATTTTCGAGACTCCGCCACAAATACCAGCTCGCAACCGAGCAGTAGGGATGCCAGGCTTGGGCCAGGCGCTCGATCTCGGCCGGCTTGGGCAGTTCGGCGAGCCCGTAGGCTTTCTTGATGGCCGCGCGCACTCCCAGGTCACCCACCGGCAGCACGTTGGGACGCCGCAGAGCGAACAGCAGGAACATGTGCGCGGTCCATACCCCGACACCTTTTACGCGCGTCAACCGCTCGATCACCTCTGCATCTTCGAGCGCCGGAAGATGCTCGAACACGAGTTCGCCGGCGTGTGTGAACCGCGCCAGTTCGCGGATATAGCCGGTTTTTTGCTGCGAGAGTCCCAGCGCCCGCATCTTCGCTGGACGCAGCTTCAGAATCGACTCTGGAGTCAGCGGGTCGGCTTTGGCTGCGGCCTTCAGTCGGGTGAAGATGGCCATCGCCGCTCTTCCGGCGAGCTGCTGGTAGACGATGGACCGCACCAGCACCTGAAAATTGGGCTCGCGGTACTCGATCGTGAAGGGGCCAACGCGTTCGATAATGGCCGCTAAAACCCCATCGGCGTTCTTAAGATGATGAATCGCTTTTCTCATGTAACTGACTCGGGAACCAAAGCATCCTACATTGTAAGTATGAAGGTCCTAGCTTTGCTGACGATCGCCGTGTCCGGGGCGATGGCCCAGGACCAGGAGCCGATCCGGGTCGACGTCAACCTGGTGAACATTCTGTGCACGGTCCGCAATAAGAGCGGCGGGCTGGTCGGCAATCTTGAAAAATCCGACTTCAAAATCTACGAAGACGGAAAGGAACAAGAGATCAGGAATTTCACGCGTGAAACCGATCTGCCGCTCACCATCGGGCTGCTGGTTGACACCAGCAAGAGCCAGGAGCGGTTGATCGACATCGAGAAGCGCGCCGCCTACCAGTTTTTCTCCAAAGTTCTGCGCCAGAAGGACGAGGCATTCCTGATGCAGTTCGGAGCCGAAGCGGAGCTGCTTCAGGACTCCACCAATTCACCCCGGCTGCTTCAAAAAGGTCTCGATGAATTGCGCCTGAGCGTGCCGCTGGGCGGACTGCATCCCGGACCGGTGCCGACCATGCAGAACCAGGCCGGCACGATCCTCTATGACGCCACCTATCTGGCCTCCAACGAGAAACTGCGCGGCGAGGTCGGGCGCAAGGCGATCGTACTGATCACCGACGGCGTCGACACCGGGAGCAAAATCTCGCGCGACAAATCCATAGAAGCCGCGCAGAAGGCCGATTCGATCATCTACAGCATCTATTACGTCGATAGGGCCGCGTATGGCTTCGGCACATTCGGCGGCGGCGGAGGCGAAGGCGAGTTGCGGCGCATGTCGTCGGAAACCGGCGGCCAGGTGTTTAAGGTGGAAAAGAACCACACGCTGGACGACATTTTCCAGGAAATCCAGGACGAGATGCGCTCCCAATACGCCATCACGTACCAGCCGCCCAACCCGAAACGCGACGGGTCCTACCACAAGATCGACATCAAAGTGGCCGGCAAGGATTACCGGATCCAGGCACGCAAGGGCTACTACGCGATCGAGCCTGAAAACTGACAGGCGACACGGGTTGCTGAAAAAGCTTGCTGACCACTCCCGGACGGTCGTGGTTCTGAAACGGTGATTGACGACACAGCACTTACTGAACCGCGCGCGTAAGCAAGCGGAGCCGCCCTGTCCCACCGCGAAGCGCCGCTCGCATTAATCAAGAAGTTCGATTATCAAAAAGGCCGCCGATGGTATTCATCGGAAGAAACAAACGGCGCTGCTGACAACGAACTCCGTGAGCGAGCGGCCGGTGAGATCCGCGGCATGCTGGAGCAAGGCCTTTTGCTCGCCGGTGAGCCGGGCTTCAAGCCTGGCTGTTTTGGAGGCGCTGGGTGCAGCTTGTCTCACGAGTAGCGTCCTCCCTCACGGTACGGCATTCCGCCCGCGTTATCCGATCCCCAGCTCATCGATCTTCTCGAGCGGCGTTCCGCAGCGCCGGCAGATGATCGACGCGCAGTCGCCGCACACTAGAGGATCGCTCGCCGGCTGCCGGCAACGCGGGCAATAAAAATCGGTGGTCGCTGTCTCTTCCATACTGTTAGACTAGCGTTCAGAACCTCTGTTGTGATGAGCCGAGTACCCGGCCCCAGTTTTTGCGCGCTGCTGCTCGCCTTGTGCGCTGCCGTGAGCAGCGTCTCCTGCGGTTCGCGTCCCGCAGCCCCAGCGGCGTCCGAAGGCGTGGCCTACGTTGGACCGCTGACGCTGAATCTCCGCAAGGATCTGGCCGCGAAATCTCCCGCCGCGGGCGAGGCGAAACACGGCGAGCGGGTCGACATTCTCGAGACGCGGCGGCGGTTTGTCCGCGTTCGTACCAGCCAAGGCCTGGAAGGCTGGACGGATTCGACCTTCCTGCTGTCGTCGCAGCAGATGGATGAATTGCGCCAGCTTGCCGAGGACGCGGCCAAGCTTCCCTCCTTCGGCGCCGCCACCGCCTACGATGCGCTGAATATGCACACCGGGCCCAGCCGCCAATCACCCAGCTTCTTCCAGATCCCGGAAGGCGCGCCGGTGGAAGTGGTGGGCCACCGCGCCACTCCGCGGGTGCAGCCGGTCTCTCAGCCGCCGGCGCCTCGCCGCGTGGCGCCGACGAAAAAGAAGGCAAAAGAATCCAAGCTGGCGGCTTTGTCGCTGCCCCCGGCGCCGCGCCCGCTGCTTCCCCCGGATTGGCAGGAGATGTCGCGCCCGAACCTCAAGGACTTTCCGGATTACACGCCGCCCGCCGCGCCGCCGGCTCCCGCGCTCGATGACTGGAACCTGGTACGCACCCGCGACGGTAAGGCCGGCTGGGTGCTGGCCCGCATGCTCTTCATGGCGATTCCGGATGACGTGGCGCAATATGCGGAAGGACATCGCATCACCGCCTATCTCCCGCTGGGCGATGTAAAGGACGGCGACGAGGTCAAGCACAACTGGCTGTGGACCACCATCGGCAAAGGAACCGAAGCGGGCGAGTTCGACAGCTTCCGCGTGTTCGTGTGGAGCCTGCGGCATCACCGCTATGAGACCGCGTATATCGAACGCAACGTAACCGGCTATTTTCCGGTGGCGCTTGAGCCCACTTCCAGCCCGGGCGAGCCGGCGTTCTCGCTGGTGCTCCAAGACAAGGACGGGAAACTCTACAGGCGCACCTACGCCTTCAGCGGCTATCGCGTACGAATGGTTTCCAAGGCGCCCTTTGAGCGGCCGCCTGAGACCGCTGTCGCCCGCGCCTCCCCTGGGTTCGTTTCGCCGCTGGCGCAGGACGCGGCCCCCGGTGGATGGTGGGCGAAAGTGTCCACGTGGCCCCAGCGCTGGCTTCACCGCTGACGCTTGGGACCGCCAAGATAGTAGCGGATCCCGGCGTAAGGCCCGTAAAACGTTCCGCTTACATACTGATCTTTTTGGGGAGACGTCTTGAAGTGATACCCCCTGGCCCCTCCGATGAACTCGAGATGTCCGAAGCGCAGGCCCAGCGACGCCTCGCCTTCCCCGATCACGGAACGGTGTGGAATCGTGAAGCCCGAAGTTTTGGTTTCGAAACGGAAGTGGCGCGAGAAGGTGCCTTCAAAGCCCAACCCAAGGGTCGGATAGAAGATTGATCTGGTTCCCGTGGCTGCGTTAAAGGTAAAAGTCCCATCGCCGTTAGGCGAATAGTCGCCGACTTCGTTGGAGGCGTCCAGATACTGGAATTCCCACAGGGTCTTGATCCGGAAGTCCGCGCTCCCCCGATGGAAAAAGTAAGTCAAGTAATCGAAGGAGACCTTGTAGTTCCGGATGCGGTAGTAGCCGCTGAGAAAATCGCCCTTGCCAATGGCGGTGCCGAACAGGTTCAGATTGCGATCCGCGGTGGTGGAGCTCGACTGGTAGCTCTGGAAAAAGGAAAAGCGCAGGGAGCTGGTCTTGCCCAGGGGCATGCTGATCACTCCACCGGGCGCGTACTTGGCTCCCTTAGGGTATTCGAAATCCCCGGGGTCGATCTGAGTATCCGCCGCCCCGCCGTGCAGGGCCGGAAGTCCCGTGGTCTTCCAATAAATAGGCTCGATCGACCATCCGCCGCCCGTATTCACGGTCGACGGGGTCTCCTTGGGAGCTGCCGGCGCCCGGGCCGCCACTGAAGGTGATTGCTGAGAGGGCGTCTGTTGAGGAGTCGTTTGTTGGGGAGTCGTCTGCGGGGGAGGCTGAGCCGCCGGCTGGTCCTGCGCATAACCTGCCGCCGCCGTCAGGAGCACGCCGATCGACAGCAAGCGGCCGTTCAGATTGAACTTCACGAGTGCCTCATTCGCTGGTTTGAATTCCCGGGGTTACCGGGGAACCGAAGATGCTCCGGCACGCCCTGCCCACGCCGGATCTTCAGTTTAGCAAAGAGCACAGATCCGCCGGGTTTAGCCGGGTTCAGGATCGAACGATTGTGTTAGGCTTGGCACGATATGCAGACTTTAGGCCTATCGGATTCAACACCAAGAACCGAAGGCCGCCTTAAAGCACTGTTCTGGCCGACGATCCGCAATGAATTTGACGTGGACTATATCACCCGGCAGGGTTTTTGGCTTTGCCTGATAATAGCAACGCTCACGCTCATCCTTGGTCTCTTTACTGGTCCGAAATGGGCTGCAGTGGCGGAATTCTTATTTTTCTTCCTGGGGGGAGTTGGGATTCGGCAGCGAAGTCGTTTCGCGGCTATGGCAGTCTTTCTTGTTTATTTGCTGAGCACACCGAACTTCGGTATAGTTCGAATCATTTTTCTCGGTCTTCTCTTAGCTAATGTGCGTGGAATTTGGCTTTCAGCGCGATGGTCGAGTTCCGGCGTCGATCCCCTTCCTGAAAGCCTGAGTCCGACATTTACGAGCAAGCTTGCAGAAGCATTGCCACCGTTTCTCTGGCCGAAAACTCGTATCCTTTTTTACCTTTTCGCAGCGCTTGAATTTGCGGGAGTTCTGGCCATATGGCTTGCTCGGTTTTCACGGACATCCTGATTCAGACCGTCTGCGCACGCGAGGCTATAAGATCCGGCGGCGTAGGTAGTCGAGCGCCCATTGCGCGGCCCGCGCGCGGACGCCTTCGCGTCCGCCGAACAGCGTAAAGCGCTCGGCTTCCGGCTCGGCATCGGGGCCGGCGAAGCCGATCACTACAGTGCCCACGGGCGCCCCGCTGGCGCTCTCGGGGCCGGCCTCGCCAGTCACTGAAATCGCATACGTCGATCCGGTTCGCGAGCGCGCTCCCGCCGCCATGGCACGCGCGGCTTCTTCGCTTACCGAGGTGTGCTTGGCGAGAAGCTCAGGATCGACGCCGAGCAGCTCCGTCTTCATGCGGTCGGTATACACGAGAAATCCGCCCACGAAATAATCGGAGCTGCCTGCCACCGACGTGATGCGCTCTCCCAGCAGGCCGCCGGTGCAGCTCTCGGCCACGCTCAGCGTTGCGCCCCGGCTCCGGAGCATTTCCCCGACGACGGCTTCAAGCGCCGCGCCATTGCGCGAATAAATACGCTCGCCCAGCAGTTGCTCGATCGCCGGGCCGACCGAGTTGAGCAAATCGTCCGCCTCCTGCTCGGTTTCGCCGCGTGCGCGAAGATGAATCTGAATATCGCCCGCGCCGGCCAGGATGGTGGTCGCCGGGTTGGTGTAGTTCTTGTATACGGGCGCAATCAACTGGTCCAGGTCCGATTCGCCCATGCAGGCCACCCGGAAAAAACGGGTGCGAATCACTTGGGCCGGCAGGCGCGCGGCCAGCCGCGGCCGGCACTCGTTCGCAAACATCGCCTGCAACTCGTGAGGAGGGCCCGGCAGCAGCATCACGATCCGCCCTTCCACATCCAGCCATTGGCCTGGCGCGGTGCCGCGAGGATTCGGCAACGGTTCGGCGCCCTCGACCAGAAACGTTTGGCGGCGGTTGTTGTCGGCCATCTCGCGATTCAGGCGCGCAAAGCGCTCTGTCAGCCCGTCGAGGAGATCCTGGCGGAAGACCAGATTGCGCCCCAGCGCCTCCGCTACGGCATCGCGGGTGACGTCGTCCAGCGTCGGTCCCAGGCCGCCGGTCAGGATGACGATACCAACTTGGTCCAGCGCCTGGCGCACCGCTGCCGCCAGCAGCACACGGTCGTCTCCCACCACCAGCTTGCGCCGCACTTCGATTCCGAGCGCGTTCAACTGATCGGTGAGATACAGCGAGTTGGTATCGACCCGCTCCGGGGTCAGCAGCTCCGACCCTACGGCGATGATCTCCGCGTCGCGCATCGACGATTACGGAATGCGCAATCCTTCGATGCCGATGTCCACGCGATACAACGAATTATTGGTCGCCAGGATCAGCGATTTGGAGGGTGAAAACGCGAGGCCAACGATGCCCGGGCCGGAGAGAAATACCTCGGGTTTGGCGTCCGGCGAAAATCGGATTACGCCGCGCCTGCCGCCGAGCGACGCAGCCACGTACAAGTTCCCGCGGGCGTCGAAGGCCAGACCTTGGGGGCGTCCCAGCCCGCGGTAAAACACCTCCACATGGCCGGCGGGTGAGATGCGGTACACCGAATCGAAGCTGGAGGTGGTGGGTCCGGTAACGTACAGAAATCCGTCCGGCCCGAAAGCCAGGTGATAGGCGGCGATCGACGATTCAAGCGTCGCAAACACATAAATCTGGCGTTGCGGACTGACCTTAAACACGGTGCCACTGCGGTCCCCGACATACAAGTTGTTTTCTTTGTCGAAGGCCATGCCGGTGGCGACACCCATACCCTCCACGAACACGGCGAAGTTCCCGTCCGCCGATACGCGATACACCACGCCATCATGCCGGCTGGAGGCGTAGAGCGCGTCGTCCTGATCGAGGGCCAGCCCGGTGGCGTTCATCAGGTCGGTCACAAGCGGCGTTGCGGGAGAGTTCCGTTCCACCTTGTAAATCGAGGCCGAGGTTTTCTGGCCCGGAGATCCGCTGAAGGTGGTATAGATGTTGCCCTGGCGATCGATGACCGGATTGGACACCGGGTGCAGGCCCTCCGCGATCTGAACGCCAATACCACACGGGCGAGATGCGCTGGTCTGGGAATCCTGGCCGACGCTCACTTCGCTGACCGCGGCTCCGTCGGGCACTTTCACGATGAGATAAGAATCCGAGCCGATCACCAGCGGCGCGGCCACGTCGCCGAAGCGCACGTGCGGCCACTCGGCGCCAGCGAAGTTTTTGCCGCGGATCCGGAACTCGCCGCCTGGAATCGCAGCCTCCGGTGAAACTTCCAAAATTTGCGGTCGTGCGTCGGAGGATTTTCGAAAGGCCATAAAATGCGAGAGCTAATACAGATTGAACCATCCGGCGGCGAACAATACAAGCGCGCCATACACGCCTGCCATCGCGTCGTCGGCCACGATGCCAAGGCCGCCGGATAATCGTTCCATCTGCCGGACCGGCCACGGCTTCCAGATATCGAACAACCGGAACAAAACGAACCCCAGCAGCCAGCTCTTCCAGTTCAGCGCCGTGGCGCCCGCCAGAGTCAGCCATTGGCCGACAACTTCGTCCACCACTACCATAGGGGGATCTTTCTCGCTACGTTCACGCGCGATCACATCGGCGGCCCACACCGCCGGGCGAAGCAGCAGCAGAGTCAGAAACGCATAACCGATGGGTGCGATGACCAGATGTCCGTAGAGCAGCCAAGCGACCAACAGCGCTCCCAATGAACCCGCCGTGCCGGGGGCTTTCGGCACATAGCCGCAGCCGAACCACGTGCCCAGAAGACGCGCCAGGGCGCTCAATCGTCGTCTTCTTTCTCTTGCGGGAATTCGGCCGGCGATGAGATCACGTATTTTTCAGAGGCCCAGTTGCCCAAATCGATCAGCCGGCAGCGGTCGCTGCAAAACGGCATGAACGGATCCTCAAACTGGACTTCTTTCTGGCAGATCGGACATTTCATGCAATCTGAAAAAGCAAAGCGTCCGGCCGCGCGGCCTGGCCGATCAGCTCGCCGGTCAGTTCATAGTCGTGAGCCTTGACGATGCGCATGGTGCGGATCTCGCCGGCGCGCAGCGGTTGTTCTCCGGGATCGGAGATGTAGCACACACCATCGATATCCGGCGCCTGGGTCGAGAGCCGGGCTTCCCACACGAGCTCCGAATCGGCCGACGGCCCTTCCACCAGCACCGGCAATTCGCGGCCCACCAGCTCGCGATTTTTGGCGCGCGAAATCTTT
>Ga0210409_10008191_pt1 | contig 10674 bp, 21 predicted proteins | sample IncBWH17MmetaG_FD_161649 | JGI IMG/M metagenome (GOLD analysis project Ga0210409, IMG submission 161649) | Forest soil microbial communities from Barre Woods Harvard Forest LTER site, Petersham, Massachusetts, United States - Inc-BW-H-17-M | ecosystem: Environmental > Terrestrial > Soil >...
GGTCATGCCCGGGGACAACATCAAGATGACGATCGAGCTGATCAGCCCGATTGCGATGGATCAGGGGCTGCGCTTTGCGATCCGCGAGGGCGGCAAGACCGTCGGCGCGGGAGTGGTGACGAAGATTTTGAAGTAGTGCGCATCCAGCTTACGAGCGGGCGAAAGCCGCGCCTTTCGCCCGCCGCTGGTGCGAAGTGATGAGGTTAAGTCCGATGAAATTGCTGCAGGCAATTTCATCCAATGAGAGCACATGGCAAACCAAAATATCCGTATCCGTTTGAAGGCGTTTGACCATCGCCTGATCGACAGCTCCGCCAAGGAGATCGTCGAGACGGCCAAGCGCACCGGCGCCACGGTCAAGGGCCCGGTACCGCTCCCGACCAAGATGGAGCGCTTCACCGTGCTCATCTCCCCGCACGCCGACAAGGACGCGCGGGACCAGTTCGAGCTGCGCACCCACAAGCGCCTCATGGACATCATGAACCCCACCGACAAGACGGTGGACGCGCTCATGAAGCTCGAGCTGCCGGCGGGCGTGGACGTCCAGATCAAGCTGAACTGAGGGCGCGACCGCGCGCAGCTCGCTGCCAACCGCTCAGGGTGGGGGGTCCCGGCGGCGATAGTTAGGCAAGTGCCTAACTGTTGCGAGGCGCACCCTCACTCGCGCTCCTCCGTGACCCCGCCGATCGATCAGGCGGCGCTTGCCAGGCCCGCATGCCGGGGTTGATCGAAGTCACCCACGCGCCTATACTGCGCGCCCTTTTGGCCCCCCGGTTTCGGGAGGTCTAGTCGCGTAAGCGGCATCGGGCGAGGTTGGAGCAGGCCCTCTCGGACCTTGGGCTCCAAGACCACTCGAGACCAGCGCAGCCTTTAGGCTCGCGCAAATCTCCTGTTGTCTCAATAACTTAGCTCCATGCTCAAGGGTTTAGGGGCGCGCTTTTGTGCGCTACGGGCTTCGGTGAGAGGACAGAAATGGCTATCGGACTCGTCGGCCGCAAGGCCGGCATGACGCGCGTATTCACGGACGCCGGCGAGACAGTGCCGGTCACCGTGATCGAGGTTCTGCCGAACCGCGTCACGCAGGTGAAGTCGCAGGACAAGGACGGCTACCGCGCCGTTCAGGTCACTTACGGCACGCGCCGCCCGCAGCTGTACTCGAAGGCCGTGGCCGGCCACTACGCGAAAGCCAGCGTCGCTCCGGGACGCGCGCTGGTCGAGTTCCGCCTCGCCGAGGCCGACAAGAGCGACCTGAAGGCGGGCGCCGAGATCAAGGCGGACTTCTTCAAGGAAGGCCAAGCGGTGGATGTCACCGGCACCACGATGGGCAAGGGCTTCGCCGGGGTCATGAAGCGCCACAACTTCGCCGGCGGCTACGCGAGCCACGGCAACTCGCTGTCGCACCGCGCACCGGGCTCGATCGGCCAGCGCCAGACGCCGGGCCGTGTGTTCAAGGGCCGCCGCATGTCGGGCCACATGGGCGTCGTGCGCCGGACCAACGAGAACCTGCGCGTGGTGCAGGTCGATCTCGAGAGAAACCTGCTGCTGATCCGCGGCGCGGTTCCTGGAGTCGAGGGCGGACAGGTGATCGTGCGCCCGTCGCTGAAGGCCGCGCGGCGCCTGAATCGCAAGACCCTGGCTCCGAGCAAAGCCGGCTCGAAGGACCCGGCCAAGCAGGGAAAGAAGTAAGCCATGAAGCTCAAGTCAGTGAACGGCGGGGCGACGGTCCAGGTGTCTGAAGCCGCCTTCGGCCACAAGTTCAACGAAGCGCTCGTGCATCAGGTCCTGACCGCCTACCGTAATGCCGGACGCTCCGGCACCAAGGCACAGAAATCGCGCGCCGAGGTGCGTGGCGGCGGCAGAAAGCCCTACGCCCAGAAGGGCACGGGCCAGGCGCGCGCGGGCTCGAACCGCTCTCCCATCTGGGTCGGCGGCGGCAAGACCTTCGCGGCGAAGCCGCGCAACTTCGAGCAGAAGGTGAATCGCAAGATGTACCGCGGCGCGCTGCGCTCGATGCTCTCGGAGCTGGCGCGCACCGAGCGGCTGCTGGTGACTGACGGCATCCAGCTCACCGAGCCCAGAACCAAGCTTCTCGCGAATCAGCTCAAGGAGTGGTCGCTCCCCTCGGTGCTGATCGTGGTCGAGGCGACGGATCAGAAGCTGGCGCTCGCCGCGCGCAATCTTCCGCACGTCGAGGTGCTCGAGGTGACCGCGCTCAATCCCGTCTCGCTCGCCGCCTACGACAAGGTGCTGATGACGGTCGGCGCTGTGAAGCTGATCGAGGAGCGCCTGCAGTGAACCGTGAGCAGCTGATGAGCGTGCTGATCGCTCCGCACGTGACCGAGAAGACCTCGCTCGCGATGCAGAACCACAACCAGTACACGTTCCGCGTGCGCCGCGACGCGACCAAGACCGACATCCGTAAGGCCGTCGAGCTCATGTTCGACGTCAAGGTCGCCGGCGTCCAGGTGGTCAACGAGCCCGGCAAGAAGCGCCGCTTCGGCCGCATTGCCGGGAGCACCCAGGACTGGAAGAAGGCCTACGTGAGCCTGAACGAAGGCCAGACGATCGACTACGAAGCCCGCGCCAAGGCCTGACAGGACCAACCGCTATGGCTCTCATCAAGTACAAGCCCCGCACGCCCGGCACGCGCGCCGTCGTCAAGGTCGACCGCTCGCACCTGCATAAGGGCGGGCCGCGCATGGCGCTTACCGCCCACCAGCACAAGACCGGCGGGCGTAATCACTTCGGCCGCATCACCACGCGCCACAAGGGCGGCGGGTCGGGCCAGAAGTACCGCGTCATCGACTTCAAGCGCGACAAGGACGGCATCACCGGCGTGATCGAGCAACTCGAGTACGACCCGAACCGCACCGGCCACATCGCGCTCATCAAGTACCCGGATGGCGATTGGCGCTACATCCTCGCGCCTAAGGGTGCGAAGCCCGGCGACGAGGTGCGCTCGGGCGCTGACGCGCCGATCAAGCCGGGCAACGCCATGACGCTGCGCCACGTTCCGGTCGGCTCGATCATCCACAACGTGGAGCTCAAGCCCGGCCGCGGCGGCCAGCTCGCGCGCAGCGCCGGGAGCTCGGTGAACTTCACCTCGCGCGAGGGCATCTACGCGTACCTGCGGCTCAAGTCCGGCGAGACCCGCAAGGTGCACATCGACTGCCGCGCCACGATCGGCGAGGTGGGGAACGATGAGCACAACCTGCGCAGCTACGGCAAGGCCGGCGCCAAGCGCTGGCGCGGTATCCGCCCGACGGTGCGCGGACTCGCCATGAACCCGGTCGACCACCCGCACGGCGGCGGCGAGGGCAAGTCCGGCCAGGGCAACCCGCACCCGGTGTCGCCGTGGGGCCAGAACGCCAAGGGCTTGAAGACCCGTCACAACAAGCGCACGGACAACATGATCGTCCAGCGCCGCAAGAACCGCATCCGCTGATCGGAGCGAATAGCACATGCCACGCTCATTGAAGAAGGGACCGTTCGTCGACCTGCACCTCGCCAAGAAGGTGCAGGCGGCGTCCGCCAGAAACGACCGCAAGCCGATCAAGACCTGGTCGCGCCGCTCGATGGTCGTACCGGAGATGGTCGGGCTCACCATCGCCGTGCACAACGGCCGCCAGCACGTGCCGGTGCTGATCACCGAGAACATGGTGGGCCACAAGCTCGGTGAGTTCGCCCCGACCCGCACCTTCAAGGCGCACTCGGGCGACCGCAAGGTCGAGGCGGCGCCGGCGGCGAGCTGACGAGCGACAGGAACCTAACATGCAAGTCACCTCCAAACTCCGCTACGCGCGCATCTCGCCGCAGAAGTGCCGGCTGGTCGCCGACGTGGTGCGCGGCAAGCCGGTCGGCAACGCGATCGCGACCCTCAAGTTCATGCCTAAGAAGGGCGCCAAGCTGGTGCGCAAGGTGCTGGAGTCGGCGGTCGCCAACGCCGAGCACAACCACGGCGCCGACATCGACCTGCTCAAGGTGTCGCTCATCCATGTGGATGCGGCCCCGCAGTTCAAGCGCTTCGCGGCGCGCGCCAAGGGGCGCGGCACCCGCATCATCAAGCGCAACAGTCACATCACCGTCGGCGTGAGCGACGGCAGGAAGGATTAACGCATGGGTCAGAAGGTCAATCCCTTAGGGATACGCCTCGGGATCACCCGCGACTGGACCAGCCGCTGGTACGCCGGCAAGAAGCTGTTCCCGTTGCAGGTGCACACCGATTTTCGCGTGCGTGAGTTCCTCAAGAAGAAGCTGGCCGAGGCCTCGGTGAGCCGCATCCAGATCGAGCGCGCCGCCAAGAAGGTCAACATCACCATCCAGACCGCACGCCCGGGCATCGTGATCGGCAAGAAGGGCGAGGACATCGAGAAGCTGCGCCAGGAGACCGCCGCGCTCTTAGGCATGGCGGTCATCGACGTGCGGCTCAACATCGCCGAGATCCGCAAGCCCGAGCTCGACTCGCAACTGGTCGCCGATTCCATCGCGCAGCAGATCGAGAAGCGCGTGATGTTCCGCCGCGCCATGAAGCGCGCCGTGATGAGCACCATGCGCTCGGGCGCTCTCGGGGTGAAGGTGCGCGTCTCCGGCCGGTTGAACGGCTCGGAAATCGCCCGCACCGAGTGGTACCGCGAGGGACGGATTCCGCTGCACACCTTCCGCGCCGATATCGACTACGGCCTTTCCGAGGCGCACACCACTTACGGCGTCATCGGCGTCAAGGTGTGGATCTTCAAGGGCGAGGTGTTCGACAAGAGCGAGCTCGCCGCGGAGGCCGCGGCCGAGGACGCCGTGCCCGTTGCGCCCGCCGCGCCCGCAGTGCCCGCCGCCGCGGTTGCGGCACCGGCGGCGGCCCCGGCCACGGCCGCGCCCGTGGCCGCCGCGGGCGCGCCCGCCGCCGAGCCGCAAGCGCAGGCCTGATCTGAAGGCGTAACGAGATGCTGCAGCCCAAACGCACCAAGTACCGCAAGCAGTTCAAAGGCCGCAACCCCGGCTTTGCGACCCGCGGCGCCAACGTGTCCTTCGGCGAGTTCGGCCTGAAGGCCACCAGCCGCGCGCGCATGACCGCGCGCGAGATCGAGGCGGCGCGCCGCGCCATGGCGCGCTACGTGAAGCGCGGCGGCCAGATCTGGATCCGCGTGTTCCCCGACGTGCCGATCTCGAAGAAGCCGCTCGAGGTGCGCATGGGCTCGGGCAAGGGCAACGTCGAGTACTACGTAGCGCGCGTGCAGCCCGGCAAGGTGCTGTTCGAGATGGAAGGGGTGGATGAGCCGACCGCGCGCGAGGCGTTTCGCCTGGCGGGCTCGAAGCTCTCGGTGTCCACCACGTTCGTGAAACGGCAGGTTCGCTAGATGAAACTCGCTCAGGTACGTCAGTTTCGCGAGAAGCTTCGCAGCCACTCGCCCGCCGAGCTCGCCGACGAGCTGGTGGCGCTGCGCAAGGAGCAGTTCGCGCTGCGCATGCAGCGCGCCACCGGCCAGCAGCCCAAGCCGGATCAGTTTAGTGCCGCGCGCCGCAACATCGCGCGCGTGAAGACGGCGCTGCGCCAGAAGCAGCTCGCCGGCGGCGGAGGTAAAGGGAAATGAGCCCGACGAAGGCAAAGACCACCAAGGCGGCGGCCGCGAAGGCCAAGACCGCCGCCAAGTCCAGGACGCACGCCAAGGCGAAGGCCGCGGCGGCCCCCGCGCTCGAGGCCGCCGCGCCCGCGCCGGTGCAGACTGCGCCGGCTGGCGAGGCAGCGGCCGCCCCCGCGGCGGATACGCGCGGCAGGCGCACGCTCACCGGGCGCGTCGTGAGCAACAAGATGCAGAAGACCATCGCGGTCGAGATCGAGCGCCTGGTGAAGCATCCGGCCTACGGCAAGTACATCCGCCGTACGACCAAGCTGCTGGCGCACGATGAGAACGGCAGCTCGCAGGAAGGTGATCTGGTCGTCATCACCCCGTGCCGGCCGATGTCGCGGCACAAGTCGTGGCGGCTGCTCGAGATAGTGGAAAAGGCCGCGCGCGGTTGAAGCGGTTACAAGGCAGGTTTGAGTCATGATCCAGTTGCGCACAATGCTGAATGCCGCCGACAACAGCGGCGCGCGCACCCTGATGTGCATCAAGGTGCTGGGCGGTACACGGCGCCGCTATGCGACCGTGGGCGATGTCATCAAGGTGAGCGTCAAGGATGCCATCCCGCGCGGCAAGGTGAAGAAGGGCGAGGTCTACGACGCGGTGGTGGTGCGCACCACGCACGGCGTGCGCCGCCCCGACGGCTCGCTCATCCGCTTCGACGGCAACGCGGCGGTGCTGCTCACCAACAAGCTCGAGCCGATCGGCACGCGCATCTTCGGGCCCGTGACGCGTGAGCTGCGCAACGTGCAGTTCATGAAGATCATCTCGCTGGCCCCCGAGGTCCTCTGAAATGAACAAGATCCGCAAGGGCGACCAGGTAGTGGTGCTCTCCGGGCGCGACAAGGGTCGCAAGGGCGCGGTGCTGCAGGTGCTCGCCGACGGCCGCGTGGTGATCGAGAGCATCAACCGGGTGAAAAAGCACCAGAAGCCGAATCCGCAAGCCAACAAGCAGGGCGGCATCATCGAGAAGGAGATGCCGCTCGCGGCCTCGAAGGTCGCGATCTGGAACCCGTCCGCCAAGAAGGGCGATCGCGTCGGGATCAAGATACTCGCCGACGGCAAGCGGGTGCGCTTCTTCAAGTCGAATGGGGAGATGCTCGATGTCTGAAGCGGTTGCAGGCAAAGAAGCCGGCAAAGACGCCGGCAAGCAGAAGGCGGACAAGCGCCCCGAAAAGCAGGCGCAGGGCGGCAAGCAGGCGCAGGGCGGCAAGCAGGCCGAGACCAAGCAGGCCGAGGCCAAGCAGGCCGAGGCCAAGCAGGCCGAGGCCCACGGCCACCGTGCGGCCGACCAGCGCTCGGCCCCCCCGCGGCTGCAGTCGTTCTACCGCGAGCAGGTGATCCCGAAGCTGCGCTCGGAGCTGAAGATCGACAACGTGATGCAGGTGCCGCGCATCGCCAAGATCACGATCAACATGGGCGTCGGTGAGGCGGTCGCCGACAAGAAGATCATGGACGCGGCGGTCGCCGATCTCACCAAGATCACCGGGCAGAAGCCGCTCGTGACCAAGTCGCGCAAGGCGATCGCCTCCTTCAAGATCCGCGCGGGACTGGCGGTCGGCGCCAAGGTGACGCTGCGCGGGACTCGTATGTACGAGTTCCTCGACCGCCTCATCAGCATCGCCATGCCGCGCATCCGCGACTTCCGCGGCGTGTCGCCGCGCTCCTTCGACGGCCAGGGCAACTACTCGCTCGGCGTCAAGGAGCAGATCATTTTCCCCGAGATCCAGTACGACCAGATCGACCAGGTCCGGGGCATGGACATCACGATCACTACGACGGCGAAGGACGACCGTCACGGCCGAGCGTTGCTCGAGGCATTCAACTTCCCGTTCCGGAAGTAACCGGACCACAGGAAACGCAGAGTCTATGGCTAAGACGAGCATGGTCGAGCGCGAGAAGCGTCGCGCCGGGATCGTAAAGAAGTACGCGGCGAAGCGCGCGAAGTTGAAGGAGCTGATCCGCAGCCCCAAGACTTCGCCCGAGCAGCGCGCGGCGGCACAGGTGGCGCTGCAATCGCAGCCGCGGGACGCGAGTTCCTCGCGCCAGCGCAATCGCTGCGCGATCACCGGCCGCTCGCGCGGCGTGTACCGAAAGTTCGGCCTATCAAGGGTCAAGATCCGCGAGGTGGCCGCGCGCGGCGAGATTCCGGGCCTCGCGAAGGCGAGCTGGTGAGGGACGCAGCATGAGCATGACCGATCCTGTTGCCGATCTTCTCACCCGCATCCGTAACGGCCAGACCGCCGGTAAGAGCGAGGTGCAGCTCGACTCCTCGCGCCTGAAGACCGCCATCGTCAAGGTGCTGAAGGAGGAGGGCTACATCGCCGACTTCCGCCTGGACGCCGACGGCGGCAAGCCGCGCCTCACCATAGGCCTGAAGTACTTCGAAGGCCGTCCGGTGATCGATCGCCTGGAGCGCATCAGCCGCCCGGGCCTGAGGATCTACCGCGGCAAGGACCAACTGCCGAAGGTGCTCGGGGGTATGGGGACCGTGATCGTCTCGACCCCCAAGGGCGTCATGACCGACAAGCAGGCGCGCTCGATCGGACAGGGCGGCGAAGTCCTGTGCATCGTCGCCTGAATGAGCCAGAGCTGATCAGAGAGCCATCATGTCGAGAATTGCCAACGCACCGGTCGAGCTGCCTCAGGGCGTGACCGCGACCATCGCCGCCGAGGCGGTGACCATCAAGGGCGCCAAGGGCTCGCTCAGCCTGCCGCTCACGCCCGGCGTCACGGTGGCGCAGGCGGAGAAGAAGCTGCAGGTGAGCTTCGCCGAGGACCTCGCGCGCATGCGCGCCGGCGCCACGCGCGCGCACCTGGCGAACATGGTGCGCGGGGTTACCAAGGGCTACGAGAAGAAGCTCGAGCTGGTCGGCGTCGGTTTCCGCGCGCAGCTGCAGGGCAAGACGCTGAACCTCACGCTCGGCTTCTCGCACCCGGTGAATTTCCCGATCCCGGAAGGCATCAGCATCGAGACCCCGAGCCAGACCGAGATCATCGTCAGGGGGATCGACCGGCAGAAGGTCGGGCAGGTGGCGGCGGAGATCCGCGGCGTGCGTCCGCCCGAGCCCTACAAGGGCAAGGGTGTGCGCTACGCCGGCGAGCAGATCACCCTCAAAGAGGGGAAGAAGAAATGAGTACGACCAAGAAGGAGCGGCGGCTGCGCCGCGCCATAAAGACGCGCGCCCATATTCGCGATATGGGCGTCGCGCGCCTCACCGTGCATCGCACGCCGAAGCACATCTACGCCCAGGTCACGACCGAGGCGGGCGCCAAGGTGATCGCCGCCGCCTCCACCGTGCAGGAGAAGGTACGCGAGGGCCTCAAGGCGACCGGCAATGTCGCGGCAGCCAAGGCCGTCGGGCGTGCCATCGCCGAGAGGGCCAAGGCGGCCGGCGTCAGCCGGGTGGCCTTCGACCGGTCCGGTTTCCAGTTCCACGGGCGCGTCAAGGCGCTCGCGGATGCGGCCCGCGAAGCGGGTCTTGAATTCTGAGCAGGTAACACCATATGGCAAGAGCGGAAAAGGGCCAGCCGGCGGACGAGTTCATCGAGAAGCTCGTCGCAGTCAATCGTACCGCGAAGGTGGTCAAGGGCGGCCGTCAGTTCGGCTTCACCGCGCTGACCGTGGTCGGTGACACCGCCGGGCGCGTGGGCTACGGCTTCGGCAAGGCGCGTGAGGTGCCGGTGGCGATTTCCAAGGCCATGACCCAGGCGCGCAAGAACCTGATCAACGTGGCGCTGCGCAACGACTCGCTGCACTACGCGATCACCGGCTCCCATGGAGCCACGCGCGTCTACATGCAGCCGGCCTCGGATGGTACCGGCGTCATCGCCGGCGGCGGCATGCGCGCCGTGCTCGAGTGCGCGGGCGTCCGTAACGTGCTCGCCAAGAGCTACGGCTCGCGCAACCCGATCAACGTGGTGCGCGCGACCATCAATGCGCTCGCCAGGATCCGCTCGCCCGAGGAGATCGCGGCGAAGCGCGGCAAGAGCGTCGAAGAGATCACGGGCTGAGCATCATGGCGGACAAACAACTGAGGGTTACGCTGGTGAGGAGCCTGGCCGGGCAGCTCGCGAACATCCAGGCATCCGCGCGCGGGCTGGGGCTGCGGCGTATTCGTCAGAGCGTGACGGTCAAGGACACGCCGGAGAACCGCGGCATGATCCAGACCGCCGTGCACATTCTCAAGGTTGAGGGCGACGGCGCCGCGAATCGCGCCGCCGCGAGAGGCGTCTGAAGCTTATGCGACTCAATACACTGAAACCCGCCCCCGGCTCCCGCCGTGCCCGGCTGCGCGTCGGACGCGGGGCTTCCGCCGGCCAGGGCAAGACCTGCGGCCGCGGTACCAAGGGACAGCGCGCCCGCAAGGGCGGCTACCACAAGGTCGGCTTCGAGGGCGGCCAGATGCCGCTGCAGCGCCGGATGCCGAAGGTCGGCTTCCGCTCCGACATCAAACGCACGCGCGCCGAGGTGCGCCTGCACGAGCTCGCCAAGGTCGAGGGCGGGGTGGTGGATCTCGAGGCGTTGAAGAAGGCCGGGGTCGTGCCGCCTTCAGCCGAGCGCGCCAAGGTGGTGCTCTCGGGCGAGCTCAAGAAGGCCGTGACGCTCAAGGGCGTGGCGGCGACCAAGGGTGCGCGCGCGGCGATCGAGGCCGCGGGCGGCAAGATCGAAGGCACGCCTGAGAAGGCCGAGGCCTAAGGGAACGCCTAAGGCAATGGCGAATACTCCATTCAGCAATCCGGCTGCAACGCTCGGCGACGCTGCCCGTTTCGGGGAGATTCGCAGCCGCATCTTTTTCCTGATCGGCGCTCTGGTGGTGTACCGCATCGGCACCTTCATCCCGGTGCCGGGCATCAATCCGGCGGAAGTTGCGCGCTTCTTCGGCGACAAGTCCAACACCATCCTCGGGATCGTCAACCTGTTCTCGGGCGGCGCGCTGTCGCGCCTGTCGATCTTCGCCATGGGCGTCATGCCCTACATCTCCGCCTCGATCATCATCCAGATGATGTCGATGGTGGTGCCGACGCTCATGGAGCTGCGCAAGGAAGGCGAGTCGGG
>Ga0210409_10008193_pt1 | contig 10673 bp, 5 predicted proteins | sample IncBWH17MmetaG_FD_161649 | JGI IMG/M metagenome (GOLD analysis project Ga0210409, IMG submission 161649) | Forest soil microbial communities from Barre Woods Harvard Forest LTER site, Petersham, Massachusetts, United States - Inc-BW-H-17-M | ecosystem: Environmental > Terrestrial > Soil >...
GGATAAATCATCGCGGCGCTCTCCCGAGATCTCTACCGAGACGCCGCTACGCTACGTCGTTGGGTCTTCGTGCTCGCTACCGTGCGTTGTACACCAGCGCCAGCAATTTGTCCTGCTCCTCCGGTTTTGCATCGGTTTGCGCCAGGGCCCTTTTGAACACCGGTTGAGCAAAGCGCCCCAGGCCTTTGGCGATCGTCTGGATATCGACTTGGGCCTCACCCCGCCCCTCGCGCGCCTGGGTGATATCCAGGGATAGTCTTCTTTCGATTCCCGGGGTGATCAGTTCGGCGCGCCCTACCATCACCCGCACCAGTTGCTTTGGCTGCGGCTCGATTTGCATCGGCAGGATTTGATCCGTCCAGGCGCGCGGCAGGATATATAAAACCCGCACGCCTTGTTCCTGGAACCAGGAATCATCCCAGGTGTTGACCATTGCTGTGGCTTCGCGCGGGTACAATCCCTCCGCTCTCAGGCTGCTTTCCATGGCCGAGCGAACCTGGGTCCTTAGTTTTTCCATGGGCAGACTTTTCCCCGCTACGTCAAGGGTCCGCGCGGTTTGTTCGCCGGCTTTCAATTCCTCGACAGAAATGCAATTCCCGCTCTGGCCATGAACGCTTAAAATCAGCAGGTGAGTCAGCGGTTCCTTGCCATGGTTGGCGACCGTAATGGTTCCCGACGCATCCATCTGCACGCCCAAGGGTGCGGTGAAATTCCCGACCCCGCGATAGAACAGAAACTTCTCGCATTCCAATGACGAGTTGGTGGGTGAATAAGGATCGGCCTCCACGTAGGCTGAGTCGGTGTCGCGCGCCGCGAAATAATGACTGCCTGAAGCATCTTCGGGGAGAAGCTTCCCAAGCTCCGGGTGCCGGGCCGCCGGAACGATGCTGAGCCCGTGCCAATGAATCAGGCTGTCTTTGATGCCCCCGTTTTTGAGAATCGAATCGAGGCTGAAATTCGCTGAAACGCCGGCGCGATGCAGGTTGGAATCCAGTCTGGCAACCATGGGGCTCGGCCGGGTGACACAAGGTCCGATTAGCGGCGCCTGCGGATACCATTCGGTAATACCGCCCTGAGGAAAGCGCACCGTAAGGTCCACGGTCTGCTGCTGGTTCGCATAAAAGTAGATGACCGGTGTCTCCATGCGTTGCAAGGTCACTAAGACGTTCTTTTGGCCTAGAGCCAGCAGGCCCGCCGGGTAACGGCCAAGCCCGGCGCCATGCCAATTGTAAACAAACCTGGGCAGGCGCGAGCTCTCCAGCGGATTCCAATAAAGCGGCGCTCCATCTCTTCCTTGCAGCGAGGTGAAAGTGCCCCATTCGTGGACGACCAATCCCTCTTTGGCCGGCCCACCCACCATTCCGGCCGTTCCAATCGCGGCCACGCCAATCAACAACCAGCCGACAAATCTCGTTTTCATGCTCTTATTCTCCCTCAAACCTCCAGCCCTTGTGTCAGGGCCGGGTAAATGAAATGTAAAACATTTGTAAAAATGATCCACCCCGCGCCGGCACGGCCGCGAAACCTGCGGTGGGGGTCAGAACAAAGCGCGAGATCCGGCTCTTGAGCGAGCCGGTCTTCGCTTAGGCATTGCGAGGTTCTAATCACACCGTTACTTTCACGCCTCGTGAAGCGAGCTTTCCACCCTTTCGTTTTCACCTTGTTCCTGTTGCTCATCACCGACCTCCTCTTTGGCCAGCAGATTTTGCCAGCCGACCCAAACGAGGCGGCTGGCCAACGCCCTTATGAAATGGTTTGGGCCAACCGCACCGAACCGGCACCGCCAACGGTTCGCTTTGACGACCTGGGCGGATGGAAGCTGGAGTTGGAAAACGAGGCTCAGGCTACGCTCCAGGTCACCCGTGCTCAGAACGTGTGGAACCGCCCCGTCGCGCGGCTGCGCTACCACGGCGACGGTAAAAAAGAAACCAAACCTCGCATCCTCCTCGTCCCGCCGCAACCCATTCCGCTCCCGGAAGACAGTGATTCAGTGGACCTGTGGCTTTATGGAAATCGCTGGGACTGGGAAAATCCGCCCGGCACGCCGCCGGTCAGTATCGTGCTGCACCTGCGCGATGGCTCCGGCCAGCGGCATGAGCTCCTGGTGGACAAGGTGCGCTGGCAGGAATGGTGGCTGATGCATAAGAAACTCCCGGCGTCACTGCCCACTCCTGTGCGCCTGGAAAACCTGGAAATTGCCGGCGGTTGGCAAGAGGAATCGCGTGAGATTTTTTTGGATTCAATACGCTTTTATAAAGAGGAACTGCCTACGATCAAGTTCGTCCCCCGGCCCGCGCGCAACCTGACGCTGCCCGCGGGTCAGTCACCGGGTGCCAACACGGGTCCTGGCCGGTTGCCTTTCCCCGCGCGCGAGGAAACCATTTTGCCGGCCCAGTTCGGAGGGAAGTACAGCAACGGGATCACGCAGAACGGCTCAGGCCATTACTCCTTCGATTATCATGGCAAGGATTGCGCCATTACCTATTCGTTCGACCCGACCAAAGGCCTCGGCGGCCTCGAAGCGCGCGTTAACGGCGAATTGGCCGCACGGTTGCCGGAGGAGGCGTCCGTCAAACTCCGTGATGCGCCGGCAAACCCGACCCTGAAGTCTCTAACGCACGAGGGTAAAATCGTTTCGGCTGAATACAGCGATGGCACGGTGCTCCGCCTGCAAATCCGGCAAAAGTCACTGGTGGTCGATATTTCCAATGTCACCGGTCAGGCCACGGACCTGAGTTTCGGAGAACTCTCCAACGTGAACGAGCCCCGCACGATTCCCGTCCCTTACCTGACGTATGGCGGCGGCGCTCGGCCCTGCGTGCTGCTCTCGCTCGCCGGCACGAACCACGTTTTCACCAGCATTTGGCTGGATTGGTATCGCTCGAACGGCTCGGAACTCTACGCTGCCGAGGCCGCGACTGCCCACAGGGCTCGTATCAATGGCGGCGTCCGTTACCTCCCGCGCACCGACGGCACGCGCAATCCGCTTTTTGAGCGCCTGTTTATCACCGTGTCCCCGAAGTTCGAAGAAACGCTCCCGACGGTGCCCAACCCGGTTGGGCTGCACGCCAAGCAAGCCATCGATCGCCTGTGGCAGGAATCCTGGGGGCCGGATGATTACGAAAAGCAGATGGCCCGCAGCCGGATGCTCCGGGCTTACGGCATCGAAAAGCTCATCCAATGTAATCACGAGATCGCCTGGCGCGACGGCGGAGAGAGTTTCACGCTGCGCACCCGGGCGGCGCCCAAAAAAGGAGGCGATGCCGCGCTGCAACGCTATGTAGCCCACCAGCGCGGGCTTGGATGGCTGGCTGGGCTGTACAGCAACTACACCGATTATGCGCCGGTAAACGAGTTCTGGAGCCCGGATGGGGTCCAACGCCAGTCCGACGGCAATTGGCGCAGTGCCTGGCCGCGCTGCTGGGCGGAAAAACCTCTCAAAGCCGTTGAATTTGACGCCGTGCTGGCACCGCAGATTAAACAGAAATTCGGCTCCAACAGCGCCTACACGGATGTTCAGACCGCCGTCTCGCCCTGGGGCTACAACGATTACGACGCGCGCGTTCCGGGAGCAGGAACCTTCGCGCAAACTTTCTATGCGTATGGCGAGTTGCTCCGCAACGATTCGCGCGTGTACGACGGCCCGATTTTTTCCGAGGGCACTTACCAGTGGCTTTATGCCGGGTTAGCGGATGGCAACTATGCCCTGGCCTATGACGGGCACCCGCTGGCCAAGGAACCTCTCCTGCCCATATTCGACCTATCTCAAATCCATCCTAAAGAATGCGACATCGGGATGGGTTGGACGGCCCATTTTTGCGATGCGATCCCGGACTGGCGAAAACCGGAAAACCTGGATCGAGCCATCGATCGTTTTCTCCTCCACACGCTGGCCTATGGGCATATCGGCTGGCTGGTGGAGGAAGAGCACGGCATCAGCCGGACCTGTCGGTCTTACTACATGCTGCAACAGGTGCAGGCGCGATACGGTCTCAAGGCGCCCGCGCGAATGGCTTACTGGGACGGCACACAACTGGTCAGCGTGTCCGAAGCGCTCATCCGTGATCTGCCTCGCACCCGCCGCCAACTCTTCATCGAATATCCGGGTGGTTTGCAGCTTTGGCTCAACGACCATCCCACCGAGAACTGGCAACTCCCCACTCGCCCCCATAATTCGGGAGAGCCTCGAGCCGTGGGAAGTCGTTCCGAGTCCGACCAACTCGTTTTACCGCCCGCAGGCTGGGCGGCCTTAACTTCCAACGATGAACTCTACAGTTTCTCAGGTCTCAACGGCTCTAACCGCGTCGATTATCTCCGCAGCCCGCAGTACACCTATCTGGATGGGCGCGGTCACCTGTTCGACATGCCGGAAGCTGCCTCCGACGGGGCGTTGGCGATCCAACCCGCCGGCAAAAACCAATTGAAGATCACTCGCATCTCCGGTTCAGCTCCTTTGGTAATTCGGCGCCCCTACAAAATGCGCGGCACCTGTGTCGCCTGCGAGGCCTTCGATGTTGAAGGAAAACCTTTGCCGGCGCCCGATTGGCAGGAGAGCGGCCAGGAGACAAAGCTCAAGCCCGCGGACAAGGCCCTCACCTACATTCTAACGTTCAGTCCAAACCGTTAAGACCGTAACTATTCAATTGAAACCACGGATGAACACCGATGGACACGGATATTCGCCGGCTCCTTCCGCGCGACGTCTGGCTCGTAGCGGCAGCTCGGTAGAGGCTCGGCAGAGTGCCGCCATTCACGCGAGTGCGAGCCCCTGAGCCTCGAGATCCAGGAATGCGGCGCTCTACCGAGACCCCGCTACGCGACGTCGTGGGGGTGCATCATCCCGTCCAAAGGCGGGGAGCGCTTGCGGGTGCAACCCGCTCATCCCTCACCGCTTTTTCTGAGTGCCCGTCCTCAGGGCGCGATCTTATCGCTCACCCACTGCCGCGCCTGCTGGAAACCGTCTTTTGCTTCGTCATAGGCCTTTTGGGAGCCGGCCTTGACGTCGGCCCAAGTGGACTCCGAGGCGCCTTTGGCCTTGTCGAGTTGTTGGTTCAATTTGTCCACCTGGTCGCGCAAGGCCTGAAGCTTCGGCTTGGCTTCGATCTGGGCGGCGTCGCTGGATTTTTGCACCTTGGCCGAGAGTTGGTCCAAATCCCGATTGAGTGCTGCCAGCTCGGTTTGCATTTTTGCGACGAAGGCGGATTTTTGTGCGTAGGTGTAATCCTTCATATCCTGCGCGGCCGCTTCTGAATTGGTCTGGACCTTGTCGAATCGTTGAGAAATGGTTCCCTCTTGATCGCAGCCCACCGCGAAAGCAACCGTAGATAGAAAGGAGATTACCAGTTTGTGGCGTTTCATAATTGGGTCTTTTGCATCAACGCGGTAGGGTACTCGGTGCACCGCCCCGGGCCACGGGGGATTTCCCGCAAAAGGAATTAAAAGACTAAGCAACAGAATTCAGCGGTTTGCCAACAACTCGTCCACGAGGCAGAAGATTCACTTGAGGAGAGTGGCGTGGTGGTAAGCGATTCACTGCGAGACCGTAATCTTCGCTAATCGACGCTAATCGAAGCGCTCCTGGTTATATTTCCGGCGAAAAATTGAGTCACCATTCAGTGAACGGATTCGGCACTCCAAAACCCTAGCCTGCTTCCGGCTCCTCTTAGCGGTTATCAGCGAAGATTAGCGGTTCAATTACATGTTTGTGGCCAAAGCTTCAGGCGGCGCTCCGCCGCCATTGACGGGCAACATTTCCTGGTTGCCCAACAATTCCGATCGGAACACCATCCTTGGAACCGCTATGCAAAAACTCGCTATCCTGGGCGGAAAACCTGTCCGCACGAAGCCCTTTTCGCCCTGGCCACAATATACGCAGGCTGATGTTGACCGTATCGTAAGGGTCGTTGAAAGCCGTCATTGGGGCGGCTTTCCTGTTCCCAGCAAACATGCGGGGGAATTCGCCGCCCGCTTCGCTGAGTTGCACGGCGCAAAATACGGGCTATGCCTTGCGAACGGCACGATCGCGCTGCTGGCGGCGATTCAAGCGCTCGGCCTCAAGTTCGGCGACGAAATCATTGTCCCCGCTTACACCTGGGATGGCACCGCGATCGCGGTCCTTCAGGCCGGGTGCATCCCCGTATTTGCCGATGTCGATCCGGACACTTACTGCCTCGACCCAAAAGCCGTGCGCGCGGCAATTACACCGCGCACCCGCGCCATCATGCCCGTGCATATCGCCATGCGCTTCGCGGACATGGAAGCCCTGCAGGCCATTGCCCGTGCACATGACCTGCTGATCATTGAGGACTGCGCGCATGCTCATGGGGGCCGTTTCCAAGGCAAAGGCGCCGGAGCGGCCGGAGGCGCGGGTTGCTTCAGCTTTCAGGAGAGCAAGTTGATGACGGCGGGCGAAGGCGGCCTTGTTCTGACTAACCGGCTCGACTGCTACGAAGCACTGCAATCGATCATCAACTGTGGCCGTCCAAGTCTCACCGACAAGTTTGAACGCAAGGTGCTCGGTGCGAACTACCGGATGACCGAGCTCCAGGCAGCCTTACTGCTCGGCCAACTCGATGCCTTGCCCGAGCTTTGCCAAAGGCGTACTCACCATGCGTCTGTGCTTTCCAAGGCGCTTGGCACCTTGCCGCATCTGCGTCCGCTCCCTGCTCAACCCGGACTCGAGCGCGAGACCCTTTACCATTACATTTTTCAATATCGTCCCACGGGCACCGCGCCCAGTCGCGACTTGTTCGTGGCGGCGTTGGATGCAGAAGGTATTCCGTGCGATGGCCGCTTTTATGAACCGGTATACCGAAGCGACCTCTTTTATGTCACGCCTGAGAATTGCCCGCAACTGATGCTGGGCCGCGATGAGCCGATCCATTACTCAGCCTGCCGATGCCCGATCTCGGAACGCGCCGCCTATGAAGAGTCGGTTTGGTTGCCCCAGTTTCTGCTCATCGGTGATGAAGCAGACATGCACGACATCACCCAGGCCATCCAGAAGGTGGTCTCAAACCTGGGTGAATTGGCCAAGGCCGATCCCAAGCTCGCCGGCCTCAAAGCCTGCAGCCGCGCTTTGCGCGCCAAGATGGAACGGGTGAAAAATTATTAGCCGAAACACTACTCGCCGCCTCTGGCCCGGAAGAACTTCAGGGCAGCACTGGGGCTAATGACCAGGGGGCTGGCAGTGGGTTCATCCATCCAGGGACCGGTGACCACATCCGCCGATTGCAGAACACCACTAAATGTGATGGCACTGCCGGTGGCGGTCGGGCTGATGCTCAGAGCCGGCACTGGAGCAACATCCGTGTTCACTAAGGCCATCAAATTGGTGCCGGGGATGACACTGATGGTGCCGTGCGAACTGGGCAGTTCCCAGCCGATGCTGATGCCATCACCGCCCGTCCCTTCCACATGGAAGTCGCGGAAAAAGTATTTCTGCCCCTGAACCAGGCTGATGGGGTTCGACCGATTGCCATTTACCGGACTGGTGTCGGGCATGCCCATGCTTGCACCCGCCCAGTCCAGATGGAGGCTCCACGAGGTGACCTGGCAGATGAGGGCCAGTTTCGCTGGAGTCTCATCCTTGCTCAAAAACAACTCCGATTGATCGTCCGAAGCGACGTGAAGAATATAGGAACCTGTCTCAGGCGCCAGGATCAGGCCTTGCGAGACGGAGCCATAGCTGCCGCCGTACTCCCAGTCGGGCGTATCGGCTGAGGTGAACAACAATCTGCGAGTGGGAATGAAGTTCGCGAATGTGGACGCAAATTGCGAAAGCCCGCCCGCAGTGAAGCCCTGGTTGTCATAGATGTCGTAGCTCATATAGCCGCTGACGTAGCTAAAGGCATGGAAGGTCTTTTGACTGTTAGGAGCTATGGTATTTGCCGCCGCGGTTTGATCCTTTACGTTACTAACGACCAGAGTGTAAGCCGATCCCGGCGTTTGTGGCGTGGTGGTCAGAACGACCTGGCGCGGATCATTGGTGGTGATCAACGACCAAGGTGTCAGCAGCCTGGTGAGCGGCCCGGCCGCATTGACCGTCAGCCCGGTGATGGAGTAATTGCCAGCCGTTTGAGCCGACGCCTCCTGTACCGGCTTCGAGAACGTGACCGTCACAGTCCCGAGAGTGTCCGAACCCACAACCGATTGAATGGTGAGCGGTGTCGAGTCTGGAGTTACCGTCAGGGCAGTAGCCTGCGAGGTCACTGAACCTGCAGGGCCGTTAATAGTGCAGGTGATGTTGCTCCCGCTATACGCGAGGGGCACGTTGGCTATTTGCAGGAGGGGACTCGTGCCATTCGGGATGGCCATGCCGTTGATGTTCCATTGGAAGTTCAACGCAGCGCTGCCATCAAAACCCACGCCGAGAGTGAGCGGACTGCCTTCGACGAGCTTCACGCTGGCCGGGGGTTGCATGGTGATCGTTGGGGCAGCACCAGTCCCGGCTGGGGTGGTAGAAATGCCAAGGTTCTTGAGATCGCATTCCTCAAGGAAGTAGCCGGTGGAATGCCCGAACGCAAATTGTCCACTCACCGGGTTCCAATTGGCCAGGAACAAGTTGCTATAAATGATCCGGCCGTCCCAGGTTACGTTGAGGGTGCCATTGCGGTTAAGCTGGATCACGACAGTATGGAACTGGCTGTCCACCAGATCGCTGACGGCCATCACGGTGGTGGCAATCTCCTCTCCGGCAACCTTCACATCAATCCCCACATTGTCCGGCGCGCCGTTGTCATAGGTGTCGAATTCCACGCCGACCGCTGCGCCGGAGGGTCCTTCAACAGGGAAACTGATAGCCGGCCCAAAAGAGAAAAAAAGGCCGTCCGCCGGGTAAAAAGTCCCGGGAACGAACCTTACCTGGAATGTGGCAATGAAACTCTCAATGGACGCCCCGGCGTCCAGGTCATCCAGGACCAGCCCGCCCTGACCACCCGCCTTGGTCGTGACGACCAACTTCCCGTTTCTAATTGCGGCGGTTCCATTGAGTGTAACGCCCGTTAGGTTTGTGGTGCTAAGGTCGTTCGTGAATGTTCCACCCAGGACGGTGGTTGCCGAAAGCGAAGCCAGCACGATCTTTATCAAGAAACGCATAATGCCTCGATACGGTTTGAAGTGAGAAATTCGATCAATTCAACATGCTTTGGCTGCTTCGGGCGTCCAGGCGCTCCGCCGCTCTGCTTCCATATCGAGGCACGGCGGAAGCCAGTGCTCTTGGCAGGGGAAGCGAATTTTCAAAGGAAGAATATCATAACTTGCGACCGCAAGTCAACCGTACCCTATTTCTTGCTAGCGACTAACTTGCCGTTGAAGTAGGTGCGCAGGACTTGGGTCGAGGCAATCTGTTCTTCCGGGCACGTCAACAAATCCCGGTCCAGCACCACGAAATCGGCAAACTTTCCCGGCTCGAGCGAACCGATGACCTCTTCCAGGAAAAGTATGCGGGCGTTGTTGATGGTGTAGAATCGAAGGGCTTGCTCACGGGAGAGCGCTTCTTCCGGATGCAACCGGCCCTCGTACCAGCGCGCTCGCCGCGTGACGGCGGTCGCCATGCCGAGAAATGGATTGTACGGATTGTTCGAGCGCATGGAACCGAGCTTCTGCATGTGGTCGGAACCTCCGCCCGCCACTCCGCCGGCCGCGAAAATGCTCCGCAACGGTTGGAAATAGCGCAGGCGATCGTAGCCGAACTGCTTAACCAGCGTGCGTGTGTCCAGATAGAGCCAGGCTGGTTGGATATCGAGCATGACACCCAACCGTGCCGCCTGCTCCACCGCCTCGCGGCTCATGAAGTTCGAATGTTCAATACAGGGGCGGGTGCGGCGCAGCGGCATGTCCCGCCCGACTTCCTCGTACGCGTCCAGCAGCGCCTGAACGGCGCCGTCGCCGACGCTGTGGGCGGTGTACTGCAGGCCAGCTTGCGCAGTGGCGCGAACCAGGTCACGCAATCGATCCTTGGGAATGAACAGCAGGCCCCGATAGTTTGGATCGGTGATACCGTACATGGCGCTTACGCCCCAGGGCTGCTGCATATAAGCGCTGCCGGTGAGCATGCCGCCATCCAGGTAAGTCTTGATGCCGATAATGCGCAGGAGGCTGTCCTTCTGCTGAAAAAGCGGATCGGCGGCCACCCGGCGGATCTTGGCTTGAATAGCCGCCAGGTCTCCCTCCGTATCGATGTGGCAGGAGAGCGACACCCGCATGCTCGCCTGCCCGGACTCACGCAAGGCCTTATACACGGGCACCTGGTCCGGGTAGGCATCGCGCTCGCAGACGGCGGTAATGCCCACGGAGTTGTAATCCCGGAACAGTTCGGCCAGGCAGTGTTGCTGGTCTTCGGCCGTCGGTTTTTTGCCCGTCTCGGGAACCTTCAGGAACCGGGCGAAAGTACGCACGAGCCCCGTGGGTTCGCCTGTGGCGGGATCTTTTTCGACCAGGCCGGGGCCGCCGGGAGGCACTTTGAAATCGCGGTCGATGTGGTTTGCAATTAGCCCCAGGGAGTTGAACACCGCATCTGGCCCGGTGGCAAAGACCACGGGATGCTTGGGCGCCGCGCGGTCTAATTGAATCCGGGTCGGGTAACGCTGCTCGCGCAAGCGCGTGATGAAAACCTGACGCAACACGAGCCAATCTCCCTCGGGCACGATTTTGCCCGCGTCGCAAAATAGTCC
>Ga0210409_10008195_pt1 | contig 10670 bp, 7 predicted proteins | sample IncBWH17MmetaG_FD_161649 | JGI IMG/M metagenome (GOLD analysis project Ga0210409, IMG submission 161649) | Forest soil microbial communities from Barre Woods Harvard Forest LTER site, Petersham, Massachusetts, United States - Inc-BW-H-17-M | ecosystem: Environmental > Terrestrial > Soil >...
ATGGCGCTCCAAGATGTAGGGGCGGGCGCCGATGCGCCTGCCCCTTTTTTATTGGAGGAAAAATGAGCAGGAGCAGCCCGCTCCGGAAGCGGCTCACTACGGAACAGCTTTGTGATATTTGGGAAAAGATTCGTTCTGACCCAGACGCCCGAAAGGCACTTGAGCGGCTGGATAAGGCAGGATTTCGTATCTCGCATTTGAAGCCAAGCGATGCCACTTTCAAGCATCCTAGTTGGGCCGACTACATTGCTGCTCTGCCTCTGCTTCCCAACAAACCGTCAACTCGGCGCATTCACCTCAAGACCAGTGTCCGCAAATATTTGCCGCTAGTTCGCGAGCTGCGCGAATTCGCGACAACGTTGGGATCACCGTTTGTAAACCTAGAAATTTTTGGTAGCCGAGACTACCCTCAGTTCAATCCTCGGACTGTGCGAGAGGAAGTGTTAAAAACAGCCTCAACGCTCGAATACTTCCTCTCGTTGGATTACTGTGTGCGCTACCTTAACTCCCGAAACGCCGTGATCGCGGAATTGCGTTGGACAATTCGCTTCAGAATCGGGAAACCACACGATCGCGATCTTAACATATTGATCGATGCCGCGTTCCGTGCCGCCGGATTCAAGGATGGTTGCTGCATCGACGCAACTACGTTGGACAGGATCGAAAAACGTGACAAGGAAAGTCGCGTAAAGGCTAATCGACGAATTCGATATCTAATTGGCGCGTCCGCTTCATCCCGCCGATGATCCACGAGAATCCATCCAGTTTTCAGAAAACGCGTGCAATCAGCTTTTACTTATTCCGGCTACTCTCGCTTCTGGTGGAGACATGAATTGAAATCCAAGTCTCCCTGCAAGGAAGTGGCCCATGCAATCAGCAAATGAAGGTTTCGACGCCGTAGCCAGTACACAATCTTCCCCTTCTGAAAAAGACGCCGCGAATCAAAGCGTACAATTAGCCACCCAACAGGCCTCGACAGCGTTTGCTAAAAAGGGCGGTGGTCCAAGGACGAAGCGGGGAAAGCAGAAAAGTAGCCACAACGCTATAAAGCAAGGGATTTTTTCTCGGGTCGTTTTGCTAAGAGGGGAATCGCGAGCCGAATATAAATCTTTGCTGGAAGGGTTTCGGGCCGATCGTAAACCGCAAGGCGAACTCGAGGACCAACTTGTAGATGAGCTCGTTATGAACCGTTGGCGAAAGCGTCGGGTCATCATCGCCGAGGGAGCCGAGATTCGAAAAGCAACGGAGTTTCTACGGTGGGACGAAATGCATCGCCAGCACGACGAGACGCTCGATCTCCTACGGGTTGCACTCGAAAGCCGCAGCCTCATCCACAGAATAACAAAACCTGAAATTCTAACGAAGTGTTTAAGTATGTTAAAAAAGCTAGAGCAATCCATAGATGAGAATGGTTTCGATGAAGAGAATGACAGGGTCATTCTGGACAGGCTCTATGAAGATTCTGACCCGGACACGCTGGAAGGGACAATCAAAGATTCGCATTCACATTGGTTGAACCTCGCCCGTTCCCATGCGAGCGGCGGTGACCAGAACGAACTTACGTCGCCAGAACAATGTAAGAACAATTTTCTTAAAGATCTCAAGCACGAGACTAGGCGACTCAAGGCTTACAGAAGTGAACAGGCCCTAACCGAGTCGAGAAAGATGGAAGTCGAAGCGCTTCGCGGAAACGTCCCGGACTCCCCACAATTGGAACGGTCGCTCAGGTACGAAACAACTTTGGACCGGGCCTTTGATCGCACGTTGAACCAACTTGAGCGAATCCAACGGGCCAGGAAGGGACAGCCCTCATCACCGACGTCCAACGTGAATGCCTCGACCTAGCCCGGGCCAGTTTGACTTACATAGCGGCTCGAGCGAATCAGCGGCCGAACAATGGGATGCCACAACCTTTGGGACCAGTCTCAAGTCTAAGGCTGCGTTCGCGGCTGACCGCAGTGTCCAGCGGCCAAAGGAAAAATGCAAAACGAATTCGCACAAACTCTTTGACTTGAGGCGCTTGCATTGAAAGGACATGTATGTTCCAGCGAGCACGGTTCCAATACCCCGGCATTTGCCCACCGCGCGTGAAGCCCGGATCTCCGATTGCGTGCGCCTTAGGAGCTCTCGTTATTTCTCGGTTTTCAAATTGATTTCTGCTGTTTCACCTTTCACTTCTACTGCTGTTCCGAAGGACCTCGACGAATCAGCTAGTCGTTCGAGGATGTAGCGCGCTTGCTCGCCCGCGGCAGGCTTTGGCAAACCCCGTGTATCAAGAAAGGCGTTATTTGCGAGCGGATCATGAAGGTCGGGCTGACCCTGGCCCAGCTTGTTAAGCGCGATCGGCCGGAAGATAATCGACCGCGGATTCTTTCCCTGGAATCGGACATAAGCGACCACACTTTCCCAGATGATCGGTTCGTCAAGCCTCGTATTTGTTGGCCGTAGGTTAAAAATGAAGTTCCCAAGGTCGTAAAAGATGGGCCGGTTGCGATAAATCTCAACGCCCTGTACGAGAGGAGCGCCATGCATCACTACGATATCGGCACCCGCATCTATCTCCCTATGCGCCCATTTCTTGATCCAATCGGGTGGCACTAGCCGCTCAGGTAGCTCTTCCGCCATCATCGTTTTAAAAGGTTTATCGTATAGGTGATTGTGCTGATAGATGATAACCACGTCGGAGCGCTTGCTGGCATCTCTAATACTTTGAATAATGCGTTCGGCATCCTCCTCGTTAGGAATATTTCCGGGTCCAAGACGGAGTTCATTCACCCCGGGACGAGTCGCGGTGGCCGCCCCTCCAGGCGCAATCTCACCCGATGCCATCCCCACGAGCGCAACTGTGCCCTTCGGTGTGTGGAGATAACCCGGCGCGACAGCTTCGTCCAATGTGTTCCCGGTCCCGGCACAAACCAAGTTAAGGCGGCTGACCTCTCGGAGCGTGTTCTGAATACCCACGGCCCTGAGATTCCACGCATGGTTGTTGGATAGAGACAACAGGTTAAAGCCTAAAGCCTGCAGTGCATCGAGCGCTCCCGGTGGAGCGAGGAATATTCCTTCCGACTCGTCCTGCAAGGGTGTCGATTCGTTTGGCTGCCCAGATTCTGCTACCGTACCCTCGAAATTAGTGAATATTACGTCGCCCTTCAATAGTGGCGCTATGGCGGTCACAGCGGAAGGCGCTGTTGCACGGATGTCCGACCGAATCATCGACTGTCCCGTCAACGTGATGTCGAGGGTGGGGGCTTGCTGCCATCCGCCCGCCCTGGTGGTGATGAGGGCAAGGCATGTTGCTGCAAGCGCGAGTCGGCCATATTTCAATTTTGATCGTGTTGCCATCCGTGTTCTCCTCCAAGCTGTGATACTCGAATGAACGAAAAACGCCTACTTTCAGACGTCCGGAACATTCCTGGCCATGCATCTGCAGGCCGGATTTATTCCGCAGGCGAAAACCAGCGGTCGAGCCACAGCCCACCGCCTTGTAGTCGGCGGAGAGCTTTGTTCTTGAGCCTCGGGTCACCAAATCAGCTTCAACCCGAATTGGATTTGCCGAGCGGTCGTTGATGTTTGATCAACGGAGCCTGCTCCGCCGACCGGGTTACCGTTCTGGTCGAACAACGTGTTGTTGTGGAAAGGCGTCGCAAAGTTGGGCCGATTCAAAATGTTGAAGAACTCGGCTCGAAATTGCAGGTTGAACCTTTCAGAGATTCTATTGTTCTTAAACAGAGAGAAATCCCACGTGACGAGTCCAGGTCCGATCACGGAGTTGCGGCCTGCATTGCCAAAAAGAGTGAGGGGATTCGGAGGGGCAAAACAGTTGAGCTTTATATAATTGTTGGGATTTCCGGGATTCACAGGTGAGCTGCACCCCGGTCCAGAAAGGCGGTTCGGAAAGTCATAGGGGTCGTTGCTGTTAAGACCAAGCGGATCTCCACCCATGAGCGGCGTGATGGGTACGCCAGTCTCGGCAGTGATGATCCCTCCCACTTCCCATCCCCCCAAGATGCGTGAGCCAATAGTCCCCCAGTTCTTTGTTGTCGGAACTTCCCAGAAGTAGTTAGCGACCAGAGTATGAGCAATGTTAAAGTCCGACACACCACGCCTGCATTGTTTGCAGAAAAAGAACAGACTTGAGATGGAATTCGTAAAGGGGTCACCGATAACACTGGCGGAGCCAGTGTCGATGCCCTTTCCCCATGTGTAAGAGCCCTGCACTTGGAAGCCGTGGCTCATTCTTTTCAAAACCCCCACCTCGAGAGCGTTATACTCGGCGTCCCCGTCCCAGTAAAGACCGCGAATGTCGCCGACACTAGGATTTAGTTTCGTTCCGCTACCCCGTGGTGACGGCCAAAGGAGCCCTTGAGGAGTCACCGTTGGAAGAACGCTATTTACGTCATCCTCGCGGTCAAGCATGTGGACGCCATGATTTCCAACATAACCAACGGTAATACTGGTGTTCGAAGTCAGCTGGCGTTGCACGTTCAGATTCCAGACCATTACGTAGTTGCGATGAGGGTTGGCTTCAATGGAAGCGTACTGTAGCTTCGACGGATTCACACTTGAAACGTCGGCTGCTCCAGTCGGGAACGAACCCGGCGCCAAATTGGTTGCTGTGAGGATCTGCACGAACGGAGCTGAGAGGGCCTCTGCGAGGAAGAACTCGTAATTGAGAGGCAAAGCATCAAACATACCGAAAGCCGCGCGGACCGCAGTTTTACCATCGCGAAATGGGTCCCAAGAGAGGCCCAGCCGAGGTTCAAAGTTGCGCTTGGTTGGATTGTTAAAATAAGGGGAACCTATTTGAGGCGTCGGGGATGTAAAGGTAGGTAGATTGGAAAGCTGGTTGTGCACGTCCGTGGGCACCGTTACGGCTTCGTACCGCAGGCCCAGGTTCAGAGTCAGGTTAGGACGCCACCGCCAATCGTCTTGGATATATCCACCAAAAAGATCTTGTCGTATTCCGCGTGGATTGGTTGTACTTGGCAGTTGTCCCTGGAACGAATTAGGTTGATTAGTTAAGAAGCCTTCGAGCGATGGGAAGTTAAAACTTCCGGTCGGGCGGGACGGGATTATCAGGTTATGTTGCATTCTTTCGAAAGCAAAGCCGAATTTTAGGGAGTGAGCACCTTTGTTTAGAAATGCGTCGTCGTACGCTTGGTACGAATTCCAAGCGTAATCATCACCCGTAAATGGCCCAATGCCGCCGCCGACAAAATCCGTGAGTCCAGGCACACTTAGCGACGGTGCGGGAAGGCCTGGAAACGAACCCAAACTCGTATCTGTCACCAGCGGATTGATGGCCTGTAAGTTTACTTGGATAAGTGCAGCTACCCGGCTGTAGCCACCCCGCATTGTATTGACTAGGGAGGGGCCGAAGACGTGTTTTTCCTCTAGGGCGCCCATTATTCGGCTGGACGTATTACCAATGATCAGCTGGTTTAGCGCGTCCGGTGCCTCCGCGACACCTTTGTCGTAAAACCAAGTCCCAGAAAAAGTGTCCTTTTCCGATATCGCCCAGTCTATCTTCGCGGTGTAGAAGTTATCGTGTGAAGGACTGTTGCCTCCAACGATATACAGACCTGTGTTCCCCGTGCCTATCAGTCCCGCGTTGGGCAATGGATAAAACCCGAAGAAGGGCTTAACCAACGGATCTACAGTCACTATTGTCGTCGTCCCATCGTCATTGTGCAGAATCCCATTCCGTGCATCGGCCGAAGGCACATGATCAATATTCGTCGAGCCAAGAACCTGCCGAATTCCTTCGTAATCAAAAAAGAAGAAGGCTTTCTCCTTCTTTATGGGACCTCCCAGCGACCCACCAAACTGATTTCGATGAAATGGAACAACACTCGCGTCGAAGTAGTTTCTTGCGTCAAAACCTTCGTCCCGAAGAAACCAGTAAGCGTTTCCGTGAATCTGATTGGAGCCAGACCTGTTAACGGCGTTGATCACCCCACCAGAGGTCCGGCCGTACTCGGCGGAGTAATTGGCTGTCAGGACGGAAAACTCCGCAACTGCGTCCACGCCCAGGGCGACGCTGAGCACGCTTCCTGGTGCTCCGCCGGAGTAGTCGACGATGCTTATCCCGTCGAGGCGATAGTTATTGAGTTGCGGCCGCGTGCCGGACACCGTCATTTGGTTTCCGAACCCTCGGTTTCCTCGAACGCCGCTTGCATTAATTGGCCTCTGAGTGACGACAACGTTGACACCCGTCTGCAGAGCCGCCAATTGTGTCCAATCGCGTCCGTTAAGCGGCAAGTTGACGATGGTATCTGGGCCCACGACCGCTCCAATGCTCGACGAGGCCAACTCCACGGCCGGCGGTGCGCCAGTGACGACCACCCTTTGAGCAACCTGGCCAACCTGTAGAGTGAAGTTGAGGACTTGCTGGGCTCCGACAGTCAGCGTAATCCCGGTTCGTACCTCGGTCGAAAAGCCAGGCGCAGAAGCCGCAATCTCATAGTCTCCGCGGAGCAAATTCGGTGCCGTATAGAAGCCGTCCCCGTTTGCGGAAATAGTTGTGCTGATCCCAGTCGCCAGATTTTTGATGGAGATTTGAGCTTGAGGTACTATTCCTCCAGACGCATCCGTCACCATACCAGAGAGCGTCGCTCCTACTACCTGTCCATACGTCGGGCAGGCGAGAAAAACGCTCACCGCCAAGAGTGCAAACAACTGAAGTAATAGGGAGTTTGTCTTCACTGTCATCAAACGAAACATGCTCAGCCTCCTTATCCACGATCCACATAGAATCCGCGCGTTGAGTTCCCCGGTGTGAGAGCTTCGACTAATTCTGAGGAATTACATGCACGGCAGAATTAGCGAAAGAATGCGTCACCCCAGGTCTGGTCTGATGCCTTCAACCTTGGCAGAGCCAGCGCTCGGACGTTCCCCGTTTCACAGCGTTCTAAAGGGAACGGCTGTTAATGTCCTTTAACGCCCCTGAATTCTTTCTTAAAAAACGTTTGTCACGATCGCAAAATTGAATCTTCACGAATCCGAGGCGATCAAATCCAGGTCAACTTGTAAGCTATTTTGTTACTGCGCAGATCACGAGAGCACTCTCTAGGAGTCTGATCCGAACGGATAATCATCCTGCGTGCCTCGTTTTGGCCCCTATCGTTCGTGGCGCTCCTTGGAGCCTGGCATGGGTTTGAGGTCAACTGCGGCTTGAGGGAGAACTTGCGTCTAGTGCGCCAGTGAAAGACGATTCGCACCGCGAAATCTAACGGCTGCAAGTGACCCAAAGAGAGCTGTGGTCGTGTCGTCACGCAACCCATTTGTTCTCCATCGATGGTCCAGCCAGACCAACAAAACCTTAATTCAAAACTTCTACGCTAGTGTTGTGTTTTCGGTTTTTCGTGGTCCGATCGCTGATTCGACTGGAGTACGCGGATTCCTTCTGTTCACCAGTGAATTTGGTCTACGGGAGAGCGGTTAAATGGCTGGATGTTTGAGGAACCACCAGAACCGGGTTCAGTCTCTATACCCTAGAATCGCATCTGGTTGATTAATGCGGCGAATCGCGGGTCGTCTCGAATGGGATCCAGCAATGGTTCGGTCCGCGCATAAACCATATAGCTGGAGCGATCTTGGTAGGATTTCGCGAGCCAAGTCAGCGCCTGATCACCCTCGCCGAGCCCGATGGAGATGAGGGCCATGCTGAACGCTCGCACATCCTTCTGACGCGTGTCTTGACTCAGTTCTTGAAGCAGCTTTAGGGCTCTGGTCTTATTTCCTGACCTTGCACACGCATATCCCAGTAGACCCTTCAAATAGGGATCCGAACCGGAGAGCCGTTGCGCTTCTTCAAACTCATGTATGGCATCGCCGAAAGCCCCTTCCGCCGCATAACTCATTCCGAGGCGAGCGTGTGCGCGCGCATAGTGAGGGTCTAAGTCGATGACCTTGCGGTAGGCATCAATGGACCGATCATACTGCCGGTTCAAATAAAGGACTCGGCCGACTACCGTGTTTGTTTCGAGTGAAATAGGATCCAGTACCTGAGCACGTCGCACCTGATCAAGCGCTTCATCGGACTTTCCCATGGCTCCAAGATTCAAAGCATACCAGCTGTGCGCCAGTGCATAGTTCGGATTTAGTGCGATTGCACGCTTAAACTCCTTAGCGGCCTCGGGCCAATTCCATTCGTAGTAGAAATAGACCATCGCGAGAGAGGCGTGCGCCTCCGCCAACGAATCATCGAGCTGCAGCGCTTTGAGTGCCGTCGCTTTAGCAACTGGATATGCCTTCGATGCTGGCTCAACCCCATACGAGTCCAACAACACATAGGAATCAGCGAGACCTGCGTAAGCCGGCGCGTATTGCGCATCTTCGGTAACCGCCTGTTGAAAATACTCGATGCTCCGTCGCAGGCCTTCCTCTGTTCTTTTGCTCCAAAAATAACGCCCCTCCAAATAAAGTTGGTGGGCCTTGTAGTCTGTGTCTCGACGCGTCTGGCGGATATCCGTTCTATTGGGGAAGCTAATGGATAGCGACTGTGCCACCCTGTCCGCCACTTCGTCTTCCAAAGCAAATATTTGCAGAGAACTCTCCTCAATCGTGGCAGCCCACAATAACTTGCCATCGGACACTCTAACCAATTGGGCGTTGGCGCGGACACGATCGGGCAGAGTTTCTATGTTGCCTGCAAGGATCGCATCCACTTTCTGCTCGCGCCCTATTGCTAGCACATCGGGCGGCGAATCCGCGTACTTCAGAACGGCGCTGGTCGGTCTCACGATTATTTGTCCGGTGCTAGCTAGCTTCGTAATAATCGCATCGGCCAATCCCATCCTGAAGTAATCCTCTGTGACGTTGGGATTCCAAGTCCGAAAAGGCAATACCGCTAATGAGCGAATCTTTATGCCAGCTTCGTTTTGTTTCCAAGCGCGCACCACGGACAAAACCACTGTCATGCCGACGAGAGTCAAAAAGGTGATGCCGAGGATGATCCGAGTGGAAGATCCGGACCGGCGAGCTACCTCTGGCAATAATGAGGTGTTTCCGACATTGGGCGGCGGCTGAGACTCTGCGGGCGTCACTTCCCGCGCGTCTCCCACAAAGCGATATCCCCGTTTGGCGACCGTCTCAATGAATTTGAACTCGCCGCCGTCGTCTCCCAGTGCCTTTCTAAGCATGTGAATTGTGACTGAAAGGTTACCTTCTTCGACGAAAGAATTAGGCCAAACTGCCTGAATAATTTCTGCTTTTTCAACAAGGTGGCCGCTGCGCTGAACCAAAAGTAGGAGAGTCTCAAAAGCTTTTGTCGTTACCGAAATCGGGACGCCGTCACGCAGGAGTTGGTGCTCTGATTCGTCGATCGAGAAGGGGCCAAATCTAAACACGCGCCGATCTTGCTTGTCTACGGCGCTGCCAACATTGTTTTTAAGATGTTTTTTAGATTCGTTAAAGGACATAAAGTTTAACTTCGAAAATACTACCTATGTGGCCGAGAGTAAACCCGCAAAGCACTTGGGGTCAAGAGACGCAGAACGCGACTCTATGCTTGTCGTGATTTCCAGGACGGTTGATGCAATTTATCGAGATCTACTTCTCAGCAGTGTAAAAAGTTCCGTCCTCCATATTTTGTTCGAGCGCGGGGATCGATGCGCGGTGTCGAACAAGTCGGCGGTACAAAACCTGAGGAAAAGGGAGCTCTGCGCCCGGCCATGACATCCATTCCACTGAGTTTCCCGGAGAAACCCTCGACGTCACCGGGTCTTCGCCCGACTGGTATCCGCTGGCGCATCATGGCCTTGATCGCAGTCGTGAATATGCTCCCTTCCTTGGGAAAAATAAACTTGGGAGTTGCCGCGCCGTATATCCAGACCGAGTTTCGGTTTAGCGCTGCTACCATGGGGTGGATTCTAGGGATGTTCGTTTTTAGCTACGCGCTGGTGCAGCTTCCAGGCGGCTTGGCGGGCGATCGCTATGGTCCGCGCAAAGTCTTAACTTTCGCCATCGCATGGTATTCGGTTTTTCTCGCGGCAATGGCTGTTGCTCCACGGCTTCCCCTAAGTCGCTTGGTAGGGGTAGCGTGGTCGTTTGCGATATTTCAGCTCTTAATCGGCGCGGGAGAGGGGTTTACTGCTCCTAATTCTGCCAAGATTGTCAGTTCTTGGATGAGCTCCGGCAAGTTAGGTCTGGGGATCAGCTTCACCACCTTAGGAATAGGGGCCGGCGGCGCTTTTACACCAGTATTTATTGCTTGGACGATGCAACGTTGGGGATGGCGCACCTCCTTCTGGCTATGCGGTCTTATCGGAGGCGTGTTCGCCATTGTTTGGTATTTTTATATAACCGACCGGCCCGAACAGCATCCGCATGTGAATTCCGCCGAACTGGAGTTGCTGCGCCCTCATGGCGAATCTGCCCACGGCAAGCCAACAAGAAACATAGCCAAGGGGCGTCCGCCATGGCGAATGATACTTTCAAGCGGCTCCGTTTGGAGTTTGCTTCTCAGCTATACGTGCCGGGCCTACACGTTATACTTTTTCAATACCTCATTCTTTATTTACCTTGTGCGAGCACGCGGTCAGCCCATTATGCGGGGCGGCCTTTGGGGTGCGACTCCTTATCTTGCCATTCTTCTGCTCTCTCCCGTTGGTGGATGGTTTTCCGACTTTGCCGTGCGTAAATTCGGCAAACGTCGCGGAAGACAAGCT
>Ga0210409_10008196_pt1 | contig 10668 bp, 16 predicted proteins | sample IncBWH17MmetaG_FD_161649 | JGI IMG/M metagenome (GOLD analysis project Ga0210409, IMG submission 161649) | Forest soil microbial communities from Barre Woods Harvard Forest LTER site, Petersham, Massachusetts, United States - Inc-BW-H-17-M | ecosystem: Environmental > Terrestrial > Soil >...
CGAGCGGAGGCACAGTAATCGATGGCCCATCAATCGTAGACAGCGTCCTCTATTGGGGTTCCGGTTATCGAAATATCCAGGGAACCGGAAACAACAAAGTGTACGCATTTACCCTGGCCGGCTCGGAACATGGAGGTGGGCACTCCAACAATCAAGGCCAGAAGTAGGTGGCCTTCGATCTCTCGAATCAATGATCGATCCTCTTAACTGACTCCAACTCCAGCTGTGGGTTAGGTTGCACAGCACTTACCTGCCGGGTGTTGCTCACGATCGGCTGCACGCGGCACAACGAGTCGTAGACACAAATGGATTTGACAGACGAAGTCGTTGCTACTCGTAGCTAAGGCAAATAGACCACCGAAAAGCGTCTTCAAAAAAAAGGAAAATAATCTTCGAGAAATGGAGTTGTAAACATGAAAAACGAAAATGTTCCTGCTGCGGAGTTCTCTAAAACAACGACCGCACCAACGGTAGAAGAGGTTAACTCTCACGAGAAGGGTATCGTCAACCGACGCTCGTTTATGAGGCACAGCTTGGTTGCTGGAGCCGCAGCGACTGTGGGCGCTGGAATTTTGGCGAATAGCAATTTCGCCGTTGCCCAGGGTGCCAGCGACAAGCTTAGAAAAGGAGATGTTGCCATCCTGCAGTTCCTAGCCGCAGCCGAGATCATTGAAAGCGATCTGTGGCTGCAGTACCAGGAACTTGGAGGCGTCCAGGATGACGAAGTCGCCACTCTGGCCAGCAAGCTAATTCCTGGCTATCCCGCAAAGGCCACCGGAGGAAATCCTCTGTACATGCAGGATCTTCTGCCCCTCGACAGCGACATGTCGCAGTACATCCATGACAATACCGAAGACGAACTGACGCACGAAGTGTTCATTAACGAATACTTGGCCTCCAAGGGCGCTGAGCAGGTCAATCTGGACCAGTTCCGTACTCTTCCTAGCAGTAAGGCGACGGGCGCAAATCAATTTGGCAGGCTAACAAACCTAACGCAGCTCAGCGTCGACACCTCCTGGTGGACGCGTTATCGTAGCCGCACCAAGAACCCCGATTTTGGGGACACATTCCGTCAAGCCATCCCAACGTTGGCCGTCGGGCAGCATCCGGCAATTCCACGGACTGACAATGACGCCAACGATGCGAACTTCTTTCAGGCGATCGTCAACGCGGCAGGTTTTCACTTCGCTTTTATCGAACAGGGCGGAAGCAGCCTCTACCCTCAGCTGGCGCAACGAGTCAGCAATGTGGAAGTTCTGCGCATTCTGCTCAGCATCGGCGGAGTCGAGATCGCACACTTCCAGACCTGGCATGACAAGGCCGGGAATGCGCCGCAATTGACCGACGTTGTGGATCCCGTGACAGGTGTAAAGGTGACCTTCCCGGACCTGAATTCTCCTCCGCTGGGCGGAGAGAACTTTCAAACAAACCTGATCATGCCTGAGCCAACTGTGTTTCTTAGCAAACAGCTACCGGCATGTTCCATCATTCGCCCCACGGAAACGAACGGCGCAGCAATGGGAGCCCTCCAAAGCCTAACGGCTGACGGGCTTTTCATCGGGCAGTCAAAAGCATTTTTTGCGTTCCTGCGTGATCTTGCGGAAAACGCGGATGCAGCTAGACGCGAGGGCTGAGGGTAATCGCCGGCCTGCTTGTGCTTTCGGCGGGCGCTCGTGGCTCACGGCGCCCGCACTTACTTACTATCGTCGCGAAAAGTCATTTCTCAATTAAAAGGAGCAAGTATGTTTGAAGGACTGTTTCAACCGATGCACCTGCTGGTCATTTTTGGCATTGCTTTGCTCGTCTTCGGACCCAAGAAGCTGCCGGAGCTGGGCAAAGGAATCGGTGAGGGTATCCGGGGCTTCAAATCAGCCCTGACGGATCAACAGAAGCCAGTCGCCACTAGCACTAACACTGTTGAGGACCAAAGCTAACCCGGAGGGTGGCTCATGGGTTTCGGCACGGTACAACAACTCCTTCTTGGCTCAGATTTGTCGTATTGGGTCCGAAGCGTATGCAGGCAACGTTAAGACACGTGGCCTAGAGAAGTCGGCGCCTGCTACAGCACTCCGGGACAGCAGGAAAAAGACCAGTCTGTCGCCAGCATCTGCGGACGGGCCAGGTTCACCAAAATGAATTTCTCAGCGAAAAAGTATGCACCTAAATTTCTAATCGATGAGAGCTTATCATGATTGCCAGATTGCGCTTTCTCAGTTTGATTTGTGTTTTATGCTTTCCGATCCTTGTTCGTGCCCAGGGAATGACGACAGCAGGGATCGATCAGGTCTTAGGCAGGTCGGGCCAGAAGACAGGTGACGTTTACAGAGTGAGTTTTCCGAGAACGGACCTCCATGTTTCAATCGGCGGACTCGCGATCAAGCCGGGATTGGCTCTCGGTTCGTGGGCCGCATTCACCGGCGCGGACGACAATGCTATGGTGATGGGCGATTTAGTCCTCCTTGACAGAGAACTGAATCCCGTGATGGCCAAATTGCGGTCAGCCGGCTTTGAAATCACGGCGGTGCACAACCATCTTATGGAAGAAATTCCAAAGGTTTTGTACCTGCACTACATGGGACATGGCGCTGCCGCGCAACTTGCTACAGCGCTCCGGGCGGCTCTTTCGGTTTCGAAAACGCCGCTCGAAAAACCAGCCGCCCCCGCCGAGGAACCAGCACCGCCGGCATGGGTGAAAAGCGTGGAGGGCGCTGTCGGGCGCAAGGGCACATTCAAAGGTGGAGTCCTGTCGTACGGTGTCCCGCGCAGCGATACCATCACGATGGCGGGAATGACTATTCCTCCCGCCGCAGGGGTAGGGGAGGCCATCAATTTTCAGGCCGCCGCTTTCGGCAACGTTGCCACAACTGGCGACTTCGTGCTGATCGCGGATGAGGTAAACCCGGTCATATCAGAGCTCCAGGCGCATCAAATCCTGGTGACGGCGCTTCATAGTCATATGCTGACCGAACAGCCCCACCTGTTTTTCATGCACTTCTGGTATGTGGGCAGCCCAGAATCAGCTGGTCTCGGCATCAAAGCGGCGCTAAGCCGCGTATCGGTGAAATAAAGTAACGGGCAGATCGATGACCCGAATCTGACTGCTGGTCTTATGTCTGACGGTGATTATGATGGGGGCTCCTTTGCCGCGGACATCGTTGGCTACGTGTGCGGCTACGCACATCTGACCAACACCCGTTCTCTGCGCAGCTGTGCATACGGATGGCGAAGTCATTCGCGAAGGAAAGTGCGTTAGCCCAGACGTCGATGTGGCCGTCAAACGCAACGTTCCTTGACGTGATTCAGAAGGCGTCGACACGGGGATCCGCGCCAGATTCTTTAGGGACGAACGTCCGACTGTCGGTAACGGTCTCCGAGGGTACCATTATTTCGGCGAGATGGGGCCTCGCTGCGGACGTCGCCCGTCGGCGTTTTGGGTGAACTCGAAGAAGAAGTGACGCCTGCTAACCATCAAGCCTCGACCAAGGTCACAATTTCAGCTGGGTTTAACGCAAGAGAAAGAATCACCCGCCGGAACCCGTACTCCGCCGCAAACAATCTCTCGAAACTGCGCTCCGTTTGCGCTCTCTTAGCGTTCTTTCTATAGCTTTCGGTGGTCTTACTTGTCATCGCTGGCCCTGCATGTTGTTGAATGTACGTTGTACTGTGTTTTCGAATCCACTCTCTCCGCCAGCCTTAAACCACTGAAAACCAAAGAAGTGTGACTGGCGTCACAGATTTTTGCGCTTATTTTGTGCTTCCATGGTTCCAGAAGCGAGCGAACCATGAGCACCGCGCCACTCATTACAATTTTTGTAAGGCACTCCGCAGACTGCAAGTACGCAGGGGATGAATTCTGCAAACGCTGCCGCTGCCGCAAACACTTCCGTTGGACACAGAACGGTGTCCAGTACCGGCGCAAGGCGGGCACCCGCTCTTGGGAAGAGGCAGAAGAACAGAAGAAAATTCTGGAAGACCAACTAGCCGGGCGTACACCCCGCGTGGAGACCACAGGGAAGCTGCTTGACGAAGCGGTCAATCTTTTCATTCAATCCAAGAAAAATAAGAACGTCACAAAAAAGGTGCTCGACAAACACACCCGCGAGCTGGCCCGGCTGCGGACCTTCCTTGAGTCCAAAGGGGTCATCACAGTCCAGGCGTTGACGGGGGAACTGCTCACCGAGTTTGGTGGGACATGGCCGGAGCTGTATCCCTCGACTACCACGCGGTCCAAGGTGCGCGAGCGTTGCCGGTCATTCCTGCGGTACTGCTATCAGGTGCGTTGGCTGGACCGAGTGCTGCCGCTGGATAGCATCCAAGTGGACGAGCCAGAGACGATGCCGCTCACGAAGGCCGAGTACACGCGCTTGCTGGACTCCGTGTATGTGGCGTTTGAGAACAAGCAGACGCAAGAGCGGGTCCATGCGCTTATACAGCTTATGCGGTGGTCCGGGCTTGCCATTCGAGACGCGCTAACGCTCAAGCGGTCCGGCCTTATCCAAGACACAGGGAAAAACGTGTACCGCGTGGTAACCGCCCGGCACAAGACTGGTGTGCATGTCTCCGTACCCATCCCAGAGGACGTAGCGCGAGAGCTGCTCGCGGTAGCCAACGGCAATCCCGATTACATTTTTTGGTCTGGGAAGGGCGAAGCTGAGAGCGCGACAAAGAATTGGGCCAAGTATTACATCGCCCCACTCTTCAAGGCCGCCAAGATCCAATGCGAAGGGCACATGATGAGTCACCGGCTACGCGATACCTTCGCCGTGGACTTGCTTCAGAAGGGCGTACCTCTTGAGGACGTATCAAAGGCGCTCGGGCACATGTCCATCAAGACTACAGAAAAAAGTTACGCGAAGTGGGTCAAGGGGCGGCAAGACCGGCTAGTCAGCCTTGTGATGGGAACGTGGAACACGCAGACGCTGGGCGGTTGAAGCGGCATGGCCTAATTGACTGTGACTTCCTCATTCCACTCCAGGAAATCCTTTCGCGTGATAAACGTCCCTTTCCCGCAGTGTGAGCACACAATATGGGCCCCCATCCAATCTGCGCTTCCCGTTGGGAGCGGATTAGGTTTCTGCACTTGCGTCAGCTTCACCACCTTACCGCACGCACACTTGTAACCTTTGCACAGAAACTCGGCCATGTCGCTAACTTTGCTTCCTTTCGGGCAATGGCGCAAGCAAAGGCCACTCCATAATTTTCCCTCGCTTGTGCAACTCGGATAGACACGCACGAACAAGGATTCGGTCCGTCATACCGTATTGTTCAAAGGAATCCAGCACAATAGGAATGTCCGGCTGAAACTTCTGAAGGGATTGCATGATAGAGAAGACCCTGTCCAGGTCCTCTTGCGTAAGCTTGATGTGGGGGAGGGTTGTCATAACGAGGCAATTCTGAATCCGCAGGCGTGAGAGTCGCAAGTACAAAGGTATCAATGCCGGTTACGAAAGTAATCCGTGGAGTTTTGGTCTTCGTGTCCCAGTGACATGGAAAAACTGCCTAAAAAGGAACCTGTTACATGTGGGGACATGGGCTTTTCTGGTTGGAAGCCCCTTGTCGGTGGAGTTCCTTCTCTAAGCCGGAAAGGGGAACCAACCGCAGCGCCGATTCACACCGCTGTTGGCTATGCCTTATCGCAATGGGAGCACATGGAATCGGGTTTGGCGAGACTGTTTCAACTTCTATGCGAAAGTCCTGCTGCAGCTCTACTTTCTGCTTACCAGAAAGCACAAGAATTCAGCTTGCGCGCAATGCCACAGGCAGCATCCAGTCACAAGTGATTGCGACCTGCATCACTGATATTCGAACACATATCGTTCAATACTTGGCAGCGCGAGGCCAGTGACATTCGGCGGTGTGAATAGTCAGCACCAAGAGTCAGCCGAAGTCTCAAGAATTCAAGCATGATATTGCTGGGAAAGCCGGAGCATCATTCAGCTTCCACGAAGCCAGTCGTGGTAGTGGACTTGAATGCCCTTCCGTCATGGGTTTGCCTGTCGCAGGAACAACTCCCCAAAATCAAACGTGGTTTCGTGTGGGGCGTGGTTGACAGTGGCAATGGCTTGGCCCTATCGGTTCATAGGTCGAAGAGAGCCGCGGCAAAAGAAGCGACCTGGTACAACAAAACTGAACGCGTGATAAATACCCAGCTTTCGGGGCACTGAAAATCGAACTCCCGTCACACCAGAGGTGAAGTTAACAGGATACGTTCATGGGAAAATATCTCCGAGAGTGACGGAAAAAGCACGGAAGACTCGTGAAAGGATGGCGCAAGATTCTTGAAAGTGAGCGGGCGCAAACATCCCAAATTGAATACCTCGGGGAAAAACTGTCCAAGATGAGAAAAAAGGGTATCAAGGACAAGCGTCTACGGTTCAGTGGAAAGAGGAAAGCAGTCCGAGCCATGTTTGTCGGAGGTGGCTTGCCGTCGCTCGGGGAGCAACGCTAACCTAGCAACGAGGTCTCATCCTGACTGAAATAATCTAGGACTCCGTCCTTCTGTCGGAGTCGTGTTTGGCTGGAAGTTCACGCACATGCGTAACCTCTATTTCCCTCACATGGACAAGGCTCTCATGGAGCCGCGTTTCAATCCGATGGAAGTAGCGTTCAGCTTCGCGGATGCGGAGTTGTTCGCGAAACAGAGCGTCGCTATCTTCTGCCTCCGGGGCAACGTTCGGCTCTGCTGCCTGAAGTTCCTTCCTGAGCTTGTCCCGCTGTAGTTTTAGAATGTCGCGATTTACGCGGAAGTTTGCAATCCGCTCGAAGCTCTGGGTGAACGCCCAGACCGCGGCCGCGGCCGCGGATGACGCGATAGCGATGGTGGTGAGTATTATCGGTGACCCGATTCGCAAGCTGTCGATCTCGAGCTGATCATCTGGCAGAACACGCCGCACATTCCGGTTCGCGGAACGACTGGAGAAGCGATATCTCCCGTACTTGGGGTCAATCACCAGTCGCGAGAATTCGTAAAGCAGGTTGAAGTCGTACAGGAAGGCTGAGATATCGCCGACCGGAGGGTAGTCTCCCTCTTCGCCGCGAACCGTAATGCGAAAATAGCCGAAGTCACTCGGTGCTGGCATTGTCAGTGTGCCTCAGAGACTCTCGAAAGTATCGCGAACCATTCTTGCCATGAGCTTCCGTCGCGCCTGCAGGAAGTCGTCGTACTCCATGGCATGGAATTTCTCCGGCAAGCAGTGGTCCACCATCATGGCCGACAACGATCCCGGATTATTTGAAAACTGATTTTTTCGAATCTCTTCGAAATATTTCTTCGGAGCATCATCGCTGATCTCCGCATTGTCGGGATATTCCAGATAGGTGAAGTTTGCGACCTGATTGATCTGCCGCTTATCCAACCCGAATTCATCCCTGAGGTACGCCTTGGGGAACAAATGATGCTTTTCGAGGCTCTTCCTCCTCTGTCGGAGTGCGGGGTCAAAGAGATCACCCACTTTCCGGGGCGAAAAAAGCACCAGAGCGCCTTTCCTGATCAGACACGCGAAGAAGGTATTCCTTAAGGGGTTGTGTTTGGAGGAGGAGACGAGAAGTTTGTTGGGTACGGTGATCTCCCAGAAGTCATTCGTAATCTCGCTATGGATGATGGCGTTTAGCGACTTGATGAATTCGGCGGGGTTTTGATCCGCAACGCCGCCAAATCCGATTCCATTTGAGATTCCGGGGAGAACGAGTAACGGCTGGTCAACCGAAGTGCCGTCATGCCGTCAGGCCCCCTATGTCCTTAACGAAGATGTTTTTATGTATCTCGAGGAGCGATTCGTTTCGCTCGGTGCATGTTGGGCGTTCTCGATTCAGCCGGTGCTGCAACCTGATTAGCGACTCCCTGGAGCAGTTTTTGTCCGGCCTGGCGAATTAGGCGGCTGCACGCCCCTTCTTCGTTTCGCTGGGCAGCTTAATTTCTAAGGAATGCACAATCTGGCTTACGCTGTGCACTATGGCGGGATCGTTGCCGTAGCGTAGGCTTATCAATTGCAACTGTTCACGAATGTACCCGTTACGCGCTTCCAGCATTCTGGAAATGGCCAACACCTCGCGTCGTCGCTGCGTGACTTGCTGCCGCCACAGATAAAACAAAGCTCCGGCAATCGCGCCTTCCAGGGTGATTTCAACAATCCCATATCCGGGCCGCTGCGCACGAACGTCGAACACCAACATCCCCATGAACGACAGCAGCACTATGAAGACTCCAACCAATGCGGCCATCCACGCGCTGGTTTGCTTCCACGTATCCTTCATATGCGCCTCCTTCTGTTGACGCGCTGGCTCGTAGGCAACTAGGCACATCCGACTAGCACCGTGCACGAGACGTTTCGCTTCGCGGCGAAAACGCTGCGAATCGCCGGCGACCCTGCCTGTCAAATAGCCCTCCGCTTTGCGGATAATATTCCGGCCCCATACCGGCTTCCAACCCGATTTTGACAGCTCCGGTTGTCAGAATCGGTTTTTTCTAAACAGGTTGGTTTGACTTCTTGCGTCGCTCGTCTCCGGAGTACCCAAAAGCGCGTTCTTCGGTGTTGGTCCTTGTGGCACCGTTATTGCTCCGAGCACAGGTGCGAGAACAACGGAAAGCAAATCTACACAGGAGGTGCCACACGCCCAATTTGCAAATCGTGATTAACAATCCAACGCCCTGCCGGGAAAAACGCTACCCTCGTAAATGGGTGCTCTACAGGCTAGGGCAGGACTTGCTCGAACTTGAGGTAGAACACGACGACTACAACAAGCACGGGTACTCTGGATCTCAGCCGCATCGCCGATCCACAACTCAAACTGCAATTCCCCTAACAGCCGCTCAAACCAGCGTGCGTGCCCGCTGGCTTCCATACCTACACGCACCTTTTGCCCCCCCTACTGCCAGAGCACGATAGAACTCCTCCGCCTCCTTTGGATGTGCTAGACGTTTCTCCTGGAACTCTCCGGTCTCGGTATCCACTGACGCGATCTGCTGAAACTCGGGGTGGAAATCTACTCCTATAATGATCATTGTTCGGCTCCTTTCTCTCGAGCCTGGTTGCTTGGATTCCGCACCACCAACTCTACTCGGGCGTCGGAGCCGACATTGTCATGGAATCAATTACACTCAGAACCCAACTTCGAATGCCCACAGGGCGTCAACCTGCAAAGAAGCGACGCGCGATCCGCAACGCGGTCGATAGCGATAAGCGAGCATTTGATCATTCGAGATTGCTCCATCATTGGCCGCCTTTCCACGCACGCGCGCGCTGAAATGCTTTCCACAAACCGTGGCCGATCGCTTGCAAGTGCTCCGTAGCCTTTTCGTGTAAACGAATATATTGTTCGGGGTTTTCGTCACACATTGGCCAATCCCGCCGTTCGCCTTCGCTTTCGAAGCGATTAACTTCCGAGCGATCATGCTCAAGCTCGCGCCGCACTTCCAGTGGAAAAGCCTCGTGCAATGCTTCGCGCGCAATATCGCGAGCGATTTCGGAATCTACCTCGGAGTTCATTAGGATGGCTTCGAGCGCGATGCGCATAATGCTTTCGCGAATCGTGATTGAGTGGAATTTTCCGTTGAGCGGCGCGGGGAAATTCGGAAACAATATCCGCCGCTCTTCCAAACGTTCAATCATTCGAGTTACCTTTCTTCGGAAATGCTGGTTTGAGGGTCTTAGCCTTCCATTCCGCTACCGATGAATTTTTCACCCCGACGAATCGCCCTTATAGCGGGCAAGAGCTCGCGTTCAGCATTCATTTTCGAAATGTATCCATGCGCTCCGATTCTCAATACTTCCGTCATCACGTCGGGATCGATGATCTGCGTTGCAAAGAGTAGCTTCACGCTAGGAATGGCTTCGCGTATCCGCTTCGCCGCTTCGATTCCGTTCAGGTGGGGGGAGAGACCAACACTGAGCAAGACCAAATCCGGTTTTAATTCGATGGCTTTTTGAACGGCCTCGAATCCATCACTGGCGATGCCCACAATTTCTAGGCTTTGACCTTTTTCTAACGTTGAAGACACATAACGACGCCAAGGTTCGAAATTATCGGCGATAAGAATACGAAATGACGATGTTTCCACCGAGCCTCCGACTGTCAGGGTTCGTTAAGCCCGAACTAAGCCGGAGGCCCTTGAACCAAACCTAAGAGCATGGCATGTGCATGGAAATTGTTCGTTGCGCTAGAGCAACCTTGACCTGTTACAAAATCGGAACAAGGTGACAGGCACCACAGAAAGGGGCTCCGCATTGCGGCAAAATCCGTCTTGCTCGCGAGAGGGGGCGCTTGGAAACCCCGAAGCTCATCATCGAATGGGACGGAGAGACCCCAACCTCGGCCATGTGTAGCGCATGCCGGGCGATCTTTCCCACGTTAGAGGGGAAGGAACCTGAGGCGAACAGGCGTCTAGTAGAGAGTGCTTTTCAGGAACACGTCAAAGCGGAGCATTCGGATCAACCTCCGCCATGGGAAAACGCGCAAGGCAACCTGCAATAAAATCGCCGCCGCGAGCCCTTAGGATGCCCGCTATGCCCGCGATCCGCGGCGCGCAGGACCGTGTAACGTGGTCAATGAGTTCTATAAAAAGGGATGTCAAGAGAAAAGTTTTCCCTCGACCGGAGGCCGAGAGGATTTTCGTCTCGAGATCCAGCCTACTTCACTGTAAGAGTGCCTCTCGATTTGCGCGAGAGGTTT
>Ga0210409_10008197_pt1 | contig 10668 bp, 9 predicted proteins | sample IncBWH17MmetaG_FD_161649 | JGI IMG/M metagenome (GOLD analysis project Ga0210409, IMG submission 161649) | Forest soil microbial communities from Barre Woods Harvard Forest LTER site, Petersham, Massachusetts, United States - Inc-BW-H-17-M | ecosystem: Environmental > Terrestrial > Soil >...
CGCGCCCGACAGTTTCTGCTCCTTCTTTGAAACCGAAGTCACCTCCATATTCATCAGATTTTCGAGGCTTACTTGCGTGAGGTCAGCCGACGAACCTTGTGAATGCGTCTGTGGGGGAGTTTGCCCCCAGGCGGCTTGGCCCTCCATCAGGAGCAAAACCACCACCGCTTTCATCAAGCAAGTTCCTCGATGTCGCGGCAATCGCTTTCCATCCATTGCGCACACCCCCACGGGACATATGCACGCAACTCGCCAGCGAGGAACGCTCGTCTAGTTGCTTTCTCTTTTGCTATCTATAACTTGTCGTTTTGGGATTGGTGTGTTGAACCGCAGCTTCTGGCACTTATCGAATGCGCGTACCAAATTGGAACAGAAGCGCGCGGTTTCTTCGCAGCGTTTCTATCGCCCCGAGTATTTCGCTATCGTCTTGCCGCTATCGCTAGGACCTTCGAATGCTTCAACACGCTTCCGGGAAAGGTAAACGACCACTTGATCCATCTCCGCTCACTTCCGCGAGCCGGTCACAGGCAGACCGATAATTTTCGTACCAGGTCTTCGTAAAGCTGGTGATGACCTGTTCCGCGGTTTGCCCCGCGATCTTCACTCCAGAATGGACAATATCTCCCCACGTGTGCACGCGCGTGCCTTTTCCCGGACGCCCCTCGAAGCTGACCCATTGCGCCAGGACCACGCCGAGCGAGTGGTCGATCCATCCCACTTTGTGCGCGGGCTGGCAATTCGTAATCACATGGCTTACAACCGTTTTCACCGGATCGAGCACCTCGATGTCCAATCGGCTGCCCGCTTCCCAGGGCCTTCCTTCGCGCCATTCCACTTGGCCATAAATATTGGCGAATTCATTCCATCGCCGCCAATTCGAGAATACTTCCCAGGCGAGCTCCCGGCTGGCTCTGGTCGTTACAGAATATTGAAATCGAAACATAACTTGCCGTCTTGTACTCCAGTCTTTCTAATTGTTGAGGATTCCTTACAGGATCCTTCGGTGACTATTATTTATACATTGTATCTTTAACGCTGTAAAGGATATAATTTTCAGTTAAGAAAGAGTGGGAGGGTTGCAGCATGCCACGTAAAGCCGATGCCCGTCTCGAAGGTCGTATCCTGGATGCCGCCTATTTCATGTGGACCAGGCGCGGCGAACATGCCCTCACAATGCGAGCTGTGGCCCGCGCCTCCGGCACCACGACTCCGACACTTTACGAGCGCTTCTCCAATAAAGAAGATCTCATCTCCCTGTTGCGCCGCCGTGCGCGCTTGAACCTTTTCGCAGCAATCAAGCCTTCGCGCACTCCCGCGCAGGTGTGCCGCCGGGTTCTGGACTTTTTTGTCGCTCATCCCAATGACTACCGCCTGATCACCGAAGATTGGGCTCAGGCTTTCGCCCGCAAAGAACACATGCCTTCGTTTGAATTCCTGAAGCGGCGTTTGGCCCTGCAGCTCGGCGGCAAGCCTGACCGGCACACTCCCGTGGCTCTGGCGCTCGTCGCCCTTTTGCATGGCACGGCTACGCTTCTACATTCGGTGAACATCCATCAGAAAATATCTCGCGATTTTCGCTATGCCTGCATTTCAGCCTGCGAAGCCTTGATCCACACCGCTTCCGCAAAAGCCGCCATTTCGAACCGCCTCCCTAACCGATAGGAATGGGGCTCCCCCTTCCGGCCTGTTTCATGCCAGAATGTGGGCGACGAGCGCCCGGCCCCTGGCGCCTGCGAATTGCATGTCGAGACGTTTCAGCCTGCCTTAGACGCCGCAGTGCTCTTTCGGCGGTTGCGCGCCACTTTGACGGAGTTGTCCTCGTCGGCCGGCTCGCAAGAACTCGCAGTGAGAGGTGCACCATGAGCGATTTCTGGATTCAGTGCGAAGGTCAGGTCATCGACAATCGATTTCGCTTGCAGCAATTCCTGGGCGGAACGGACGATTCCTCCGTTTTCCTTACGCGGATCGACAGTCCACAATCTCAAAAAGCGGCCATTAAGTTCATTCCGGCCGGACCCACTGCCGATCTCCAGCTCTCGCTATGGCGACGCGTCAAGCAACTCACCCATCCTAATCTACTCCGCATCTTGGAGATCGGCCGCTGCCGCCTTCAGAATAGGGATCGCCTGTATATTGTGATGGAGTATGCCGAAGAAAATCTTTCGCAGATTCTCCCCGAGCGCGCGCTCACGGAATCCGAGGCTCGCGAAATGCTCGGACCCGTTCTCGATGCACTTGTTTTTCTCCACGGCAATGGCCTGGCTCACTCGCGACTCAAACCTTCGAACATTCTCGCCACTGCCGATCAACTGAAGCTCTCCACCGATGCTCTTTTCCCCCTCGGTGAATCCCGCAAATCATCGCGCCGATTCGACACTCATGACGCTCCCGAAACCGCGGTTTCTCCGTTCTCCGCGGCGGCCGACGTGTGGTCTCTCGGGATGACGCTGATCGAAACGCTCACCCAGCATCCATTGGCATTACCATCCGGAAGCCAGGCCGACCCGCTGGTCCCCGACACTCTTCCTCAACCTTTTCTTGAAATCGCACGCAACGCACTCCGCCGCGATCCCCGTCGCCGCTGGAGCATTGCCGAAATCGCCGCGCGACTCAATCCCATCGCCGCCGCTGCTGCCGCTGGACAATCCATCGCTCCGTTGGCCGTTCCACTCTCACCGGTTCCTGCGGTCCCCGCGGCAAAGCTGCAAATCCCCAGGCTCGATACGCCTCCACCAAGACCGCAAGCGCAGCCGCCGCGTCCACAAGCCGCTAACGCGCCAAAGCAAGCTATTGTTATTCCCAACTATGTTGTTCCAGTTGCCGCTGGACTTCTTGTAATCGTCGCGTTCTTTGCGTTGCCGAAGATCCTGGGACATCGTCCCGAGTCTTCGTCTTCTGCTTCGACAGCCTCGGCCCCGGTCGCGACGCCGCCAAAACGCACCGAGCAGCCCGCCCAGCGCGAAATCCCGCCGGCCCCGAAGCCGTCTTCGACTTCCGCGGCGCAAGAATCTCTAAAAAATGCCGCCGAGAAAAAACCTGGGGTACCGCCGCAACGCTCGCCGGACACAACCTCTGCGGTTGTGAGAACCAATGCGGTTCCTTCCACAAAAGCACCTGGTACCTCCGCATCATCCTCCGCGCGCGGTGAAGTCCTCGATCAGATATTGCCGGAGGTCTCTGAGAAAGCACTCGCCACCATTCACGGTGTCGTTCGCGTCAGCGTTCGCGTCAAAGTGGATCCCACTGGAAACGTTTCTGAAGCCACGCTCGATTCTCAGGGCCCCAGTCCTTATTTCGCCGATCTCGCTTTGAAAGCCGCCCGGCGCTGGCAATTTACGTCACCGGAAGCGGATGGTCATAGCGTCCCGAGCGAATGGCTCCTTCGCTTCCATTTCACGCCCACCGGCCCCAAAGCCAGCCCAACGCAAACCGCCCCGTAGCGCGAAAACTTCTAGGGCTGCGCCGCTGCGGCAATGGCGGTGACGTAGTTGATGGGTGAGTGGTCAGCAAGATCGCGGACAGCAACGTTCCCGCTCTTCCACGCATACTGTAATAAATAATCCGCGCGGGCGCGCAGGCGGTCCGCAGAAACGAAATTGTCGCTGGGATTCTCGTTCACGTGCCGATTGCGATCGATGTACCGCGGATCGCCGAGATGTGCGTAGCCAAGAATAGCCGGAGGCAATTGCGTTACGGCATCGCAGCAGTCCACGTAGCGAAAACTATTCACCGTGCTCAGCGACGCGACAAAACCGTGGTCGCCCACCCGAGGCGAACCGATCGTGTATAACGAACTGGGAGCTTTTAGGCTGGCGAGCAGCGCGGCCAGCGCCGCCCCCAGGCTATGCCCGGTGAAAAGCAGCCTGCAATCAATCGCCTGTACGACGGGAAGTAGATCCGTCTGTACTTCCGCTAGCGCATCTTTGAATCCGTCAAAAACCTTGCCCCCGCCGTTCCAATCAACAAGTGGTACATCGACATCATCGAGCAAGTCCGTGGGATCGTCCTTGTCCGTGCCGCGAAAGGCCACGACCGCCAATTTGTTGTTTTTCCCCGCGTCGTCGTGCAGGGCCACGAAGCAATGCGTGCCACCGTTTCTGTCGTGCCCTTTGCTCTCGAAAAACCCCAGCGGCTGGAACCCCAGCGGCGCGAGCTCTTGCGCGATTTTGCCCTGGTCAAACGCAAAATTCGGGTACTGATCGCGATACGCCAGCAAACACATCCAGGCGCAAAGCTCCGCGTCTGTTTTCGGCCGCTGCGCCGGAAAGGAATTCAGAGATTTGGCAGGATAGAAAAGATCCTGTTGACTCGCGCTGTAAGGCACCCCTTGGCTCAGGATAACCTCCTCGGCAAATGCCGAGAGCATACCACTCCTTTACGGTATTGCAGAGTAGCGATACCCGTCTTGAAACGCGCGTGAAGGGCGCAACCAGTCAGTCATAAAGGAAACGCAGGCTCAAGGCGGTAGCCTTGCACATACTCGTAGGCCACACTCCAAACGGCTCCACCGCTTCCGGCAAACAGGAGTTCCTCGATCGGCACACCAAGAATGTATTTTCCCAGAAGATGCGGGGTGTTGTAGAAACGCTGGATAAATTCGGGGTACAAGAAAAGAACAGCCAAGAATAAGACAAAATACAAAGCCGTGAAAGTTAGCGTGCCGATGAGCATCGTGGGGATCAAGTCGGAGCGCAGAACCGCAATGACAATTGCGCCAATCGCAAAGGCGATGATGGTGTTGTAGATGGTCTTGTCCGAGTGCCAGAATTCCAGTGCAATAAAAACCACGACGACGACAACGAAAGGAGCGAAGTGCCGTTTGCGCACCGCGCTTCGCATCACGGAGAGTCTTTCTTTCAGAAGGATTTCAGCCACCACGGATGCGATGCCTCCCACCGCTGCGGCCCACAGGAAATCTTCGATGCCAAATCTAATTTTCTGGTCGAGGTTAAAGAGCGACGGAGGCGTCCAATACTGAGGAACAAAGAGAATATTGGTAAGCGCCAGAGGTGCGGAGATCAGCGTGCCCCAGCGGATCTCCGCGCGGTATCTCTTTCCGATAACGTAGCAAGCCAGCCAGGCTGCATCAAAGATGAGCGCGCCGACGAGGTAGGAGTAATGATAGTTGCGCACGGGTAACCACCTGCGGGAGAGTAGGGTGAGTTTACGCCAGGATCTAGTTGAGAGTCCAAGACGGTTCCCGCAAGATGAAACGCTGGCCGGGAAAATGCCGAAGGTAAATCCTCCTCGTGCGTGTCCGCTTGCATTGCAAAGCGGGGACCACTAGGCTACAAGGCCAGAGGAAACCAAGAGCTACTTCATGGGTGAACTGCAACCGGAACTGATCGCGCTGGGATTTATCTGGTACGTTGCGTTTCTCTTCTCCACCACTTGCCACGAAGCGGCGCATGCGCTGGCCGCCAAAATCGGCGGGGACGATACCGCGTTCGTCGGCGGACAGGTATCACTGAATCCGGTACCGCACATCCAGCGTGAACCGTGGGGCATGGTGGTGATTCCGATCCTCTCGCTGATCTTGACTCGCAACCTGTTCGGCTGGGCCAGCGCGCCATACGATCCACTGTGGGAGCGCCGGCACCCTCGGCGAGCGGCATGGATGGCGCTGGCGGGTCCGGCAACAAACTACACGCTGATGCTCCTCGCAGCACTGGTCCTGCGGCTAGGCTGGACTTACCACTGGCTGCGGGTCGACGACAGCACCGGTCGCGCGGACTTTGCTACGAGCGTGCTTGGGGTTTTTTTCTTCCTCAATTTGCTGCTTGGGACGTTCAATTTGCTGCCCGTTCCGCCGCTCGACGGCAGTACGGGAATCATGATTTTCATGGGGGAAAACCGCGCCCAGCGCTACCTTGACTGGCTAAGGGGGAACAGTTACGCGATGGTCGGCCTGCTGATTGGAGTCTTCGGATTCCGATACATTTTTGCCCCCATCGAGGGAGTAGCCGTGGATTTGTTACTCCCCAGGGAACTGCTCTATCCTCTATTTCGAACCATCTTCCCACGTTGAGCTAGCTGCTCCATTTATGAACACGCCACCGCAATTTGTCCCTTCCATGGACAACTACGCAAAATTCATGATCCGCTAAGCATTTTTTTATCAACTACTTGGCGCAGACTGGCCTGGCTGGGAAGCTGCAATTCCCACTCCAGAGGTTGTTTATGCTCTTACCCGCACAAAGCCACATTACCGATAGTTACCCCGTCGAAGCATCCGGTTGGGACAGCTCGCAATGCTTCTTCGTGGAGAAGTCTGAACTAGAGTGGAATGAAGCGACAGGCAAGCACCTTAAGCTCTCCCGTTCGCTCTGCCCCGGAACGATGATCTTTCTGCGCCTGCTGCAAACCATGTCGCCAGATCGTTCACTTTCCGTGGCCTACCATGCGCAGCCGATGGGAGTCACGCCGCAGGGACAGCAACAGTTCCGGCTGAACCTGATCCAACCGGCTGGTAACTCAAATGATAAATCGGAATAGGCGGAAGAATCAGCCCAGGTAAGTGGAACGCATGCAATTGGAATGGGACAGTGGGGAGTGTGCTCTTTCTGGCGGATTCTGTTGGCACAGTGCCGGAATGGGAAGACGGTAAGGATTGCTGGACCAAAGTGGAGCAAAGAGCGAGGTCCGGGCAACGAATTGAGCCAGCTACCAGCGCGAATGGTCAGGGAAAGCCTCAGCCGGATGTGCGTTTTGTCTCCCCCACGGCAGTAAACACACTAGTTTCCAATCAGTTGTGAATTTGAGCCGATCCTGCGGAAATACCAAGAATAGGTGGCCGGGAAAGGAGGGGAATGGCAGATAGGTTGCCAAGAGATAGGGCGTTGTGGGAATGGTATCGACAAAGACGGTTGAAATCGTTGCCCCAAAGTCCGCCTTGACGCCGTGCATCCTGGATGACGACCCGGCACAACTGGAGATGCTGTCAGCGGTGATCGCGGACATGGGATATGAGGCTATCTCCACCAGCGATCCGGAGGAGGCTCTGAGGCTGGTGAAAAATGGCCAGTGCCGACTGGTGCTCATCGACGTACACATGCCGGGAATCAACGGGTACGAGTTCCTGGACCGCGCGTCGCGGTGCGATCCTGGTGTGCATACCATTCTGATGACGGGAGACTACACGCTGGATTCCGCGTTGGAGGCGATCCGCCGCGGAGCGTCGGACTTCTTGCCGAAACCTATCGACCGCACGCGGCTGAAAAGGTCGCTGGATGACGTCGCGGCGCTATATGACCAGAGGCGGCGCGTAAGGGCGCTCGAAGAGCAATTACTGAAGGATCTGGAATTTCACGGCATCGTTGGCAAGGGCCCGGCGATGCTGGAAGTATTTGATTTCGCGCGGAAGGTGGCGCGTCATTACACAAACGTTCTGCTGGTGGGGCCGACAGGAACAGGAAAAGAACTGGTGGCCCGGGCGATTCACCAGATCAGTCCGGTGAGCCAGCACAAGCTGGCGGTCTGCAATTGTTCTGCGATGGTGGACACACTGCTGGAGAGCCAGCTATTCGGGCACATGCGCGGGTCGTTTACAGGAGCCACGGACACGCGTCCGGGATTGTTCGAATACGCCAACGGCGGAACAGTGTTCCTGGACGAAGTGGGAGAAACTTCCCTGCCCATGCAGGCAAAACTTTTAAGGGTGATTCAGAACCGCGAGATCCAGCGGGTAGGTTCGCCCGAAGTCCGGCATATCGACGTGCGGCTGATCGCGGCGACGAACCGGGATTTGCGCGCCGAAGTGCTGGCCGGGCATTTTCGCGAAGATCTTTTCTACCGGCTGAGCTCGATCCAGATCCGCATTCCTTCGCTGACGGAGCGCCTGGAAGATATCCCGCTGCTGGTACAATTTTTCCTGAAGAAATACAACAATGCTTACGGGAAAAATATTTTCGGACTGACGCGGCGGGCGCAGACGGTGCTCCTGAGGCATGCGTGGCCGGGAAATGTGCGCGAATTGGAAAATGTCATTTCCAGCGCGTGCATCACGGCGACGGGAGATTTCATTGACCTGGCAGATTTGCCGGAGCAACTGCAACACCGGGAGGCGCGTTCCCTCGAGGGGCAAGACTGGAAACCGCTGTCGCTGGAAGAGGTGCGCAAGGTGCATATCCAAAGGGTACTGGAGATGTGCCGAGGTAACCGGTTGAGGGCGGCACAATTTCTGGGCATCGGGCGCACCAGTTTGTACCGTTACTTGAAACGCGACGGTGGAGAAGCCAGAAAAGACAAATCCGGCAGCGCCGCGGCCTGAAACTGGCATACTCACCGGCTTTCTTCACGCGGGGTGTTCCAATTGGAACCAGTTTCCCGCCCTGAAGCAGGGTGCGAATTTCAGCCGAATTCCAAACCCTTGAAAAGGCGGAGATTGCGCCGGAGGTTCTTTGGCATGCGCCCTGCACTTATCATCTCCGCCAGGGGAATCCAAGGTCGAGGAAAAATCGCAATGGCGGCAGACGGGCAGCAAATTCCTGGGGTGAAGCTGCCGATGTTTTGTTAACTGCCGGAGAAGCAAGATTCGGAATTTAAGGAGATGCAGGCGAACGACGAGCAGCGCAGCAATACGAGCTCGATTCGCCTAAGAGTTCCTACCGCAAGTAGTTCCACAGTCGTACCGCTCACAACCAGCCAGAAACCTCCTGGAGCGCCGTGTAAACCGCCCACACGGAACCCGGCGCTCATTCCTCCTAAGTACGGACGAACGGTGATAAATTCCAGCCGGCTCGCATCGCAGGAGAGCCAAGAAGGTGTATAGTTTTCTCCGCTTCAAAAGGAAATCCAACTTGACTTCCATCTACTGTCGTCGCGCGAGAACTGCCATTCTTTTGCTCTCCGCTTTGTGCTTGGCAGCGTGGATTCAGGCGCAGTCACCCGCTCCGCCGCCGCACGACCATGGCACCCACATGGACGGTGCCGTTGGCTATATCCCGCGCGACGTCCTGCAACTTCCCATCACGCTTCGGAGCAATGTCGGCCACGTCGAAGATCCGGTCACAACCAGCCTCCCGGAAGCGCAGGCTTTCTACAATCAAGGCGTCGCCTTCCTGCACAATTACGTCTGGATCGACGCCGCACGCTCGTTTAACCAAGCGCTTGGCCTCGATCCACAACTGGCGATGGCACACGTCGGCCTCTTCCGCGTGTTTATCAACGTGAACGATCTCCCCGCCGCAGCGGAAGAGGTCCGCAGAGCCCAGGCGCTGCAAACCTCCGTCACGGACCGCGAACGCCGACGCATCGAAATCACCGCGAAACATCTGGAGGCGAGACAAGACCTGCAGAACCATGAAAAACACGAGGCTTACAAGAGGGCGCTCGATGCCGCGTTGAACAGCTACCCGGAAGATGTCGAGCTGTGGTTGCTGCGCGGAAATGCCGAAGAGCCCGCCGCCGATGGCCGCGGCCAGCGCGGCAAATCGGGTGCCGTCGCATTTTATATGGCTGCTTTGGCGTGTTCTCCGGACAATTTCGCCGCTCATCACTATTTGACGCACAGCCTTGAAAATATCGGCCGCAACCAGGATGCGGAGAAACACGGCCAGCGCAACGCCCAGCTGGCGGACGGAGTTCCCCACGCGCATCACATGTGGGGCCACGATTTACGTCTGGTTGGAAAGATTGACGCCGCCATCGAGCAATTCGAGATCGCCAATCAACTCGAAAAAAACTGGTATAAGACCGACGGCCTCGATCCTTCGCTCGACTGGCACCGCCCTCACAATCTCGATCTGCTCTCCCGCTCGCTCCAGCACGAGGGACGCATGAACGAAGCCGAACGGTACATCCGTGAAGCCGCACAGTTAAGGCCCACCACTGCCTATTCCGCTTACGGAAAGAAAATGCTGCCTGACTTCCTGCTCGCTCGTGGCCGCACGGAAGAAGCCCTAGCAGCAGCCGCCGAGATGCAGAAATCCAAATGGCCGCTAAGCAGGCTGGAAGGTCACGTTGTCGCCGGCCGGGACCTGCTAGCCTTGAACAAAGTCGAGGAAGCCCGCGCGCATCTGAGTGCCGCCGAAAAGGAAATTCCGGAGGCCAAGAAAGATTTCACTGGTGTGATGACGCTGGAACGCTTCGCCGGCGAAGAACTGGACGAGCTGCGCGGTGAAATCCTGCTTCGCTCTGCCGACAAAAAACCGGGCATCGACCTGCTGCGCGCTGCCGCGGATACGCTCTCTTCCCGCCGTGGCGCGGATGCCTTGGAAGAACTCTACCTCCTCGAGCACATCGCCCGAATCGCGCGGGAACAGCAGCAGTGGGAACTTGCCCAGCGTGCCGCTTCCCTCATGATCGCTTTCGATACCAACTATTTCGGCGCGCACTACGCCGCCGCCCTCGTGGCCCAGCACCATGGCGACACCGCTAAAACGCAGGAAGAATTTGCCGTCGCCAAAAAGCTATGGGCAAATGCGGATCCCGGCTTACGCGAACTCTCGCAGCTGAATGCCTCTCTCCGCGCCGGTGTCCAATAGCCCGCGGCTCTTCCTTAACGTCGCGCCTTCTAGTGAATTGGGAATCATGGCAATCGCACAGGCCGGGGTGTGAGATAGAAGATTTCCAACCTGTGGTCACCGCACTTTGAAGTTATATTGTTCTGGTGCCGAGCGACTCTGCATGGACAAAATAAGCAAAGTACTGAAGACGGCGGCGACTTCG
>Ga0210409_10008199_pt1 | contig 10667 bp, 5 predicted proteins | sample IncBWH17MmetaG_FD_161649 | JGI IMG/M metagenome (GOLD analysis project Ga0210409, IMG submission 161649) | Forest soil microbial communities from Barre Woods Harvard Forest LTER site, Petersham, Massachusetts, United States - Inc-BW-H-17-M | ecosystem: Environmental > Terrestrial > Soil >...
TCGTTGCGGCGCGCCAGTTTTCCGCCACCCGACCATACCGAATCAGGCGCAAAGTTGAGACGCAGGACGTCGGTCGAGTTTGGATCGAACGTGGAATACGTAACGGAACCCTTGCCGTAGGCAATTTTCGTGACCACCGAATCCGAACCGACCAGGTGGGACTCGTCGGCGGGCGCCCATTCGGGAACCGCCCAAAAAGCGTCCATCATGCGGCGGGGCCCATCCGCAAATTCGTCAGTAAACCACCATTGATTGCCGAATGGGGTGTGGGCGTTAGGAGGCATGCCCTGGAAGTAGGTTACCCAGTTGAACGATCGGAACGCTTCCTCCTTTAATGCCGTGTCGCCCGTCCGCGCATAGTACAACGCCTCAAGCGCGGCAAGGCGCGACGTGTGGCTGTCGCAGCACTCATTGGGAGCGCCACAGCAAAAACTCTTCCCGTCGCCTTGCTCGGTGGTTACCGTAGCGCCATGGACGATGTATTTGGGCCACTTCGGCGTGGTCTTGACCCATTCGATCAATTTGCTGGCGTTGTCCCGCCATTCCAGGTCTTTCTCGGGGTGCAGGAGAATGTAGCGTGCATATTCCAGCGGGATTACCTGGTTCATGTTCTCCATCCGCGGTGGGACATCCTCGAAATAACCGACCCAGACGTTGTTCTTCATCGGGTACTTATGGAGCCACTCCCAGGCTCCCTGACGAACCCGCCGGTAGGCTGTGACGTCACCCTGTTCCAGCCGGATCAACTCGTCGAACAGCATAATGGGCTCGACTACATTCGCGGAATAGGGACCCATTCCCTCGCCCTGGAACTTGCCATCGCGCGCATAGCAGCGAACCGGCCAGGGTGAATTCTTTGCGTCGCCGGACTTATAGTTCTTTGCCAGCGCCTCCGCGCAGCGAATGGCGGTTCGCAAATATTTGGTATTCCCCGTCATTTCGTAGAAGCGCAGGTAAGCGTAACCGTCCTCGCCGACCACGTGCGGCTCAATGTAATCCTCCCCGTGGCGGCTCCATCCGCTGTAGTGGTGGTCTCCGGGATTCGCCGACGCGTATGGCACGCCCGCCCATACGTAACCCTCCGGCGTCAGTCCGTTTTCGAGTTCGTAGTCGATGAAGTCCTGAAGAAAGACGAGCGTATTGGGATCACCGGTATACGGATAGAGACGCTCCATGAACCCCTGCAGCATGGCACGCAGATAACCGGTGGAGTTGGCCCAGTGCCAGTCCGGTTGCATCTCGAACGTGGTGCGATCGAAATCGAAACAGCAGTGGAAATAATGGTAGCGCTGGCGATTGTACTGATCCCAAAGAATACTCCACTGCGTGAGGAAATGGGAGCTGTAGGAGTAGCCCGTGTCGTCGGGTATGGGCCATGGAAGCAGCTTGCCGCCTGAGTCCAGTTGAACCGGCCGCCCGGCAATTGTAGGCGCATCTACCGTAGACACGACTGGAAATGGCTTGTCCTGGGCCCAAGCGCTGGTCAAAAGGAAGAGAACAATAATGTGATGATGTTTCATGTTGGCCTGCCGGCGGTTAGTAACTGGTGTCGTATTTCATGATCAGAATGGTGGCCACCAGGACAATCCCGGAGCCGCCCAGCGCCAGCGCTCCCAACCGCTCACCAAGAAGAACAGCGGCCAGAAGCACTCCGAAGATCGGGACCAGGTAGAGAGAGACCGAGGCCACGGTTACGTCCAGGTGTTCCAGTGCGGCGAAGAAGAACAGCATCGAGGCACCATACATGAGGATCGCCAGAAACGCGAATGCGGCCCAGGATTTCCAATCGAAGGCGCTGAACACACTCCAATGGAATGGCTCCGCCCAAATCAGCAGCGGCACACTGGCAACGGAAGCCGTGATGTAGCTGAAGATCAGGATTTCGATTTCCTGGAAGCGCCGCATCAAGCCCTTACAGTAGGTATTGTAGAAAGACGAGCCGAAGCATCCGACGAGGATCAGCCCGTTTCCAGCGATGTACTTCATGTCCAGGAAAGAGCTTTCCCGCAGATCCGGAACCGACATGAGCAGCACCCCAACCAGGCCGATACCGAGGGAGATGATGCGCAGCAAGCTCAACTTCTCGCGCAGCATAAAGGAAGCAAGGACTGCCGTGATCACCGGAATCATCAGATTGAGCACCGCGCCATTAGAAGCCAGCGACTTGGAAATTCCCCACGTCATGCCCAATTGCGCCAGCACCTGCCCGACGACACCCGCCAGAGTGAACTTGCCCCAATCGGACCAGGTGGGCCGTTGTGCACCTGGGCTGGCGCGACGCTTGCGAATCAGCAGCGGCACAAACAAGATCGTGGTGATGTAAAACGGCACGAAGGTGATGGCGATGGGCCCCATGTGGCGATCGAGGAACTTAACGGCAGTGCCCTGAGCCGACCAGATCAAGGACGCCATCGCAAGCAAAGTAAAGTACCAGAGCATCCGTCCTTTCTGAGTCTGCTTAGCTGTTTCAGCGGCAGTTGCCATGTCTCAAACCCCTTGCACAACCACGCCAAACCGGTCGGCGCCCATCGAACTGCCATCGAATATATATGGTTTCATCCGTCGCATTTCGGCATAGCACTCTACCACATGTTCGAACGCTTCCTGCGCGTCTGCACGCGCCAGGATAGCAACTGTACCGCCTGCGCCTCCGCCCGTCACCTTGGCTCCAAAGAGGCCCTGGGCCGCGCCCTGTTGACGAACCAGATCGACCAACTGATCCGTTGCCTCGTTGCCCAGTCCGCATTCAGTGTAGGAGTAATGCGACTGATACATCAGATCGCCCATCAGCCGCCAGGCATCGTCGGATGGGTCGGCCGCGGAACCGCGAGCCAACTCGGCAAACAATTGGATGCGCTGGTTCTCTTCGATCGCGTATCGTGTGCAATTGCGGACGCGGTAATAGACCTCGGGCCGGACCGAAGTGAACGGATCCGGATGAAACCCGCCGTGATGCAAAAACTCGGAGCCGGACATGGTTTCGGGGAGCCGTGTCGCGTATTTGGAGCGGAATATCGACGGCGTCACATTAGAAAGATACCCGCACCAGCGAGAGTCAGTGAACCGCGGAATCCGGCTGCTCGTGTCGCGACTCACGTGCAAGTCTTCCCAGTCGCAGATGAGTTTGTAGCCCATGAAGGCCGCGGCGCGCGCGGCTTCGTATTCTATTCCGGTCACTGCATGGCTTACGCCGGAATCAACGGCCCAACAACGTAAGCCCTCCGGAAGCCGGACCAGCAGGCGCGGTTGGCAAGGCTGGCACAGCAGCGGCAGTACATAGCCTTCGTTGCCGAGCACCACGGCGGCCTGGTCCATGATTCCGCACGCCGATTCGGCGATCACATTTTCCACCCACTGGCAGGCTTCAGCCAGCTCAATGCCCTGAAGATCGATACCGTATGCGCAAGCGGCCGGCTTCATGACGGCGACCTCTACCGCCGCCGACGAACTCACTCCTTTGTTCAGCGGAACGTCGGAATAAAGATAGACGTTTGCTCCCGTCTTTACGGCGTCGGGGTAGCGCAACCGCAACAGATAGAAAATTCCCAGGACGTAAGCGGTCCAGCGGACAGCCGGATCCGCGTTGACCATGCGGCGGACAGCTTGCTCGCTGGTCATCGCGTCGAAATCAAACTCAATCCTGTCCCGCCAGCCGTGCTCCGACATCTGTGGGTTGCAGAAGACAATGCGCTGGTCGGACCTCAATTGCACGCCGCCCCACGTTGCTTCGCGGATGGTCGCCTCGAAGACCAGGCCGCCGGTATAGTCGACGTTACCCCCCATGAGGTCGAGCCGCCCTGGAGACCTTCCGATATACACCGGACGATCGCGCATAAAAAATTTACCTTCGGCGCGGAGGCGACCGATTTCCGTCTCGAATGCCGTCACGCAAGCTCCCGGATGCTGTCGGTCACGTACGAAACAGTGTCGTCTGTCATGCGCGGATGTATGGGCAGGCTCACATACTTGTGATAGAGGCCTTCCGCTATCGGGCATTCTCCTTCTCCGTGACCGAGCTTGCGGTAAGCCGTGGTGAGGTGAATGGGCATGTAGTGCGACCAAACCTTGATGCGCTTCCCTGTGTACATCTCCCACATAAAGCCTTCCTTGTTTAGCCGGAATTCCGGCTCGACCAGGACACAGTAGATGTGGAACACGTGCTTAACGTCGGGCGATACGTACGCCAGAGTCATGCCGGGAATGCCGCGCAAGCGCTCGCAGTAAAGGTTCGCGATTTCGATCCGGCGGGCGTTGAAGCCGTCGAGCTTGCTCAACTGCACGAGGCCGACTGCGGCTTGTATGTCGGTCATTCGAAAGTTGAAGCCAACCTCGTCGAAATCCAGATACCAGTAACGCTTCCCCATGGGTTGTTTGGTCTCGTCGATGGGAAGGTACTTGCCTTTAGGGTCATAGGTGAGGCAACACAAGGACCGGAACGAAAGCATCCGCTCGTAGAGGTCTTTTCGGCTGGTCGTGATCATGCCACCTTCGCCCAGCGTGACCATGTTCTTCTGCTGGTGAAAACTGAACACACCAATATCGCCGAGCGTTCCCGCCCGCCGGCCCTTATACTCCGCTCCGGCGGCGTGCGCGCAATCCTCGATCACGAGGATGTCCCGTTCGCGCGCGAGATCCATGATCGTATCCATCTCGCAGCACTGCCCGTAGAGATGTACAACAATGATAGCCTTGGTTCGATCCGTAATGTTTTCAGCCACTGAGGCAGGGTCCAGATTCAGCGTCCGGGGATCGATGTCCGCGAAAACAACTCGTGCGCCGGCGGCGGCCACGGCATTGGCTGTCGAGATCCAACTGATGGGAGTCGTAATCACCTCGTCACCCGGGCCGACTCGAGCTGCGATCACCGCAAGCTGCAATCCAGCCGTGGCGGACGTAACCGCGAGTCCGTATGTAGCGCGGCAATAGGCAGCAAAGCTGTCTTCGAATTTCTTCACCCTAGGCCCACACGAGGGAGCATTGGCCCGCAGCACCTCGCAAACCGCCGCCTCTTCCTCAGGCCCGTAAATCGAGCCGTGGCCATACTCGAGTTCATAAATTGCCTTTGGGAGATCCATGGATTGCTCTTTCGATGACTTCTTCGCAACTGGGAACGGGCGTCCCGCAAATAGTCCGGATTTTATCGGTAACCAGAAAGTGATCCAGACCGCGCGGCGCTCGCCCCGGCAGAGGTCTGGTTTGAGGCTGGACCAGGTGACCGGGGAAGCCCATACGCTCCGCAAGTCTCAGGCCGAGCTCGAAACGCGATACGCATTCGGTGGCACCCAGGTGGAAGATGCCGGCCGCGCCGCTATGGCAAAGCAATTCCAACATGAAGTCGCTCAGCGTGCCGGCGTCGATAGGGTTGCGGTATTCGAAGTCCGGAAGCGAAACGGTCTCTCCCGCACGAAGCTTTGCGGCGAATTTATTCAACATGGCGTTAGTGCCAGAGCCTTCGGCAAATCCGATGACCAGCGCAAGTCGCAGGATCACCGCCGCCGGCAGCGTGGCGGCGATCAACTCCTCGGCATTCGCCTTGGTCCTGCCATACGTACTCACGGGAGTGGGCGAGTCGGACTCTCGATAGCCATGTTTGGTGCCATCAAAGACCGCAGCGGACGAAATGAACAGCAGGGTTGCACCCGTACGGGCGCATGCCTCAGCGACGTGTGCGGTACCGCCCACGTTGACAGCCTCGGCTAGATCCGGCCGGGCCTCGCATTGGTCGATGTCGGAGATGCCGGCGAGTTGGATAACCGTGTCCGGCGCACTTTGCTGGAATCCGGCGTCGACGCTGCAGGAGGATGTAATATCGATCGTCAAGCCAGACTCGCCCGGCGGCTCCGCGAGATCGGCCTCGTACACGTCAAAGCAGCGCACAGCCTTCCGGGTCAAGTGCTGCCCAACGAAACCACTGGCACCGATGATCAACAGCCGGGGTTTGGGTGGGTTCACTCCTGATTACCTGGCCCATTCCGGAAAGGCCGTCACGGCGTCCACGAAGTTATGGATCTTGTCCGTGTGCGCGTCTTCCTGCCAGCCACCGCGTCCCGGCTGCAGCGAATTCTCGCGCGGGCAGCCATCGTCGTTAGTGGCGTACAAGGCGTAATTCAAAGCCTGAAAGGCCAGAGCCTTGTATTCATCACTGCCGCTTGCGGCTGAGTACAAGGCAAGGACCGCACAATACGCAGATAGGACGCCGCCCCACGGCATTTTGTCATAGGTCTGCTCGCCGCAAACCGGCACACCCGAATGGATGCTGGTGAAATTGCGGATGCAGAACTCAATGAGCGCCTTGGCATCGCTCTTCCATTCCGGATCGAGCGCTTGCTTCTTCTCGATGAGGTAGCGCGCCAGATTGAGAGGCGACCAGGCATTGCGATTGTCCGGCTCCGCGTGGTCCTCGAAGAACTGCACCCAAAGCGCACCGTCCTTCAAGCTGGGGATTTGGTAGTTCTTGATCCAGGTCCATAACTTCGCGCGAGGTGCGCGAAACTCCGCGTGGCCGTGCTCGATCAGTTTGTCGAACACTCGCAGGTTGAACGACATGTTTGCGGAAACGGGACCGCGGAACTCGCCCGTGCGGTAATCGACGCGAAACGGCCAGGGGGATTGGTGGTCGTCGCCTGTCCCCATGTTGGCCACCAGGACACGGGCGTTTTGCAGCGCCTGGTCCAGATATCTCGTGTCTTGTGTCTGTTCGTAGAGGAGCACCAGAGCGTAGCCAGCGATGCCGCCCTTGTCCGGCTCGAGTTCATAAGGCTTGTCGGCCTGCGTGCCGCTATCCGCGGGCTGGGGAAACTTCTCTCGAATACCTGTAGAGCGCGTGAAGCGCGGGTACTTGCCGGTGTCGGGAGTCAGGCTTTCCTTTACCAGGTAGTCGCCCATGTACTTCGCAAACTCGAGGAGTTTTGGGTTCTTCTTGCCGCTCCAGGCGTAATACTTCAGATAGGAAATGATTCCCATCCCGTTCTGCATTGCAGGAATGATATCCGTACGGCGGACGATCGCTTTGTAGTCGCCATCCATGAAGGTGGTGTACACGAAGCGCGGATATCCGTTCTCCACCGGACACCGCAGATACCAGTTCATTTCACGGTCGAGCGCGTCGGTCCATGAGGTCCAAGGCAGCAGCATGCCCTTGGAGTCGTACACCGCGCGGTGGTTCCCGATCGTAGGGTTTTCGGCGCTTCGCAATTCGGGCTGCGCAAGAAAAAGACAACCCAGAAATGCGACGCCCATCCAGAGGCGCATCAGACCTCCTTCCAACCCTCCTCCGATGAACATCACGCGCGTATTAGAAATGCAGCCGCAAACCGAACTGCATGCGCCGCTGATCCACCGAAGTGGAGAACACCTGGCCTATGGTGGCGTCGCCCACCCCCGAGTCCGGGGCCTGGAAGTTCGTGTGATTGAACGTATTGAAAACGTCAACGCGGAACTGCAGGTTAATGCGCTCGGTGATGTTGAATGTTTTCGAAAGCGACGAATCAAGCTGTTGCTGACCGTCGGCGTACAGCGGGTTGATGCCCGAGTTGCCGTACGTGTCCGGAACCGTGTCGTCAACAAAGCAGCTCGGATTGAACCACATATTCGGCGTAGGGTTTGAGATCGCGCCGTTGCAGATGCGGTTCGCCCGGTTGCCCTGACCGTTGTTCAATAGGCTGACGCCGGAGGTAACGTCGAACCGCGTGCCACTGCGAACATGAATTAGCCCGGCATATTGCCAGCCGCCCAAAACCGCATCCAGTCCACGGTTCATATTCGACAGATAGGTCCGGCCCTTGCCAAACGGAAGCTGGACGACGACCTGTGCATTCAGGGTGTGGGCGATGTCCTGCGGCGTCGGACCATAATATTGCCAAATGTTGGCCGGGTTGATGTTGTTGCCGTTCTGGAAACTCCGGGCATGCGCGTAGGTGGCGTAAATGTCGATGTATTTGGTGACCTTGGCATTGAAACTCGCGGTCACTGCATCGTACCAACTTCCCGCAGTCGAAAATTGAACGGGCACATCTCCTAATTGCGGATAAGTTCCGTATAGCGGCCGTGCCAGGTTGTAATCTACGCCGGGCGGCTGCGGAGGCGCCTGGTTGATGTTCACTCCGTGATTGTTATTGCGTCCTTGCACGTGTAAGTAACCGACGTCCAAAATCATTCCGGGCCGGATTTCGCGCTCCACGTTGACGGTGCCCTGGTCCACGCGCTGGTTCTTCCAGTTGATCGCGGTTCCGCGGATCACCGCATTCGCCGGGATGATCAGATTGCCGGAGCTGTCATACTGCGCGGTCGAGATGGGAATGCCGTCCTTCGAGATGGACAACGATGGCGTCAGGTTGTTGGGGGTCAAAGACTGCTGCTTGACGTAACTAGGGTACGTGAGCCCGAGAATGGTCAGCGGCCCCGACCAGTAAGCCTGCCAATAAGAAATGCCATATCCGCCGCGGATGCTGGTCTTGCCGCGGTCCGGAGTCCAGGCGAAACCAAGGCGCGGTCCTACATCACCCTTGTCGAGGTTAAGCCCCGGGCTTCGGTCGCTCTTGGAAGCTACTACGAGTTGATTCGTCTGCGAGTCCCAGTTCGACTGCCGGTTGTAGCGCTCAATCGGCCGCGTATACAGGTCGTAGCGGAAGCCGAGGTTCAGCGTCAACGACGGCAGGACCTTGAAGTCGTCCTGGGCATACCAGGCGTTTTGCCAGTAAGTCTGGTACGGCCAGCCACCCACGAATCGGGCACGCGCGATGCTGGTCGGATTGCCCAGTAGGAAACTCGGGTAGGCGTACGGCGCGGCGACTCCATTGTAAGAGGTCATCGCCGCGTCGAAACTGACCCGGCCGCGAGGGTCATCGCCGCCGATCGTGTCCGCCGACGTGTCTTCCACATGATTCAGACTCGTTCCGAATTTAAAATTGTGCTTGCCCTTCACCCACGTGAAATTCTCTGTGAGTGACAGGGTGTTGCTGATGATGAACGCTACCCAGTCCGGATCGCCGATGTTGTGAATGGGTGCCAGATCAACTTCGAAGATGCCCTGAGTGATCGGGTCGCCGAGGTTTCCGTTGGGAACACCGTAGGAATTGTTCCATGCCTTACTCATTGATTTGTTGCTGGTGTTAACGTGCGACCGGTTGTAGCCCAGGCGCAATTCGTTGGACATGCTCGCGCCCAGTGTGCGCAGATACGTGAGCTGCATGTTCTGGTCGACGGTGTTCGAGTCGGCCTGCCCGTTCTGCCAGAACTGATTCACGGTGGTCGAATTGTCGTTGATCGAGTTTAAGCGGGAATAGCGATAGAAGAAGCGGTCTTTGTCGGAGAAGTTATAATCCATCCGCCCGTCGCCCTGATCCACCGTCTGCACATTCTTGTACAGGTAATACAGGTTGTTGGAAAGCCCGGGAAGGTTAGCCACGCCGAAAATCTTGTCGGCATTCATCTTGCTGGTGACCGGGTCGAAGCGGGAGGCAGGAATGATATTGCCGGCGAAGGGCGTCGCCGAGATTACGTTTCCATTGGAATCAAACGTCCGTGATGCGGGATCGTAGAGCTGACCGTAGGTGCCGCCGGCTGCGTCCTTGGGCTGAGTGAGATCGTACAGCTCGGAAAAGTCGCCATTGTACATTTTGGCGGTCGGAGCGGTGGTGTAGCCGGGAGCGCTGGTGCTGAATCGTGTGCCTTGATAATCGCCGAAAAAGAACAGCTTGTTCTTGATCGCAGGACCGCCGAGCGCACCCCCGAACTGGTTGCGCCGGAACGGCGTGGCCTCCTGAGCGAAGAAATTCTTCGCATCAGCAGCATTGTTGCGCAGGAACTCGAACAGCGCGCCATGGAGCTCGTTGCTGCCGGACTTGGTGACCACGTTGATCACCGCACTGCCCGAAAATCCGAACTCCGCGTTGTACTTGCCCGTGTACACCTGCACTTCCTGGATGGCTTCAATCGGTGGAACCAGGCCGATGTAGGCGTTCTGCGGCTCCCGGTTGAAGATTCCCTCGATGAAGACGCTGTTGGCGTTAGCATCCACACCGCCCAGGGAGGCCAGTTGGTTGCGCGTCAGCCCAACTGCCGAGCCATTCTCACCGCCGTTGGTTCCATAGTTGCCGCTGCCGGCGTCGTTGTTGGCCCCGGGAAGCAGGTTCATCTGGTAGAGCGGATTCCGGTCGATGTTGGGAAGCTGGTCGAGCTCTTTATAGCCGAATGTCTTGGACAACTCCGAGGTGTCCGTGGCAACAGTCAGCGGATTCGCAATGACTTCGAGCGCCTGCTGCACCTGGCCCAGCACAAGATTGGCGTCCAAACGGGTGATCCCGCCGGCGTTGACCACAACGTCAGCCACGACGCTGCGCTGGAATCCTTGCTTCTCAACTGCCACGTGGTAAGCGCCGGGCAGCAGGAAGTTGAGCACGTAGTCGCCCGATTCCGTGCTCTGCGTCTGGGTAATCGCACCGGTAGCGTCATTGGTGGCGGTAAGCCGCGCATCCGGAATCACGGCGCCGCTGGCGTCACGTACCGTCCCCAAAATGCGCCCGGTATTGATTTGCGCCATCGAACTGGCGCACAGTAGACCTACCACGAGTGCGAGTTTCCGCAACGACATTTGACCACCTCTCTGAAACAGATGTTCAAATATCATATGTTTAGCCAAATTTTCTGTCAAGGAATTTGAGCTGCGG
>Ga0210409_10008200_pt1 | contig 10667 bp, 12 predicted proteins | sample IncBWH17MmetaG_FD_161649 | JGI IMG/M metagenome (GOLD analysis project Ga0210409, IMG submission 161649) | Forest soil microbial communities from Barre Woods Harvard Forest LTER site, Petersham, Massachusetts, United States - Inc-BW-H-17-M | ecosystem: Environmental > Terrestrial > Soil >...
CATTTCCGTCTTTATCTGTAATGACCTCCCTGACCATTGCATCAGTAATGACGGTTAAATTACCTGTCTTTACAGCAGGGATAACCAGACAGGAAGAAGCAGAAAAATCTCCATATACCTTGCAACTTCTGCCACACTGACCACAGTAAAAACAAGGTGCACGATCATTATTCCCTTTAATAGATTCAGTGAGTACAGCGCCTCTGCCGGTGATCACTTTTACTCCTGCTTTCTCTGCGCCTTTTTTAATAAAAAGTTCGTTCAACCGGGGTTTTGGTGGTTTCATAAAAATCCCGTCAGGTTCATTTTCCAGGCCCTCCACAGTACCATAAATACCGATCATGCGGTCAACTTTATCATAAAATGGTTTCAAATCATCATAGGTGATTGGCCAGTCATCTGTCAAACCATCTTTACATTTAAAGTCATGAGGGCCCATTCTCAGGGAAATCCGCCCCCAATGATTGGTTCTTCCGCCAAGCATTCTGGACCTGAACCATTCAAATTCCGTTTTATCTTTTTTCGTATAGGGCTCACCATCCAGTTCCCAGCCTCCATAAGAAGCATCAAAATCACCAAAAGGTCTAACGGTACCCGCCCCTCGCCGGGGAGATTCCCAGGGCCACTTTAGTTGGTGCGCATCTAATTTTGGATCGAAATACTGGCCAGCTTCAAGCATTAAAACCTTCTGACCTGCATTAGCCAGAACATATGCAGCCATTCCGCCGCCGGCGCCAGAACCTACTACAATTGCATCATAAACAGTAGGTGATTTTTTGATTTGAAATTCACTCATATATTTGGTTCGGAGTTTTATGACTACAATATATGACTTTCAAATAGTTTGTTATAACTTAACTAAAACAATTTATCAACGCCAGCATTCGGAACAAGACTGACTATCGAAAAATCATAAAGGGTACATAATTTGTTGTAAATTGGTACAACCAAAATTTAAGATTTGCATTATCCAGCCAATATTCCACTAGGTGAATCCTTCGTCCCAATCCATTTTATATGCGAAACACTCGCTTATTTTCTTGGTTACCGCTACTATATCTATTTAAGAGGCAAACAGGCAGATCAGATCAGCGATGAACACCGCATTCTTATTTTCATTGGTGCAGCCCTGGGTGGCTTTCTGGGATCTCACATCCTTGGTGTTTTGGAAAATCCGCAATATCTGAAAAATATGGACATCCTCTATTTCATGCGAAATACGACGATTGTTGGTGGTTTATTGGGTGGACTGATCGGTGTTGAACTGATAAAGAAAAAAATTGGAGTATCCGTTTCCTCGGGTGATATGATGGTTTACCCTATTATACTGGCTATGATCCTCGGCCGTTTAGGATGTCATTTTGCTGGTTTGGATGATGGCACCTATGGAATTCCAAGTTCCTTACCCTGGGCCATTGATTTTGGTGATGGTATAACAAGACATCCCACCAATTTATATGAAATCATATTCTGGATATTACTTTGGATTTCACTTTATAATCTTGAAAAACAATACGTACTGGAAAATGGGGCACGCTTTAAATTAATGCTTGCTTCTTATCTCTTTTTTCGCTTTTGTATGGAGTTTATAAAACCTGATTATGTATTTAGTTTCGGTTTATCTGTGATACAGCTGGCCTGTATTGCCGGATTAATATATTATTATAAATTGTTTGTTAACCCCTCAAAACTACTAAAATCCTATGCCTGAACGCCCATACATTTACTATGATTACACCATAAGTCTTTGCAGTACCTGTCTGAGAAGAATTGATGCTAAGATCGTTTTTCAGGACGATAATGTTTACATGCTTAAGCATTGCCCAAAACATGGACGCGAAAGGGTATTGATTGCAACCGACATTGCCTATTATAAAAGCTGCCGGAATTATGCAAAAAGAAGTGAAATTCCCTTAAAATTTAATACTTCTACCCATTTTGGCTGTCCTTATGATTGTGGACTATGCCCGGACCACGAACAGCATTCCTGCTTAACCGTTATTGAAGTTACTGACCGCTGCAACCTCTCCTGTCCCACCTGTTATGCCATGTCTTCACCCAGCTATGGCCGTCACCGAACACTGGAAGAAATTGAACAGATGTTTGACGTGATTGTCGCAAATGAAGGGGAACCTGATGTAGTACAAATCAGTGGTGGAGAGCCGACTGTACATCCTCAGTTCTTCGAAATCCTGGATATAGCCAAACGCAAACCCATAAAACACCTCATGCTGAACACCAATGGCATCAGGATCGCAAAGGATGAAAAATTTGTAGCCCGTTTGGCTTCTTATATGCCCGATTTTGAAATCTATCTGCAGTTTGACTCCTTTAAAAAAGAGGCTCTGGAAAAACTACGTGGCGAAGATTTAAGGGACGTAAGAAGAAAAGCTATTGAACATCTTAACAAATATAACCTATCTACAACTTTAGTCGTAACCTTGCAGAAAGGGTTAAATACCGATGAAATCGGAGAGATTATCGAGTATGCCTTAAAACAACCCTGCATCCGGGGTGTTACTTTTCAGCCAACCCAACAAGCCGGTCGCCTGGAAAATTACAATCAGGCCACTGACAGATATACTTTGACTGAGGTCAGATCGGCTATTCTGGAACAAACTGATGTATTTACAGCTGCTGATCTTCTTCCGGTTCCATGTAATCCAGATGCCCTGGTTATGGGCTATGCGTTAAAACTAGGCGGAAATGTTTTCCCATTGACCCGGCTAATTGATCCCAATGATTTGCTGGACAATTCCAGAAACACAATTGTATATGAAAACGATGAGCATTTAAAACCACATTTGTTGCATATGTTTAGTACAGGTAATTCTGTAGAGGTGGCAAATGAACATTTAAAATCAATTCTGTGCTGTTTACCTGCCATTGACGCACCTGAATTGAGTTATGATAATCTTTTTAGAGTTATTATCATGAACTTTATTGATGCACAGAATTTTGATGTTAGAGCCATAAAAAAATCTTGTGTGCATATTGTTAATAAAGACATGAAGATCATCCCTTTTGAAACCATGAATCTTTTCTACAGGGATGATAAGATGGAGTATCTAAACGTTCTTAAAAATGAAGTCAGTATATGATAGAGCAACAACAAAATAAGAAACCTGGTGATTTGAAAATACTGGGTATCAATCTGGGTATCTTTGCAGTGTATTCCATTTTATGTATATATACCGGTGGCGGAGATGGTGGTATTGCAGCTTTTATGTTTGCTGGGTTCCACGCTTTTATTTGTGTCATCCTGGCTATTGTTCAAAAGCGATGGATCTGGGTGTTGGCCGCTTTGCTTATTCTGGTGATTGGTTTTGCAACTTGTGTGAGCAATTTTAAGTTAGACATCAGGTAAGGCATCGATAGCACCCTGCAAAAAAAAGATATATCTTTTTTTTGCAGGGTGCTTACCTGGCTTTTCGTCTAATCTGGATTTTCCTTCTCTTCTTTGTTTTCTACCCATTCCATCCTGTCTTTCTCTCTCGTTTTTGGCAACACCGGAGGCGGACCGCCCAGCCCAACGCCAAAAGAGGCCAATATAATTAAGATACCAAGCCCGGTAAGACGCAGTATTTTTTTTAACTGTTTCATAGAAAATGATGTAACCGGCCTACAGGCCGCTAGTGTCCGTTAATAAATTTGAATAAATGAAGGGAACTAGGACAGATTACAGAACTGATTTCTTCTGCTGAACATAAAAAATGCCTTTTTAAGGAATTCTGTCTCTAAGGATGCAATCAAGAGCATCAGGATTGCCATGAGCATTAACTTAACAAGAATTCCTACAGAATAGATCAAAGACAAAATCTCCTGAGATACATTTAGAATTTTATAGGCCAGCTTGATTAAAACCCTTTGATGCAGAAAACTCTTGTAATAGATCTGGGTTTTCTTGAAGCTCTCTGATTGAACGGGCTGGTCAGTTATCGCTTTGGTTTCAAAGCCAGAAGTTCTTGAAGCTATGATACCAAATGAATTCAGCGAACCAAAAAAAAGTAGAATCGCCAGCATGATATGCGGGAAAATTCTCCAGTTTATTTTTCGTTGCAAATTGTTCATCTTTATCAAAGATAACAAAACCAATCGTCACTATGGCCTTACCTAATATTTTTAAAAAGGATGTTTCTGTTGAAGTTGTTCAGAGAGTCAAACAGCTTACGCCTGATACCATTCCAAGCTGGGGAAAAATGAATGTTGCACAAATGCTTGCCCACTGTAATGTGACCTATGAAATGGTCTATGAAGAAAACAAACATCCTAAACCAGGATTTTTCATGAAGTTAATCTTAAAAAATGTAGTGAAAAAAATTGTAACCAATGAAACCCCTTTCAAAAAGAATGGACAAACAGCCCCTCCTTTTTTAATTACTGACATCAGGGATTTTGAAGCAGAAAAGAACAGATTGATCCAACATATTGAAAAAACGCAGGAACTTGGAGAAAACCATTTTGAAAATAAAGAATCCCACTCCTTTGGACAACTCAACTCGACAGAATGGAACAACATGTTTTATAAGCATCTGGATCACCATTTAACTCAATTTGGTGTATAATTATTTTTATTGATTCTTACTTCAATGTTAAGTTTCAATTCTCTATTTAACATAAAGATAATATAAAATTAACGATAATTTTACGTCAATTAGCGGCTGTAAATTAACATTATCCATGAGTAAGAAGAAGAGACTTGCAGCGAAGTCTGCGAAAAAACAGATCCGTAAAGAGTTAGACATTAAAATTCTGAAGGAATTTGAGTAAGCGATCAACATGCTTGGTCATGATTCAAAGGAAGTCAAAAAAGAATTAAAAAGAGCTTCTGATAAACTATCAAAAAAGCTTGCAAAAAAAGCAAACAAAAATCTAAGCAATATCATTACAACTGAAGTAGCTGTTGAGGATAAAGCTGAAATAGTAGCAAAAAGCAAAGCTTAGCATAACAGGGTCTGTATTTCTTTGCAGACCTTTTTTCTTTGTTGCTCTTTTCTTGTTTTAAAAATCCGTATTGGAAATTAAACATTATATTTCGCCATAAAATGGAATATGGATAAATATGCTTTAATTACCGGGGCGAGTAAGGGAATAGGAAAAGAAATGGCGCTGGAACTCGCAAGGATTGGTTATCACCTTTTATTAGTAGCCAGATCGGAAGATGAACTCTCCCTTCTTTCTACACAAATTAAAAACGATCATCAAGTAAAAGTTTCTTATCTGCCTCTGGATCTTTCTTTATCTTCAGCTTCTGGTGGAGTGTTCAAATGGATTCAGGAACTACCTGTTGCTCCTTCTATTCTGGTTAATAATGCAGGCTATGGTTTGTTTGGTTCATTCGAGGGTCTTTCCATAACAGATCAGTTGAACATGCTCCAGCTCAATATCAATACAGTTGTAGAGTTAACGCATCTCTTATTGCCCCAGCTTAAGCTTCAGGAAAAAGCCTTCATATTAAACATAGCCAGTACTGCAGCCTATCAGGCTGTTCCACGTTTGGCTGTTTATTCAGCAACAAAATCGTTCATCTTATCTTTTAGCCGCGCATTACGGTATGAACTAAAATATTCTACAGTTTCTGTAAGCTGCCTTTGCCCTGGACCTACCAATACAGGGTTTGCCAGCCGAGCAGGTCTGGACGCCTTTGCAGAGCTGGCAGATAAATTTAACATGTCACCCGAAACTGTTGCCAAAGCAGGCTTAAAAGGAATGTTTAACAAAAAAGCAGAAATTATACCAGGCTTCATCAATTGGATTTCTGCTTTTGGTGCCACCCACCTTCCTAAATCACTAATAGAGAAAGTTGCAGCCGGCTTATACAAGGAATAAAAATTTATTTTCAAATAAATTCTTTATATCAAATAATTTTATACTTTTGTAAAGTCTACTAATAAAGTAGACTTTATTTCAATGGATCAAATCAACCACAACCACACTGCATGTACCATGCGAATGTCCCTTCTCAAAGGGACCGGTTGTTGCTGTTGTTGTTAATCTTTGTTCTTTACTGATTAATCTCTTCTAACCGGCCTAACCAGCGGCTGGCCCATCTTATCTTTTTCTAAACCCAAATCCTTTTAACCATGAACCAACAATATGCACAATTCACTCTAGGTCATAAAATCACCACTGAACAACAAGACTTCTTCAATGAAAATGGCTTTATCCACTTCAAAAACTTTATAAAAACAGAGACTGTTCAGGATGTGATCCGGGCATCTGAGCAAGTCCAGTCGGAATGGATAAAAATCAATAAAGTTAAGGTTAATGGTATTCCGGTAAAATACGGGAAAGACCTGGATGGATCTCCAATAGTACAGCGTTTTGCCTTCTTAAATCAACAGCATCCTCTGTTTGCTGAACTGGCACAAGATCCACGGCTGGAAGTTTTGTTAAACCTTATTGCCCCGGGTGCAAGACTGGGAACAGAAGAAAAGGACGGCATGGTACTCAATCACTATGTGAATAGCGAGGAAAGTAAGTTTACTCAAATGGGTTGGCATACGGATGGCTTACGCGACATTTTTCAGGGTTTAAAACTAAACCCTATGCTAAATATCGGAATTCATCTGAATACCTTAAGCCTGAAGAATGGCGGACTAAGAATTTTGCCAGGAACGCATAAGCAAAGTTTGTACAACCTCCTTTTCAGAAAAAAGTATTTTCTGGATAACCATGCGGATGCCAGTGAACTGGCCATTACACCGGCTGCAGGAGATTTAACTGTACATGACGGACGTTTATGGCATCGGGTGGCACAATCATCCGTCACCGGAGAATCAAGCCGGCGAAGAGTTATTTACCTGCCTATTATAGCCGGCAAATATGAACCTAAAACAGAAAACAGTCCAACCGCATTTTATCAGCGCTTTGCAGGATTGGTAAAATAATTGCTTATGATCATTGCCTTGATAATTACCTATTTATCCAGATCCGGAAAGCTGAATAATTTACAATTATTTTGTTCTGCCAGATTAACAAGGATAAGACATAGATGGATGCTCGTAAAAAAAGCATAAAAAGAGAAACTCGTTCATACAGTTTATATTTGGTTAGAAAAGGGATGTGCGTGGATGCGACATCCCTTTCTTTATCTTTAACTTTTATTTCCGATCAGGACAAGGCATCATGAAAAATAATCCCAAGACTATGCCGCTCACCGCTGTGCAGCGGGCTCACACCATGTTTCATATTCACCCTGTAATAACCTTTTGTACCTTTAACCGGCCTGAAGTTCGTTGTAAATAAAAGCATATCACCAAGGTCGGGACGAAGTACATTTGCTTTAGATTGTGCTCTTGGAATTTGTTCAGTTAAAACAAACTCGCCACCTGTATAATCCTCAATACTATTTAAGAACAACACCAATTGTATTGGAAAATAAATCTCTCCATACAAATCCTGGTGTAAAGTATTAAATCCCCCAACTCCATATTTTAGAATTAAAACAGTGGGTTTTGTTTGTCCGTGATCCGCACAACGCTTCTTCATCTCCTTGTGTATAAGTGGAAATCGTTGATCAATATTTAATTCGTCCATCCAGACATTAGCCACAGGTGCAATTTTAGCATATACTGCTTCCCGTATACTGGTAATCAAGGGGGGCAAAGGATACTGAAAGTATTTATATTCACCAATTCCAAAACGATACCGTTCCATCGTAATGGTCTTACGGTAGGCATCCGCGAAGCTATAATTTTCTATTAGTTGTTTGCATTCCTCTTTAAGAAGTACGTTTTTTACCAGCACAAAACCTTTATCGTGCAATTCTCCGGAAAGGCTTTTCCAGTCTTTTTCTTCCAGGCGTTCATCTAAACTTTGTATCATCATATCAATTATTGAAGACACAAAATTAGCCTCATAATATCGGCTTAAAAACCCGGATCTTGCGCAATTGACCCTATTAAACTACTTGTTTAAAGACACATACAATTCACACTGTGTAAGCCACTTGCCTTTAACTTTTCGCCACATTGCAGAGTAGTTCCCCCAGTACTTATCATTTTTATAAACCCATTTCCCCTTCTCCCATGCTAAATCTCCCGCTTCTCCAACTACAATTTCATCGGGCAAACGTTCAAATACAGGACTGCTCCGGGAAAACATATATTTCCAGTCGGCGGCAATAAGGGCTTTACCTATGGTATGACTGCCATCACCAGCCACCTGGACGAAATCAGGCATCCAGTATTTAGAAACACCATCAACATCTTTTTTTGCAATACAGGCATTGGAATTCAACCGGCATTGTCTGATAAAATCTTCTTCTTTTTTAACCGTAAACATAGACATCAAATATAAATAACAACTGATACCAAAAATTAAAACATGATAAATATCATCTTTTACACTGATCTTCTAACACAACATTCACTTCCATAACCCTTTATTTTCGTTCAAAGAAAGCGCTCTTCTAAAGAGATAATAAATGAACACCTCATCACCGAACTTAAACCTTTACCAAAACGACGAAACATTCGACCTGCAATTTTCATCCAGAATACAAAAATTATCCAAAATTCACTGGAGTCCACTGAATATTATCAAAGTTGCAGCGACCTTCCTTGCTCCCCAACCTGGAAGTAAAATTATTGATATCGGCAGTGGTGCCGGTAAATTTTGCATTGCTGCAGCTCATTATTGTCCGGAGGCAGAATTCTATGGAATAGAACAGCGCAAAAATCTTTACCACATTTCACAACGATTAAAAAAGATTTCAGGATTGAGTAATGTCCATTTTACCCATGGAGATTTCACAGAGATCAATTTAAAAGACTATAACGGCATTTATTTCTTCAATTCCTTTGCCGAAAATTTATCTAGTTATGGAAGAATTGACAACAGCATACAATACTCTCCAAGCCTTTACAATTACTACGCAAACTACCTGTATAAAATACTCGAAGAAAAACCAATAGGAACCAGATTGGTTACCTACCATGTCGATGAAAACGAAATTCCCACTTCTTATAGACTTACCGGCAGCGGTTTTGACCAAAAGCTAAAACTTTTGATTAAACATTAATCACCTGCCATTTTAAAAGCATCCTTATAACGGTATCTTTGCTACATGAGCTTATCAGGAATCTTCCCCATAGAGAAATGGAATTTCAGCACCCAAACGGTAGTTAATGCCCTTACGGAAGCAGAATATCAGTCCCTGATCACCAAACAAGGCGCACAAAAGTACAAGAAAGGCGAGATTCTTTTTAAAGAAGGTATGGTGCCTTCAGGTATTTATTTCATCCACCAGGGTAAAGTCAAAAAATACAAAAACGGGCCGGCCAGCAGAGAACAAATTATTTACGTAGCTAATAAAAATGAATTAATTGGCTATCACGCAATCCTTGCAGAAGAGCGCTACCCGGATTCGGCAGCAGCGCTTGAGGAAAGTCTAATTACTTTTATACCAAAAGAAGACTTTCTGGATATCCTACAACAGTCCACCACATTTGCAAGACGCCTGCTGAAAGCATTAAGTCACGAATACAGTGTATTAACCAATAACCTTTCTGTCTCCAGCCAGGGGACTGCAGCCGAAAGACTTGCCCTAGCCCTCATTCTGATCCGCGAAAAATCAAAAACAGGAACCCCCGCCGGCGAAGAACCCAGCATCAACCTTTCCAGAGCAGACCTGGCAAATATGGCCGGTATTGCTAAAGAAAATGTGATCCGTTTACTGAAAGAATTTAAAAATGAACAGATTATCCGGACAGAAGGCCGCAAGATATGGGTCAATGATATTGTTAAATTGGTTAACCGCAGCAATTACAAATAAGATTGCCGATTATCTGACGGTTTTGTTTTAAAAATATGTTTTTTTATCTCTCTGGACCTTCCGCGAAGAGCTTCAGGTCCTGATGTTCGATCATAAAAACATATTTTTCTGGGTGCAGACCGGATTAAATGCAAAAGAAGATGATTAAAATAATTTATCTCTGCTCCATACCGGTCACCTCCCTCCTCTGCAATTTGCTACGGAAAATCTCGTACGCTGCGGAAAGACCTCAGAGATCTGTCCGCTCCTTCAGCGGACCTGATATCGTTAGTCTTGAAGCGGCTGTACAGAATTTTCCGAACAATTTCCCGAACAATTCCCCATCCAATTTCCGCTTCTTAAGATCTTTTTATTTTGGAGGAGAATTAATATTTATGTAGGTTAGTATACCCAAACAAAAATGTCATATAAAAGCCATAATGATCAAGAACTAACAGATTTGCTTAAGTCTGATGACAGGCTGGCTTATACTGAAATTTACCATCGCTATCATGCGGCTTTATACATTCATGCTTTCAAAAGGCTTCAATCAAGGGAAGAATGCAAAGATATTGTTCACGAATTGTTTACGGTCTTATGGATTAAACGCAGAGAGATTAACTTTAAAACAACGCTCTCCGGTTACCTGTACACCTCAGTTCGAAATAAAATATTCGACCTCCTTGCCAAACAGAAATTAAAGGTTTCCTATACGCAATCCATCCAGCATTTCGCAGAAACCGGACTGGTTACCACAGATCACCTGGTTAGGCAAAACCAGCTTACAGCACTTATAGACCAGGAAATAGCAAACCTCCCGGAACGCACCCGACAGATTTTTGAATTGAGCAGAAAGAAATTCCTTAGTCATCAGGAAATTGCGAAGGAGCTAGACCTTTCTGAACAAACT
>Ga0210409_10008201_pt1 | contig 10667 bp, 9 predicted proteins | sample IncBWH17MmetaG_FD_161649 | JGI IMG/M metagenome (GOLD analysis project Ga0210409, IMG submission 161649) | Forest soil microbial communities from Barre Woods Harvard Forest LTER site, Petersham, Massachusetts, United States - Inc-BW-H-17-M | ecosystem: Environmental > Terrestrial > Soil >...
GTGTGTGCGTATGATTCAAAAAACGGGCTTGTCTACGTGGGCCGCGACGACGGGGAAGATGTCTGGGTGGTTGATCCGAGTGCGCGCCGCATCGTGGCAACGATCAAAGTACCCAAAGCTCCGGAATTCATTTTGTACGATCCTGCTTCGGACCGGATTTACCAAAATATCAAGTCAAAGGCGGTCACGCTCTCGATCGACCCCGCGGTGAACTCCGTAATCGAGACATGGTCGACCGAACCGGCTGAAAATCTGCATGGACTAGCCATCAACCCCGAAACCCACCGACTTTTCTCAGCCGGCGGAAACGGGAAGCTATCGGTATTGGACTCTGCTTCCGGAAATGTAGTGTCTTCTGCCGAGATCGCGTCGGGTGTCGATCAGATCGGTTTCGATCCCGCGAATAATAGGATTTATTGCGCAAGCGGCAGATCCGGCCTGTCGGTGGTGGAGCAAACCGCCGACGGCGTGAGATTGATTGGCAACATTGCAACTCCCCCTGGTGCACATACTCTCGCCGTGGACCCGGCCACTCACGCGGTCTGGATCGCTTACGCCAAGGAGAATGAATCGTTTCTATGTAAGCTGAGCGTTCCGCGGTAAGTCGTCCGGGGCCAGAAATCGATCGGCCTCACTCGAAATCGTACACGATTACCTTCGTCCAAAGTGCCTTGCACTTTTCCACAAACTCCAAATGCAGCGGATGATCTTGATATTCGTCCTGGGCCTGCTTCGTCTCAAACTGGAGGTTCAATCCAACCTGGTAACTTTGATCGACGACACCGCGATGGCTGCGCGCCATCTTACCCGCGTGGAAGTTCATAACACCGGGAATCGAAGCGAGGTATTTCTTTGCGCTAGCGACCACTTCTTCCGTGGCGTTGGTCTCGGCTGGGTCGGTCCAAAAAATTACGATGTGCGAAAACATTTGGTGTTTTATGAGTGTTTTCGCAGGCTGGCGCAACCCATGAATTAACCCAGCGGCGCTGCCACAGCCCGCGTCGCTCACAAATCTCTATGGATTTGTATAACTATCTGTCGCTCTTGATCTGGTTTGCGACTCTTTTCATGCAGGATGCTTCTCTGTAATCGTCCTCGTCCTCGAACTCGTCCTCGTCCTCGATCTTTGATCTGGAAATCGGTTTGGATCTGGGAATGCGGCGTGGAGGAGCATTGCTTGCAACGCCTAGGGGACCGGCAAGCAGCTCCCCTCCAGAGAGTCGAGGACGAGGACGAGTTCGAGAACGAGGACGATTTGGTGCGGCTACGCCGCACTAGGAGCGACGCAGGCTACGGGTTCCCCTGCGAGCTCAGGATGAACGGTCCGGCTAGCTCTACAGCCTTGGCCAAGCCCTCCTTTTGTCGAAGTCTCACGAGCCAGTCACGCTGGACAGTTGCCAGGGCCTGAGGCGCGTTACCAGTTTGGTGGACAGCCTCATAAAAGTTGCTCATAATTTGCACAGTCGTCTCATCGCTAATTGGCCAGAGGGTCATGAGCAGGTTCTTCGCGCCCGCCTCGATAAATCCTCTGCGCAATCCCATGACGCCCTCACCGGCCTTCGCTTCGCCTGAGCCGGTGTCGCAAGCCGAGAGCGTTACTAACCAGGTGCCTTTCAAATCAAGGGTACTAACATCTTCGGCAGTAAGGATTCCGTCGTTTTCGGTCGGCGGAACTCCGCCCCGCCTCCAGGCGTTAATCGTAGCTTGGGCTCCAGCCAAGGCTAGTCCGCTGCGGTGCATCGGGTTCTCAAAGAATTTTGATTTCAACACGTTCTGGTTCCCACTCAGGAGCTGCGACTGTTCAAACTCCCCGTCCGACGGACCTGCCGGCTCGAAAAATCCATGAGTAGCCAAGTGGAGAACGTATGGGGACTGTAGGTGCAGCAGCGCTGCCTTCGTGGCTTTAGCGCCGCTCAAGTCAGTCGTCTCCCACTGCCAGGATCTGAACATCTTGCTCAAGGTGTCACTTTCCTTCTGGGTGCCGTCCAAAGGATCGAAGCTCAATCCCTCCATCCCTCGCTTCTCCGTGCCGCGTAGCCGCTCGTCGCTTCCAACGGAGGACGGATCCTCCCCTTGAACCAGCGCTCCTGTTCGCATGAACTCAAAATCCGGGTTGGCGAAAAGAACTACCTCCCGGTTGGGAGAGAGTTTGGTTTCTGGCAATAGATCGCGTCCGGCGGCTACGTATTGCACAGCAAACTTTTCGGCAAGGAACTTGTTGTTCGAATCGAGCAAGGTGGCAAAGGAAACAAAGTTCAATCGTCCATCCGGGCTGATAATCACACGCGTAGTTGAATCCGAAAGAATCTGTTGGATGGGCATCCATAACTCTTGATAAAGAGCCTTCAAATTTGCGGACAGTTCATCCTCGTCTGGAGAACCGCGGACCAGTGTCTGGTACCTCCGGACGAGCGCTTCGATGTCCGATGTGTTGCCTAGCGGAATCCAGACCGCGGAGCCTGTTGACCGCAGGACAACAGCTCCGTAGCGGCTCTCGGATGTGCCTTTACCAGAATAGTGGAGATAACGCAGATACTCGACCAGGATGCTGTCGTTTGGTATCGCCGCCTGCACTTGCTCAAGCGTCACACCCAAGGCGTGCCGTGCGTGGCCCAGACCGGCTACGCGCTGGGCAAGTTGGCCCTCGACCTTTTCGACCTCCTGTTCGAGTTCCTCGATTCGCTGACCGGTCTCACTGGAGGACTTTTGAGGCGGTCGCAAAAACAGCTGGCCTAGTTCTCTCTGATCCAACTTGAGTTGTTCCAGCCGGCTCTCGTCGTCACTTCCCTTCGCTGCTTCCGCCAGAAGGCGATCTTCGATGATCGAATCCAGGACCACGCCTTTGTAACGGAGGATGGCTGTGGTTAGCTGAAACTCGCTCCCTTTCAGCAGAGCAAAAAGACTATAGGGATTAAAGATGGCTGAGTACGCCAACCGCTGCTGTTCCGAGGTGAATGAAAACATCTTGGAAAGAATGTTTAACTGCGCTTCAGATTGTTGGTCTGCCAGGGTCTTAGCCTCGTCGATCCGGCCAAGTTCAAATTTTAACAGGGCAAGGTTAGAAAGGCCGATAACCGTTGTGGGATGTTCTTTACCGAAAATTTGCCGGTAAATCTGGAGAGCCTGTTCAAGGAGCGGCTCGGCCTTCGCATAGTCGCCGGTCGCCCGGTAAAGCTCGGCCAGGTTATTGAGACTAGTCGCGGTGTCCGGATGTCCATTGCCGAGCGCCATCTGTGTGATCTGCAGGGCTTGCTGAAGGAGCGGTTCAGCTTTGGCGTAGTCGCCTGTCGCCATGTACAGCCCGGCTAGATTATTGAGGCTGGTCGCCGTGTTAACATTTGCGTTACCCAGGTTCTTTTGCCTGATCCGGAGAGCGTTTTGCAGCAAGGGTTCGGCTTTGGCGTAGTCGCGCGTTCTTACATACAGTGAGGCCAGGTTATTTAGGCTGATCGCCGTTTCTGGATGCTCATTCCCAAGGACCTTTTGAGTGATTTCGAGCGCTTGTTTGAGGAGCGGTTCGGCTTTGGCGTAGTCGCCCATATCCACGTAGAGCAGGGCAAGGTTATTGATGCAAGTCGCCGTGTTCCGGCTTTCCAAGCCAAGGGCCTTCTTGGTGATCTGGAGCGCTTGTTGAAAGAGGGATTCGGCTTTGGCGTAGTCACCCACATCCTGATAAAGCAGGGCAAGGCTGGTGACGCTGCTGCCCGTGATGGGATCTTGGTCGCCGAAGACCTTTTGTCTGATCCGGAGCGCTTGTCGCAAGAGGGGCTCGGCTTTGGCATATTCCCCCATCTCCCGGTAGAGCTCGGCAAGATTATTGATCCTGCTCGCCGTATCGGGATGTTCGTTACCGAGGACTTTTTGGGTAATCTGGAGCGCTTGCTGAAGCAGCGGTTCGGCTTTGACGTAGTCTCCCATCGCCAGATAGAGTTGCGCCAGGTGATTCAGGGTGGTGACCGTGTCCGGATGTTCTTCGCCGAGGATCTTTTGGGTAATCAGAAGCGCTCGTTGAATTAGGGGTTCGGCTTTGATGTACTCGCCCATTGCCACGTACAATTCGCCCAGGTCATCGAGGCTCTCGGCCGTATTGGGATGTTCAGGACCCAGGACCTTCTCTCTGATTTGGAGCGCTTGCTGATACAGCGGCTCGGCTTTGGCGTAGTCGCCCACGGCCTGGTAAAGCTGGGCTAAATTGTGAAGGCTGGAGGCTGTGTCTGGATGTTCTTCACCGAGGACCTTTTTTCTGATTTGGAGCGCCTGCAGAAGGAGGGGCTCGGCTTTGGCGTAGTCGCCTATCGCCTTGTAAAGCCCCGCCAGGTTATTGAGGCTGGCAGCGGTGTCAGGGTGTTCGTCACCAAGGACCTTCTTTCTTATCCGGAGCGCTTCTACCATCAGCGGTTCAGCCTTGGCGTATTTGCCCATATACACGTACAGCGCGGCCAGATTATTCATGGCGGTAGCCGTATAGGGATTTTCCTTTCCGAGAACCTTTTGGATGACCCGGAGCGCTTCCACTAGAAAAGGTTCGGCTGCGGCAAAGTCCCCCTTGGCCTGGTATAGCGTGCCGAGGTTATTGAGAGTGACTGCGGTGTCAGGATTTTCTTTCCCGAGAACTTTCTGCCTGATCCGGAGCGCTTGCTTGAAGAAGGGTTCAGCCTTTGCGTAGTCGCCCATGGCCAGGTAGAGCGCGCCAAGATCGTTGAGGCTGGCGGCCGTGTCGGGATGTTCTTTCCCGAGAACCTTCTGTCTGATCCGGAGCGCTTGCGTAAAGAGGGGCTCAGCTTTTGTGTAGTCGCCGATGGCTTGATAAAGGAGGGCAAGACTATCGAGCAACGTGGCAGTATCACGGTGCTCCGGACCGCGTTCGCGCATCGCAATTTCGACCGCCCTCTCTGCGAGGACAATGGCCTCCTGATACTTTCCCGCCTCAAACAGTTTGGTGATCTCTTGATTCAGCGTCTCGAGGTCATTTTCATCCGCCGGCAACGCCGGACATGCTAGAATCCAGAGGCCAAGTGCTAATAGCACCAACGGTGATTTAATGATCCTGATTAGACAGGCCCGATCGGGAATCGTTCAAGTCGTTGCACGATGCCCCAACATCAGCTGGCAGGCGACAATCAATCGGGGTCAGCCGTGAATGGCGCGAAGATAAGGATCTTTTGGGACCGTGAGAGCGCCGAAGGCGCAAAAAGACGACAGCCTGGGCTGATAGGCCCAGGAATAAGTTAAGGAAGGATCAAGCGCTGAAAGCGCGGCGGACTGAACCGTGCGCGAAAGTCGGATCTCATTGCAAACCGTAATTACCGGTGGAAAGCTTGAAAACGAACCACGACATGTCACATGTGACACATGGCGAAGAGAGCTAAGGGTTCGGTCTCAATCAGAGAGCTTCACGAGAAAACTGGCGAGTTGGTGCGCCGGGCGGGTGCGTCAAGTGTGCCCGTACCGGTGACCGATCGCGGCGAAGTCGTTGCGGTGCTGGTTGATCCTGATGCAGTCCCTTTGAGGAAACGGGCTAAGCGAGTACTCTTGCCTGAGTACGTCAAGCTGATTCTTGAGGGGCCACGATCAGACGATGTGCTTGAAGATCTGGACGCTGTGAGAGGTGAACGGTGATTTTTTGCGACACGTCTGCGCTGGCCAAATACTACGTTCCGGAAGCCGAATCTGCGGCTTTAGCATCCAGGCTGGATGCGGAAGACGCAGTAGTCGTTAGCGAAATTGCGCGAGTCGAATTGATGAGCGTATTTCACCGCCGCATGCGCGAGCGAAAATTGGACGCGAGAACGGTTTCAGGTAGCTGCAGGCCAGTTCAGCCGAGATGATGCGCTCAAATATTGGTGTTGGTTGCCGGTGAGCAGCCTCATTGTCGGTGCGGCGAGCCAGTTGTATCTATCGCTTCCTGAAAGCGTATTTCTCCGCGCGAGCGACTGTCTACACCTGGTCACGGCTCTGCATCAAGGGTTCGAGGAAATCTGCACGTTCGATCGCCGCCAGCAAGACTCGGCGCAGGCTCTTGGTCTCACTATTGCTAGCATCTAACCTGCATGCCTCACAAAGCCTGGCAATGAGCCCACACCCCCGTATCCTTCCTAATTAATTCGAATCTTCTTCCCGAGCCGCTTTCTAAGCGGCTCTACAGGCGAAAATCTCACGAGCGCTTTGGCTTGTGAGATTTTCGGGCTAAAGCTTGATCGTAACCGCCTTCAATTCGGTGAACGCTTCCACCCCTTCCTGGCCAAGCTCACGACCCCACCCCGATTGCTTAAAACCTCCCCACGGCAGGTTAGGATCGAAAACGTCGGAGCAGTTCACCCACACGGCGCCGGCGTTCAATGCCTTCGCCAATCGCAACGCTTTGGAAATGTCGCGCGTCCAGATGCTGGCGGCCAAACCGTAAAGGGTTTGATTAGCGACCGCCGGGATTTCTTCGGCACTCTCGAATGGAATTGCACACACCACAGGACCAAAGATCTCTTCCCGTTCAACACTCATGGCTGGCGTGGTGTTCAGCAGAACGGTCGGTTCGTAAAAATAGCCACGCTCGCCGACGTGCTTGCCGCCTGCGAGGATCTTAGCCCCGTCCTGCGTGCCATCCTGTACATAGGACTGTACTCGATTCAACTGCGTTTCAGACATCAGCGGACCGATCTCACTCTCGCTATTGAACGCCGCCCCAAGTTTTATCGACTTCGCGCGTTCTGCGACACCATCCACGACACGGTCAAAGACGTTCTTTTCTACGTAGAGGCGGGATCCGGCACAACAAACTTGGCCTGTGTTACGAAAAATTGCCGTCGCTGCTGCTGGAATCGCCGATTCGAGATCGGTGTCGGCAAAAATGATATTGGGCGATTTGCCTCCGAGTTCGAGGGTAACTCGCTTTAAATTTCCAGTTGCCGCCTGGACAATTTTCTTTCCGACATCGACAGATCCGGTGAAACAAACTTTGTCGACGTTGTTGCTTTGAGCTAATGCAGCACCTGTCGTCTCCCCAAACCCGGTAAGAACGTTGATGACTCCTGGAGGTAACCCTGCTTCATCGCAAAGCTCCGCAAGCCGTAATGCGGTAAGCGGCGTTTGTTCCGCCGGCTTCAGAATCATGGTGCAACCGGCCGCGAGCGCCGGAGCGACCTTCCAGCTTGCCAGAACGAAAGGGAAATTCCAAGCAATGATCCCCGCGACTACCCCGACCGGTTGCCGCAGGGTGACGCAATGATATGGATCTGATTGGAGTGAGAGGTCGAAGCTTCTGCCGCTGAGTTTGGTGGCCCAGCCGGCATAGTAACGGTAGGTCTCAGCAGCAAACCAGATTTCGCCGGTTGCCTTCTGGACTGGTTTTCCCGTGTCTAACGCTTCCAGGTGGCCTAATTCTTCAAGGTTCTCTGAGATGAGATCCGCGAGCTTGAACAAATACGCGCCGCGTTGCGCCGGGGCAAGGGTGCTCCAGCGCTTCTCGAACGCGTCACGAGCAGCGGCTGCCGCTTGCTCAACATCTTCTTTCTTGGCCGAAGCGACCTCGGTGATGACGGTTCCCAGAGCCGGATCTTCGGTTTCGAAGGTTTCTCCAGCGACGGCATCGACAAACTGGCCATCAATATACAGCCTCTTCGGTCGCGCCAGGAATGCCTTCGCCTTCCCCGACAGCTGTTGTTCAGGATTATGGGTTAAGAGGTTCATGGGGATCATTTGTTTCTCTTTCTTGGTTTAAGGCGAGCAGAGCACATTCGGCTATTCGGATCCTCTCATCGAAGGTCGAAAACCAAGCGAGCTTTCACCTTGCCGCTATCAACTTCATCAAAGGCTTCGTTAACATCTTCAAGTTTTCGCGTCTCACGTTCGACCCTTGTTTTCCCTGCGGCATGCAGCTCAAAGGTCTCGGCAAGATCCACGCGATTGCCGAGGAAGGATCCCTTGATCGTTATACCGTTTACGACCGTCTCAAAAATGGGTAACTGCACCTGATTATCTGCAGGTAAAGCGACAAAGACCAGTGTTCCCCCTCGCCGGAGAGATTTATGGGCCTGCTCAAATGCTTTGGGAGAGACTGCCACGCAAATTGCAGCATCTGCTCCCCCCAGTTTTTTAATTTCCTCGACTGGATCAGATTCCTTAGCATTCACCGTGTGTGCTGCCCCGAGGTTTTTGGCTAACTTGAGCTTTTCGTCGATCAGGTCAACGGCCACCACTTCGGCACCGGCAATCCTGGCATACTGAATAGCCAAGTGGCCGAGGCCGCCGACGCCAAAAACAGCAACGAGATCCGAGGATCTGGCCGCGGAGACCTTGACTGCTTTGTAAGTGGTCAGACCCGCACAAGTAAGAGGCGCTGCGTCCAGCGGATCAATACCCTGTGGGACCTTACCGACAAACTTCGCGTTTGCTTTGACGTATTCGGCAAAAGTGCCATCCACAAAGTAACCAACGCTGAGCCTTTTCGCGCACAGCGTCTCCCAACCAGATATACAATACTCACAGGATCCGCACGCATAGCCCAGGACTGGAACAGCCACTCGATCCCCGGCGTTCACTTCTGTCACGTCTTTCCCTAGCTCTACGACAATGCCGATGCCTTCGTGGCCAGGTATAAGAGGGAGCTTCGGTTTTACCGGCCAATCACCGCGCGACGCATGGATGTCCGAATGGCATAATCCGCTAGTCTCCAATTTAACGACGATTTCTCCGGTACCCGCTGTTGGTTTTGGAATATCTTCAATTACCAGCGGTCTATCAAAAGAGTGAACGATTGCTGCTTTCATTGTATTGTTCTAACAACCCTTGCTCACCATGAGACTTGTTGCTTGCACCGAATGAGAACTACCAGCATTCTCCGACAGGTTCTTAGACCCGTGTCATGCCAATTTTCCGTTGTTCACTGCCGGCGGCAGTCATTTCCACTCTAAGACGGTCGGCAAGATTATCGACCATTACTTCTTCCCTCGAAGCAACTCCATAGTGTTCCATCATGGGGAGTAGGGCGCACTGTTTCTGCTATGTGTCTGTACATAGTCTTTCTCCGAATCATTCAGGCTGCGAGCAATTCTCTGGTGAGCGCTATCGGGGCCACGTCCTTTGGTTCGATACGAATAGATAAATCGCCTAAAACCGTCTCTTCGAGGTTTCCGGCAAAGTTGATTGAAAACCGGCGGGCCAGCATCAGGCTCGTCAGGAACAGAACCGCCGCTCCAAGCAGGGTATAACTTGTTCCGGCTATTGCGCCAGCCGAACCCCAGATCACGCCCCCAAGCGCCATTGCCCCCTGCGAAATCATAATGACCATGCTGGTGAACAACAGACCCAGATTCGAAGAACTGAGGTGTAACACTTTCAAGCCCACCACCGGCATCAATGCCGGAATCACTGAAATGAACAGAGCAAACAGAAAATTTCGGATCAAGACGACCTGAAACCCGGGTTCCGGAGATTACCGCGGCAATCCAGAGTTTTCTGAATGCCGGGTTTCGCAGTGCTGCCCAAGTGGTGGTCGTAGTCATGATCGGGGGTCTTCATCCCGTTACAAAGGCAGCCCGGTTTCAGAGTTTCAGGAATTTTGTTCCTAAACATGCTTTTGGCCGTTATTGTTGATGAAACACGGAATTCTTTGTGGAACGCGACTATGGTCCGTCGGCGGAGGGCGCGGCGAGCTTTCACACCACGCGCTGGACGATCGTCATGAGGGCGGCGCAAAGTCAGGCGCAAGGGGGGCAGTCCGCTTTAGCCGAGTTGTGCCGGCTCTATTGGTATCCGCTCTACATTTTCGCTCGACGCCGTGGGCATTCGCCGGATGACGCCCAGGACCTAACCCAAGGTTTTTTCCTGCACGTGGTCGAACATCGGGCGCTTACCGGCGTTGACCGGCTCAAAGGCAAATTCCGGTCGTTCTTGCTCGCCTCTTTCCAGCATCACCTCTCGGATGCGGGCGACCGAGCCCGTCGCCTTAAAAGAGGAGGAGACAAGGAATTTGTACAATTGGATGCAGAAGAGGCCGAAGAACGCTATCGACTCGAGCCGGTCGAGTTTTTGACTCCAGAAAAAATCTTCGATGCCCGGTGGGCGATGACGGTCCTGGGAGAAGCGCTCAAACAGCTCCGCCAGGAGTATGCCACCGCGGGAAAAACATCCACATTCGAAGCGCTAAAAGCTTTCCTGGATCCTAGCAACAGCCTAGTTCCGCCCTCGTACGACGAGGTGGCGAGTCGGCTTCAGGTCACCACCGGCGCGGTCAAAACACTGATCCATCGGTTGCGAAAGCGCTACACCGCACTGTTGCGAGAGGAGGTTGGCCGCACGGTGTCAGATCCGGCAGAGATTGACGAGGAGATCCATGCCCTTTGCGAGGCGCTGATCGCAACTGAAGGGCGGTTAGGCCCATGAAAACGGAGGACAGACGCACCTGCTCGATTTGTGGTAACGAGTTTTCTGGGGCAATGGAATTCTGTCCGGTCTGCATGCTTCGCAAGGCTCTCGCTGGCGACGTTGAGTCCCGCGAGTCTTCGTCTGGGGATACACTCAAGCCGACGGCGGAACAGGCAGCGCAACGATTTGAGCACTATGAGCTGGTGAAGGGCGAAGACGGAAAACCGGTCGAGTTGGGTCGCGGTGCGATGGGGGTCACTTACAAGGCGTTCGACGTCGATCTGCACTGCCCCGTGGCACTGAAAGTC
>Ga0210409_10008202_pt1 | contig 10664 bp, 9 predicted proteins | sample IncBWH17MmetaG_FD_161649 | JGI IMG/M metagenome (GOLD analysis project Ga0210409, IMG submission 161649) | Forest soil microbial communities from Barre Woods Harvard Forest LTER site, Petersham, Massachusetts, United States - Inc-BW-H-17-M | ecosystem: Environmental > Terrestrial > Soil >...
TGCCGCCTGTGTGACGACCGCACGGGCATGGCCATCGCCTCCTACCGCATGGCGGAAGAAGGATGGTCGGCCACTGAAGCCATGAAGGAGATGGAGTTCTTCGGATTCGGAGGAGTCCACCGCGTAATCTGCCCAGCCTTAGCTCATTATGAAAAAGAGTTTCCTAAACACATGCAGACAAATCCAGCCTTCAAAGAGCTGCAAGTCGTCAAAAAGTAAACCCGGATCCAACGGTCCACGCATCAGGACCTTTTTCCGGAACCCGCGCAGTCACGCGCGCACAGCAGAAATTAACCTGATACCACAATTTCACTCCCTGGCTCGGTTGCGACGGTGACCGCCTGACTTCAAGGTTGATCCAAGTCTATGGTTGAGATGGAAGTGAACTTCGGGGACTCGACGCCGAGCAATTTATAGGCTTCGTCCAGGGTGCGAACAACGTGTACATTCTTGCGCGTGTTTTCGGATAACATTTGAAACATCCGGGTCGAGCCATAAACCACGTCCTTCGTCGCCACGTATACCCGGGCAGGCAGATCTGGAGAGTGACTCCTCGCGAGCTTCGTGATGGTGCTCGTGGAGACGTTATAGTGAGTCAGGCCCGACAAATCCACAATACTCTTGCAGAAGGGAAAGGATTCTAGTATGCCGCGTCCTTTCGACCATAATTCCATTACGGCATAATCTGTAATTTCGCCACTGAGCGTCACGCGCAGAACGCTCTCTGCCTCGGCAAGCTCGAAACATACAACCATGACGGTGTTCTCAATTTGAATAAGGTCCAGCGGGTGTTTCACTTCTCCCCTATTCTGGGAGAAGTGAGGATTTCCTAAACTTCGTCCTGCTCCTTCAACCTGGCGATCACGGTGAAATCTTCGAGCGTCGTGGTATCGCCCTTCACCTCGCCGTTCGTCGCCAACTCACGCAGCAGCCGCCGCATGATCTTCCCGCTGCGCGTTTTCGGAAGAGTATCGGTGAACCGAATATCATCCGGCTTCGCCAGCGCTCCGATCTCCTTCGCCACCCACTTCCTCAATTCTTCTTTCAGTTCGTTTGTAGGTTGTCTTCCCTGCTCCAGCGTAACGAAAGCCGAGATCGCCTGACCTTTCAGTTCATCCGGACGCCCGACGACGGCTGCCTCTGCGACTGCATCGTGAGCCACGAGCGCCGACTCCACTTCCATCGTGCTTAGCCGATGCCCGCTGACATTCAGCACGTCATCGACGCGCCCCATGATCCAGTAATATCCGTCTCTATCCTTGCGTGCGCCGTCTCCGGTGAAGTACATACCGGGAATCTGCGACCAGTAATTCTTCACGTAGCGATCCGGATCTCCGTAAACGGTCCGCAGCATCCCCGGCCACGGCCGCTTGAGGACGAGAAACCCTCCCGATCCAGCCGGCACCGGTTTGCCCTCCATGTTCACGATCTCCGGCACCACACCCGGGAACGGACGCGTCGCCGATCCCGGCTTCGTAGCAATCGCCCCCGGAAGCGGAGTCAGCATGATGTGCCCCGTCTCGGTCTGCCACCAGGTATCGACGACCGGGCACCGATTTCCGCCGATCGTCTCCCGATACCACATCCACGCCTCTGGATTGATCGGCTCACCCACCGTGCCCAGCAGCCGCAGGCTCGACATGTCATGTTTCTTGGGCCACTCATCACCCCACTTGATGAACGTGCGAATCGCCGTCGGCGCCGTATAAAAAACATTCACCTTGTGCCGCGCAATGATTGACCAGAAACGATCCGGCTCCGGAGAGTTCGGCGCCCCTTCATACATCAGGCTGGTCGCGCCATTCTGCAGCGGTCCATACACGATGTAGCTGTGCCCCGTCACCCATCCGATATCCGCCGTACACCAGAACGTGTCTTCATCCTTCAAATCAAAAACCAACTTCGTGGTCAGATAGGTCCCCACCGAATATCCGCCCGTCGTGTGCACCACGCCTTTCGGCTTCCCAGTAGTTCCCGAGGTGTACAGAATATACAGCGGGTGCTCTGCATCCAGCGGCTCGGCGGGACACACATCCGAAGCCTTCGCCATTAGGTCATGCCACCAGTGGTCGCGCCCCGCCTGCATGTTGATCGGCGTTCCTGTGCGCTTGTAGACAACCACATGCTTGACCGATGGACACGATTTCAACGCCTCTTCCACAGCCGGGAACAATTTCACTTCTGCGCCGCGCCGGTACGATCCATCCTGCGTAATCACCGCGGATGCCTGCGAATCGTGTATGCGATCGATCAACGCATTCGACGAGAATCCTCCAAACACCACCGTATGCGGCGCGCCAATCCGCGCGCACGCCAGCATCGCGACCGGCAACTCGGGAGTCATACCCATGTAAATCGCGACCCGGTCGCCCTTCTTCACGCCCAACGACTTGAGCACGTTGGCGAACTTCTGCACCTCGCGATGCAGTTGCTGATACGTCAGCACCCGCACTTCGCCCGGCTCGCTCTCCCAAACAATCGCCGCCTTATTCTTCCGCCATGTGGCCACATGCCGGTCGAGGCAGTTGTATGACAGATTGATCTGCCCGCCCACAAACCACTTCGCCCAGGGACAATTCCACTCCAGCACCTTGTCCCACTTCTTGAACCAGTGCAACTCATTCGCCACGCGCGACCAGAACCCGTCCGGATCATCCACCGACTCGTTGTAGAGGCACTCGTACTCTTCCAGACTCTTGATGTGCGCCTGCTTTGAGAACTCCGCTGGAGGCTCAAACTTCCGCAGCTCCTGCAAAATCGAATCAATGTTGGTGGATTGTGGATCGACCACTGCCTTGTCGGCCATGAAAAAACCTCGTCCCGGAGGAATGTTCGGTGCCCCTCATTCCGGGCACGAATTCGCAGGAGTTTATTCTACAGAAGAATCCCATGACGTGATTTGAATCACACGGCGTGCATGGCGCCGCCGGGAGCCATAGGCGGGGCAGCAGCCCGGGACCGCCGTTTTCCTTCGTGAACCTTAGTGCCCTTTGTGGTTAAAGCATGTGCTTTAGTGACCATCGCGGCTTCGAACCACCCCAGAACCCGCGTCTCAAATTCCCGCGGCGCTGCAGCGATAGCTCCGCAATGATCAGCCCCCGGCACTTCCCAAAGCACAGTCTGCGGAGCCGCCTCATGGATCGCCCGCGAATGCCGCACCGGGATATTCCGGTCGATTTGTCCGTGGATCAGAAGAACCGGAATGTGCGACCTGGCAATCGCATCCTCCGGTGATACCTGCTCCATATCCAGTCCGTACTTCCAACGCACTCGCAAAAAGGCAATCTCCACCATCGGCCGAAGCAGAACTCTTCCCACCCAAGGCCCCGTATGAAATGGCTGTCCCATACGGTCATATGCGATTTCTCGAAATGTGGAGAATGGAGATTCCGCCACCAGGGCACAGAACCGATTCTTTTCTTCGAGGGATTGCAGCAACTCAGCTGCGCCCATCGACTCGCCCATCCCATAAACACATCGCGGATGTGTCGCCGCCGCCAGAAAATCAACCCACTTGTGAATATCTTGTCGTTCGAGTAGCCCATAGGTAGCGAGTTCTCCGCCACTCACTCCGTGCGCCCGCGCGTCGGGTAGCAGCACCGTGTATCCATGCGCGAGCAAAAGCTCCGCGTACCCGGTCATCCCTAGCCGGTTATCCGCCAGTCCGTGAAGAGCCAGCGCGGCGTTCCCGTTGGACGCGATGGGTTGGAGCAGCCAGCCCCACAAGACCACTTGATCCGCCGTAGTGATCGAGACTTCGTGCAACTCCGCTTTCATCGCGCGAACGGTGCTCGTGAAAGCAGTGGTTTCTTCGCTAGTTAATGCGCGGCGTGCCGGATGAAGAGTCCCATCCGCGAGATAAATGCCGCCCACCGAGCACAGCGCAATATAGAGGAGAAAGAGAACGAGAAGCCAACGCAATCGGCGACCGTGGCGCATCCTAGGACGTTCTACGAAGTCCATCTCAAGGAAGTTCCTATTGAGATTGAGATCAGAGATACCGGCGCCGGCCCGACCGCAAGTACATTAACGACAAAGGGCACTAAGGTTCACGAGGGAAAACGTCTTCCGTCGGATTAACGTCCAGAAACCGCGCCCGTACATTCTCGCTAGGCACTGGACACGTATCGTACCTCCCAAACACACGGTAACGGTTCCGCGCGACCAAGTCGTAGGCCCAGTCCCGAAGCCGTCGCGGGAGCCATGCCAGCACCGCGGCTCCGGCCCGCCAGATCCCGTCGATTTCTCGCATCACAAACAAAACTGCATCCGACCGCGCGAGCAGCGTCTCGCCTCCGTCGCGATCAACGACGACGAACACAGTATCGAGATCCGCCGCATTCAGCCGATGCCGCGTGAGCATCCGCTGCGCGAACTCACTTTGCAGCGACGCAAAACGAAAATCGCCCTTGTGGTCGTGTCGGAGAATAAACTGTACGCCTCGATTGCAGAGTCCGCAGACACCATCGTAGAGAAAGATCGCTTTGCTCACTGGTTGACTCTAGCATCACGATGCCGGCCCGATAGAAACCTCTTCCATCCTCGCAGCCGAAAAGCTGGATGGCAGGCACGTTGCTCGTGTTCCGCTCCGGATTTAAGTCCATTGTTGAACAACCAAACGGCTCTCCCGGACTACAATTTCCTAAGGAGGCCTCCCATGCATCTCCGCAAGTTTCCGTGGTTCATACTCGCAACCTCCTTCCTCGCGTGGGCCGCGTCTGCAACTCTGAATGTGCAGATCAGGGAATACGACGTGCCTACTCCGAAGTCGCGGCCGCATGATCCCGCGCTCGCACCTGATGGTTCGTTATGGTACACGGGCCAGGGAGCCAACAAGCTCGGACGCCTGGATCCCAGGACGGGCGCATTCAAGGAGTACCCGTTAAAGACTCCCGGTTCCGGACCTCACGGTCTGGTCGCTGACAAGGACGGCAACATCTGGTTCACGGCGATCTCCGGAGGATACGTGGGTAAGCTCGATCCGAGGTCGGGAGAGATTACAGAATATCGCGCACCCGACGGAACCAAAATCGATCCACACACGCCCGCCTTTGACCACGATGGCACTCTCTGGTTCACCAACGAAGAGACGAATTACATCGGCCGTATCGATCCCAAGACTGGCAAGATGACGCTCGTGAAAGTGCCGACAGCGCACGCCGTGCCTTACGGCATCGTCATCCTCGAAAACAACACTCCGTTCTTCTGCGAATTTGGGACCAACAAGCTGGCCGCCGTAGATCCGAAGACCATGACCATTTACGAATACACGCTGCCCAACGCGAGCGCGCGTCCGCGGCGTCTCGCGCTGGCCCCTGATGGATCCATCTTCTATACGGACTATGCGCGTGGTTATCTGGGCCACTTCGATCCTGCTGCCGGGAAACTGCTGAGGGAATGGGCGTCGCCCGGAGGATCAGGCTCGGAGCCTTACGGAATCGCCACGACCGACGGCGCAGTCTGGTACAGCGAGTCCGGTGTCACTCCGAATACGCTGGTCAAGTTCGATCCAAAATCAGAGACCTTCGCCGTCAGGCAGATTCCTTCCGGTGGCGGCACCGTACGCAACATGGTAGCCACGCCAGATCGCCGACTATATCTAGCCTGCAGCGGAGTGAACAAGGTGGCGGTGGTCGAGACGGGAAGATAGAGCTGCAGAAAGTCAACTCTTTGTCCTGGCGCTCTTCCGTCACCAGCAACACTTGAGATCCCGGATGCCGAACGCTCCGTGTTCTGGCAGGCCACTCAGGATCTGGTCCGGAGTAAATCGCCGCACCGGGAGGAGATCGGCAGGCAGTGGATCGCAAGGAGTAGCCGGTTCCACCACTCCTTCGACCAGGATTTGCACCTGCGCCTTTGCGACTAGCGGAACTTTCATCGTCCACTCGCACACTTGGGCGAGTACGCGGTGGAAAATAATCGGAGCAGGAAATATCCACGCCCTGCGCCCGAGCACTTGGGCGACCCGCCTTGCGGCTTCGCTCAGCAGAAGCTCCTCTGCACCGGTAAGCGCGACCGTCTTCCTCGGCAAGCGTCCTTCGATGAGCGCGGCTTGCAGCACCTGGACCAAATCCTCAACGGCGAGCGGCCGGATGGCTTTTTCCCGGAAACCTACCGTAGCGAGTAGCGGGAGTGTATGGAAAGCATGGCTGAGATGGTCGAGCATATGATCTCCGCGGCCATAAACCATGCCCGCCTTGATGATCATGTAGTCGAGTCCTGACGCGCGCATAATCTCTTCTGCCGCCCACTTCGACTCGTGGTAGGCCGAACGGCAGTCCGGACGCGCCCGCAAGAAGCTCATCAGTGCGATGCGCCGCACGCCCACTCGCCGTGCTGCCTCAACCACGCGGTGAGTTCCCTGCACGTGCACACGCTCGAAAGTTTGTGATCCAAGCTCCCGGTTGATGCCCGCACAATGGGCGACCGCATCGCACCCGGTGAACGCCGCCGCGAGAGTGCCGGGATCGGAAAGATCGCTGGCCGCCCAAGTGGCACGGCCGGGTGGATCGAACGTTTTACCCGGGTGCCGCGAAATTAGAACGACTTCGTGACCTTCTCCCAGCAAGCGCTCAGCTAGATGCCGTCCCACAAACCCGGTGCCGCCCGTGATCGCAACTTTCATAATTTGCGCTCCTTCTTCGCCTTGCGGCAATGCAGAAACTGGGTCGGGCAAACGGTGCTCAGGAAATCCCTAAGGGCAGACGCGATGCGGTCCGGTTCCAAACGATAAAGAATCCGGTTCCCCACCCGGCGCTCAGTAACCAGGTCAGCGCCCTTGAGGATGGAAAGATGCCGAGAAATGGATGGCCCCGAAATGGAAAAGCGCGCCGCGATCTCCCCGGCCGGCAACTCTCCGCCCTTCAAGTCCTGAAGAATCTGCCGCCGCGTCGGATCGGCCAGCGCGCGAAACGTGCGCGATGCTGCTTTCATATTTCCTAGTTTAGCTATTTTGCTAAATAGCGTCAAGGTCTTTCATGGGTGCCAGGTCGGCCGACCCAGATAAGACCGGGCGCCCGATCCTTGCCTTCGCGCATTTGCGAAGACAAGGTGGGGATTTTGACCTTCCTGGGCAGGCCCCATTCCGGCAGAATTTCAGCAGGCCCGAAATCTACTCATACCGCAGCGCCGTCATCGGATCCACCCGCGACGCGTACCGCGCCGGCAAAGCGCAGGCAACAGCCGATACTGTAACGAGCAACGCTGTCCCCACCAGCAGAATCAACGGGTCCCGCGCGTTCCCTTGCGCCCACTTCTGCACTACCGAGTTCAGCGCAACCGCCAGCACCAGTCCCGCCACAATCCCGCTGCCGACGCTCACGACCGTCGATTCGAACACAATCCTCAGCACGTGCCCTCGTCCGGCACCCAGTGCCATGCGAATCCCAAATTCATTCGTCCGCTGCACCACGCTGTACGACACCACGCTGTAAAGCCCAACGGCCGCCAGGGCTAACGCCAGCACCCCAAAGACACCAAAAATCCACGCCGCCAGATGTTCCTGCTGCCACTCCTGCTCATCGGAAATCCAGGTGTCGAGATCTGCCACTTCGCTGAACGTTTGCTGCTCCGGGTTCACCGCCGCCATTTGCTGTCTTATCGTGTGTAGCAGCATGAGGGGAGGCACGTCGGCCCTTACCAGGATTTGTGTCCATTGCCTCAAGCTCACCGTATAAGGAAGATATATCGCCGGTTTGACCGGCTCGAGCAATCCATCGTCCTTGGCGTCGTCAACCACTCCAACAATCTGCAGCCATGAATCCGCCAGCTTCGGCACCGACAAGATCAGTGGCGGACGCTCTTCGAACCCCGGCACCTTCAGCGAGTGCCCCACTGCGTCGCCATCGGGAAAATATCGCTGCGCCAGCGTGCGATTAATCACCGCCAAGAGCGCCCCGCGGTGGTTTTCCGCTTCATCCCACACGCGCCCTTCCAGCAACGGAATCCGCAGTGTCGCAAAGTATCCTTCACTCACGGAGTTGACCAGTCCCATCTGTTCTTCAACCGCAGGTCTGCCGAGAATTTCGAACCGCAGATTGTCGCCGCTGTGTGGAGGTGTAGCATTCGTCGAGATCGCCGTCATCGTGACCCCTGGCGTCTCCGCTACCTTCGCGCGCAATTGTTCGAAGTAAGCGTTGCGCGCCTCCCACGTGATAAACGTGTTTTCGTGCAGCGGCACTCCCACGGAGATCACATTGTGCGGATCGTATCCCAACCGCGTGTGCAGCAGACGGAGAAATCCCTCCATCGCCGATCCCGCACCCGCCAGCAGCAACATAGTCAGGGCGATCTGTCCCGCAATCAGCGCATCGTAGGTCCTGCGCCCGTGGACGCTCCCCAACAAGCGGCGCGCGCTTGATTGCATCATGTGCCCCACCTGCGTGCGCGAGAGCTGCAATGCCGGACCTAACCCGAACAAGACTCCCGTTGCCAGTGCCACGCCGACGCAGAATAGAAGCACCGGCAAGTTGATGTTGATCACCACTTCTGGCGCAAACGCAAACCGTGGCAAGACCACGCGCATTCCCGCCAGAATTCCATACGCCGCCGCCACACCCAGTCCCGCGCCCATCGTCGCGAGCAGCAGCGATTCGGTCAGCAGCTGCCGCACGATACGCCGCCGCTGGGCCCCGATTGCCGTCCTTACCGCCAGTTCGTGCCGCCGCGCCGTTCCTCGCGCCAGCAATAAAATCGAAACGTTTCCGCATCCGATCGCCAGCAGCAGCGCCACCGCTCCGAACAGCAGATACAGCGTCCCGCTAATTCCGCGTCTCACCCACGCATTCAGGTCCTCCACCTTCACTTTGAAGTGTTCGGGAAAATGTTTCGGCATATCACGCGCAAATTGCTCGAGCAGCGGCTGGAGCACCGCATTCGCCTGCTCGTGCGTGACCCCTGGCTTCAGCCGTACATTGACAAGGTTCGTCCGCGCCGGATCCTGTGACAACTTGAGGGGCCGGTAGACATCGGCGCTGTACCAGGTGAATCGCGGCGCCGCGACTCCCACGATCAGATAATCCTTCCGATCCAGTTGCAGAGTCTTCCCTACTGCGTCCGGATTTCCCAGAAAATGTTTTCGCCAGAACCTGTAGCCAATCACCACCACCGGCTGCGGATCCTCTCCATCGATTGCATCCGACGGCAGCAGCCCGCGACCGAGCACAGGAGGCACGCCCAGATCCGTGAAGCCGGTAGAAATCAATCCCACCATGTTCACGTTTTCCGGAACATCCGGCCCGGTCAGCGTCATGGCGTGAAAATCCATTGCTAGCAAGTTCTCGATGACGTTCAACTGCCGCACTTGCCGGATCTGTGGACCGTTCAGGTTTGCCCAATCGTCCGTCCCAGCTTTGCTCTCCATCGTCAGCCGCACGATCCGGTCCGCATTCGGATACGGATACGGATTCATCAACGCCGCATAGATCACGCTGAACACCGCGGTAGTCGCGCCAATGCCAAGCGCCAGCGAAATGAGCGCCGTGAGCGTGAATCCCGGATTCTTGATGAATTGCCGCAGTGAATAGCGAATATCCTGAAGCAGAACCTGCATAACTCACCCCTGCCATGGACGGAAATGCTATGTGGGGACAGCCGGCCTCGGCTGTCCGCCGAGCGCAAGCTCGGTTTCTTTTCCCGCTTAGACGTCCCAAAACAAAAATGGCGCAAAGCCCAAAGGCTTGCGCCACTAATTTCTCTCTATACTTTCAGAATATCAAATTGGCCCTATTCGACCGGCAAGCTTTTGAAAAATATTTCCGCCCTGAAATGAGCGACTTAGCTCAAAAACCTCACGAAAGGGTCTTGACAAGATTTTGGGCCGCCGTACCTACCCGGCCAGCAGCGCCACTCCGCCCGCTACCAGCACCGCGGCAATCCACCGCCTCCGATCCACTCTCTCATGCAGAAAGATCTTCGCTGCAAACGCGTTTCCGATAAACGTCAGCGAGGCTGCGGCCGGAGCCACCAGGCTCACATCTCCCCACGACAATGCGAACAGGAGGCTGAAGAATGCCACCGCCATCGCCGTGACGCCGAGAAAAAAATTGGAATTCGACAGCACCCGCCCAACCACCGTCCACACGCCAGAGCGCTTCACGATCGCGTGCACGTCGCCTACCTGCTTCATCGCCCGCGCAATCAGAATGTCGCCTACGACCGAGAAGAATACGACGACAAGAATCCCGCTCCATGTGTAGAGGTGCCTCATGACTCGGCTCCAGTCGACGCGGCGGAAGCGTGCTCGGGTATCCCACTTCTCGCCTCTTTTGGGAGCAGTGGAGATTCTGAATTCGCATCAGGATGTTGCGCCGTCAAGGCTGGACCTCCCGCCACAAATCCCACTCCTCCAGAGATCAGCGCAATCCCCAGCCAGCGCATCGGGCTCACCTGCTCATGCAGTGCGAACTTGGCCACCAACGCGAGCAATACATATCCCAGGGAAGTCGCAGGTAAGACATACGTCAGATCGGCCCATGAGAGTGCATTCATGTAGGAAGCAAAGAAGGCCAACAACAAAACAATTCCCACCGCCACCCACGGATTGAGAATGGCCAGGATGACGCCCTGCAGATGATGGATGGAAATCGTACCGGTTTGCTTCATCCCGTGGGAGAGCATGGAGTCGCCCGCCGCTGCAAAAACGGTTACTCCAGCCAGGACAAGAT
>Ga0210409_10008203_pt1 | contig 10664 bp, 22 predicted proteins | sample IncBWH17MmetaG_FD_161649 | JGI IMG/M metagenome (GOLD analysis project Ga0210409, IMG submission 161649) | Forest soil microbial communities from Barre Woods Harvard Forest LTER site, Petersham, Massachusetts, United States - Inc-BW-H-17-M | ecosystem: Environmental > Terrestrial > Soil >...
AATGCGGAACATGTTGGCGAACGCTTCAAAAAACTGGTTCATGACAGTATCTCGGCCTTGCCTCCGGCCGCGGCGATTTTCTCGGCGGCCGATTTGCTGAATTTATGCGCCTGCACGGTGAGCGAATGTTTCAATTCGCCGTCACCCAAAACCTTGATCTCGGCGCGCGCTTGGCGGATGAGCCTGGAACCGATCAAGAGTTCGGGAGTCACCGTCGTGCCCGCCGGGAAAATGCCGAGGGACTCGACGTTCACCACAGCGTATTCGTGGCCCGTGGGATTATGAAATCCGCGCTTCGGAATGCGGCGGCGCAGCGGCATCTGGCCGCCCTCGAAGCCGGCGCGGCGCGAATAGCCCTTGCGCGATTTCTGCCCCTTGTTGCCCTTGCCCGACGTCTTGCCGAGCTTCGAGCCGATCCCGCGTCCCACGCGCACCTTGCGGTGGCGCGATCCGCGCGGCGGCTTCAGATTGGAAAGGTTCACAGCCATGTTGTCCTCAATATGCGATTCCCGCGCAATGCGTTAAGCTTTCTCACTTACTCTTCCACTTCCACCAGATGCCGGACCTTGAGTATCATCCCGCGAACGGCCGGCGTGTCGGCCCGCTCGACGACCTGATTCATGCGGCGGAATCCCAGGCCGCGAATGGTCTGCCGCATGCCTCTCGGACAAGCGATGAAGCTTCGCACCCACTTGATTTTCAGCGTTCCCAATGCTTTTTTTACCATAGCTCGTGACCGTCCCGGCGCTCTCAGCGCGTGAGTTCCTCGACCGTCTTCGACCGCAGTTCGGCGACCTTGGCAATGTCTTTCAGCCGCAAGAGCGCGTCGAACGTGGCCTTGATGACGTTGTGCGGGTTGGACGTGCCGATGGACTTGGTCAGCACGTTGGAAATTCCCGCGACTTCCATGACGGCGCGCACCGGACCTCCGGCAATGATTCCGGTTCCTTCGGGCGCGGGCTTCAGCATCACCTGGCCCGAGCCGTACAGGCCGAGGACCTGATGCGGAATTGTTGTGCCCTTCAAATTCAGATGAATCAGATTCTTTTTCGCCTGCTCGATGGCCTTGCGGATGGCCATGGGCACTTCGCGGGCCTTGCCCATGCCGAAACCGGCGTTGCCGTTCTGGTCCCCCACGACGACGAGGGCCGAGAAGCTGAGGTTCTTGCCGCCCTTGACGACTTTCGTGACGCGCTGGATGGCCACGACCTGGTCCTTCAAGCTGTTGGCGTTGACCTCGATGTTTCGCCGGACCGCCAGTGTTTCCCTGAGAATGTGTTTGGACATAGTTTTTTATGGCAGGCTGTATGTACAGCCCGCACCCGTTAAAATTTCAACCCCGCTTCCCGGGCCGCTGCGGCCAGGGCTTCCACACGGCCGTGGTACATGTATCCGCCGCGGTCGAACACGACCTGCTCGATCCCGGCGGCGCGGGCGCGCTCGGCAATCTTTTTTCCAATCACTTTCGCCGCCGCCACGTTGTTGCCTCCCTTGAGTTCCTTGCGCGTTTCCTTGTCAATGGAACTGGCCGAGACGAGTGTGCGGCCGCTGCGGTCTTCGATCACCTGAGCGTAAATATGACCGTTCGAGCGGTACACGCTCAGGCGCGGGCGCTCGGGCGTGCCGGTCACGCGGGTGCGCACGCGCAGGTGAATGCGGCGGCGATGCGCGTCGCGAGAAAGTTTTCGGACTGGTTCCGTGGCCACGTTGTTCTCCTTCTTCTTCTTTCTTTCCAGCGGGCCTGCGCCGCGTTAAGCGCCCGTCTTGGTGGCGGCGCCCGCTTTGCCGGCCTTCTTTTTCAAGCGCTCGCCGGTAATGCGAATGCCTTTTTGCTTGTACGGATCGGGCGGCCGCAAACCGCGAATATTCGCGCAAACTTGCCCGACTTTGCCGCGGTCGGCGCCCGACACGGTCAGGTGCGTCTGCTTCTCCACGGTAATCTGAATGCCCTCGGGAATCTGAAATTCCACGGGATGCGAATAGCCCAGAGCGAAGCTGACCATTTTCCCTTTGAGTTCGGCGCGATAGCCGACTCCGACGATATCCATTTCCTTTTTGAATCCGGTCGTGACGCCGGTCACGGCGTTGGCCACGAGGGCCCTCGCGAGGCCGTGCAGCGCCGCCTGATCGTCGTTCTGGCGGATGGCGTGCAACTCCGGGCCTTTCTGCTCGAGGGTGATTCCCCGCGGCAGATTCACGCTCATCTTGCCCTTGGGCCCCTGCACGTCAACGGAACCCGGCGCCAGCTGAACCTTTACGCCCGCGGGCACGGCAATCGGCTTTCTTCCAATTCGCGACATAGCTCGATGACTCTCCTGCCCTGCTACTGCTAAATTTTTACCAAACCTCGCACAACACTTCGCCGCCGATATGCGCCTTGCGCGCGGCGCGGCCGGTCATCACGCCCTTGGGAGTGGTCATGATGCTGATGCCCATGCCGCCGACGACAGGCCGGATTCCGGAAGTGCCGAGGTAACGCCGGCTGCCGGGCTTGGAGATGCGCTTCAGGTCGGTAATCACGCTGCGCTTGTCCGGCGTGTATTTCAAAAACAGGCGCAAGGTTTTGCGGGTCTTGTTTTCCTCGATCAGCTTGTAGGTGGAAATGTAGCCCTCTTCCTTGAGGATGCGGGCTACTTCGACCTTCAATTTCGAGGTGGGAATGTCCACGCGCGCGTGGCGGGCTTTGGCCGCGTTGCGTATGCGCGTCAACAAATCGGAAATGGGATCGGTCTGCATAATTGTCTTTTGGCGCTCCTACCAGCTGGCCTTCACTACGCCGGGAATTTCCCCGCGCAGGGCGTGACCGCGGAAGCAGATGCGGCACATTTGAAATTTACGCAGGTAGCCGCGCGGGCGCCCGCACAGGCGGCAGCGGTTGCGCACGCGAATCTTGAACTTAGGTTTCCTGCGCATCTTGGCAAATTGCGAGCTTCGAGCCATCGTTTCTCCTCTAATTCCTTCCGGTTTCACCCTGTGGGCGCAGCGGCACGCCCAGCAGCTTCAAAAGTTCGCGGCCTTCCTCGTCGTTCCGGGCCGTGGTCGTCAAAGTGATGTTCAGGCCCTTGATTTTGTCAACCCGCGTGTAATCGATTTCGGGAAACACCAGCTGGTCGCGCAGGCCCATGGTGTAATTGCCGCGGCCGTCAAAGGCGTTGGGCGGCAAGCCGCGGAAATCGCGCACGCGCGGCAGCACCACGTTGCACAGGCGGTCCAGAAATTCGTACATGCGGTCGCCCCGCAGCGTCACGCAGCAGCCGATGGGCATGCCGCGGCGAATCTTGAAATTGGCGATGGACTTCTTGGCCCGGGTGATGATGGGCTTCTGCCCGGCAATCTGTCCGAGCTCGGCGACGGCCACGTCCAGCAGCTTGACGTTCTGGCTGGCCTCGCCCATGCCGATGTTGACGGTCACCTTGGCGACCCGCGGCACGGCCATGGGATTTTTCTTCCCAAAGTGCTTCATCAGCGCGGGGACTACTTCCTTGCGATAGCGTTCGTGCATTCGGCTCATCATGGTTTCTGTCTCTTCGCCTACTTTTCGAGCGTGTTGCCGCAGCGGCGGCAGACGCGTTCCTTGGTTCCGTCAGGCAATAGCTTGTGGCCGATGCGCGTGCCCTTATTGCAGGCGGGGCACAGCAGTTGCACGTTCGAGATCGGCAGGGAGCCTTCCTTGTCGACGATGCCGCCCTTCACGTTCTTGGACGGGTTCGGCCGGGTGTGCCGCTTGATCATGCCGGCATGCTCCACGGTCACGGTTCGCGTCCCGGGATTCACGGCCAGAACGCGGCCGGTTTTTCCGCGATCGCGGCCGGTCATGACGCGCACCTGATCGCCCCTCTTGATCCCCGCCGCGGTGGGAGCGATTTCCATACGATTTCTTCCGGGCATTACCAGACCTCCGGCGCGAGTGAAACGATCTTCGCAAAATTCTTTTCGCGCAACTCGCGCGCCACCGGCCCGAACACGCGCGTGCCGACCGGTTCGTTGGCGTCATTGATCAGCACCGCCGCGTTATCGTCAAAGCGGATGTAGGTGCCGTCTTTGCGGCGATGCTCCTTGCGCGTGCGCACCACCACGGCCTTCACCACCGAGCCTTTTTTGACCGGGCTGTCCGGCGCGGCTTCCTTTACCGCCGCGGTGATCACGTCGCCGAGGCCGGCGCGGCTGCCGGCGTCGCCGCCCAGCGGCAAAATACAAGTCAGCTGGCGCGCGCCGGAATTGTCGGCCACCGTGAGCCAGCTTCGCATCTGAATCATGGCTGTTGTCCTTTAATCGCGAGGCTGCAAATAAAGCACTCGCCCTTTTCTTTCTCGCGCACGTTAAACGGCTCGCGTGCTGCGCGTCACGACTTCGGCAAGGCGCCAGCGCTTCAGCTTGGAAAGCGGCCGGGTTTCGACGATGCGCACCGTGTCTCCCTGGCGGGCCTTGCGTTCTTCGTCATGCGCGTAAAATTTCTTGGTGACCCGTATGACGCGCCGATACAGCTTGTGCTGCACGAGGCGCGTGACCTTGACGATAATCGTTTTCTCCATTTTAGCGCTGGTCACCACGCCGGTCACTTCCTGGCGTTCATGGCGCGCGGGCGCTGTTGCGGCTGGGGTTTCCGTTGCCATTATGATTTCCTCAATTCGCGGTCGCGAAGCAAAGTCTTGACGCGGGCCAGATCCTTGCGCGCCGAGCGCAGCTTGGTGACGGCTTCGGCCTGCCCGGTCGAGAGCTGAAAGCGCAACCGGAAAACCTGCTCGGCCAGCTCGCTTTGCCGTTCGTTCAGTTCCGCCGTATCCTGATCGCGCAATTTTTCGATTCGCTTGGCCATCAGAGCGCTCCTGCGCGGCTGACAAAGCGCGTGCGGATCGGTAGCTTGTGCGCCGCCAGCTCCATGGCTTCCTGCGCCGTGGCGAGATCCACGCCGGCCATTTCAAACATCACGCGGCCGGGCTTCACGACCGCCACCCACTTTTCCGGCGCTCCCTTGCCTTTGCCCATGCGGGTTTCCGCGGGCTTCTTGGTGAACGGCTTGTCCGGAAAAATACGGATCCACAGTTTTCCGCCGCGCTTGATGAAGCGGGTGATGGCCACGCGCGAGGCTTCGATTTGCCGGTCGGTAATCCAGGCGGGCTCGAGGGCCTTGAGGCCGTACTCGCCGAACGAGAGATCACTGCCGCGCCAGGCTTTCCCGGCGCGCCGCCCGCGCTGCTGTTTTCGGTACTTCACTTTTTTTGGCATTAACATTGTCGTCTTCCCTCAGTCCCCTTGGCGGATATTCCGCCTGCGGTTATACGGCCACTGCCTGCGCTTCAGGCTTCTTGATCCCGCGCTGGGGAACGTTTTCCCCCTGGTAGATCCAGCACTTCACGCCAATCACGCCGTAGGTGGTGTGCGCCTCGGCCGTGCCGTAGTCAATGTCGGCGCGCAGGGTTTGCAGCGGCAGCCGGCCTTGCAGGTACCATTCCTTGCGGGCGATTTCCGCGCCGTTCAGGCGTCCGGCGACGCGGATCTTGATGCCCTTGCAACCAAAGCGCAGCGCGGAATCGACGGCCTTGCGCATGGCCCGGCGAAAGGCGACGCGCTTTTCGAGTTGCAGCGCGATGGATTCGGCCACCAGCGTGGCGTCCAGTTCCGGGCGGTGCACTTCCTGGATGTCAATGTGCACTTCGCGCTTGGTACGCTTCTGGATTTCGCCCTTGAGCTTATCGATTTCCGCGCCCTTGCGCCCGATGATGATACCCGGGCGCGCGGTGAACAGGCGCACGACCAGTTTGTTCGCGGCGCGCTCGATATCGATCGAGCTGATCCCCGCCGATTTTAGGCGGTCCTTGAGCTGCTCGCGCAGCTTCACGTCTTCGTGCAAGAGATCGGCGTAATCGCGGTCGGCGTACCAGCGCGACTTCCAGGGCTTGTTGTAGCCGAGTCGAAATCCGTATGGATGCGTCTTCTGTCCCAAGGTTTCCTCCGCTACTTCTTCGACTTGCGGGCCGGCTTTTTCTTTCCGGCGAGGGCCTGGCGAGCCTTCTTGACGGCTCCGGCCACGCCCTTCTGCGATTCGGCTTCCGCAACCGCGGCGGCGACGCGCTGCTGCGCGGCCACATGATGCTCGGCGACGCCGACGACGATGTGAGCGGTGCGCCGCTGGTAGCGGAAAGCGCGGCCCATGGGCGCCGGGCGCAGCCTCTTCCAGCGCGAGCCTTCGTTCACGTAACAATTCGAGACAAACAAATGGTCAACATCGAGCGACGCGCCGGCGTCTTCGGCCTTGCGCTCGGCGTTGGCAATGGCGCTGCGCAGAACCTTTTCCACGTCGCGCGAGGCGCGCTTCATGGTGAAGCGCAAAATCTGCAGGGCATCCTCGGCGCGCTGGCCGCGAATGAGGTCAACCACCAGGCGAATCTTTTGCGGTGACATGCGCACATGCTTGGCCATCGCCACTGCTTCAATTGCCGGAGCGTGCAGGGTTTCGTTGGCCATGGGTTATCCCTTCGGCGCAGCCGGCGCGCCGCCTCCGGCTGGTGCCGCTGTGCCCGTCGCGGGCGCGCCCGGCGCGCCCGGCGCCCCGGCCAGTCCCGCGGCGCGTTCGAGGGCCGCCTTTACCGCGTGGCCTTTGAACGTGCGCGTGGGCGCGAATTCCCCGAGCTTGTGGCCGATCATCTGCTCGGTGACATAGACCGGAATGAATTTCCGGCCATTGTGCACGGCGATGGTGTGGCCAATCATGTCCGGAAGAATCGTCGACCGGCGCGACCAGGTCTTGATCACTTTCTTTTCGTTGCGCGCGTTCATCCCTTCCACCTTTTCACGAAGGTGGCCGTCGATGAACGGGCCTTTCTTAAGCGAACGTGCCATTGTTTCTCCCTGCGCCTCGGCTCTTCTTCCCGGCTATCTATTCTTCCACCCGGCGGCACTTGACCCACTGGGCGCGCCGCAATTTGCGGAACCCGCGCACGGGTCCGGGCACGCGGTGCGACACCGGACAGAACGGGCACACAAAGCGCGTGCCCTGAGCGTTCGGAGTCTTTTCCACGGTGACCGCCCATCCCGGCTTGCACAGCCGGTACAGCACCTGCACGGGAACGACTGGGGTAAAGCGGCTGACGGGCTTGGCCAGCTTGGTGGCCGGCCGCGCCGCGCGAGCGGGCTTGCGCGTCCGCGCCACCCGCCGTGCCGCTGGTCGTGATCGTCTCGTTCGTGATGCGCTCATCATAGTTTTCTCAACTTCCCCTCAAATACCCGCCGCGCCAGGCTGAGTATTTTTACATCCGTCCGGAAAAACTTTGCCGACAACTCTTACGGCTTCCTGCGCTGCACAATCTGGCGGTCGGAACGCCGGTTGTGGCGCGTCTTCGCGCCCAATGTGGAAAATCCCCAGGGCGTTTGCGGATGGTTGCCCTTGACGCGCCCTTCTCCTCCGCCGTGCGGGTGGTCCACCGGATTCATGGCTACGCCGCGCACCGTGGGTCTGCGGCCGTGCCAGCGCGTGCGGCCGGCCTTGCCGTAGGTCACGTTTTCGTGGTCCAGGTTTCCGACCTGGCCGATGGTGGCCATGCAATCGAGCGAAAATTTTCTGACTTCGCCCGAGGGCAGCTTGACGAGGGCCACTTCGCCCTCCTTGCTCAACAGTTGCGCCGAGCCGCCCGCCGCGCGCACCAGTTGCGCGCCCTTGCCGGGCTGCAGTTCCAGGTTGTGCAACTGCGTTCCGGGCGGGATGGCCCGGATGGCCATGGCGTTGCCCGGCAAAATGTCCGCGCCTTCGCCCGTCTGCACCGTCATGCCCACTTCGAGGCCGATGGGATGCAGGATGTAGCGCTTTTCTCCGTCGGCGTAGTGCAAGAGCGCGAGGCGCGCCGAACGGTTCGGGTCATACTCGATGGCTGCGACGCGCGCGGGAATGCCTTTTTTCTCGCGGCGAAAATCGATGGCCCGGTATTGTTTCTTGTGCCCGCCGCCGCGATGCCAGATGGTGATTTCGCCGTGGGCGTTGCGCCCGCCCGAGCGCTTTTTGGGTTCGACGAGAGCCTTCTCGGGCGTCTGTTTGGTCACCTCGCTCTTGTCGAGCATGGTGATGAAGCGCCGCGAGGCGGTATATGGATTGAACGTTTTCAGTGCCATAACGTTAACTCTCTTCCTCAGTCTTGCTCAGGCACGCTCCGCGGGCCCCAGCCGGCGGGCCCCTTTTTGTGAAGAAGGAGCGGCCGCCGCCAAAACCCCGGGCTACACTACAAATTGTCGGCGTACTCGATCATCTTCTCGCCGGCCGCCAGCTTGACGTACGCTTTCTTCCAGTCCCGCCGGTGGCCTTCGGCGCGGCCGCGGCGGCGAAATTTGCCGTGAAATATCGCCGTGCGCACGCCCGCGACTTTTACCTTGAAAATTTTCTGGACGGCTTCCTTGATCTGCGTCTTGGTCGCCGCCGTGGCCACCTCGAACACCACGGTGTGCTGGGTCTCCTTCACGCCGAGACCCTTCTCGGTGATGATCGGCCGCCGTATCACTTGAAATGCGCTGATGCTCATGGCCTCGCCCTTCGCTCCATTCCTGCGATTCTGTGCCGGGCTTACTTCTTGCCCTTGCCCTTATTCTTGGCGGCCGGTTTTTTAGCCGCCGTTTTCTTTGCCGGGACCTTCTTTTCCCTGGCCGCGGGTTTCGCGGCCTTGGCGGGCGCGGCAGGCTTCGCCGCTTCGATGGATACAACGTCCGGCGCCGGGGCGGCGCTGCGCGGCCCGAGGCCCAGCGTTTCGCCGAGTCGCACGGCCGCGTCTTTGGACAGAAGCAGGCGGTCATGCCGCAGCAAATCGTAGGGCTGCAGGGCGTGCGGAGCGACCAGCTTCACGCCTTCGAGATTTCTGCTGGCGAGTTCCAGATTGCGGTTCGCCGGGATTTCCACGAGCAGCATGGTTTTCGTCGCGCCGTCCAGGCGGCCGAGCGCCTCGCGAAACGGCTTGGTCTTGTGCGACTCGAGTTGCCAGGCGTCCACCACGGTCAGTTTTTCGTCCGCGAGCTTGGCCGAGAGCGCCGAGCGCAGCGCGCCCAGGACCATTTTGCGCGGCAGGCGGTAGGCGTAGCTGCGCGGCACCGGGCCGTGCACCGTGCCGCCCTTGCGCCAGATGGAGCTGCGAATCGAGCCGACGCGCGCGCGGCCCGTGCCCTTCTGCTTCCACAGCTTTTTTCCCGAACCGGAAACTTCGCCGCGGCCTTTGGTCTTGTGCGTGCCCGCGCGCTGCGCCGCCTGATACCAGCGCACGGTTTCGTGCAGGAGGTTGGGGTTCACCTTGGCGCGGTACACGTCGTCGGGCAGATCGAGCTGCCCGACATTCTTGCCTTCCAGATTCTTGATGTCCACTACCGCCATCGTCGTCGCGTCCTTAGACTTTCTCGACAAACCTTCGCCACAGATTTTTGTTACTTCGACTTGCGCGCCTTGCGAATAAGACAATACGTGCCTACCGGACCCGGCACGGAGCCGAATACGAGGAGCAGGTTCTCGTCCGTGTCCACTTTCACCACGCGCAGGTTTTTCGCGGTCACGCGCGAGTTGCCCATGTGACCCGGAAAATGCTGGCCGGGCCAGACGCGCGACGGAAACGAGCTGCCGCCAATGCCTCCCGGGGCGCGGTGGTGCATCGATCCGTGCGTCTCATCGCCGCCGCGGTAGTGCCAGCGCTTGACGCCGCCGGCAAATCCCTTGCCCTTGCTGATGCCGGTCACGTCGACGAGTTCGCCGGGAGCGAAGCGCTCGACGAGAACGCGGTCGCCAATCTTGGTTTCGTCGGCGGAATCCTCGAGGCGCACTTCGCCCAGGCGGCGCATGGGCGCGACTTCGGCCTTTTTGAAATGCCCGGCCATGGGTTTCGTGACGCGCTGCGGCTTGATGAATTCGACGAGTCCCAGCTGCGCGGCGTCGTAGCCGTCTTTTTCCTTGGTGCGCCGCTGCACGACGACGCAAGGCCCGGCCTGGAGCACGGTGCAGCCCACCGCTTGCCCGTCGTCGGTGAAGACCTGGGCCATGCCCAGCTTGATTCCGAGTATTCCGTTCACAGCCATCGAAGTTGCCCTGCCTCTTCTTTCTTTCCCGCCTCTTTGCTTTTCAAGCCTTTGGTTCTTCTTATTTCTTATTTCTAGTTTCCAACTTCCAATTTCTAACTTCCAGCTCTTACTTGCCGCCGTGCTCGCGGCCGAAGGCCTTGATTTCCACGTCCACGCCGGGTGGCAGATCGAGCTTCATGAGCGCATCCACCGTATCCGGCGTGGGCTCGAGAATATCGATCAGGCGCTTGTGCGTGCGCATTTCAAACTGCTCGCGCGATTTTTTGTCCACGTGCGGCGAGCGCAGCACCGTCCACCGGTTGATGGTGGTGGGCAGGGGAATCGGTCCGGCAACGTTCGCGCCGGTGCGCTTGGCGGTCTCGACAATCTCGCGCGTGGACTGGTCGAGAATTCGGTGATCGTACGCCTTCAAACGAATGCGAATTTTTTCTCCGGCTGGCATAAGTTACTCGATGATCTCCGAAACCGCTCCGGCGCCGACGGTGTGGCCGCCTTCGCGAATCGCGAAGCGCAACCCCTTCTCCAGAGCCACCGGCGTGATCAGGCTGATTTCGGCGCTCACATTGTCTCCCGGCATCACCATTTCCACGCCGGTCGGCAGCTTTACGTCGCCCGTCACGTCCGTC
>Ga0210409_10008204_pt1 | contig 10664 bp, 6 predicted proteins | sample IncBWH17MmetaG_FD_161649 | JGI IMG/M metagenome (GOLD analysis project Ga0210409, IMG submission 161649) | Forest soil microbial communities from Barre Woods Harvard Forest LTER site, Petersham, Massachusetts, United States - Inc-BW-H-17-M | ecosystem: Environmental > Terrestrial > Soil >...
CGAATCGGCGTCGAACAGAAACTTTCGTTCGGAGGGGCTGAGCGAACCTACATAAGTCGGCCCGCCTCCCGGACCTGTGCTTGGGCGATAGAGAAAATGCTGGCCGTCGGGCAGGAAAAAGGGCCGCATGTGGACGGTCTCACCTTGGGCGAGCGTGGTGGCTGTGGTGGGCACTCCGCCAGCGGCGGAGACTCTTTGGAGTGCCGAACTAGGCGCCGGGGCAAAGACGATCACCCCATCTCGATTCCATGTCCCGGCGCGAGGGTCCGGCGCGTCACTCAACGTAATCGGCGGGCCGCCCGAGACCTCGATCTTCTTGAGTTTCCCGTCTGCAAAGAATCCGATGAATCGGCTGTCCGGCGACCAGAACGGCTGAAACGCGCCTTCCGTTCCTGCCAGCGCCTGCGCGACAAGCGTATCGAGCGAACGAACCCAGAGTTGCGATTTGCCATCCGCGCCTGTGGTTACAATGGCGATGCGTCTGCCGTCAGGCGAAATCGCCAGGGGGCCCACAACTGCTCCACTGGCCGTAGAAGCTGTCATCGCCAATTGCCCAGTTCCCGGCGGGGAAATAAAAAAGCGGACCGGCTGTGCGGTTTCCGGTGCGTGCCGGAGATAAGCGAAAGCTCCCCATCCCAGCGCTGCAACTAAAATGGCAAGCGCCGCGATAGACCAAGCAGCGCGATCATTTCTCAGAAAACTCTTTTCCTGCGGCTTTACCGGCTCAGCGGAAACCGGCGTAGTGAGGGCCTCGTGAATCTCAAGGCGTGCATCACCGGCGTCGCGGAGACGCAACGTCTTGTCTTTCTGCAGGCACCGCCGCAGCAACTTTCGGATGATATGCGGAGTGTTTTCCGGGAGCAGGTTCCAGTCGGGATCGATCTTAACCACCGCGGCAAGAATCTCGGTTATATCTTCTCCGTCGAAAGCTTGCTTGCCGGTAAGCAACTCATAGAGCACGCAGCCGAATGCCCAAATGTCGGTGCGCTTGTCGACGGATTTTCCGCGCGCCTGCTCCGGGCTCATGTACGCAGCTGTCCCAAGGATTACGCCTTGCATGGTTGCTGCGCGGCTCAGCGTTGGCGAATTCGACGGGTCTTCGTTCGCAGCGTCGCCTTCAAATGCCTTTGCTAATCCAAAATCCAACACCTTAACTTTGCCTTCCGGCGTCACCTTTACGTTGGCAGGTTTCAAATCGCGGTGAATGATTTGTTTCTCGTGCGCGGCTTCGAGGGCTTCCGCGATTTGCGCGGCGATCTTCAACGCTTCTTCAATTGCTGTTGGCCCAGCCTTCACTCGCTCGGCCAGCGTCTCTCCGGGAACCAGTTCCATCACGAGGCACGTCACACCATCGGACTGCTCTAGACCGTAGATGGTCGCAATGTTCGGGTGGTTCAGCGCCGCCAACATGCGCGCTTCGCGCTGAAAGCGGGACAGTCGTTCCGGATCGTTCACGAAATTAGCGGGAAGGATTTTGATGGCCACGTCGCGGGCGAGCTTGGTGTCATGCGCGCGATACACTTCACCCATTCCGCCCGCGCCAATCTGCGCGACGACTTCGTACGACCCGAGACGCGTGCCCGGGGCGATGCTCATTTCTTCAACCCCGCCGTCCAGTTGAGGACCACCGTGATTGGCGCGGGCGCTCCCCCGTTTTGCTGCGGGGTTGAATTGATCAGGAATTTCTGGCCGTCGGTGGATACGTCGTACTCATGACGTGGCCCGATTAAGTGCGTCTGAAAGAGCGGCTTCACGGTACCGACCTGAAAGCTGGACGCTTTGCCATTCACTGCGGCCGCCATCAGGGCATTGTCAGAAGCCAGAAAGAAGATCTCCGTGCCGTCACGCCTCCATCGGGGAGAACTACCGCCTGCGCTCGAAATCTGCCACTTGCCTCCGGAACCAGGGAAGGGAGCAACGTAAACCTCGGCCCGGCCAGACTCGAATGAGGTGTATGCAACCCATCGGCCGTCGGGAGAGAATTGTCCCTGGCTTTCGCTGAACCGAGTCGGTACAAACGGCACAGGTTTGCGATTCCCAGAAAGCGGCAGGACAAATAGATCGGTGCCCGGATGAGAACCCGTGCTGGAGTAAAGAATAAACCGGCCATCAGGAGACCAGCTCACAGGAATTTTTTCGAGATTGTCTTCGACCAGAACTTCCTCAATACCAGCTCCGCTGGAGGGTTTCTGATACAAATCATAATGCCCTTTACGAGTTGAGGCGAAAACGATACGGCTCCCGTCAGGGGACCAGATCGACGCTCCGGCAACTCCCGGGCCAAAGGTGAAACGAGTTGGGAGGCCACGGGCCACGTCGTACAACCAGATATCCATGCCCGATTGTGATGGGCCGCTGACCGAAGCCCGTTTTTGGTCTGGAGAAAGTTCAAGATCGCCGTATAAGCGAGAATCTCCGAGAACGCCAATCTGTTTCCCCGTGCGGTCAAACCAGGTGAGATTAGTCCCAACTGCTCCCGGTCCGGTTTGATACGCCAATACGCCATTCTCTGACGCTGAAAAGACACCATAAGGCGGGTTGGTGTTTGTAGTCTGAATCTTTTCAGCAATCGGGAACGCTTCGCCCGTCACTGCCAGCCGCCGCGCGTCAAATGGCTGTGCCATCAGCGTTGTTTCTCGAAGAAACAGCAGATGCCCTTGGCTGTAGATGACATTTATTGAATCGGAATTGATCAAGAATTTTCTTTCTGCTGAGTCAAGCGATGAAACGTAAACTGGACCACTCGCCGGAGCCGACCCGGCTGCACGGTAGAGAAAGTGCCGGCCATCAGGGAGGAAAAAGGGCCGCCTGTGGCCTGTGTCACCTTCCCCAAGCGTGGTGGCTGTGGTTGGAACACCGCCCGCAGCGGACACTGTCTGAAGTCCCGAAGAAAGGCTCGGAGCGAACACAATCATCCCATCACGACTCCACGTGCCGCCCACACCATCTCCCGAATCGCACAGCGTAATGGGCGGACCACCAGAGACTTCGATCTTCTTAAGCTTTCCACTAGCAAAGAATCCGAGAAAGCGGCCGTCGGGCGACCAGAATGTACGTTCAGCACCTTCCGTTCCTGATAATGGTTGTGCGGAGAGCGTGTCGAGCGAGCGTACCCAGAGGAGAGACTTGCGATCCGCACCCGCGGCTACGAAGCTAATTCGATGGCCGTCGGGCGAAACCGCAAGGGAGGCTGTTGCTAATGTAGCGGAACTGGATAGTTCTGAAAAACTCCAATTCTCTGGCGGGGTAATTAAAAAGCGGACAGGTCGTATGTCGTCGGAAGTGGGTCGAAAATAATCCCAAGCGCCCAGCACCAGCAGCACAAGAAGCAAAATGGCTGCGGCCAGCCAGAAATAGCGAGCACTTCTGAGTCGAGCTGTGGGGCTGGTGGCGACACCCAGCGGCAGTCCAGCTTGCGAGGGGCCGTCGGCGATCCACTTCAATGCATCCGTCAGGTCGCTTGCCGCTTGCCATCTTCCTTCTGGCTCCTTAACGAGACACTTCTTTACCACACGATCCAGCTGCGGAGGCGTCATTGGCTGAAGCGATGAAATGGGCGGCGGGTCGACCTCCAGAATTTTCGCGATCAGGCTGGCCTGCGTCTTTCCCTCGAAGGCCCTCTTGCCTGTGGCCATTTCGTACACGACTGCGCCGAAGGCAAAGATGTCGGTGCGCGCATCGACCTCTTTGCCTTCCACTTGTTCCGGGGCCATGTATTGCAGCGTGCCTAACAGTGTTCCCTGTGCCGTCAGCGGGTCTTTCGCCGTTGGGAGTTCCGTAAGCTGGGCGCTAGCGGGAGCGGCTTCCTGCTTCAGCTTGGCCAAACCGAAGTCCAGCAGCTTGGTCCCCGATTTGGTCAGCATGATGTTGCCTGGTTTCAGGTCGCGATGTGTGATGCCCTTGCGATGCGCCTTATCCAGCGCATCGGAAATCTCGATCGCGTACTGCAAGACTTGTTGGATCGGCAGCGAACCTTTCCGCAATCGCTGCGCAAGAGTCTCGCCTTCGAGGTATTCCATCACTAAGAAATCGATGTCGTCCTGATGGCCGGTGTCGTAGAGCGTGCAGATGTGCGGATGATTCAGGCTGGCGATGGTTTTGGCTTCGCGGTCGAAGCGCTCGCGCAAATCGGCGCGATCGGCGAGATGGGCGGGAAGAACCTTGATGGCGACGATGCGATCGAGGCGCGTGTCGCGGGCCTTGTACACCTCGCCCATTCCGCCCGCACCGATTGCGGAGAGAATTTCGTAAGGCCCTAGACGTCTGCCAGGGAGAATCGCCATGGGCTCCCGCCAACTTTAGAATTGGCAAAGTATACCCTCGACTTGCTTTTACACATCTGCAAATTCTTGAAGGACATGATTGCCGCGGGATTTGCATCTAGCAAGGAGGGCAAACAGTGTGAGGGAAGTGGCAATTCGGAGAATGTTTTAGTAGCACAGGCACTCTTGCCTGTGCGGGTTTTGCGATCGTCATCGGGTGGGGCAATCTGTGCGTGCGTCCTACAAAACCACACAGGCAAGAGTGCCTGTGCTACTTGGCTTGCTTGCTCCGCTTGTGCCAGGGGCGGATAATGCCGGGGGAACAGTGCGGAACGGTACGAGGCGCCAGGCGACTGGGGAGGCTTTCATGGCAGCGACAAAACTTTCGGAAAAAGAAATAGCGGCTGGATTGCAAAAACTCAGTGGCTGGAGGGTGGTGAACGGAAACCTGCACCGCGTGTTTGAGTTCAAGGATTTCTCGGAGGCGTTCGGGTTCATGACGCGCGCCGCGATCGCCGCCGAAAAGATGGACCATCACCCGGACTGGTCCAACTCGTGGAACAAGGTCACTGTGGATCTGTGCACGCACAGCGCCGGCGGCCTGACGAAGAATGATTTCGAGCTTGCGGGGAAAATGCAGCTGATCCATGGAGGATAGGAGATCTTCCGTTTTTCAGGGATTGGGGGTACGTGGCGCATGCTTCAGCTTGCGGGGGGATGGGCCTTGCAAGAACCAAACCCCGCAAGCTGAAGCATGCGCCACTAAAAATCAATCCAATAAAAGCTCGAAGAAAAGCGACTCAGGGATTGGGTTCTTCATATAAGCTGGAATTTCACGAAATCCAAATGTCCGGTAGAGTTTTTGCGCCTCTTGCATGGAAGGAAGCGTGTCCAGGACCATCCTCTGGTAGCCAATCGTTCGCCCTTCGGCAATCAATTCTTTCACCAGTTGCCGTGCGGCGCCCTGGCCGCGAAACGCTGCGCGCACGTAGAGCCGCTTCAATTCGCACGATTCCGGATCGAATTTGCGAAGCGCCGCGCAGCCGATGGCCTCTCCGGAATTTCCCGGGCTTTCCTGAATGGCCAGAAGGAGCCTCCCGCTGGGCGGAGTGTAGAGGCCGGGCAGCGAGGCCAGTTCGCGCTCATAATCCACGAGGCACACCTCCACTCCAGTCGTGGTTGCGTATTCGCGGAACAAATTGCGCGCCTGGGCGATGGTTTCTCCCGAGTGAGCCGGGACGATGCGGAGCATGGCGGCCTCCTATCGCGATTGTGAATCCATTGAAGTTCGCAGGCAATGGTTTTGAGTCTTTTTCGCGCGCCTGCCGGTCCAAAATGTCTCACCTGAGGGGTTCACTTCACACGCCTGGCTGAGCGCCTTTATCAGGCGCTGCGAAAACCGCACAGCCAGGAGTGGCTGTGCTACTTGAACCCGCGCGTTTGATAGAATGACTCGTTGGAATTCACGGGATTGGACGGCAGGGGAAACCAGGAAAATGCCGGAAGCGATCATGCAGAAAAGCGCCGAGGACGAGCGTGTGTTTGAAGGCTACCGGCGCTGGGGATATCTTGCGGCGAATCTGGATCCGCTCGGCTTCCTGACGCCGGTCGTACATCCTGAACTCGTTGCTGCCGGTGAGGCCGCCGCGGCGGCGCGAAAGTTTTACTGCGGGACGATTGGCGCGGAATTCGTGCACGTTGATGATACCGAACGCCGCCGCTGGATTTCCGAGCGGCTGGAGTGCGATCCGCCGCAGCCGGATCGCGGCTTTATTCTCGAACGGCTGATTCGCGCGGAGCTTTTCGAGCAGGTGCTTCAGGCGCGCTATTTGGGAAGCAAAAGGTTTTCGCTGGAAGGCGTGACCGCGGTCATTCCTTTGCTGGACACCGTGCTCACGGCGGCTGCGGCGGCGGGCGCGGAACAAGTGGTGCTGGGGATGAGCCATCGCGGGCGGCTGAACGTGATGGCGCACATCGCGGGGCAACGCGCGGCGGATATATTCGCGGGCTTCGAGGATGTGGACCCGCGCAGCGTGCTGGGCAGCGGCGACGTCAAGTATCACGTCGGCGCGACGGGGGAATACCGCACACGCGACGGCCGCAAACTCAGCGTGCACCTGGCGTCCAATCCAAGCCATCTCGAGGCGGTCGATCCCGTGGTCGTGGGACGAGCGCGCGCCAAGCAAGCGCGCGCCGGCATCCCCGGCGGAGTGAAGAAGATTCTTCCGATTCTTCTGCATGGGGACGCGGCGTTCGCCGGCCAGGGCGTTTGGGCGGAGACGCTGAATTTTTCCGACATCGAGGCGTATTCGGTCGGCGGCACGATCCACGTGATCGTAAATAATTTGCTGGGATTTACCACCGAACCGCGGGAATTTCAATCCTCGCGCTTCGCCTCTTCTCTCGCCAAGCGGCAGGCCGTGCCCATTTTTCATGTGAACGGCGAGGATCCGGAGGCGGTCGTTCGCGTGGGGCAAATCGCGCTCGAATATCGGTCCGCTTTTGGCAGCGACGTGGTGATCGACGTGATCGGCTACCGCCGGCACGGCCACAGCGAAGTGGATGACCCGACCATCACGCAGCCGCTGCTGTACGCGAAAATCAAGGATCACGCGCAGCTCTGGCAGATTTACGCGGAGGAAATACGTGCGGATCCGACGGCGACGGCCGCCGCCGTGCGCAGCGAACTCGAGAGCGCGCACCAGGCGGCGAGCGCGATGCAGAAAAAACCGCGGCTGCGCAAGCTGCCCGCCTACTGGTCGCCCTACAAACGGGGCCGGTACGACAGCGCCTACGAAGTGGACACGGGAGTCGCGCCCGCGGAGCTCGCCAAGATTTCAGATTTACTGACCAGTTATTCTGCGGATTTCGCGATCCACCCGAAGGTGAAAAAATTGCTCGAGCAGCGCGCTGAAATGGGGCATGGCAAGCGCCCCGTGGACTACGGCATGGCGGAAGCGCTGGCTTTCGGAACGCTGCTTGTCGCGGGCACGCCGGTGCGCTTCACGGGACAGGATACGCGGCGCGGCACGTTCAATCAACGGCACGCGGCGCTTGTCGATACGCGGAACGAAATGCAATATGTGCCGCTGGAACATCTGGCGCCTGATCAAGCGCGCTGCGAAATTCTAAATTCGACGCTATCCGAAGCCGGTGTGCTTGGTTTTGAATACGGCTACAGCCGCGACTATCCGGAAGCGCTGGTGCTTTGGGAAGCGCAATTCGGCGACTTCGCCAACGGCGCGCAAATCATCATCGACCAGTTCATCAGCGCGGCGGAGGACAAGTGGGACTTGCCCTCGGGCGTGGGGCTGCTTCTGCCGCACGGGTATGAAGGGCAAGGGCCGGAACATTCGAGCGCGAGGATCGAGCGCTATCTTCAGCTGGCGGCCGAGGACAACATTCAAGTGTGCCAGCCGTCGAACGCCGCGCAATATTTTCACTTGTTGCGCCGCCAGGCGCTGCGCCGCTGGCGCAAGCCGATGATCGTGTTCACGCCGAAGAGCATGCTGCGGCATCCCGACGCGTCTTCGCCGATCGAGGATTTCCAAAGGCCGAGATTTGAATGGGTGGTGCCGGACCGCGATGTCACCTCCGCCGAGCGCGTTTTGATCTGCAGCGGGAAAATCGGCCACGAATTGCGCGGGGAGCGCAAACGCCGCGGCGATACCAATACGGCCATCCTGTTTCTCGACCAGCTTTATCCCTTTCCGAAAAACGAGTTGCTCGCGGAAATGGCGCGCCATCCGAATGCGCGCGAAATCGTTTGGGTGCAGGAAGAGCCGGCGAATATGGGCGCGCTGTCATATGTATTGCCGCGCATCCGGACGTTTTTTCCGGACATTCAGGCGCGTTCGGTGAAGCGCTCGGCCAGCGCGAGCCCCGCGACGGGCTCCGCCAAGGCGCATGAACTCGAACAGAAAACTTTGTTGACGCTGGCGTTCACCACTGGGCCAAGCTGATCAGCAAATTTAGTGGCGCATGCTTCAGCTTGCGGGGGTTGGGACTTGCAAGAACTAAACCCCGCAAGCTGAAGCATGCGCCACTAAAGGCCGGCGGTATTTGAGCAATACCTGCAATTTTGAGGAGGAAATGAAGATGCAACCACAGATCTGGAAAGCGGTGGTGTGGGTGGCGGCGTTGTGTGCCGCGGCGGCTTGCATTCCGGCGCAGCAGAATGCACCGCTCACGGCTGTGCCGCCCATGGAAGGCGATTTCGTCGCGCACGATTTCAAATTTTCAGACGGGCAGACGCTTCCCGAGGTTCGGCTGCATTACACGACGCTCGGCACGCCCCGGCGCGACGCCAGCGGGCGCGTCACCAACGCCGTGCTGATCCTGCACGGCACCAATCGCGCGGGCCGCGTGTGGCTTATTCCTTCCTTCGCGGGCGCGCTCTTCGGTTCGGGGCAGTTGCTCGATGCGTCGAAATATTATCTGATTCTTCCCGATCAACTCGGCGGCGGCCTCGGAAAATCCACGAAACCGAGCGACGGCCTGCGGGCGAAATTTCCGCACTACGATTATTCGGATATGGTCCGCGCTTCGCAGATTCTTCTCGCGCAGGGATTGCAGGTGAACCATCTGCATCTGCTCATCGGCGCGTCCATGGGGTGCATGGAAGGATTCATGTGGGGCGAATCGAATCCCGACGACATGGACGCCATGCTGCTGCTTTCCTGCCTGCCGGTGGAGGTCGCCAGCCGCAACCGCATGGTGCGAAAAATCATGATAGACGACATTCGCCTCGATCCAGGATGGAACAACGGCAATTACACCGAGCAGCCTTACGGATTGCGCGCCGCGCTCGGGCATTTGCTCGTGGTGGGAAGCATTCCGACGCGCTGGCAGAAGCAGTATCCGACCACCGCGGCGGCCGACAAATACGTGAATGACTACATCGAACAAAACATGAAGACGACGGACGCGAACGATTTCATGTATCAGTATGACGCGTCGCGAAATTACGACGCTTCAAAGGGCCTCGACAAAATCCGCGCCAAGGTGCTGCTCATCAATCCGCAGGAAGATTTCTGGAATCCGGCGGATCTGGGCATCGCCGAAGAGGAAATCAAGAAAGTGAAAAACGGAAAATTTGTTTTGTTGTCGTTTCCCGAGTCATACGGACACTACACGTTTTTTCAAGCGGCTGCGTGGCAGAAATACTTGGCGGAATTTCTTCAGGGTTTGCAGTAGGACGGGCTTCAGCCTGTCTGGTTTTAATTTTAGGAAGCCCCAAAAAGCAGACAGGCTGAAGCCCGTCCTACTCGAATTGTTTCCGAAACTCTCCCAATTGCTGCTTGAGAGCTGCAACTTCTGACTGAAGAGTTGCGACTTGATCTTCGAGGCGGGCAATCCGCTCGCCGCCGCTGGCGCCGCCGGGCGCTGAAATTCCCGCCGCTGCTGAATTCTGCGGGGGGGCTTCCACCTCGCCGCTCAAGAGGTGCGCGTAGCGCGCCTCCTTCGTGCCCGGCTGGCGGGCCAGCACCGTGACGAGCGGCGGCTCGCGCTTCATCAAGCGCTGCAGCGTGGATTGCACGATGCCCAGATCCTCGAATTTGTGCATGCGGTCGGCGCGGCTGCGCAGTTCGCCGGGCGTCTGCGGTCCTCGGAGCAACAGCTCGGACAGGATGGCGATTTCATGCCGCGTGAAATTGTAGGCTTCCTGCAAGTGATGTTCGTACTTGCTCACGCGGCTGACCATGTTGTCGGCGGGTCCCGCGAGGCCCTTTTTGTCCAGGGCGCGCAAGGCCTCGCGCACGGCTTCTTCGTCCAAATTCATGAGCGGATCGCGATTGGATTTCTGGTTGCACGCGTTGACCAGCGCGTTCAGGGAAAGCGGGTAGTATTCGGGCGTGGTCAGCTCTTTTTCCACGAGCGAGCCCAGGACCCGCGTCTCCACATCGCTAAGGAGGATGTCCATCGGGCAAAATCATATCGTAACGCGACCAGGTTCCCAAATTTCAAGGCCCCGGCCTTACTGTCCATAGGCGGGTAAAAATTTCAAGCCAGATAGGGTACTTCCGGGTGCAAAAAGTTGCATGTTGAGTTAATCCTATTAGTGGCAGTTAATTACGCGACACAAGCACAATAAGACTTTGGAAGCGGACTTGCTCCTGGAAGTACTATCAGGCAGTGGGGTAGGTCTTAGATATGCCCGATAAAGGAGTCACGCATGTTGTCGAAACTTGTAAAGATTCAGCGCAGTTGGATTGGGGGAATTGCCATCCTCGCATCGTTTTTCACTGTTTTTTCAATGGCCGCGCCCTTGATGGCGCAGACCACGGTCCTTGGGGAATTGACATTCAAAGGCGCGTCCAAGGTGGAAAAGACCTCCGGCGTGTGGATTGACGGCAAGTACGTGGGATATTTGGGTGAACTGTGGGGCCCCAAGCGGATTCT
>Ga0210409_10008205_pt1 | contig 10663 bp, 9 predicted proteins | sample IncBWH17MmetaG_FD_161649 | JGI IMG/M metagenome (GOLD analysis project Ga0210409, IMG submission 161649) | Forest soil microbial communities from Barre Woods Harvard Forest LTER site, Petersham, Massachusetts, United States - Inc-BW-H-17-M | ecosystem: Environmental > Terrestrial > Soil >...
GAGCAGCACCAGGGCCAGTGCGGCCAAGGGTAGGCGCCGCTGCGCCCGATGGAGGATAATCATCCTCGCAATCATACCTGATCGCGGATCGCCCGCAGTTTCAGCTGCCGCGGACCGCCGGAGAAGCACGCGTGGAAGGCAAGGACCTGCGCAAAGCCGGTTTGAAGGTGACGCTGCCTCGCCTGAAGATCCTGGAGATTCTCGAGGGCAGCGCCACGCGGCACCTGTCGGCCGAGGACATCTACCGTACGCTGCTGGAATCCAATGAGGACATTGGCCTGGCCACCGTGTACCGCGTGCTCACTCAGTTCGAGGCAGCAGGTCTCGTCACGCGTCATCATTTCGAAGACGGCATGGCGGTGTTCGAGCTCAACCAGGGGACCCATCACGACCACATCGTGTGCCAGGACTGCGGCCGGGTGGAGGAGTTCATGGACTCGAGCATCGAGGAGCGCCAGACCGCGGTGGCGACCAAGCTCGGCTTCACGATCCGCGATCACTCACTGATTCTTTATGGGCGCTGCAAGCGCCCGAACTGCGCCTTCCGCAACCGCAGCAAGAGCAGCTAGCGGCGCCTGGCGGCGGGCGGCCGCGGGCGCCGCACGCTGTCGTCGGAGGAATCCGCAGCGGCCGGCGCGCGCGCCGCACTTGCGCCGGCGGCGGGCGCCGCCTTTGCGGGCGCATGCATGGCGGCTGCCAGCATGTCGCGGGCATGCTCGCGCGCCTTGGCGGTGACTTCGATTCCGCCCAGCATGCGCGCGAGCTCCTCGACACGATCGTTCGCCGTCAGCTCGGTGAGAGTGGTGCGCGTGGTACGGCCGTCGGTGAGCTTCGTGACCCGCAGGTGGTGATGCGCCTGGCAGGCGACCTGCGGCAGGTGCGTCACGCACAGCACCTGGCCGCGTCCGCCGAGCGCGCGCAACTCGCGGCCGACGATCTCCGCGACCGCGCCGCCGATGCCGGCGTCGACTTCGTCAAATACCATGCAGCGCGTCGCTTCCGCCGCGCACGACACCTGCACGGCGAGCGACAGGCGCGCGAGCTCGCCGCCCGAGGCGACCTTCGACAGCGCCCGCGGTGGTTGCCCCGGGTTGGCGGTGACGCGGAACTCGATGCTGTCGATGCCATGTTCGGTCGGATCGGCGTTGCCGTCCTGGGTAACGTCCGCCTCGAAGCGCCCACCGGACATGCCGAGCGTCTGCATGCGGGCGGAGATATCGCGAGCCAGCGTGCGCGCTGCCAGTACGCGCTTGCCGGACAACTCCTGGGCCTGCGCGCGATAGCTCTGCAGTGCGCCGGCGAGCTCCTTGCGCAACACCGCGAGGTCCAGTTCCGCCCGCTCGAGCGCCTCCAGCTCGACACCGAGCTGCCGGGCACGCTCGGGCAGCTCCGGCGCTGCAACCCGGTGCTTGCGCGCCAGCTCCTCGATGGCCGCCAGGCGCCGTTCGACCTCGTCCTGGCGCGCCGCGTCGACGTCGAGGGTCTCGCGGTAGCGTTCGAGCTCGCGCGCCGCCTCGCGCACCTGAATCGAGGCTTCCTCCAGCATCGGCAGCACGACCGCCAGCTTGCCATCCAGCGCCGCGAGTCCGCGCAGGGCCTGCAGCGCGCGGCTCACGCCGGCGTGCGCGCTCGCGGCTTCGTTCTCGTAGAGCTCCGCGAGGGCCGTCTGCGCGCCCTGCGCGAGCCGTCCGCGGTTGGCGAGCCGCGCGCGCTCCTCGCTGAGCGCGTCGATCTCGCCGGCCTTCAGCTGCAGAGCCTGCAGCTCCTGCGCCTGGTAGCGCAGCAGCTCGAGGCGGGTGTCGCGGTCGCGCGCCTTGCTTTCCAGCTCCAGGGTGCGGTTGAGGAGCTCGAGCCACATCCGATGCGCGCTACCGAGCTGGGCGGTGAGCCCGGTGAGGGAGCCATAGCCATCGAGCAACACCCGTTGCGCGGCACTGCGCGTCAGTGACTGGAATTCATGCTGGCCGTGGATATCGATGAGAATGTCGCCGGCCTCGCGCAGCAGCTGCACCGGCACCGCTTGCCCGTTCAGGTAGGCGCGCGAGCGCCCGTCCGCTCCCACGACCCGGCGAACGATCAGTTCGCCGGGGCCGCTGACGGACTGGTCCTCGAGCCAGGCCTTCAGCTCGCGGGGCGCCTGGCTCAGCTCGAAGGTGGCGGAGACTTCCGCGCGCTCGGCGCCATGGCGCACCACTTCGGCGCCGGCGCGGCCTCCGGCGAGCAGCTGCAGCGCGTCCACCAGGATCGATTTGCCCGCGCCGGTCTCGCCGGTGAGCACCGTCAGGCCGCGACGCAACTCGAGCTCCACCGAATCGATGATGGCGAAGTCGCGGATCTGCAGGTGGGTGAGCATGCGGCTTCAGCGCTCAAAACTGCCGCGGCCCCAATGCAGTTTGGAGCGCAGCAGCTTGTAGTAGTCGTGGCCTGCGGGGTGCAGCAGGGTGATGCGCTCCTCGGCGGTGCGCACCTCCAGGCGTCCGCCGGGCACGAGGGCCCCGAGCACCGCGCCGTCGCAGGTGACCTGCGCCTGGGTGTCGGGGCGCTCCAGCAGTGCCACCTCGATGACCGAGCGTGCCGAGACGACGATCGGGCGATCCGACAGGGTGTGGGCGCAGATCGGCGCGATCACCAGCGCCTCCAGCTGCGGCTCGATGATCGGGCCCCCGCACGAGAGCGCGTAGGCGGTCGAGCCGGTGGCGCTCGCCACGATGATCCCGTCACCGTCGTGCGTGTTGACATAATGACCGTTGATGCGGGTTTCGAAGTCGAGCGTGCGCCCGGTCTCGCGTTTCTGCATCACCACGTCATTGAGTGCGAACCCCTGCGCCAGCTGCCCGGGGGCGCCGTGCAGCTTCGCCGACAGCAGCGGCCGCTCGTCCGCCTGCAGCTCCCCGGCGAGCGCCGCGTCCACTGACGGCAGCATGTCCTGTGGCATGACGTCGGTGAGGAACCCGAGGCGCCCGCGGTTGACGCCGAGCAGCGGTACGCCGTGGCGTGCGACCAGGCGCGCGCCGTACAGCAGCGTGCCGTCACCGCCGATGGCGATGAGCAGGTCGGCACGCTCGCCGAACTCCCGTTCCGCGACGCGCGTGACGCCGGCGGCGCCCACGCCGAGCGTGGCGCCCTCACTCACCAGCACCCGCACGCCCCGGCTCGCGAGGTGCGGCAGCAGCGCGCTCACGCTCTCCGCAATGCGCGGATCCGCGAATCTGCCGACTAACGCGCAGCAGCGCACCGGAAAGCCCATGGACAGCCCCTGACGTAAACCCGCCAGCATCGCGGGGCGGGCCTTTGTAACACGCTGGCGCGCCTCTCAGCCAATGCCGCAATTCACACCTTTGACAGATACTTGTGAGGGCTTTGCTTGACGGTCGGTGCAGGCGAAAGCTAGCTTTCCGCGTGCGGCTGTGCATGATCCACCGTTGGGCGCACAACCCAAGGCTTTATGGCGCACGATCGGGACGAGGCTCTAGGCGAGCGGGCTCAGCACCTGCTGCGGATACTCATCGAGAGTTACATCCGGGACGGTCTGCCGGTGGGCTCGCGGGCGTTGTCGCGTGAATCCGGGCTGCAGTTGAGCTCAGCCACCGTCCGCAACGTCATGGCGGATCTCGAAGAGCTGGGTTTCGTCGCCTCACCCCACACCTCCGCCGGCCGCGTACCCACCGACAAGGGCTACCGCTTTTTTGTCGACACGCTGCTGCAGCAGCGGCCGCTCGATGAGGCGGCGAGTGCGGAGATCCGCCGCCAGTTCGAGGCGGGCCGCGACAACTCCACCGACCTGATCGCTACCGTTTCGCAGCTGCTGTCGAGCGCGACCCAGCTCGCCGGGGTCGTGACGCTGCCGCGCACCCGGCAGGCTTCCATCACCCAGATGGAGTTCGTGGCGCTGTCGGAGAACCGGGTGCTGGTGGTCCTGGTGTTCAACGACCGCGAGGTGCAGAACCGCATCATCCAGCTCGAGCGCCACTACTCGCCCGATGAGCTCAAGCGCGCCTCAAACTTTCTGAATGAGCAGTTCCGCGGGCGCTCGCTGCGCGAGGTGCGCCAGGAGATCCTGCGCCAGCTCTCCGAGGCGCACGCGCATATGAACCAGATCATGCTGGAGGCGATTGCGGTGGCCCAGCAGGTGTTCGAGAGCGGCGGCGCCGAGGGCCGGCTCGAGTACGTCATCAAGGGCGAGACCAACCTCATGGGCATGGCCGAGCTCACCGGCATGGAGAGGCTGCGGCGGCTGTTCGAGGCGTTCAACGAAAAGCGCGACTTTCTGCACCTGCTCGACCAGAGCCTGAAGGCAGAAGGGGTGCAGATCTTCATCGGTCATGAATCCGGCTACCAGATCCTCGACGATTGCAGCGTGGTCACCGCGCCCTACGCCGACGGGGAGTCAGTGGTCGGGGTGCTCGGGGTCATCGGGCCCACGCGCATGGCCTATGAACGGGTCATCCCCATCGTCGAGCTGACCGCTAAACTGCTCGGCGCCGCCTTGAATTCGCGGCGCTGATCCCCCACCCCCGGGTGCTCGCCCACGCCCGGAAAGCGCCGGCGGGGTTGTTTTGGGGATTTCTGGAGGTTTAGATGACTGCCAACGAGTCCGGACGCGACCGGCAGAGCGCTGCGGCGGAGCCCACCACGGTGCTGCCGGAGGCTGCAGCGCAGCTGGTGGAGCCCGAGCGACTGCAGCAGGCGCTGGCCGAAGCCGAAGAGCGCGCCAGGAGCCACTGGGAGCAGTACCTGCGCGCCGTCGCCGAGCTCGACAACGTGCGCAAGCGCGCGCAGCGCGACATCGAGGCAGCCAACCGCTACGGGCTCGAGAAGTTCGCCTCCGAGCTCCTGCCGGTGAAGGACAGCCTGGAACTGGCGGTGCAGAACGCCGGGCGGACGGACGCGAGCAGCCTCCGGCAGGGGCAGGAGGCGACGCTGCAGCTGCTGTCCCGGGCGCTGGAGAAACTGGGGGTTACCCTGATCGACCCGCTGGGGGAGCCCTTCGACCCGGAGCGGCACGAAGCCATGATGGCAAAGGAGTCCGGCACCGCCGAGCCGAACTCGGTCCTGCAGGTGGTGCAGCCGGGCTATGAGCTCAATGGCCGGCTGCTGCGGCCGGCGCGGGTAATCGTCGCCAAGGAGCCGGCCCGGGCTTGAAAGCGCCCCCGACCACCCCTAAGAAGTGGCCCTGGTATCCCTCTTTTGACCGAGATTTCCCGCGGAGTAGACCCATGGCAAAGGTAATCGGTATCGACCTCGGCACGACCAACTCGTGCGTGGCCATCATGGAGGGCGGCAAGCCCCGGGTGATCGAGAACAGCGAGGGTGATCGCACCACCCCCTCGATCGTCGCCTTTACCAAGGACGGCGAAGTGGTGGTGGGCCAGCCCGCCAAGCGCCAGGCGGTGACCAATCCCCAAAATACCCTGTTCGCCATCAAGCGCCTCATCGGCCGCAAGTTCGAGGACGAGGTGGTGCAGCGGGACATCAAGATGGTCCCCTACAAGATCGCCCGCGCGGACAACGGTGACGCCTGGGTCGAGGTGCAGGGCAAGAAGATGGCGCCGCCGGAGATCTCGGCGCGCGTGCTCATGAAAATGAAGAAGACCGCCGAGGACTATCTCGGTGAGCCGGTGACCGAAGCGGTCATCACCGTGCCGGCCTACTTCAACGATTCGCAGCGCCAGGCGACCAAGGACGCCGGCCGCATCGCCGGCCTGACGGTCAAGCGCATCATCAACGAGCCGACCGCTGCGGCACTCGCCTACGGGCTCGACAAGCAGGGGAAGGATCGCAAGATCGCCGTCTACGATCTGGGTGGCGGTACCTTCGACATCTCCATCATCGAGATCGCGGAAGTCGACGGCGAGCGGCAGTTCGAAGTGCTGTCGACCAACGGGGATACCTTCCTCGGCGGCGAGGACTTCGATCTGCGCATCATCAATTTCCTGGCCGAGCAGTTCCAGAAGGAATCCGGCGTCGATGTGCGCCAGGACCCGCTCGCCATGCAGCGCCTGAAGGAGGCCGCCGAGAAGGCGAAGATCGAGCTGTCCTCGACCCAGCAGACCGACATCAACCTGCCGTACATCACCGCCGATGCCTCGGGACCGAAGCATCTCAACATCAAGCTGACGCGCGCCAAGCTCGAATCCCTGGTGGAGGACCTGGTGCAGAAGACCGTGGGTCCGTGCCGCACCGCCATGAAGGACGCAGGCCTTGCCACAGCCGACGTGGCCGAAGTGATCCTGGTGGGCGGCCAGACGCGTATGCCGCTGGTGCAGAAATACGTGAAGGACTTCTTCGGCAAGGAGCCGCGCAAGGACGTCAACCCCGACGAGGCGGTCGCGGTCGGCGCCGCGATCCAGGCGGGCGTGCTGTCGGGTGAGGTGAAGGACGTGCTGCTGCTCGATGTCACCCCGCTGTCGCTCGGCATCGAGACGCTCGGTGGCATCATGACCAAGCTCATCGAGAAGAACACCACCATCCCGACCAAGGCGGCGAACACCTTCTCGACCGCCGACGACAACCAGACCGCCGTGACCATTCACGTGCTGCAGGGCGAGCGCGACCGGGCCGCGGACAACAAGTCGCTCGGCAAGTTCGATCTGTCGGACATTCCGCCGGCGCCGCGCGGCATGCCGCAGGTCGAGGTGTCTTTCGACATCGACGCCAACGGCATCCTCAATGTCTCGGCCCGGGACAAGGCCACCGGCAAGGAGCAGAAGATCGTCATCAAGGCTTCGAGCGGACTCACCGAGGATGAGATCAAGCGCATGGTGCGCGACGCCGAGGCACACGCCGAGGAAGACAAGCGCTTCCGCGAGCTGGTCGAGACGCGTAACAAGGCGGACGCCCTGATCCATGCGGTGGAGAAATCGCTGCAGAGCCTCGGCGACAAGGTGGATGCGACCGAGCGCGCCAAGGTGGAATCAGCCGTGTCGGATCTGCGCACCGCGCTCAAGGGCGAAGACCGCAACGTCATCGAGAAGAAGAGCGAGACGCTCGCGCAGGCCTCGGCCGGCATCGCGCAGCGCGCCCAGGCCGCCGATGCGGGCGGCGCGGCCGCAGCGGAGGCGGGCTCGGCCGGAACGGCGGGCGCACAGGACGGTAGCGGCAGCGGCGGCAGCAGTGGCGGCGGCGCCGGCCGCGAGGATGTGGTAGATGCGGAGTTCGAAGAGGTAAAGGATAAGGGACGCAAGGCCTCGTAAGCAGCGCAGATGCCGAAGCGCGATTTCTACAAGGTACTGGACGTACCGAAAACAGCGACTGAGGCCGAGATCAAGAAGGCCTACCGGCGCCTCGCGATGAAGTATCACCCGGATCGCAATCCCGACGACCGGGAGGCGGAGGAGTCCTTCAAGGAGGCGAAGGAAGCCTGCGAGGTGCTGACCGACCCGCACAAGCGGGCGGCCTACGACCAGTACGGCCACGCCGGCGTCGAGGCCAGCGCGCGCGGCGGCGCTCGCGGCGGCGGATTTGGCGGCGACACCTTCAGCGACATCTTCGGGGATGTGTTCGGCGACATCTTCGGCGGGGCACGCCGCGGTGGCCGTTCACAGGTGTTCCGCGGCGCCGACCTGCGCTACGAGCTGCCACTGGAGCTGCCTCAGGCCGTGTTCGGTCACCAGGTCGAGATTGAAATCCCGAGGCTCGCGGAATGCGAGGTATGCCACGGGAGCGGCGCCGCGAAGGGCAGCACTCCCGCCACCTGTGACACGTGCGGTGGCGCCGGGCAGGTGCGCATTTCTCAGGGCTTCTTCCAGCTGCAGCAGACCTGTCCGCGTTGTCGCGGGACGGGCACCATCGTCCGCAATCCCTGCGACTCCTGCCTGGGGCAGGGCCGGGTGCGCCGCACCCGCAAGCTCTCGGTCAAAGTGCCCGCCGGAGTCGACAATGGCGATCGCGTGCGCCTGGCGGGCGAGGGCGAAGCCGGACGCAACGGCGGTCCGCCCGGGGACCTGTATGTGGAAGTGCACGTCCGCGAACATGCCATCTTCGAGCGCGACGGCGAGCACCTGAGTTGCGAAGTGCCGGTGAGCTTCGCCACCGCCGCGCTCGGCGGCAGCGTTGCGGTGCCGACGCTCGATGGTGACGTGCAGCTGAAGGTCCCCGCCGAGACCCAGTCCGGGCGCGTGTTTCGGCTGCGTGACAAGGGCGTGAAACCGGTGCGCGGGGGCGCGCGCGGCGACCTGTTCTGCCGCGTGGTCATCGAGACCCCGGTGCATCTGTCGGCCGAGCAGCGCGAGCTGATCCGGCGGCTGGAGGAGTCGCTGAAGGCGCACGGCGGCAAGCACGCGCCCCGCGAGACCGGCTTTCTCGAGGGCGTGAAGCGCTTCTTTGCCGGTGACCCAGGCCGGGCCTAGCGTCACATGGCAGCGCCCGCCCCCACCCCCACCCCGGTGCGCGTCGCCCTCATCGGCGTCACCGGCCGCATGGGCGAGGCGCTGCTGCGCGCCGCACCCGCAGTCCCGCGCCTCAGCGTCACCGCCGCGGTAGCCTCCCCGAGGAGCCTGAGCCTGGGTCGTGATGCCGGGGAGGTGGCGGGCGTCGGTTGCCTGCACGTGCCGATCATCAGCGATCTGCCGCGCGCGCTCGCCGAGGCCGACGTGGCCATCGACTTCAGCAGCGCCACTGCCACGCGCGCCAACCTCGAGGCGTGCCGCGCGGCGCGCAAGCCGCTGCTGGTCGGCACCACCGGATTTGCCGCGGAGCTTGACGGGGCGTTTGCGGCCGCCGCCCGTGACATTCCGCTACTGGTCGCCGCGAACACCAGCCTCGGCGTGACGCTGCTGCTTGAGCTGGTGCGCATTGCCGCGCGGGCACTGCCGCCGGCCTTCGACATCCACATTCTGGATACGCACCATCGATCGAAGCCGGACGCCCCCTCGGGAACCGCCCTGGCGCTCGGGGCCGCGGCACGCGAGGCGCGGCAGGCGGGCAGGGGCGGAGCGCATCGCGAGGGCGACGTCGGCTTTGCCTCCGTGCGCGCCGGAGACATCGTCGGGGAGCACACGGTGCTGTTCGCAGGCCCGGGCGAAGCTCTGTCCCTGACCCACCGGGCCACGGATCGGGGCATCTTTGCCCGGGGGGCACTGGCTGCCGCGCTCTGGCTGCAGTCACAGCCACCGGGGCGGTACACGATGCGTGACCTACTCGGCCAAAAACAGTAACTTAGCTCGCTCTTCAAAGGAGACTCTTAGGTCCCGGGCAGCCGCCGTACGCAGGGATTTTTCCGTGGACACATCGGGCGCAAAGCCCGTAAACTTTCTGCGTAATCCGTGTATGGGTTAGTCCAAGCAAGGCGGGAGGATGTTCGCTGAGAACTCCTCCCGCTTTGTGTATCTGCGTCGGGGAGAATTGATCACGTGAGCGTACCTGCGGTGCTCGCGCTGGCCGATGGAACGATTTTTCACGGCCAGTCGATCGGAGCCAAGGGCAACAGCACAGGCGAAGTCGTTTTCAATACCGCCCTCACCGGTTACCAGGAAATTCTCACCGACCCCTCTTACGCCCGTCAGCTCGTCACGCTCACCTGCCCGCACATCGGCAACACCGGCACGACGCCCGAGGACCTGGAATCCTCACAGGTCTATCCCGCGGGCCTCATCATCCGCGAGTTGGCTGCCGTGGCGAGCAGCTGGCGCGCCAACGAGTCGCTGCCGGAGTTTCTCGAGCGCGGCCGCGTGGTCGCGATCGCCGACATCGATACCCGCAAGCTCACGCGCATCCTGCGCGAGAAAGGTGCACAGGCCGGCTGCATCATGACCGGCGAGCAGGTTGACCAGGCCGCCGCTGTGAAGGCGGCGCGCAAGTTTCCGGGACTCAAGGGCATGGACCTGGCGAAGGTCGTCACGACCAAGCGCCGCTTCCAGTGGAACGAGGGGAGCCTGTGGCCGGACGGCGCTCGCGCGCCGATCCGCTCGCAACAGCGCCTGCACGTGGTGGCGTACGACTTCGGCATCAAGCGCAACATCCTGCGGCTGCTGGCGGACGGCGGCTGTCGCATGACGGTGGTGCCGGCGCAGACCAGTGCCGAGGACGCCCTGGCACTGGAGCCCGACGGCGTGTTTCTGTCGAATGGCCCCGGCGACCCGGAGCCGTGCGAATACGCGATCAACGCCACGAAGAAAATCCTCGCGACTGATGTGCCGGTGTTCGGCATCTGTCTCGGGCACCAGATCCTCGGCCTCGCCGCGGGCGCGCGCACCGTCAAAATGAAGTTCGGCCACCACGGCGCCAATCACCCGGTGCAGGACCTGGAGTCCGGCCGCGTGTTCATCACCAGCCAGAACCACGGCTTTTCGGTGGACGAGAGTTCGCTTCCGGCGGAAGTTCGGCCGACACACCGCTCGCTGTTCGACGGTTCGCTGCAGGGCATCGCCTTCCGCGAGCGGCCGGCGTTTGGCTTCCAGGGCCATCCGGAGGCGAGCCCCGGACCACACGACCTGAAGCCCTTGTTCGAGCGGTTCAACCACCTGATGCTGCGGCGCCTGCAGGCGCAGCTGCGAGTGGCGGAGGACACCCTGACCCGCCAGCTGGCCGGTGGCAGCCGCTAAGCGTGCCCAAGCGCACCGACATCGAGAGCATCCTGATCATCGGAGCGGGACCGATCGTCATCGGTCAGGCGTGTGAGTTCGACTATTCCGGCGCGCAGGCCTGCAAGGCGCTGCGCGAAGAG
>Ga0210409_10008207_pt1 | contig 10661 bp, 8 predicted proteins | sample IncBWH17MmetaG_FD_161649 | JGI IMG/M metagenome (GOLD analysis project Ga0210409, IMG submission 161649) | Forest soil microbial communities from Barre Woods Harvard Forest LTER site, Petersham, Massachusetts, United States - Inc-BW-H-17-M | ecosystem: Environmental > Terrestrial > Soil >...
GCGATCGTCGCTCCGCGGCCTTCTAATCGCAATTAACGGGCATCCCAGGAAGTTTCGTTAATGTGATTTTCCATCACTTACAGGTGCTTCACGGGTTTTCAATAACTTAGCTTGAAGTGAATCTAGTTGAGATGACTGGGTATGCCTTTACGAATCCCTCGTGATCGTTAGCCGTAGGAATCGACGACTACACTCAGAATTCCTGTCTTCGCATGATGAGTGTAGTGGGGATTTTTCAACAGTTGACGACTCCCGATCCGCGGAAGCGCCGCGTGGTTATCTGTAGCCCTTGCCCCAACTGTAACTGTATTTCACGGCAAAGCCCGTGATCGCCGGCCCGTTTTGGTGTACTAACGCTTTCGCAAATTGGAATAACCAGCGTGTTCTGACGATTAAGCGATACATTCAACTCGCTACCTAGCGCGAAGTTCCTTTGCGCATCGTTCTGGTTCACGCCAGTGACGACGGTTTCGCCACGAAAGGAATAGAGAGTATCAATAGAGGCCCAGATGTTGTTCACGACGAAATAACTGATATGGCCTTCGAGTCCGGGTAGCGGCTGCTGACGCAGGACTTCCCTTCCGCGGTAAGAGGTGTTGTCCGTGAAGAAATACCCGTGAGCATAGATGTCGCACTGCCACTTCTGCTCAAGCCCGAATGGATGCGATATCGCGATCTCGGGTTTGAATGACCAACGATCTGCACCAAGGTTGAGAAGCTTGTTCGCGCTGTATTGACCTGTCGGTGCAGTAACGGTAAAGCTCACTCCGACCGTGGTGGTTGGCTTGTACTCTGCGAATTGCGCCACGCTTAGCGCTGGGCCTCCTTTCAGGGCGCGGTCACCGTGTAACTGGAGTCCCCGGTGCCGGTGGCGGAACCGTGGAGGTTGGTACCGCCGACTGATCCGCCCAGACCGGCCAGTGGAACGCTGGCCTCTGGCCAGCTCACACGGTGAAAGAGGCGCAAAGAGCGAGTGTACGTAATCGTTCCCTGATTCAGGTTGAATTTTGCACCAGCCACCACCAGCGAAGTATCAATCGATGCGTTCGACCTTCCGTACGCATAAGCAAGCTCGACCTGATTGACTCCAACTGGAGCATTATCGTAATGATGCGCCTCCCCGAACTGAGCGTATCCGCGATCAGGGACGCTCACAAGGGCCAGAGCGAAGTAAACGACAGGCGTCCATGTGCTCAAGGGGGAAATCTGGGGACACCCTTCAAAAGACGACCTTCACAACACGCAGCAACAGTTCCTCGGGGGAGAAGATCGTGAGCAGGAGAGGCAACAGAGGAGCGGCGGTAGCGGCGGCCAGTCGCGTCATGTCATCCAGACCGAACGGGACCGGCCGCATCTCGCGCACCATCGCATAAGCGTTGCCCAGATCCGCAAGCGATTGAATGTCGCCGGACCCGAGCAGTTCTTCGGAAGGGGCATGTTCGCCAAGGACCCATTTCCGCTCGAAGCCATCGACGTAGCGCTGAGCGACAAGCCCGTAGTCGGCCAACCCCTTTCTTTTCGCGCCGGCCATCTTCGGAGTGAACATCAAGAGTGGGCCGAGAACGACAAGAACAAAAAAGACGACGAAGCCGGCCACCTGCAGCTTAAATGAAAGTAGGCTCTCCCCTGTGTACAAGACTCGACGGGCGATTACACCCGCCAGCATTGTCCCCTGAGCGAAAAGGATCGGACCGAAGGCATACGCACTCTTGCCCACGAAAGCCAGCCCCGCGCAGCGATCGGGGTGCGTCGGAACAAGGTGGAGGTTGAGTTTAGAAACCTGCCACAGGAATCGAAACCAGATAAAAAGCCTTGTGTACCACCGTAAAAGGATGAACTGAAGCAAAGGGATGCTAACGAATACGTACCAGAACCCAGCGGGAGTCAAATTCCAGCCGCCACCTGCTATGTGATACCAGGTGGAAGTGCCCGGCTGGACGCGAACCTGCCAGACCAAAAGGCCTACCGTGTAAACAAAAACTAAGAGCCCTACCTCGAGGACAATGGAATTGCGCAGCCTCATGGCCGAATCGATCGCCTCGTTAAAGCGGGCCAGCTCTTCGGGCAAAACGATGCGCCGATCAACAAACCGACGGACCACAGGGCGTAGCCGCGAATGAGCAATCAGTTCGGCGGCGATCAGAACTGGTAGTGCAATAAGAAATCGGACGTGCACTTCAACATCGTGAAAGAAGGAAAGTCGACTCGCCGCCTGGGTCAGGGTCGAAAGGACGAGCAACGGCAACCATGCGATTAGCGTGAGTGCCACTATGCGCCGATATAAGAGTTCTAGCCCATCGCCGGAAAGGTGCGCCCGTCGAAGGAGTTGGAAAAGCGGACCGCCCAATACCGGAGAGAAATCGGACAGCTGCTGGGTAGAGTAGGGTTCCGTTTTGGCCTGTAAGCCTGCCGGTGCGAGTTTCGCATGTATGGCAGCCATCTTGCTCCATCGGTCGCTTTTTCACAGAGCGGCTTTCGCTCAGAACCACAACGTTAATTGCCACCGATATGAGCGGGCAGGAACTGTCACAATTAGCAGGTTGATTTGGGATCGTCCGTACCAGGCGGCAGTTGGCGAAGTCAGGCTTACACTCACAACTCTGTACCTGTCTGCCTCCCATTGAACTGACGATTGCGTCAGTTCGCTCCCCAGTCCGCCGGCACTTCCACGTACGAGCCATCGAGTTCCGCGACGGAAGAACAACCGAGCAGGCGGATGGTGCGCTCCACGTCGGCGCGCAGGATCTGGATGGCGCGAGTGACACCGGCTTCTCCGGCGGCTGACAACGCATAAGCGTAGGCACGGCCGCAGAGAACCACGCGTGCTCCCAGACACAAAGCCTTCACGATGTCGGAGCCGCGGCGCACTCCGCCATCCATCCAGACTTCGATCTGGCCATTCACGGCCGCGACGACTTCGGGCAGCGCGCGAATCGAGGGACGCACGGAATCCAACTGGCGTCCGCCATGGTTTGAAACGCTGACTGCGGAGGCGCCCTCATCCACGGCGCGTTTTGCGTCTTCTCCGGTCAGCACACCTTTCACGACGATCGGTCCGCCCCACAGTTCGCGAATCCAGCGCAAGTCGGCCCACGTAACCGCAGAGGCGGCAAGGGCCGCGGCAACGTCGCCCATTTCCATGGGGCCCTGGCCGGGAACTACAACGTTGGCCAGCTTGGGCACGCCGCCATCGCGCAAAAAACCAATCAGCCATCCGGGGCGGGACAGCACTTGCGGAAGGAAGGGAATTTTCGCCAGCGCGCTGGTGCCCATGAGTTCCTTGATGCCGTTGCGGAAGTCGCGTTCGCGCAACCCGGCGATGGGCGTGTCGATGGTGACGACCAGTCCGGTGCAGCCGACTTTCTTGGCGCGTTCGATGGCCGCTTCAGCGGCGCCGCGTCCGCCCATCAGGTAGAGCTGGTAAAACACCGGGCCACTGGAGGCGGCTCGAACGTTCTCAATTGAATGACCGGAAATCGTGGAGAGAATGTACCCCGTCCCCGCTTTGCCGGCGGCGCAGGCAGCGGCGACTTCGCCGAGCGGGTGCATGAGGCGGCTGTAGCCCACGGGCGCGAGCATGGCAGGGAACGAAATCTCGTTGCCCAGCACAGTTGTCTTGAGGCCGCACTCGGTGAACGACACCGCGCATCGCGGACGGAAGGTGATGTCGTCGAACGCGCGGCAGTTTTCGCGCAGGGTCAACTCGCCGTCGGCGCCGCCGTCGAGATAGTCGAAGACGGCTTTCGGCAAGCGCCGCTGCGCCAGCGGGCGAAAGTCGTGAATGTTGATAACGTGCGGCGAAGCGATGGAGCGGGCGCTGGCAGTCAAGATGAGGTCTCGTCTCGGTTTAGTCTCTCGAACTCGTTCGCGCCGTGCGATGCGAGAGCACGAGCACGGAAAGCCTACCATTCCCGGTCAAGCGACGTCGCGGCAGGTCTCATATCGAGACCAATCGTTACTTCGGTCACGCGAGCTCTCGAAATCCGGATGTGCGTGCGGGCCGCCGTCACTAAAGTTCTCCCGCCGATTTTTCGGAGGTAGCAGAGGGCAGGGAGCTGCGCCATTTCAAAAAAGGATCAGGAGCGACCAAGGCAGCCGGAGAAAGATCCGAGCGATCGAGGGTGCTGCGGCATTTGCGGCTATCCGGCAGTGTTTGATGGCCGCCTCGATCTGAACGTGTGTTTACGCTGTGGAGCGCAGCAGACAATGAAGGGCTGGGAGCCGCGGATCGCGCCCTGGAAAAATTAGCGACGCGGCGCGGGCGCCGGTCCGGGAGGAAGAATCTCGGGCTCGCCCGCTTTGATCTCTCCGCGGGTCACGAAGTAAACAGCGGCGGTCCAGGTGGGAAACAAGTCGAAGCCGGGAAGCATTTCGGCGGCGAGCGTCGGCAGGAAGGCCCAGTGCCAGCCGAGCAGCCGGATCAGCAACGCGGCGACGAGAACGTCGAGGGCGGTGTCGGCCGGGGAGAGCGCGCCTTCAACGAACATCGGAAAGACGGTGATTTGAATTGCATCGGCCGCGAGGGCGACGATCCATGCCAGGCGATGTTCGGGAGTCTTCAGGCCTTTCCAGAATTCGCTGATCCGCATAGCAATTCCTTAGATGCATGATCAGGATAGCGCGACAGGCGAGACGAGGAAAGAAGTGTAAGGGCAAGGGAGGCAGGAGGTTGGGGGCAGTGTTTTGGATGCGACTCTTCTTGTGGCGCGGGTGGAAAGGAGTGGCGATTCGCGAAGGGAATGTCCTTGCGAGCCGGTGGTGGTGCAATCGAACATGGGGTCGCTCGCCTGGTTCGGTTGGCATTTTGTTGGCAGCGCCTGAAGGCGCAGGTCGATGGCCCCCGGGACTTACGGCACGCCTGAAGGCGTGCCCTGATACGAAACGGGCCCTGATGCGGAATTCGGTCTCTGATATGGAATGCGGGCTCTGATATGGAAATTCGGGCTCTGAATGTGAGCCGGGCCCTGATACGGATCCGAACTGAATGAAAGGGGACCCCTTATAGGAAAACGAAGTTCAACAGGTTTCGTGAATGCAGTTTTCAAGTTGATGGGAAGGCAAGCTCTGCTCTGAGGATTTCAGCCAAGCTCTCGTTGGCAGATAACTCAAGGTTATCGTGTGGGCTCAGCCAATCTCTCGTTGTCAGACGAGCCAAGTTATCGTCGGGAAATCTCAGCCAAGTATTTCGGCGAGTTCGGGGGCGCTATCGACGCGGACGTCGGGCGGAGTGAGGTCGAGGGTGTGTGGGGCGAAGCCGTAAGTGACGCCGACGGTCCAGAGGCCGGCGTTGCGTCCGGTGAGCACGTCGTTCGAAGAATCGCCGATCATGACGGCTTCGCGCGGATTGCATCCGAGTTCTTCTAAAAGCTTTTGCGCGCCGAGCGGATCGGGCTTCTTGGTGGGGAAACTGTTGCCGCCGTAGACCTGCGCGAAGAAATCTTTCATCCCAAGTGCTTCGACGATGGCGCGCGACGGATTGACGGGTTTGTTGGAAAGCACGGCCATGGTGCGCGGGCGGCCGTTCGTTCCCTGACGGATGCGGACGAGGGCCTCGTGAATTCCGGGATACACGTGCGTGTGGTCGAGCTTGTGCTCGCGGTAGTAAGCGAGAAAGTATTCGAGCGCGCGCTGGACCGAGCCTTCGTCGTCGGGATCGCCGAGTGCGCGGCGGACGAGCATGGGCGCGCCATCGCCGACATAGGTGGCGATGACGTCGCCGGGGAGTTCGGGGCGCCCGAGGTGGCGCAGCATGGCGTTGACGGAGTGGATCAGATCGAGGCGCGAGTCGATGAGCGTGCCATCGAGGTCGAAGATCAGAAGCTTGATGGTCGCGGGATCGAATCGGCGGTTGGTGCGGATCATTCGATTTCAGGATAGCAGGGTGATGGATGGCTAATCGCTTCGAGCGGCGAGCCACGAGTGGCGAGCAACCACCGTGAGACGGGCGAGGCCCCCGTCAATCCATCGAACTTGTGAGAATCCGGTGTAATCCTTTGACTTAGTGCAGAGTCCTGCTATCTTTCACCGACCTATAAAAGGGGCATATTGATGCGTCTCTATCGAATAGTTCTGGCCATTTTCGCGATCACGACAGCCGTTGCCGCGCACGGACAGCAGGGGCGCTGGGCCTCCGCCGACGACCAGACCGCGAAATTCATGATTGATGCCGAGAGACAGTGGGCAGAGGCGGCGTGCACTCACAACAAGATTGCGGAGACGATTCTCGCTGACGACTTTCAGGGGACGTCTCCTGAGGCGACACGCTATACGAAAGCGGAGGAAGTCGCGGACAGCGCCGATGTATCCAAGACCTCGCGGGATTGCCGGTTGCTTGACACCAAAGTTCGTTTCTTCGGGGAGAGCTTGGCGCTCGTGTACGGTAGCGAGAGCGCGGTGAGAAAAGAAAAAGACGGGGTGGAGAAGTCTCGTTGCCTGATTTGGACCGACACCTGGCTGAAGAGAAATGGTAAGTGGCAAATTATTGCGGCGCAGGATACGCAGTTTGAGTGTAAGTAGGGGGGTGGCGGAGCGAACACCGGGTCGTTCAACTTCGCTCGGGATGACAGGGGTTTGTGAGTGGTGAGTTGCCAAATCGGGATGCCGAGAAAGCGCGTTGCCCTACCACAAGCCCGCGTTAGCGTCCAAAGTGCGGATGCGAACCCGGGCCACCACAGGTAGATCCAGAGAATCAACGCCAGCATAATATGACCGGCGACAGTCCTTCGCATGAACCTCCAAACCTTTCCCGACAGTCAGCCGGTTGTGTTCGGGGTGACCAGAGTCTTATTTGCGGTCACCACTTTTTGCTTGAGCCTCGCGACGGTCAGCTTGGCAGGTGGTTGGCACGAGTTATTCAAGAGGTTTCGGCTCAATAATCCGTTTGACGGAATCACCGAGGGAATGCAGAGCGGACGGATGCGATTCTTCGGTAATTACAAGAATTCTCTGCGTCTTGGGGCCGACGCGGAGGGCTTGCATCTCTCGGTACCGGCCCTCTTTCGTTTTATGCATCCTCCATTTGTTTGTGCCTTGGAGGGAGATCGAGATTTATCGGCAAAAGAGGTGGCTATTCGGCGAGTACGTGACGTTAACGCTGGGGAATGACGAGAGAATTCCGCTGCGGATTAACGGGTCGGCTGCGTTGATGTTGCAGGAGGCTTCAGGGACGAGTTGGCCAAAGGAGAGATCGGGAACGTGATCATACTCGCAGGCAGGCTAGTGTTTAGGCGTCGATCCCAAGCTACCAAAAGTCGAAAGCTGAGGTCTGAAAGCTGAAGCTGATAGCTGACGACTGACAGCTGACCGCTTCCTACCGACCGGTCGCTCCCCCGAAACGCTGTATTCCCCGAATCGCAATTCTCCATTTACAATGCAACCTGCGAATTCACCCAGCCCCAGGGGATTGAATGGCGACGACGAAGACGGACCCCAAGCTGAGCGGCCACGCAGACGATAAAAAGTCCAAGTCCTATGAAGGTCTATCCCGCCCGCAACTGATTGATGCGTATCGGATCATGTACACCTCGCGGCGGGTGGATGACCGCGAGATCCTGCTCAAGCGGCAGCAGAAAATCTTCTTCCAGATTTCAGGTGCCGGGCACGAGGCGATCGGGGCCGCGGCGGCTTTTTGTCTGAAGCCGGGCTACGACTGGTTCTATCCCTATTACCGTGACCGGGCCTTGGTGCTCGCGCTGGGCGCGACGCCGTACGAGATGCTGCTGCAGGCGGTGGGCGCGGCGGACGATCCGAGTTCGGGTGGCCGGCAGATGCCGTCGCACTGGGCCTACAACCGGTTGAATATAGTGACCCAGTCGTCGCCGACGGGGACGCAGATTCTGCAGGCGGTGGGATGCGCTGAAGCAGGCATTTACCTCCGCGATCATCCGAATGCCGCGCAGAAGGGAAGCGGTGGCGACTACCGCGAGTTTCACGAGGTGAGCTTCCGCGGCGACGAGGTCACATACGTCTCGCTGGGCGACGGCACCACCAGCGAGGGCGAGTTCTGGGAGGCGCTGAACACCGCCGCCAACAAGAAGTTGCCGATCGTCTTCGTGGTGGAAGACAACGAGTACGCGATCTCGGTGCCGGTCGAGGTGCAGACGGCGGGCGGAAACATTTCGCGGCTGGTTTCGGGCTTCCCGAATTTCCATTTTGAAGAAATCGACGGCACGGACCCGATCGCGAGCTACGCGGCGATGAAGCGCGCGGTGGAGCACGGCCGCGCGGGACAGGGGCCGTCGTTTGTGCACGCGCACGTAATCCGTCCGTATTCGCACTCGTTGTCGGATGACGAGCGGCTCTATCGTCCGGATGCGGAGCGGCAGAGAGATGCGGCGCGCGATCCGATCACGCGCATGCAGATGTTTCTGATCCGCGAGGGCATTCTCGACGAGAAGAGCATCAACAAGCTCGAAAAGCAGGTTGAAGAGGAGATGCAGGTGGCGGTCGACCGCGCGCTGGAGGCGAAGTTTCCCACGCCCGACACGATCACCAAGTACATCTACTCGCCCGATCTGGATCCGACCTCGGCGCAGTTCGAAACGGAGCCGGTGTTTCCGCAGATCGTGGATGCGCCCGCGGTGGATGGCAAGAAGCCGGCCGCACCGCTGCCGAAGACCATGGCCGAGCTGATCAACGTCACGCTTCGGGACGAGATGAAGCGGGATGAGCGCATCATCGTGTTCGGCGAGGACGTGGCGGACGCGAGCCGCGAAGAGTATCTGAAGAAGAAGCTGGTGAAAGGGAAGGGCGGCGTCTTCAAGCTGACGGCCGGGCTGCAGGCGGCGTTTGGAGCGGATCGCGTCTTCAATTCGCCGATCGCGGAAGCAGCCATCGTCGGGCGCGCGACGGGTATGGCCACGCGCGGGATCAAGCCGGTGGTGGAGATTCAGTTCTTCGACTACATCTGGCCGGCGATGATGCAGCTTCGGGATGAGCTGCCGGTGATCCGGTGGAGATCGAATAATGCGTTTTCGTCGCCGCTGGTAATTCGCGTGGCGATCGGCGGATATCTGACGGGCGGCGCGCTGTATCACTCGCAGTGCGGCGAGAGCATCTTCACGCATATTCCCGGGCTGCGGGTGGTGTTTCCGTCGAACGCGCTGGATGCGGCGGGATTGCTGCGCACGGCGATCCGCTGCGACGATCCGGTGCTGTTCCTCGAGCACAAGCGTCTGTATCGCGAGACCTATGGTCGGTCGCACTATCCCGGGCCGGACTACATGATTCCATTCGGCAAGGCGAAGATCGTGCAGCCGGGCACGGATTTGACCGTGATCACGTACGGGGCGGTGGTGCCACGTGCGTTGCAGGCGGCGCAGCGACTCGAGCGCGAGTTGGGAGTGAAGGTCGAGCTGATTGATCTGCGCACGCTGAATCCGTTCGACTGGGAGACGATTGCGGCGTCGGTGGAGAAGACCAACCGCGTGCTCGTGGCTTACGAAGATTCGTTGAGCTGGGGATACGGAGCCGAGATTGCCGCGCGCATCGCCGACAAGCTGTTTCCCCATCTGGATGCGCCGGTCCGGCGCGTGGCGGCGATGGACGTGTACGTCGCGTACCAGCCTATTCTCGAAGACGCGATCCTGCCGCAGGCGAATGATCTGTTCCGCGGGATGAAAGAGTTGGCGGAATACTGACGGCAGCTGTTAGCTTTTGGCCGTTAGCTCTTGGCTCAGGGCGTGCCGTGGACGGGACGCGGTGCCGGGGTCTTTTGAACAGCTGCGACACACGCGTTGGATTGAAACGGACCTTCCCAGTCGACCAACCTCTTTTACTTCCCGAGTTGAGAGCTCATCCCTAATTCATGAGTCCCGTTACTCATTTTCTTTCCGGCTGGGTGCTGGCGAATGCTGCGAATGTGGGCAGCCGGCGGGATCGGGCGCTGGTGACGTGGTCGGCCGTCATCCCCGATATTGATGGGCTGGGAATTATTGCCGAAGTACTGACGCGGAATTCGTCGCATCCGCTGCTGTGGTTCTCGCGCTATCACCACTCGTTGCACAATCTGGCGTTCGCGATCGTAATCACGATCCTCGCCTGGTTCGCGGCGCAGGAAAAATGGAAAACCGCGGTGCTTTGCTTTTTGGGATTTCATCTGCACCTGTTCGAAGATCTGCTGGGATCGCGCGGGCCTGACGGTGACCAGTGGCCGATCCCGTATCTCTCGCCGTTCTCGTCGGCGTTTTCATTGACGTGGCGCGGACAATGGAGTTTGAATGCGTGGCCAAACTTCGCGTTGACCCTGGCATTGTTGGGGATCACGTTCTATCTGGCGTGGTCGCGAGGATTTTCGCCGTTAGAGATGTTTTCGGAGCGCGCGGACCGTGAGCTGGTGGCTGCGTTGCGGCGCCGGTTTAATAAGTGGGCATAAACATCGTGCCAGCCGATGTCGAGGAAACATTTCAACCTCCGGCACTAAAGCGCCTCTCTATTAAAGAGCGGCGGTGGCACGGCTGAAGCCGTGCCCTGATACGAATCGTTTAATTTTGCAAATCGTTCAACCGGGCGCGGCCAACACGAAGTGCGCGCCACGGAATCGTTCAACAGAGACGAATTGCGCGCTACGGAATCGTTCAACAAGGCGCGGCCGATGGCGATTGCACGTTGCGAATCGTTCAACGAAACCTTGCCCGATACGAACTGCACGCATTGTTCAACGA
>Ga0210409_10008208_pt1 | contig 10661 bp, 12 predicted proteins | sample IncBWH17MmetaG_FD_161649 | JGI IMG/M metagenome (GOLD analysis project Ga0210409, IMG submission 161649) | Forest soil microbial communities from Barre Woods Harvard Forest LTER site, Petersham, Massachusetts, United States - Inc-BW-H-17-M | ecosystem: Environmental > Terrestrial > Soil >...
CGCTAGAGTCGCTTCCGTGACTGCAGTCATCCTCGTTTCCTCGACTTCAGGGTTCTGGCGTTTGCCAGTTTGACGGCTGGGTCTAGCTTTTCCTTCAGCCGTTGTTCAACCAATTCCGGAACCAAACCCTTGACCGAGCCACCGAGTTGGGCAATCTCCCGCACCAGCCGGGAACTCAAATAAGAATACTGCTCGGCCGGCATCATGAATACGGTTTCCAGGTCGGGCTGCAATTTGCGATTCATCAAAGCCATCTGTAATTCGTACTCATAATCGCTGATGGCGCGAATCCCACGAAGTACAGCTTTGGCCCTGACCTTGGCGGCGTAGTCGACCATAAGGCCGTCAAACGTTTCCACCCGCACGTTCTTGAAGTCCGCAGTCATCGCTTCGAGCATCAGCAGGCGCTCGGACAGGCCGAACAAAGGCGCCTTCTCCGCATTGCGCAGGATCGCAACTACCAGCTCATCAAAGATCTTACTTCCCCGCGCGATCAGATCCAGATGCCCATTGGTCGGGGGATCGAACGTGCCGGGATACATCGCGATGACTTTTTTCAAGAATCCTCTAAACCAACGTAGGGGCAGGCGGCCGCGCGCCCGTGCGGCACCCAATGCGAAATTCATCCCTGTCAGAGTTTAACAAGCAACAGAGGATTCTAAGCGTCAGAGGAAGTGAATGGCAATCATTCTTTGACCGGCATTGATTGGCTGTTGTGTTGGCCGCTGCGCCGCAGAAAATCCCTGCCCATTGGTACAGGTAATCGCCCTGCAGGTTACCCCGTCTTCTGATATAGCACAATGGTGGTAGTTCGTAACTTGTCACCTGCCTCCCTGAAAAACTAGCCTGATAGTTGATGCCACCAGTCACTTTGCTGTTCTCCTCGGATAAGGAAACCTCGACCCGGTTGGTCCAGGCTCTAAGAGAACTCGAGCTTGAGGTCGCCTCCTGCCCGGATATCTTCACCGCCGTCGAGTGGCTTACCAGTCGATGTTTTGACGTCATTGTGTCCGACTGGGACAGCGGCCCGGAAGCACTGTTTCTGCTCAAAAATGCTCGTGAACTGAAGTTGAATAAGTCAGCCTTCACCCTGGCCGTCAGAAGTGGGAGGTGCGAGCTCGCGGCCGAAAACGAAACCGAAGAAAACAGTGCCGATCTCGTGCTAACCAAGCCCCTGATCCCCGATCAGATCAAGTATGCACTGCTGACGAACGACCGTTTTCTGGGCTGCATGAGAGCGTGGATCGCCAGGGGCGATCTTGCTCAATCCCCGGAAGCAACTCCCCCGGTCGCGAATGTAGAGACTTTTGAAAGGCGGCGGCCGCAGTCAGAACAGCCCTCCCCCATGCCGTTGGCCGCACGGCCGATAGAGCCCTCCCCCACGCTGGGCTTCAGCTACCGCAAGTCCAGCGCCCCCCTGAACCTGACATTTGCAACTCTCGACCGAAGACCGTTCCGCTCCCTGCACGGCGACCACGATTCCGGCAAGGTCAGAAACTATAGCCGCAGAAAATTTTTTTGGGGATCAACACTAACCGTAGCCTTTGTCTGCGTGGGCTGCATCTTCGGCCAACCTCTGCGGGTGCAGAGTGTATTCGCCAGCGTCGAGACCGTATATCGGCAAGCTCTGGAAATAAAATCCAGACAATCAAAGTCTGATGAAAACACAACAGCCCAGGAACTCGCCGCGCTGGCCCAAGCCGCCGCTCCGCAACCCAAGCATCTGTCGTCGAGAGTGCGAGCCCTCCCCGCCCTCCCCGCACCATTGCCCGACCAAGTTCTCGGTCCTCGCGTCGACACTCTGCAAGCCGATGCAAACCTTGATCAGGCTCGTCTTCCCTCGCGGGTCTTGATCCCAGAAAGCCTGACGGCCCCACCGCCGGAGGCGACCATTCGCACCGTGAGCCTCAGACGGCCAACATCCCTGCTCAGCCAGCTAGAGCCGGTAAATCTGCCGGAGGATTCTTCCCGAGCGTTGCTCCTGGATAAAGTGCAACCCAGCTATCCCGAGCAAGCTTTGAAAGCCGGACTCCAAGGCGCCGTGGTCTTGCAAGCCTGGATTGGCAAAGATGGAAGTATCCGAGATCTCAAACTGGTAGATGGCTCCCTGCTGCTCGGGAGAGCCGCAGTGAAAGCCGTCAAGCAATGGCGCTACAAACCCTACCTTAGAAACGGAGTAGCGGTCGAAGCCGAAACCTACGTCACGGTAAACTTCAAACTGCCGTAGTCTCCACCATCCGTGTGGGGACGGGTCTCTGCCCCGTCCAGTCGAGCGAAGCTCGACTCCGGCGAAACCCCGTCGGCAGCCTACTTTGCCGCCGCCTGCTTCGGCAACAGCGCCACCCGTGCCGTAACCTTCTGCCCCTTCTCCATCCCCCCGATAATCACCAACCCCTCAGGCGTCACCAGCAATCCACGATGATCCATGGTCGGGTCCGGCGTATTCTCACTGATGGTTTCCCACTTCCCCGTGCGCAGGTTGAAGTCAAAGCTCACTGGAGACGGCTCCGCGGGCTTTCCATCGTACCCGATTCCGTTGTAGTCATAAGGAAGATCGCTTCCACCCGCGAAATAAATCTTCTGATCTTTCTCCGAGCCACCCCCGGCAATCCGGTACCGCGCCGTCCCCGGATGATCCGGCAACTTCGTCCACTGAATCTTAGTGTGATCGTGGTGGTCGATCTTGCCCATCCAGCATTCGTCCGAAGCAACATACCGAGGCCCGCCACCCGACGCATTCGTGCGCGCGCCATCCACATAGATAATGGTCTCATCGACCAAAGCCCCGGCATGACCAAACACCGGTGCCCCCGGAATCGGTGTGGCCTGCGCCCACTTGTCTTTCTCTGGGTCATACACCTGGACGTTACTCACCACATCCCGGTTCGAGCGCCCGCCAATCAGATAAACGTAACGGTCGTGATAGACCCCGATCACCGAATCCCCGACAGCCACTGGGATGTCAGCCCCTCGAAACCACTTGTCGTTTGACGGATGGTAATAACCAACATCCGGGACAACTATGCCCCCATGCGCATCCGCCACATAGCCGCCGAACAAGAAGAGGTCGCCATGCACCCCGGCCGCCACCGCCCCCACGCGTCCGGCCGTCCCAGGAACCGCATGCACCTCGGACCACTTCCCGTCCCTGCCATCCAGCGAATAAGCCGCTCGTGTGATTTCGTCCGAGGTTTTCTTCGCGCCGATTCCCATGAAAGAGAAGAGCAAAAGCTGTCCGTGCGCCCTGATCATGGCGACGGCATTATTGGAAGCCGGATCGGGCAACGGATCCAGGCCGGAATCCACAGCCCCGGACAATCCGCAAAAAAAGAACAACCAGAAAAACGCTAAAACCTTTTTCATAGTCTCCCAGACGAAATTCCAAACCCAATCCCGAAAATAACACGCCCCGCTGGCCTTGTCAGTTTAATGTAGGCTGGCGTCCCCCTTCGCGGCCAGCGCGAAAATTTTGTTGCGACGGCATCCTGCCCTCGGAGCGCAAGAGTGCGGTTAGAATGCCAACGTGAATCCGCTGCGCAATCCGTGGTTCGCGTTAACCGCGTCCCTCCTGGTCTGCTTGGGCGTGTGGCGCTGGGCGGAAACCATTCTCATCCCCTCCAACACCCATGTCGCTCAAGCCAAGGCGATTCCAATCGGAAACAACTCCGACCTCTATCCCCGCTGGCTGGGAGCCCGCGAGTTAATCCTCCGCGGCCACGATCCCTACAGCCCAGAAATGACGCGCCAGATGCAGCAAGGTTTCTACGGACGCCAACTTGATCCAAACAATCCCACCGACCCAAAAGATCAGGTAGCTTTCGCGTATCCGCTGTACGTCATCTTCCTGCTGGCACCCGCCGTCACTCTACCGTTCATGATCGTGCTCAAGATTTTCCAGTGGCTGCTTTTGCTGAGCCTGGCCGCAAGCGTTCCGCTCTGGATGACTGCCATCGGATTTCGTCCCAGGCGTGTGCTGGTTGTCTCCGGAATGGCGCTTGCGGTTGGCAGCTTTCCCGCGGTACAGGAATTTTATATGCAAAACTTGACCGCGCTGGTTCTATTGTTCCTGGCGGCAGCGGCCGCAGCAACCGTTCGCGGCTGGCTCCTGCCGAGCGGATTCCTCCTGGCACTCGCCACCATAAAACCGCAGCTTTCAGGGTTGTTCATCTTTTTCTTCCTGCTGTGGTCGACTGCACAATGGGCAAAGCGTCAGGCTCTTTTCTGGAGCTTTCTCGTGAGCCTGGCAGCTCTGGTGATCGCGGCAGAGTGTGTCTCCTACGGTTGGATTGCACGATTCCTGACGCTAGTCCGCGCTTACCAGATCTATGCTGCAGACCCGCCCATTCTCAGAACTCTACTCCCATCGTGGCTGGCAACGCCGGTTGCGGCCGTACTCGTCGGCTTTCTCGTTCTGCATTGCTGGAGATGGAGAACGGCTCCCGCTGGCACTGAGTATTTTGGATGGGCCCTGGCTTGGGTAGCGACCGTGACGCTTGCACTGATTCCTAAGTTGGCCGCCTACAGCCAACCTCTACTCATACCGACATGGCTGGTCCTGCTGGCGCACCGGGAGACCATCTGGAAAGCCGGGCTTATCCCACGAGCCTTGGTAAAGGCCGCATTTGCGTGCCAGCTCTGGCAATGGGTCGCCGCACTCGTGCTGTCGATTTGCTCAATTCTGATCGCACCGGCACGGCTGCGAGGGCTGGCCGAAATTCCCATGTACACCTCACTGCCTTCGTGGCCAATCACGCTGCTGGCCGTTGCTGTGGCGACGTTTTCCATGGGCCACGTCAGCCGTCAAGATCCTAGGGCTACCCTGCCGGATCCACAAACCCCTGCCGCACCGCATGGATAAAATCCGTGTACGCCGGGGCAAAACCAGCCGCCCGCATCTCCGCTGCAATCTGGCCGCGATGATAAGCCGAATGCGTGGTCACATGCAGCAGTACATCTTCCTTCGCACTGGTGAAGCTCTCGCCTCTTGTGTTCTTATACCTAACCGGCGAGGCCAACTCGGCTTCGTTGGTAGGGCTGAGAACCTCTTTCCAAAGCAAGAAAAGCTTAGCCGCCTGTTCTTCGCATTGCTGCAAACTGAAATCCGGCCACACCGGAAAAGTTTGGCCAAGTCCCTCCATACGCTCATACCACAGTCGCTCCGCCGAGAGAATATGACTCAAAAGCTTCAGCGGACGCCCCGCGCAACCCGCAGCTCGAATGGCCCCCAAAACCTCCCGATTAGCCCAGTCGTCATAAACAAAAAGCCGCCGAATGTGATCGATCATAATCGTGTGATGTCATGGCGGGCGGCTTCGCCTCTATATTTATTGTCATTCCCAGGAGCATTCTATTGTCATTCCCATCTTTAAATCTTTGTCATTCCGAGGAGCGAAGCGACGAGGAATCCGCTTTCCGCCGGCCCAGGCCAAGAATCCCCACAGGGCAACTTCCCGCCAGCGTTCGGGTTCATACTCACATCTTGCAGGAGGATCGATGACCAGAATGCGCACTCGAGTCCCACTAGTCTTGCTGGCGATTCTGGCCGCCTTGCTGCTAGCGGCGTGCCCCCCACGCGAGAGCATAGCGAAGATTAACCAGGATCCAGGCCGTTTCGCCGGAAAAGAAATCTCCGTTGCTGGACGGGTAACCGATTCCTTCGGAGCCCTGGGAAGTGGAGTCTTTCAAATCGATGACGGTACCGGCGCTATGTGGGTCTTCAGCGAGAAATTCGGCGTCCCCAGTAGCGGCGCCAACTTAGCGGTCACCGGACGCATCCAGCAAAGCTTCGCTTTCGCAGGCCGCAACTTCGCCACCATCCTCCGCGAAACCCAGCGTCGCCACTAACTATTAAGGATTCACAATCTGGGAAGGGTCATTCCGGGCTGGGAGGGGTCATTCTGAGTTGGGAATTGTCATTCCGAAGCGTAGCGAGGAACTCTGCTGTTTGTTTCGAAAGCGCGAAACGCTGATTCACCGCCTCACCGCTTCCGAAACACCTCAAAAATCAAATTAAACAACTGCACCAGCGTAATTCCGATAGTGACGTAAACCGCAATCTCCAGCCGCCGCCCCGCCTCTTTCGTACCGGCCAGCATCTCAATCACTTCCTTGGTGCTCTCATGCAAAGTTTCCGCCAACTGCTCAAAATGCTGCGTCGACCCGCGCAATTTTTCCAAGACATGCGAAGTCGCCGTAAGCGCCGCCGCCATCTGCTCCCCGTTGCGAATGTCGAGTTCGGTCTTGCAGGCCACCCACCACGGACTCCCTGGAGGATTGTCGTACATCCGCTGCCGAATCTCCTCGTACGACCGGCTGCGCAGCAATTGCACCAGCGAGTGAACCTTATCCGCGCCCGCCGTAGCCGCTGTTTCCTCGATACTGACCGCCATAACTCGCGAGTGTAGCAGCCATCCCTCGACCCGCTGAGATACCAGAAGGTCAACTCCAACTGTGACCCAAAGCCCCATCCAAGCCAAGTTACCCCCAACAAAACGGGAATAATAGAGGACGGGCGTCCTCGTCCGTCGAACCCCAGCCAGAACCTGGAAGTCCTGAATCGTCTACAATCGCAACTCGGATGGACACAACCCGCATCGCCGAACTGCTGCAGCCCTTCCTAGCCGTTTCTGAGAATTGTCATTCCGAACAAAGCGAGGAATCAGCTTTCCTCACCCCGGCCCAGCTGCGAGATATATCGACGTACATCGATCTATTGCTCCGCTGGAACGCCCGCATCAACCTGACCGCGATCCGCCAACCCGAAGAAATCGTAACCCGCCACTTCGGCGAATCCCTTTTCGCCGCCCGCCACCTCTTCCCCCAATGCAGACCCGAGCATCCAGGCTCGTGCGGTGGCGCCGCGACTCTGATCGACATCGGCTCCGGAGCCGGCTTCCCTGGCGTCCCCATAAAAGTTTTGGCCACCCATATCAACCTGACCCTGATCGAGTCCAACCAAAAGAAATCGACGTTCCTGCGCGAACTTACCCGCGCTCTTACATTGACGGACGTCAATGTATTCCCGGGACGTGCCGAGGACTACCCCAACCCTCCCGCCGAAGTAGTGACGCTCCGTGCGGTCGAGCGCTTCGACACGGCCCTCCCCACGGCCTCCCGCCTAGTCATCCCCGGAGGCCGCCTCGCCCTCTTGATCGGCGAATCTCAACTACCACAAACCAAAATCCTAACTCCAGACTTCGAGTGGCCCCAACCGGTTAGCATCCCCCTCTCATCGCAACGTTGTCTCGCCATCGGCACCAGAAACCATTAAACGACAAGAGTCAATTGAGTTAACAGTCTATCGCCGAAAAGCAACAAGTGGGACGGCAGCAATACGCTCAGGCGCTTTCGGTCCGTGAGAAACTGCATAACCGGGCCAACTCCCACGTAAGTGGGAGACTTCGCATCTAGATCGCATCGCATAGGATAGTAACCAACGACTTGCGCGAAAACCAGACAGTGTTCCACGTGGAACACTTGGTAGGAATCTTCGCCAGAATGTTCCACGTGGAACATTCGCGTCGATCATCACAAACGCTCCAGGTGGAACACTCAGCCATATTTCCGACGTGTTCCACGTGGAACACGCCTGTGGGAAAGTTGGCTCGCGTCCATCTGTAACTCCCTAAGACTCAAACAGAATGTCCTTGCGAGTTACTTGCACTGAAATCAGTCATTGCAAATGCACAACGATTCGGCCTATTCTGCAAGCGTCTCTCCGATTCTTCAAAACTAAATGGGACGCGTCATCGCGGTTGCCAATCAGAAGGGCGGCGTAGGCAAGACTACGACTGCCATTAACTTGGCCTCGTCCATCGCCGCCGCAGAGGTGGACACGCTGCTGGTCGATTGCGATCCGCAATCGAACGCTACCAGCGGCCTCGGCCTAGCCAAAGACCCCGCGCGCATCAGCACCTACCATCTCCTCATGGGCGACGCCAGCGGAGAGCAAGCCCTGCAGAAAACTGAACTAGAACAGCTGTGGATCATCCCTGCGCATAAGAATCTGCTCGGCGCAAACCTTGAGTTGGTAGATGGAGAGCGCAGGGAGTTTCGGTTGCGGGATGCGCTTGCGCCTTTGCGGGAGCGATTCAAGTACATTGTTCTGGACTGCCCGCCAGCGCTCGACCTGCTTACGCTCAATGCACTCGTGGCCTCGGATTCGATTCTGATTCCGATGCAGGCGGAGTACTTTGCTCTTGAGGGCGTGTCTGAGCTGCTCGACACCATCGAACGCATCCGGGCGTCGTTGAACCCCGAACTCTCGATCGAGGGTGTGGTGCTCACCATGTTCGACGATCGCACCAACCTGGCTCAGCAGGTGACGGCGGAGCTAAGTCGCTACTTTGGGGATAAGCTTTGCAAGACGACGATTCCACGCAACGTGAAGCTGGCAGAGGCTCCCAGCCATGGCAAGCCTGTGCTGCTTTACGATGTGCGCTCACGCGGAGCAGAGAGTTATATTCAGCTCGCCAAGGAAATCATTGGGCATAGTACGCCGGTGCAGGAGATGCCCGCGCCCGCTGAGCCGGCCGTTGAGGAGAAGCAGGTGGTGAATGCTCCGCGTTGGAAGCGGTGGATCAAGGAGCGGAATAAATTGACAACCATCAATATATTAGATCGATGAACGCCGATGTGTTTTGCAGTTGGGCCGAGGTGGGGACAGCAGATTCCTCGCTTTGCTCGGAATGACAACGCTTGATTTTAGAGAAATGGCAGGAGATCAATGACGACTGCGGCGACGGGTACTGACAAAGTTGCGGATAAAGTGGTTGAGAAGCGGCGGGCTTTGGGGCGGGGGTTGGATTCGTTGCTGCCTTCGGGACCGCGTATGGTGGAATATGGCAACGCGGGCGGGGCGCCGGTGTCACACGCACCGGGACTACAATCTGCGGTTTTGCCTCAGATTCAGGCGCAGGCGGCTCGTGGCGAGGCTGTCGTCGAGATCCCGCTGGATTTGATTGATGAGAATCCTTACCAGACGCGGTATTTCGCCAAGGACGAGCCGGTGTCCGACGACTTCGTCGCGACCACGCTGCACGAGTTGGCGGATTCGATCCGGGTGAATGGGGTGATCCAGCCGATTTCGGTTCGGGCAGGGGCCGAGGGACGCTACGTTCTGATTTTGGGTGAACGGCGCTGCCGGGCCTCGAAGATTGCGGGGCGGACGACGATCCCGGCGATTGTGCGCAAGGTTTCCGACCAGCAGGCGGCCGAGATGACCGTGGTCGAAAACCTCCAGCGGCAGGATCTGAATTGCATGGAGCAGGCGACCGCGTTCTCGAAGTTGAGCCAGGATTTCAAGCTGACGCAGGAGCAGATCGGGCAACGCGTAGGGATTTCACGGGAGTCGGTTTCGAACTATATGCGGCTGCTGCGGCTGCCGAGTTCTGTGACGGAGTATTTGCAGCAGGGACAGTTGGGATTCAGCGAAGCGCGAGTGTTGCTAACATTGCTTGATCCGAACCTGATTCCAAAGATCGCCGATGAAGCAGTGCGCAAGCATTTATCCGTGGAGCAACTGGAAGACCTGGTATTCAACACCAATGTTCCTTTGCAAAAGGAAAAGCAGCCGGGGACAGCGCGCTGGGTGGATCCGAATGTGCGGCATGTGCAGACGGAACTGGAACGAACCTTGGGAGTGCGAGTGCGGATTCGCGATCGCAAGGGAAAAGGCAAGATCGAGATTGAGTATGCGACGCTGGAGGACTTCGATCGGGTGGTCGGGATGTTGAAAGGGAAGGGCTAGTCGTTGGTCGTTCGTCGTTTGGGAAGACACGAATCCAAATAGTAACCGTGGAACGACGAGTTCGATTGTAGCCTCGATGCGTCGTCTTCGACGCTATCCGCGCGGCGAAGTGGGAAATGCTTCTGTTGACTTTGCGCAGAACGTGCCATTGCGGAATCCGAATGGGTACGAATCCAAATTGTAAACTGTGGGACGATAGGCTGTGGGTTTGTAATCCTACACGCGTGTTGTGAGCGCTGGCTGCATGGTTTTCCAGTAGAAGTGGGATGCTCGATCTGTTCTCAGTTCCCCGTTCTCAGTTCTCGGAGCGACGAATGTTCATGAGTGCCGAGCAGAAGGTGTTGCAGGCGGTTGCCGCGCAGCTCATGAATGGGGATGAGGTCGCGCTGGATGACCAGAAGCTGCAGGTGAAGCGCGTGGGAACTGGGCGTTTGCGGATGGTGCAGTTCAAGTTGAATGGGCGGCTGTTTGAGGCCATCGAGCAGAATCGGATGAAGCCCAGCCGATGGGGTCAGCTTGCGCGGGAGAAGCATCAAGTGGTGCAATTTCGGGATGTGTTGACGCATCGGTATGTTGCCGTGGCGGTGGATGGGGAGATTACGGAGTACGGACGGTAGAAACGTCAAAGGCCTAACGACAGAGGACGCGAAGGTACACAAAGGAAACCGTGCGGTTCGTCGTTCAAGAATCCTGGACGATCGTGCCTTGGTGGTAGACGATTTTCCAGCCGGTTGGCGTGCTTTGCCAGATGGTGGCGCGACGCGTCAGCCGCCCTTTATTTTGGAGCAGGGTGTAGGTCAGCAGGTAAACGTTCTCCGATAGTCTTCGGCAATGGAAACCGGAGGCTTCCCATACGTCTTCAAACTCTCCGGCGTAGCGTTTTTCCAGTTCGGACAGGACATACGCGCGGCTG
>Ga0210409_10008209_pt1 | contig 10660 bp, 10 predicted proteins | sample IncBWH17MmetaG_FD_161649 | JGI IMG/M metagenome (GOLD analysis project Ga0210409, IMG submission 161649) | Forest soil microbial communities from Barre Woods Harvard Forest LTER site, Petersham, Massachusetts, United States - Inc-BW-H-17-M | ecosystem: Environmental > Terrestrial > Soil >...
CAGCGGAGGCGTGGGCTTTGTTGATGGGCGAGCCGGCCTGTTGAGCACGACCGTCCCTCTGGAACATGAATCGCTCGATTATTATGCGGCATTGCGAAGCGCAGCGGCGCAGCGTCGCGCGGCGCTTGTTGCCGAGGGAAAGGCAGGTGCCGTTGACAGCCATAAGGACGGCGGCTCGTCGGCGCTCGCCCCTGCTCCCGCAGCGCCTGCCGGTGCGGCCCCATGAAGCGGCGCGGATCCGAACCTCATCCGCTCGCCCGACCGGGCGGGCCATCCTGGAGGCCCCCACATGCGTAATCCGCTACCGAAGATTACCGCCACTGGCCGCGTCGGAGCGTTTCTTTTGACCCTTGCCGCCAGCAAATTGGACCCGTCCCCGGCCCTGCTTTACGGGCTGGTCGTCCTGGGCGTCCTGCTCATCCTTTGGGAAGCCGCCACCTATGGCGCAAAACTAGCCCGGCACATCCGCTTCAAGTCGTACCAAGGCTCATCGACCTTTTCGCGCGCACCGCAGTCCTTCGGCGTGTGGAAGGACGGGGCGCGGTGACTCGTCGTCCAGCAGCCGATCGCCGGAATGCCGAGCGGCGTCGCAGCGCCGGTCGTGCCACGCGGACACACCCTAGGCCGCGTGCCGGGCCTCGGCTGCATCCTGCATGATGGTGACGCGCCAGTGGATGCGCTGTTCCTCGATCGGATAGCCGCCGGTCGCCGAGTGCAGCGCGCAGCGATTGTCCCAGATCACGATGTCGCCGACCTGCCACTGGTGCCGGTACTGCGCCGGCGTCGCGACCATGTGGCCGGTGAGCTCGGCGATCAGCTTTTCGCTCTCGGCGTCGCCCAGCCCCTGGATGCGCAGGATGTGGGTCGGGTTGGCGTAGAGCGACTTGCGGCCGGTCTCCTCGTGGGTGCGCACGACGGGATGCACCGCCGGCGGCCGCCGTTGATCCTCGGGCTCCAGCAGGTCGAAGCCCTTGCGCGCGCGGCCGCCATAGGCGTGCTCAGCCTGCAGTCCCTCGATGCGCTTCTTCAGGCTCTCGGGCAGCGAGTCGTAGGCCTCGTACATGCTGGCGAACAGCGTGTCGCCGCCGCGCGACGGAATGGCGATGCCATAGAGTTGCGTGCCCTTGCAGATCTCGGTGTCCCATGGCGAATCGGTGTGCCAGCCGCTGCCCCGATTGTAGATCGCCGGGTCGACCTGGCCGTCGGGCTTGCGCGTGCCCACGCCCATCAGCGTGAGCTCGGGATAGTCGGGATGGCGCGTCTTCCGCACGCGATGCGGCTTCAGCCGGCCGAAGCGGCGCGAGTAGGCGAGGAACTCTTCCATCGTGAGCGTCTGGCCGCGCACCACCAGCACGATGCCGTCGAGCCAGGCCCGGTAGAGCGTGCTCCAATCCGACTCCGAGAGGTTGCGCACGTCGACGTCGGTGGCGATGGCACCGATTCGGGGATCGGGTCGTTCGAGCTTCATGCGGCGAGCTTACGCCCTTCGCCGCGCTGGTAAAGACCGGCTGCTTGGCCCAGCATCGGGCCCAAGAAGACGGAGGAGGAAACCGATGCGCCGCATCGCGGCTCTGCTTTTCGCTGTCTTTGCCGCGTTTCCGGCGATGGCCGAGGACGTCTATCCCAGCCATCCCATCACCCTGATCACGCCCTACCCGCCGGGCGGCGCCACCGACTTCCTGGCGCGCACGCTCGCTGAGGGGATGAGGACACGGCTCGGCCAGACCGTGATCGTCCAAAATGTCGGGGGCGCGGGCGGCACGGTCGGCTCCCTGCAGGCCGCCCGGGCCAAGCCCGACGGTTACACCCTGCTCTTGCATCACATCGGCATGTCGACCATCCCGGCGCTCTACAAGAAGCTCGCCTTCGATCCGCTCGCCGCCTACGAATTCATCGGCGTCTTCGCCGAGGCGCCGATGATGATCCTGGCGCGCCGGGACTTCGCCCCCCGGAACTTCGCCGAGCTGGTCGCCTACGCCAAGGCGAACAGGGAGACGTTCACCGTCGCCTCGGCGGGCATGGGCAGCGTCACGCATCTCTGCGCCATGCTGTTCCAGGAGGCGCTCGGCGTGCCCCTCACCGTGGTGCAATACAAGGGCGGCGGACCGGCGGCGATCGACGTGCGCTCGGGTCAGGTCGACATCATCTGCGACCTGCCGACGACCACCTCGAGCGCCATTCGTTCGGGCGATCTCAAGGCCTATGTGCTGACGGCGCCGCAGCGCCTGGCGATGCTGCCCGACGTGCCGACGGCGGCCGAGGTCGGCATGCCGAGCCTCGCCATCGGCGTGTGGTTCGGCCTCTACGCGCCGCGTGGCACGTCCAAGCCCGTCATCGACACGCTGAACAAGGCGCTGCGCGAAATCATGGCCGACAAGGCCGTCGCAGCCCAGCTCGAGAAGATCGAGACCTACCTTCTGCCGCTCGACCAGGCGACGCCCGACGCGCACCGCCGCAAGCTCGCCTCCCAGATCGAGCTGTGGCGGCCGATCATCGAAAAGGCCGGCATCCAGGCGGAATAGGCAGCGGACCGCCGGCGCGATATTATCGCCCCCTGCCGCCGCCGGGCGGCCGGTTCTTCGGGGGAGTGTCTTATGCGTATGGTTTCCTTCGGCTTCGCCTTCTGCGTGCTGGCCGCCGGCCTGTCGACGGCCGTGCGTGCCGACGACTTCATGACGGAGTGCCTGGTCACCGGGAGCCAGAAGATGTGCGAGTGCATGTCGGGCAAGATCCCGGCCGACAAGCGCGCCGCCGCCGTCGAGGGGATGCGCAAGTCCAATGCCTCGACGCAGCCCGGCGGCAACCTGCTCGATCCCTCGACGCTGTCGCAGGAGCAGATGCAGGGCCTCGACGCCGTCGTCATCGCCCAGGCGTCGTGCATGTAGGCTCTGCCCGGATGACCTTCTAAGGCTTTCGGTCGGCTTGGAAGATGCGAATGATCTATTCGACGATCTCGATTCGGCACTTCGCTGCGCCCATAACGCATGAGATAAGCGCATCAACTTGACACTTGGAAGTTGTCGATGGGTCGATGGCCATGACGGTCTTGGAAGAAGAGCCAGAATTACCCTTTTTGCGCCGGGTGTCGGGCGCGCGCGTCGCGAGGCTGCCATCTGCCCAGGTCCCGGCGCGATCGATGATCGCAGGGCGCTACTGCCGGGTTGAACCACTGCTGGCCAGCCTTCACGCTCGCGAGTTGTTTGAGGCTTCGCACGCCAGCGACGAAGCGCTTCGCATCTGGGAATATCTTCCGGTTGGACCCTGGTCCTCGGAGGCCGAGTACACGGCCGCCCTACGTCAGCAGACGTCGGAATTCGACAGGATCTACTATGCCATCCGCCCTGCCGAGGGAGGGCCCGTTCGCGGCCAGGCCAGCTATCTCGATATTCATCCGCAGAACGGCGTCATCGAGATTGGCGCGATCTGGTTCGGTTCGGGACTGCGGCGGACACGCGCTGCCACCGAAGCGCTCTATCTGTTGATCCGATACGCGATGGACGACCTCGGCTATCGGCGCATGCAATGGCGCTGCAATGCGCTCAACAAAGGCTCGAGAAACGCGGCTCGGCGCCTGGGTTTCCGGTTCGAGGGCACGTTCTTCAATCACATGATCTACAAGGGCAAGAACCGCGACACGGCATGGTACTCGATACTCGACGACGAATGGCCCGAAGTTCGCGACATGCTGGAGCGGTGGCTTGACCCCGCCAATTTCGATGAACACGGCGCGGCCAGGACCTCGCTCTCGCAATTGATGCAGCAGCGTTGCCAAGCCAACGGCCCGTCGGCTAGGCTTGCCGCGCCCGAATGGCGTCCCGAAAAGGAACCGAACTAGTCGTTCTCAACATCTATCCCGCACGACCCGGCGCGCCGTCGACAGTCCGGTGCTCGCCTGCGGCGCCCTCGCGTACCTTCCGACCGTGAAACCGAAGTCACAGCGACCGAGGGGTCTTAGGAGACGATTCGCCGAACAAACTTGCTTACAGGACTTGCTTATAGAGAAACGGCGCACCCTGAGGTGCGCCGTTTTAGCCCTCGCCAATTGGTCGGAGTGAGAGGATTTGAACCTCCGGCCCCTAGCTCCCGAAGCTAGTGCTCTACCAGGCTGAGCTACACTCCGTCAGAAAAGCAGAGTTCACCCGGCCGTTTGGCGAGGCGGGTTATAGCCGCCACCCCCCATGGTCGCAAGTATGGTCGCTGGCGCGGCAGCCGCCCGCTATAGTCGCGCGGTTCAAAGGCAGGCGGGGGCGGGCATGGCAAGGAAGAAGCGGCTGAAAATCGCACTGATCGGCTACGGCGCCATCAGCCAGACGCTGGTCGACGTGTTCGCTGCCAAGAAGCCTGCCATCGACATCGTGGGCGTGCTGGTGCGGCCGGGTCGCGCCAAGGCGACACAGAAGAAAGTCGGCCGCAAGGTGGCCGTCGTCGAATCCCTGAAGGCGCTCTTGAAGCTCAAGCCCGACGTCGTGGTCGAGGCGGCGAGCCAACAGGCAGTGCGCGACTGGGGCGAGACCATCCTGAAGAAGGGCATCGATCTGATGGTGATCGCCACCGGCGCCTACGGCGATCCCAAGCTCTACAAGAAGCACATCAAGGCGGCCGAGAAGAGCGGCGCGCGCCTCAGGCTGCCGTCGGGCGCCATTGCCGGCCTCGACGGGCTTCTGGCCATGCGGCTGGGCAAGCTCGAGCGCGTGAAATACGTCTCGATCAAGCCGCCGCATGCCTGGACCGGCACGCCGGCCGAGACCGAGTTCGACCTGCCGTCGATCAAGGAGCCGACGGTGATCTTCCGCGGCAAGCCGGCCGACGCCGGCCGGCTCTACCCGAAGAATGCCAATCTCGCGGTGACGGTGGCGCTGTGCGGCGCGGGCCTCGCGCGCACCGACATCGAGCTGGTGGCCGATCCCACATTGCCGGCCGGCACCAACGCGAGCCGGCTCGAAGTGGTGAGCGATTCGGGCGAGCTCAAGATGGAGCGGCTCGGCCTTTCCATGCCGGACAATCCCAAGACCGGTGTGCTGACCGCGCTCACCATGGCCGACGACCTGATGAAGATGGTGCGCGCCAGCGATTGGTGATCAAGCGGACCGCGGGCGTCCCGCCCGCGGTCCGAAGAATGATTCAGCGCGGACCGCCGTGGTGATGTTCCTCGCGTCCCATCATGCCGCGCGGCCGGTCGAGCACCACCTTCTGCTCCGGCGACAGCGTGTCGTAGAAGGCGAGCAGGCTGGGCTTGACGGCCTCGATGCGCTCGACCCGCGCCTTCATGACGTTCTCTTCCATCGTCAGGCGGTCGACGTAGTTCGGCCGCTCCTTCATCTCGGTCGGCAGGGCGTTGCAGCGCGCGATGTCCTTGACGTCGGCATCGTCGGACGCCTTGGCGAAGGCGTTCCACGCCGTCATCTGCTCGGGCTTGAGCTCGAGCCGGGTCTTGATGTAGGCGCGGTTGCCGGCGCGGCGGGCGATATGGTCGAGGCAGAAGGCCTTGGGATTGAAGGCCGCACGGTCGCGGCGTTCCTGGCCGCCGGCCGCCGGGGGTGAGGCGGCGGGCGGGGTCGCCTGGGCCAGCTCGAAGGGGTCGTCAGGGCCGCCGTCGAGCGCCGAGGCGGGGGTCATGAGGGAAAGGCCGGCGGCGGTGACCAAGGCCAGAGGCACGGCCAGAAGCAGGGGACGAAAGGACATCGAATACCTCACCAAAAAGCGTGGATTGCCTCGATGATACGGCCGAATCAGGCCGGACGTGCCCGCCCGCTAGGTTAAGTTATGTAAAGTTGGGCCGAAGCTCGGCCATCCACCGTGCAAAGGCCGCGCGCTGGGCCTCGGTCATGTGCAGGCCTTCCTTGGTCCGCCGCCACAGCACGTCGTCCGGCTCGACCGCCCATTCGTCGCGCATCAGGTAGCGGACCTCCGTCTCGTAGAGGCAGCCGCCGAAATGGCGGCCGAGATCGGCCACCGTCGTGACGCCTTCCCAAAGGTCATCCAGCCCCGACCCGTGCCGGCGGGCGAGCACGCGCACGAGCTCCTTGGGCAGGCCGGGCTTCACGGAAGCGGCGCTGTCGACGTAGTTTTCGAACGCCTCCTCGAAGGTGGGCGCATCGGCCAGCTCGCCGTCGGCGACCGTGCGCGCGGCCGTCCAGGGCAGGCCCATGTGGGGATAATAGGGGGCGAGATCCTTCAACGCGTGCTCGGCCAACCGGCGATAGGTCGTGATCTTGCCGCCGAACACCGAGAGCAGCGGCGCCACGCCATTCGCGCTGGACGTCCGCGGCGTGCCGTCGACCTCGAGATGATAGTCGCGCGTCACCGCCGAGGGATTGTCGTCGCCGTCGTCGAACAGCGGGCGCACGCCGGAATAGGTCCAGACGACATCGGCTGGCGTCACCTGCTTCACCATGTAGTGGCTGGCGATCTCGCAGAGATAGGCGGTTTCCTCGGGCGTGCAGACCGGCTTCTCGCCCGCCTCGACCGCGATGTCGGTGGTGCCGATGCAGGAGAAGTCGCGCTCGTAGGGGATGATGAAGACGATGCGGTGGTCGCTGTTCTGCAGGATGAAGGCGTGATCGCCGTCATGCATTCGCGGCACGATGATGTGGCTGCCCTTGATCAGGCGCACCCGCTTGTTGGTCTTGATGTGGGTCTGCTCGTCGAGGAAGCGCTTCACCCAGGGGCCGGTGGCATTGACCAGGCCGCGCGCTTTCAGGTGCACGCCGGCGCCGTCGGGGCCCAAAAGCTCGATGTTCCACAGCCGGCCGTCGTCGCTGCGCCGGGCCGAGACGCAGCGGTGGCGGGCGAAGATGCGGGCGCCCATCTGGCGCGCCGATTTGACGTTGGCGATCACCAGGCGCGCATCGTCGACCCAGGCGTCGGAATAGACGAAGCCTTTTTTGAACGACGGCTTCAGGCCGACGCCGAACTTCGACTGCGGCAGGTCGACCGCGATCGACTTGGGCAGGGTCATGTGCCAGTCGAGATGATCGTAGAGGAAGAGGCCGATCCGGAGCATCCAGCGTGGCCTGAGGTGCGGCTCGTGCGGCAGCACGAAGCGCAAGGGCCGGCTGAGATGCGGCGCCTTGGCCAAAAGCACCTCGCGCTCCTGCAGCGCCTCGCGCACCAAGCGGAACTCGTATTGCTCGAGGTAGCGCAGCCCGCCATGGATCAGCTTGGTCGAGGCCGACGAGGTGGCGCTGGCGAAATCGTTCATTTCGCAGAGCCCGACCTTGAGCGACCGCCCCACCGCGTCGCAGGCGATGCCCGCGCCGTTGATCCCGCCGCCGACCACGAACAGGTCGAGCGGCGCCCCATCACTTTCCATTAAAGTCGCTTCCCTTCATGGCCGATCCTATAGCGGGCGTTGGCGCGCGACGCGAGGCGGCTTGACCCGGTGCCGCCCGGTCAGCACAACCAGTGGATGGGATTTCTGCTCAAGATCATCCTGTTCGGCGTCGCCATCTATGCGGTGTGGAAAACCTTCGCCCGCTGGAAGGGGCTCTACGATCGGTTCGTCGGCAACCCGCAGGAACCTGCACGGCCCGCGCCACCGCCCGCCCCAGCGCCGGCCGCGCCGCGTCCATCCGCCGCCGCCCCGGTGAGCGCCCGCAAGGTCGTGATCGAGGAGACGGTCCAGTGCGCCGGCTGCGGGGCCTATATCTCAGCCGCTGCGGAGAAATGCGGCCAGTGCGGCCGTCTTCGGGGACAGTCCTGAAAGTAGCGTTACCCCCCTCACTGGTGCTTACTTATTCGGGCCCATCATCGGGAAGAAAGACTTAAGTACAGATAATATTTACTTGACTAATACTTAAGTTTGGTTTAGGTTTCGGCCCATGCCCAGGAGAAGGAGTGCCAGGATGGTCGATTCAGCCGATGCCAAATGGGTTAGCGCTTGCGGAAACTGCGGAAACCTCAATTCGTCGGTTTCTCGGACGATGTGTCGACGCCGCCGCGACGAGGCCACAGCGCTTGACCAGGGTGGGGGTCGCACCTATTTTGCCGCACCGCAAAAACGGCCTTAAGTCGCGGAAACACAAGGCCTTCTGAGCTTCGGGGAAGTCCGGTGTCGAACCCCTCAGCAGCACGCGCCAAGCCGACGTGCTTCCAGGAACTCATCCTCACCCTGCAGGAATATTGGGCAGGAGAGGGCTGCGTGATCCTGCAGCCGTTCGACATGGAAATGGGCGCCGGCACCTTCCACCCCGCCACGACCCTGCGCGCGCTGGGCCCCAGGCCGTGGTACGCCGCCTATGTCCAGCCCTCGCGCCGGCCCAGCGATGGGCGCTATGGCGAGAACCCCATGCGCCTGCAGCACTACTACCAGTTCCAGGCGATCCTGAAGCCGTCGCCAACCGACATCCTGGAACGCTATCTCGGCTCGCTGGAGGCGATCGGCATCGACACGTCGCTGCACGACATCCGCTTCGTCGAGGACGATTGGGAGAGCCCGACGCTCGGCGCCTGGGGCCTGGGCTGGGAAGTGTGGTGCGACGGCTCGGAGGTCTCGCAGTTCACCTATTTCCAGCAGGTCGGCGGCATCGAGGTCGAGCTGGTGTCGGGCGAGATCACCTACGGGCTGGAACGGCTCGCCATGTACCTGTTCGACAAGAAGTCGATCTACGAGCTGCCGTTCAACCGTGCCGATTCCGACGTGCCGCTGAGCTACGGCGACGTGTTCCTGCAGAACGAGCAGGAGCAGTCGACCTATAATTTCGAGGTCGCCGACACAGCGATGCTGTTCCGCCACTTCGCCGATGCGGAGAAGGAGTGCATCAGGCTGATCGACAGGAAGCTGCCGCTGCCGGCCTACGAGCAGTGCATCAAGGCCTCGCATTGCTTCAACCTTCTGGACGCGCGCGGCGTGATCAGCGTCACCGAGCGGCAAAGCTACATCCTGCGCGTGCGCGAGCTCGCCAAGGCGTCGTGCGAGGCCTGGCTTGTGACACAGACGGCGAAGCCTGCCCTGAGCGCAGCCGAAGGCGCTGCATAGAATGGCCGAGCTTCTTCTCGAACTTTTGAGTGAAGAGATCCCCGCTCGCATGCAGGCGCGCGCGGCCGACGATCTCAAGCGGCTGGTCTGCGACGGCCTGACGGCGGCAGGTCTGGAGTTTGGCGACGCCCGTGCCTTTGCCACCCCACGGCGTCTCGCCCTGGTGGTCGAAGGCCTTCCGACGGCGCGCGCCGACGTCAGCGAGGAAAGGCGCGGCCCGCGCGTCGGTGCGCCCGAGCAGGCGGTGCAGGGCTTCTTGAAGGGCGCCGGGCTTGCTTCGCTCGACCAGGCGGAGAAGCGCGACACCGGCAAGGGTGAGTTCTGGTTCGCCGTGATCAAGAAGACGGGTGGGCCGACGGCCGACGCATTGCCCGGCATCATCGACAAGGCGATGAAGGCGCTGCCCTGGCCCAAGTCGATGAAATGGGGCAGCGGCATCATGACCTGGGTGCGCCCGCTGCAATCGATCGTGGCGCTGTTCGACGGCAAGGTGCTTGCCGGCGAGATCGCGCCGGGCGGTGCCATGGCGCCGATCTGGTTTGGCGACACGACGCGCGGCCACCGCTTCCTGAGCAACGGCTCGATCAAGGTGTCGGGCTTTGCCGACTATGTCGCCAAGCTCCAGGCGGCGCATGTGATCCTCGACGCCGCCGAGCGCAAGAAGATCGTGCAGGCAGGCGCGGAGAAGCTTTGTACCGAGGCGCAGGTGTCGCTGAAGTCGGATGACGGCCTGCTCGACGAGGTGGCCGGCCTCGTCGAATGGCCGGTCCCAATGCTGGGCACGATCGACGGAAAGTTCATGGACGTGCCGCCCGAGGTGCTGGTCGTTTCCATGAAGACGCACCAGCGCTATTTTGCGACGACGGCGAAGGACGGCACGCTCGCCAATCGTTTCGTCGTCGTGGCCAACACTGTGGCGCGCGATGGCGGCACGGCCATCGTCGACGGCAACGAACGCGTCCTGCGCGCACGGTTGAGCGACGCCAAGTTCTTCTGGGATCACGACCGCAAGGTCCGGCTGGAAGAGCGACTGCCGGCGCTCAAGGACATCGTGTTTCACGCCAAGCTGGGCACTCAGGCTGACCGGGTCACGCGCATCGAGATCCTTGCCGACAAGATCACCGCTTACGTCAAGGGTGCGGACTCCGCGCAGGCCATCCTGGCCGCGCATCTTTGCAAGGCCGACCTGGTAAGCGGCATGGTCGGCGAGTTCCCCGAGCTGCAGGGGATCATGGGCCGCTACTATGCGCTGGACGAGAAGCTGCCCGCCGCGGTGGCCGACGCCATCGGCGACCACTACGCACCGGCCGGGCCCAACGACCGCTGCCCCAGCGCGCCGGTATCGATCGCCGTGGCGCTGGCCGACAAACTCGACTCGCTCACGAGCTTCTGGTCGATCGGCGAAAAGCCGACGGGCTCCCGCGATCCCTTCGCGCTGCGTCGCGCCGCCCTCGGGGTCATTCGCATCGTGGTCGAGAATGGGATCCGCTTGCCGCTCTCGGATTTCGTCAAATCCGAGGATCTATTGGAGTTCCTGGCCGAGCGCCTGAAAGTCCAGATGCGCGAGAAGGGCGTGCGTCACGATGTGGTCGATGCTGTCTTCGCGCTGGGTGGTGAGGACGATCTCGTGCGACTACTGGCGCGGGTCGAGGCGGTGCAATCGTTCCTCGACACCGAGGCCGG
>Ga0210409_10008210_pt1 | contig 10660 bp, 7 predicted proteins | sample IncBWH17MmetaG_FD_161649 | JGI IMG/M metagenome (GOLD analysis project Ga0210409, IMG submission 161649) | Forest soil microbial communities from Barre Woods Harvard Forest LTER site, Petersham, Massachusetts, United States - Inc-BW-H-17-M | ecosystem: Environmental > Terrestrial > Soil >...
GAGATGGCCGGGGAGATCGGTGTGGATCTGAGCAAAAAGAGCTTCGCCTGGGTTAACTCCGGCGCGCGTGTCGCCTACACAGACGGGGGTGAGGAGCTGTCTTACGACGCGCTCTTGCTGGCGCTCGGAGCGCGCATCCACCCCCGCTACACGCACGCCTACACGATCGATGACAGCCAGCTCGACGACATCTTGCACGGTCTCCTGCAGGATGTCGAAGGTGGCTATGTGAAGCGTCTGGCATTCGTGATCCCGGTGAGGATGGCGTGGCAGCTGCCTGTTTACGAGCTTGCGCTGATGACCGCCGGGCGCGCATATGAGATGGATGTGAGGCTCTCGATCACGATTGTCACCCCCGAGGAGTCGCCGCTGGCGATCTTCGGCTCGGGTGCAAGCCAGGCGGTCTCAAAGCTCTTGGAGGACGCGGGGATCGAGGTGCTCGGCTCCGCATACGCAGAGGTCCCGCAGTGGGACACGGTCGTCGTGAACCCCGACGACCGGCGGCTGGAGTTCGACCGCGTGGTTGCGCTGCCCGAGCTGTACGGCCCGGGGGTGCGCGGGTTGCCCTCGGCAGAGCACGGCTTCATACCGTGTGATGTGCACGCTAAGGTGCGCGGGGTCGAGCGTGTGTACGCAGCCGGCGACGCCACCGACTTTGCGCTCAAGCATGGCGGGATCGCCTGCCAGCAGGCCGACGCGGCGGCCGAAGCCATCGCCGCCCTGGCGGGGGTGGAGATCGATCCCCAACCGTTTAACCCAACCGTGTACGGGATGCTGCTGACGGGCGGTGCGCCCCGCTACCTGCGCGCGCACATCACCGGCGGCCACGGCTTCAGCTCGGAGGTCTCCGAGCAGCCGCTGTGGACCCCGCCGCGCAAGATCGTGGCCAGGTATCTGGCGCCTTTCCTGGAGCGCTTCGAGGCGAAGTGCGCGTAGGCGTGTGCTTGCGGCCGCGGCGAGTAGTGGATGGCCGGTGCGGGTAGGGGTTCTCACCGGCGGCGGCGACTGTCCAGGATTGAACGCCGTCATCCGGGCGATCGTGCGCCGCGGCCTGAGCGACGGGGAGAGCAGTTTCGTGGGCTTTCGCTACGGGTGGGCGGGCGTGCTCGAGCACAACGCCGTCGAGCTGACGCGTAAGAGCACAGCTGGGATCCTGCCGCGCGGAGGAACGATCCTCGGGACCTCGCGCACGAATCCGCTGGACGGGCGGGTGGGGGGGATGGAAAGGATCAATGGCACGTTCGAGCGGGAGAAACTTGGCGCTCTGGTGGCCATCGGGGGCGAGGACACGCTGGGGGTGGCGCTGCGCCTTGCACGGGAAGGCCTGCCGATCGTCGGCGTGCCGAAGACGATCGACAACGACATCGGTGGAACCGACGTTACGTTCGGCTTTCATACCGCGGTACAGATCGCCACGGAGGCGATCGACCGCCTGCACACGACCGCCGAGTCGCACAACCGAGTGATGGTGGTCGAGGTGATGGGAAGGCACGCCGGCTGGATCGCCACATATGCGGGCATCGCCGGCGGCGCCGACGCGATCCTCGTGCCGGAGCGCCCGTTTGACAGCGAGGAGCTGTGCGAGCGCCTGCGCAGGCGCCACGCCGCCGGGATAACGTTCTCGATCGTGGTGGTCTCCGAGGGGGCAACGCCACGCGAGGGCGGCGCGATGACGCTCGCCGACGCGCATGTCACGGACGAGTTCGGTCACGTGCGCCTGGGGGGGATCGGCGTGGAGCTGGCCCACCGGCTGGAGGCGATTACCGGCTATGAGACGAGGGCGACGATTCTCGGGCACGTGCAGCGTGGGGGGACGCCGACCGCTTATGACCGCGTGCTGGCCACACGCTTCGGCGTGGCGGCAATGGACGCCGCCGCCGCGGGCCACTTCGGCCAGATGGTGGCGTTGCATGGCCCCGACATCGTTGAGGTGGACTTGGGGCAGGCGCTAGCCGAGCCAAAGCTGCTGGACCCGCGCCTGTTCGAGACTGCCGAAGTGTTTTTCGGCTAGGCGTCGGGTTATCGCGGATTGGCTGCGGAGCGCAGCTTGGACTCCGCCTCGGAGACGCGCTTGACCGGGAAACTGGCAGTGACCGTCGTCCCCACCCCGGGGGAGGAGTTGACTTCGAGCGTCCCCTCGAGCAGGTGCACGCGCTCGTTCATCCCCAGCAGACCGAAGCCGTCTGTGTGCTCGGAGGGGTCAAAGCCGCAGCCGTCGTCGCGCACGCTGACGCAGATGTCGGCCTCTTCCTCGTGGACCTCGACGACCGCTCGTTTGGCGCCCCCGTGCTTGGATGCGTTGGTGAGGGCCTCTTGCACAATCCTGTACATGGCGGTCTCGACCTCGGGGATGTGGCGCTTGCCCTTGCCTCGCTCGTAGGCCAGGTCGATGCTCACGTCGATGTCGATGCCCTGACGTTCGGCCCGTTCGCAGAGCGCCTGAATGGCCGCGGCGGCTCCCAGTTCGTCGAGCGAGGCGGGGCGTAGGTCGGTGATCAGCGCGCGCAGGTTGGTGATGCCTTCCTCGAGGTGGTCGATCGCGCTCGAGACGGCCCTCTCCAGCACCTCTGGCTTGCGCGAACGCTTAGCCGTGGAGAGTCCGACTCGCAGCGCGCTGAGGCTCTGCAGGGTGTCGTCGTGCAGCTCGCGCGCCCAGCGCTGGCGTTCGGCCTCGGCCGCGGCGAGGCGCTGGCGCTGGCGCTCGGAGGCGACCGACTGGGCCGTTGCCACCGCGGTGGCGGCGGAGGCTGCAAACGCCTCCAGGAGGCGCTCGTCGTCGCTTGTGAACTCGGGCCCGTCGTGGAGGCGGTCGATCGCCACGAGCACCCCGTAGGAGTGGTTTTGGAATACCAACGGAACGATCAGCCCGCCGCGTGCCTCCACCCCGAGCGTGCCCAGACCGTGCTCGTCGAAGCGCGCGCGCGTGAGCGGTTCCTGCAGGCGCTGGGCGTGGCGCGTGCGCAGGGCGGCGCTTGCGGCCGAGTCGCCGAGCGGCACCTGCTTGCCGAGCAGCGTGGGGGGCAGCTCGCCGGCTCCGGCGGACACGACCAGCCGCCCGCGCTGCACGAGCTCGATCACAAGCAGGCGAGCGTCCACGAGCGCACGACCACGCTTGGCGACGAGCCCGAGGATCACGTCGATGTCGGTCTCCGCTCCGACCGCGCGGGCGATCTGCGTGGTGGCGTTGAGTGCGGCCACGGTCCGCTGCAACTCGTCGCGATGCTCTCTCGCGCCGGTGTAGCGCCGGGCGTGGTCGATCGCGAAGCCGGCGAGCTCGGAGAGCATCATGACGGCCTCCTCGTCGGCGTCGCTGAACTGCTCGCCGCTGTCCTTCTCGGTCAGGTACAGGTTGCCGAAGGGGGTCCCATCGATCAGGATTGGCACCCCGAGGAAGCTCTGCATCGGCGGGTGGCCGTGCGGGAAGCCATACGAGCGCGGGTGTTCGCTGATGTCGGTGAGCCTCAGCGGTGTCGGATGCTGGATCAGCTCGCCCAGCACGCCGCGGCCGCGGGGGAGCGTGCCGATCGCCTCGCGTTCGGACTCGTCGATCCCCAGCGTGAGGAAGCGCTCGAGCTCGGTGCGCGAGCTACCCAGGACGCCGAGAGCCGCATAGCGCGCACCCGTCAGCTCGCGGGCGGACTCGAGCACGCGGTTGAGCACGACCTCGAGGTCGAGCTCGGCCAGCACGCTTCGGGCGATTTCGAGCACCCCTTGCGCCGCGCGGTCCATCAGAGCGCCTCGGCAAGGGCGGCGATAAGCCCCAGCTTGGCGGACGGCTGAGTGGGCTCCATCGGCGCACCCTGGTGAGGGGCACAGCTAGGGTGTTTCATTGCGGCCTGGATATTGGCGGTGCGCAATGCCCCATGGTCACTGCTCACATCCCTACGTATTTGTGCCCCTGAACCTCACTACCGGCCTCGTATCTTAGCGCACGATGCGAGAAAAAATCGTCAACTCATTTGTACGATTGACTCGAACAGTCAGTTTTTTTTGATGCATGGATAGCCTCCTGGGGCTCGCAGACGTTACCCCTTGAAGGTTGAGGCCCCGTGGTCGCCGAACGGCTCGTCGCGCTTGCGCACGGCCTCGCGGAAGCCGGCCTGCATGGCGCGCTGCTGGAAGGCATAGCCCTCTGCGGTGTGGCGCGCGACGCCGTCGAGCAGGGTGCCGAGCGCCTGTGTCGTGTGGAGCCCCTGCGCGTACAGGGACTGGTTGACAAGCAGCTTCATCATGCGCAGCTGGTTGACGGGGAGGCGTGCGATCCGCTCGACCAATATCTCAGTGCGCTCGTCGAGATTCTCGGCGGGGGGCGCCTCGATCGCAAGGCCCCACTCCAGGGCCTCGCTTCCGGAGAGAGAGTCGCCGGTGAACAGCAGGCGCTTGGCGCGCTGGGGACCGAGCCGGTGCATCCACATCGAGGTCGTCGGCGAGCCCCACACGCGCGCCGGCGGATAGCCGATCTTGGCGTTGGCGGCGATCACGAGCAAGTCCGAGCAGAGGGCCATGTCGGTGCCGCCGGCGACGCAGAAGCCGTGCACCTTGCACACGACCGGCTTGCCGCAATGAAACAGCGACATGAAGGCGCGTACGTTGCGGCTCATCATCGCGTAGTCAACCATCGCGTCCCACGTGCCCGACGGGTCGTGGTTGGAGGCCATCACAGCCGGGTCGAGCGGGGAGCCGGGTGGGGCGAGATCCTCCTCGCCAAGACGCCCCTGGCCCTTCCCACCAAAGCTCTCCCGGCCCTCCTCGCCAAGGTTCTCCTGGCCATCCTCGCCAAGGTTCTCCTGGCCATCCTCGCCAAGACGCCCCTGGCCCTCGGCGCTCTCGACCAGGTCATACCCGCCGCAGAAGCCCTTCCCGTTGCCGGAAAGCAGGATCGCGTGCACGGCCGGGTCAAGGTCGGCCTGCTCCACGCACTGCTCCAGCTCGGTCACGAGACGGCGAGTGATCCCGTTGCCGCGCTCGGGACGGTTGAGCGTTATGCGGGCAATGCGGTCGGCGACCTCGTAGGTGAGGGTGTGGGGTGGGGCCATCGGCGAAGTCTCCCACCCACAGCTGGTTCAAGGCAGCGTGAGTCGGGTGAGCTCGCGCTTTTCAGCGGCCGCGATGCTTCGAGCGGATCGGATAACGGGCTCTGTGGGCGAGATAGAACATCTGTCCAACCCATCTCTATACACGGCGGCCTTAGAGGATCATGACTTGACCATGTTCTCATCTTTCGAACTATCTTCGTCGCGTCGAGGCAGGTTGGCTCTACCTCACAGGAGACAGCCAGTTGAGAGAGTCGTGGGGGATGACGGGTCGGCGCCCACGCGCTTGCTGCGATATCTGCCGCTGGTCCTGTTCACAACCGCTTCGGTAGTTGTCGTGCCGGCGGTGCTGGTGGCGGCGTTCGTGCCCAGGGGCGGCTCGTTGCTGATGGTGGCCTCCACAGCTTCGGCCGTAGCCATCTCCGTCGCCATCGCTAGCGCCGAGGCCGCGTTGTGGACACGGCGGTCCGGATCGCGCGACATCGTCTTCGCCGACCTGATGCTGTGGGGATGGTTGCGCAGATGCTTTGCGGAGCGACGTCTAGCCCAAGCGCGAGCACTATACGACGCGGCCAGGAAGGTCGGTCTGACGGTGAGCATCGAGCTGCTGGAAGAACTGAGCAAGCGACTCGAGGCACGCGACGCGTACACCCATGGACACGATCAGCGGGTCGCACGCCACGCGGAGCGCATCGCCCGCGCAATGCACCTCTCTCCGACTCAGATCGTCAAGATCCGTACCGCGGCCACGGTTCATGACGTGGGCAAGATCTACACCCCGAGGGAGATTCTCAACAACCCCGGGCGGCTCACCGATCAGGAATACGCGGTCGTAAAGCTCCACGCCCGCGACGGCGCGGACATGCTGGCGGCCGTCGGGGATCCCGAGATCGCGGCCATGGTTCGCCATCACCACGAGAGCGTGGACGGCCACGGCTATCCCGATGGCCTGACAGGCTCGAGCATCCCCCTCGGCGCTCGAATCATCGCCGTCGCCGACACTTTCGATGCCATAACTTCCAACCGTCCCTACCGATCGGTGGGCACCCACAAGAGGGCGCTGGACGTCCTTTCCCAGCAGGCCGGCTCACAACTCGACGGCGCTGCGGTGGCAGCCTTCCTCAGCCGCTACTCCGCTCGCCGTTCCGTCGCGTGGTTCGCGTTCGCGACGGTGCTCCCCCAGCGCATGCTCGTAGCGCTACAGACGGCCTCGTCGAGCGTCGGCGTTGGCACGGGAGCGGTCACCTCGCTACTTCCAGCTCTTGGCACAGCGGGACTGCTCACCCTGTCGCCCGGCTTGCGCCATAGCGCGGCGATCGAACGGAGCACATACCGCCAAACCGACGGTCAAACCGCGGTTACGCAGCCCCACCGGCCTGCCATCTCGACGACTCCAATCACAAACAGGGCGCGACACGACACGAGGCATACAGCAAAAGCAAACATCCGACTGGCGCGACCCGAACATGGCCAAACCCACGGGATCGTGCGCATCCCGGTGCGCACCCATCTCGGCAAGCCGGTATCCAAAAATCCCAACGCGAGCACACCAAACGCCCCCACGGCCGGCACTACCAGCCCGCACGAACCTGTCACTGCCACGCCCACAAGACCGCCTCCCACGACGAGCTCGCCCACGCTCCCCGCGCCTGCGCCCACACTGCCCGTGCCCCCCGTTAAAGAAGCCCCCGCACTCCCCGAACCGAGCACCCCGACGGTGACGGTGACGGTTCCCGGCCTCCCACCGGTCTCTATCCCGAGCGTCTCGATCTCGACCGCCGAAGGGGCGCTCGGCATCAAAACGCACTGACTGGTGACCTTCATCGTCGATGCGGCACCGCTTGTGGCGCTGCCGTCACGCCACTTCAAGGCGGACCCTTCACGATCCTGCCCTACGACGCTTGACGACAAGCACCACGGGCTCTCTCGGGCGCGAGCTCATAGTCACCCATCTCACGGTACGGAGAGGGCGGCACGGAAGGGGGGGATTCGAACCCCCGAGACGGGGGTTGCCCGCCTGCCGGTTTTCAAGACCGGTGCATTCAACCGCTCTGCCACCCTTCCACGCGAAACACGAAGGCTAATCGATTCGACGCGGCGCCCAGTGCGTCGGCTATCCGCGCGGCGATGTACAGCGCGGGGCGGGCTCTGGCCTGATTCTCGCGCCTCGGGTCACGCCCGCGCCATTGTGTGACGAACCCTCGACTCTAAACGTAGTTAGGGTGATGAGCAGACCTGTGTCCTCGTCCGATGAGCATGCCCCGCCGGCTATTGCTCGTGCGTGGCCCGGCACCCTCGACGCGGAGGTCTTCGAGACGCTCTTCCGGGAGTGCGGGGCCGATGTGCACGCATATGCCATCTCGCTGCTCGGCGACCGCTCGGCGGCGGAGGATGTGACGGCTCTTGCGTTCGAGCGCCTCTACCGTTCGCGCGCGCGTCTTGACCATCGCCGGGGCACGCCTCGGGCGTGGCTGTTCGCGATCGCCCGTAACGCCGCACTGGATGAGCTGCGCCGGCGGCGACGCGAGCCCCGGTATGAGCTGGAGGACGAGCTCGCCGCCGATCGCGACTGCGCAGAGGCGCTCGAGCACGTCGAGCGTCGTGCGACCGTACGCGATGCGCTTGCGAGATTGCCGCTGCGTGAGCGCGAGGTCGTGCTGCTCAAGTTTCACGGTCAGCTCTCCAATGGTGAGCTTGCGCGGGCGCTTGGAATCAGCGAGTCAAACGCCGGCACCCGTCTGCATCGGGCGCTCATCCGGCTGCGCGAGCATTGCCTGCAGATCGACCGACAGGAGGTCGCATGAGGATCATCCCCTTCCCGGGCCGCGACGACGCGGGCCCCGACGTGGGTCTTGACGAGATCTGGCTGTCCGATCTCGAGGCCGCGCTGAACGGGAGCGGTGAGAGCCCGGATGCGGATTCCTGGCGTCAGCTACGCGATGATGTGCGGGCGCTTGCGCCGCCGATGGCACCCGAGCTCGAGCGCAAGCTCGGGGAGCGGATCGTCGAACGTGACGCGCGTTCTGCCTCCAAGCAGCCGCACCGCCGATCGGGTTGGTGGCGTTCACCTGGTCGCTTGCGCGCCGCAGCCGCCGTCGCGGCGATCGCCGCGGTCACCGGGGCCGTGGTCATCGCCGGCCCCTGGCGGGCCGGCACGAGACCGATCGAGGCACCGTCAAATCCGCCGGCCACGTCCTCTAGCGCGGGCAGGGCCGAATCCTCTGGCGTCAGCGCTCCGAGGGGTGCAACCCACGCAGCCAGAGGGGCTGCGGGGGAACCCAGCGCTTCGGCATCCGCCGGAGCGGCCTCGAACGCACCGGCTTTCAATGGGGTAGCCGCGCCGCCGGGACGCGTGCAGCAACTGGCGGCCTCGATCACCCTGGCCGCCACTCCCAACGACGTGCAGGAAACCGCCGACCGCGTGTCTCGCCTGGCGGTTAGCGATGGTGGCTTCGTGCAGAGCTCTCACGTACAGGTGCAGCAGAGAGGCACAAGCGAAGCCAACGTCGCTCTAAGCCTCCCGAGCGCGAAGCTCGGTGGCGCTCTCGCCTCCCTCGGACAGCTCGCCCCGGTGCGTGCCGAGAGCCAGTCGCTGCAGGACATCACCAACGCCTACGATGCAGCCCGTCAGCGACTGGCCGATGCGACCGCCGAACGACAGGCGCTGCTCCGCGCCCTCTCGAAGGCGACCACTGAAGGCCAGATCGGCGGCCTGCACGAACGAATCTCACAGAACCGCAATGCGATAGCCCAGGCACGCTCGTCGCTACAAGCAGTCTCACAACATGCGAGCACCGCCGAAGTCGAAGTGACCGTTCTCGGCGATGCGCACACAGCAAGCGAAGGGCTGACCCTCCACAGAGGACTGCACGACGCGGGAAGAGTGCTCGTTGTGACGCTCGTCGTCCTGCTAGTCGCCGCGGCGATACTCGTCCCGTTGGCGCTGCTAATCGTGGTGCTTGTCACCGCCCGACGAATGTGGCTCCGCTACCAGCGCGAGCACATACTCGACACACGCTGAGAAGAAGCCCGCTAAAGCTTACGTCCCTACTCCTCCTCTGTGCATGCCGTGCAGGATCAGGTCAAGGTGGCGTTGCCAGTCCCAGTCGGGCTTGTTCACGCCGATCGTCGCGCAGATGCCACACATGAGCATCGGGATGTCGCCGGCCTTGAAGTCATCGCGCAGCTCACCCGTGTCTTGAGCGCGCCCCACGAGCTCGTCGGCGATGAGCATGAACTCCTCGATCTCGACGGCGGCATGGGCAAAGACCCGCTCGCCGCCGCTCGTGAACGCAAAGCGTGTCGCGGCGTCCTCCGCGACGGACGCGACGTTTGCGCGCAGCGCTGTGGCGAGTGCCGCGAACGCGCTAGAGCGCTCGTCGGCCAGCGCGTGGCGCAGGTTCTCGTTGAACAGATCGAAGCGCTGGCGCACGAGCTCTCCCATCAGCGCCTCCTTGTCGGGGAAATGCCGGTAGACGGTGCCGACGCCGACACGAGCGTGACGAGCGATGTCGTCCATCTGGACGTCTGCCTGCTCGCCTGCGAACAGCTCGCGTGCCGCGTCGATGATGCGGGCGCGGTTGCGTCGCGCGTCGGCGCGCAGCGGGCGACTGGTCTCGATCGGCGTAGTGGTCACAGCGTTTTCACCCGACTCCCTTGACAAGCGGAATGATAGTTCACTATAGTCGCGGACGCAAACCGGAACCGGAGGTCAGCTTCCAATGAATTCGCTCGCCCAGCCCCACGCGCCATCGCTCGACACGCCCCGCGCGAAGAACCTCGCTCTGCTGCTGCTGGCGATGACGCAGTTCGTGATCGTGATCGACGCGTCGATCGTCAACGTCGCGCTCCCCTCGATCGGCGCCCACCTGCACTTCTCGCGCGATGACCTCTCGTGGGTCGTGAATGCCTACACGCTCACGTTCGGCGGCTTCCTCTTGCTCGGCGGCCGTCTCGCCGACCTGCTCGGTCGCAGGCGTATGTTCATGATCGGCTTGATCGTGTTCTCGCTCGCTTCTTTGGCCGGCGGCCTGGCCCAGTCGGAGGCGTGGCTGATCGTCGCGCGCGCGATCCAGGGACTCGGTGCGGCGATCGTCTCGCCGGCGGCGCTCTCGATCATCACGACCACGTTCGCCGAAGGCGCCGAGCGCAACCGCGCGCTCGGCATCTGGGGCGCCGTCGCGGGCGCAGGTGGAGCGGCCGGTGTGCTGCTCGGTGGGATCCTCACGAGCGGCCTGTCCTGGCGCTGGGTGCTGTTCGTCAACGTCCCTATCGGCCTGATCGCGGCGACGCTCGCCCCACGCGTGCTCCTGGAGAGCCGAGCCGAGGATGGGACCAAGGGCTTCGACGTGCCGGGTGCTGTGACCGTCACGGCCGGCCTCGCGCTGCTGGTCTACGCGGTTGTGGACGCGGTCAACATCGGCTGGGGAGCTACGGCCACCCTGCTTCGGCTCGCCGGCTCAGCCGCGCTGCTCGCCGCGTTCGTCGTGATCGAGCTGCGCCAGCGCCATCCGCTATTGCCGTTCTCGATCTTCCGCTTGCGTACGCTTCGCGGTGCGGACATCGTCGGCCTATTGATCGGCATGTCGCTGTTCTCGATGTTCTTCTTCATCTCGCTCTACCTCCAG
>Ga0210409_10008211_pt1 | contig 10659 bp, 10 predicted proteins | sample IncBWH17MmetaG_FD_161649 | JGI IMG/M metagenome (GOLD analysis project Ga0210409, IMG submission 161649) | Forest soil microbial communities from Barre Woods Harvard Forest LTER site, Petersham, Massachusetts, United States - Inc-BW-H-17-M | ecosystem: Environmental > Terrestrial > Soil >...
ACGGGTCCCTTGTCCGGGGTATGTGGGCCGCCGCCCGCTTGCGCAAAACGGGTTCGCAGCAAGGTGCCGAAGCGAGCGCGTTTCTGTCGCTTGGAGGCGGAGTCGGGGAACTCGTGACGACCCTGGTGGATAGGCTGCGGGAGGCGAACGTGAGCTTGCGGACGTCCGCACCGGCCTGTGGCCTCGACCGCCTCGAGCGGAACGGAGGCTGGACCGTGCACCTGGAGAGTGGCGATCCCATTGCTGCGGACGCCGTCCTGCTGGCCGTCCCGGCGCACGTCGCGGCAAGACTGGTCGGAACGCTGCACGAGGATCTTTCGCGTGCCCTGGCGTCCATCGCGCACGGTTCGACCGCGACGGTGTTTCTCGCCTATCGCAGAGACGACGTCGCCCACCCGCTCGACGGCGTGGGCTTTGTGGTACCGCCCGCCCTCGGGCGCGCCATCCTTGCGGGCACATGGGTGTCGAGCAAGTGGCCAGGCCGCGCGCCCGCGGGTCATGTGCTATTGCGCGCGTTCCTCGGGGGAGCGCGCCACGAAGAGGTCCTCAGGCTCGACGACGGCGCTCTCGCCTCACTGGCGCGTGACGAGCTGCGCGCGCTCATGGGACTCGCAGCCGAGCCGCTCTGGTCGCGAGTCTTCCGGTTCGAAGCAGCTCGGCCGCAAATGCGTGTGGGCCACCTAGCCACGATACGCGCCATACGCGTGCACCTCGCGACGGCGTTGACCGGCGTGTGGATCGCAGGCGATGGCTACGACGGGGCAGGCATCCCCGACTGCATACGGCAAGGACAAGAGGCAGGGGGGGCGATGGTGCGGCCGAGTTAGTTCTAATTTAGAACTCAGCCGGGTCCGAATAGGCGCCGAATACCTCGCGAAGCACATCGCAGATCTCTTGCTGCGTGCAATAGGCCCTTGCTGCTTCGATGATCGGAGGCATCAGGTTGGCCTGCCCAGGCTTGCTGCGCGCGGCTGTCCGGATGCCATCGAGAGCAGCCTGGACGCGTCGCGCGTCGCGATTCGCCTTGACGCGTCGCAAGTTTTCGATCTGTGTCCTTTGAACTTCCTCGTCGATGCGCAGGATCGGTATGGCCGCGCCGTCGCCCTCCGCGTACTTGTTGACGCCGACCATCACGCGCTCGCCTGCCTCGAGTTGCCGCTGGAATCGATAGGCGCTGGCTGCGATCTCCCGCTGGGGATAACCCTTCTCGATTGCGTCGATGATCCCGCCCATCTCGTCGATACGACGGATGTAGTCCGCCGCCGCACTTTCCAGGCGATTCGTGAGATCCTCCACGTACCAGGCGCCACCGAGGGGGTCGATTGTGTTGGCGACCCCGCTCTCCTCCGCGAGAATCTGCTGCGTGCGAAGCGCCACCGTCGCAGACTCCTGGGTCGGGAGTGCATACGTCTCATCGAGCGAGTTCGTGTGCAATGACTGTGTGCCGCCCAGCACGGCGGCGAGCGCCTGAATCGCGACACGGACCACGTTGTTGTGCGGCTGCTGGGCGGTGAGCGAGACGCCGGCGGTCTGCGCGTGCGTGCGGAGTTTCATGCTTTCCGCGCGTTTCGCGCCGAAGCGCTCCCGCATGATGCGCGCCCACATCCGTCGGGCAGCCCGCAGCTTTGCGATCTCCTCGAAAAAATCGTTGTGCACATCGAAGAAGAACGACAGGCGCGGCGCGAAGGTATCGGGGTCCATCCCTCGATCGATGCACGCTTGCACGTACCCGATGCCGTCCGCGAGAGTGAACGCGAGCTCCTGTGCGGCGGTCGCCCCGGCCTCGCGAATGTGGTAGCCGCTGATGCTCACGGTGTTCCAGCGGGGCACCTCGCGCGAACAGAACTCGATCATATCGGTGACGATGCGCATCGCGGGTCGGGGAGGGACCAACCAAGCGTGCTGGGCAACGAACTCCTTGAGACAGTCGTTCTGCACTGTGCCGCCGATAGCGCTGCGTGGGATGCCGCGCTCGTCGGCCAGTGCGATGTAGAAGGCGAGCAGCACGATGGCGGGACCGTTGATGGTCATCGACGTCGTGACCTTCTCCAGCGGGATGTCCGCGAAGAGGACCTCCATGTCGCGCAGCGTGTCGACCGCGACGCCGCACACGCCGACCTCCCCGAGCGCGCGCGGACTGTCGGAGTCGTATCCCATCAAGGTCGGAAAATCGAAGGCCGTCGAGAGCCCCGTCTGTCCCTGCGCCAGCAAATATTTGAAGCGCGCATTCGTGTGCTCGGGGGTGCCGAACCCCGCGAACATCCGCATCGTCCACAGCTTGCCGCGGTACATCGTCGACTGGACGCCGCGCGTGAACGGGTACTCGCCCGGCAAGCCCAGGTCGCGCAGGTAGTGGGCCGGCGCTTCGGCCGGAGTAAGCACGTCCGGTACGTCGAGATCGCTCCAGGTCGAAAAACGGCCCTTCCGCGGACGAAGTTGGGCCTGCGCCCCGGCGACCATCCTCGCACGCCACTCGGCCGTGGCCTTCCGGATGGCCTCGAGGTCGCCGGGCGATTCGCCTTCGGCTGCGTACTCACGCTCTGGAGCGCGGCCGACGGCCGGGGCACGCTGGGCCATGCCTTGACTGTAACCTCAGTCGGCCTTGGCCGCCGCTCCCTCCGCCTGCAATTCCCGGTAAACCTTGAAGCGGGACCACACGAAGTACGCGCCTCCCAGGACGATGGCGGCACCGATGATGGCGTCGAACCGGTGCATGAAGTGCTTGAGGGGCGAGTGCTCGTCGAGCAAACGGATACCCAGGTATTGCCCCACATAGGCCAATGCGAGACACCACGGGAGCGAACCAGCGAAGGTGAAGATGTGGAATTTCGTTCGGTTCATCCGGGCAACGCCTGCCGGGAAGGCGATGAAGGTGCGGATCACCGGGAGGAGGCGCGCGACAAAGACGATCCACTGTCCTCCCCGCTCGAACAGTCGGTCTGCCAGCTCGATCTCTCGCTTCGAGATGAGCAAGATTCGGCCGTACTTCTCAATCGCAGGGCGACCACCCTTGGCGCCCACCCAGTAGGCGGCCTCCGATCCGAGGTTGCAGCCCAGCGCGCCTGCAACGCCCGCCAGGATGAGATTGAAGACCGGCAGCGTGACTCCATACTGCGCGCTCAGCGCCGCGACGACGCGCGGGTCGGTCACCGCGCCCGCGTAGGGCATAATCAGCTCGCTCGGGAGCGGAATGCATGCGCTTTCGATGCCCATCAGCAGGGCAATCCCTGCGTAAGAGAGCGCCCACATCACGTACACGCACAGCGCTCCGGCAAGGGTGAAGATGAATTTGACCATCGAGGGGCGCGAATTACCTGGTCAGGGCGGCGTCGGTCAAGCTGCCCTGAGCGCTACGTGCCGACCTTGATGCCGTTCACCGTGCTGCGACCGGCGGCTTCGTTCGCGCCCGGGCTTCGCTCGCTCTCGGTCGCAACCGAGCGATCTTCGGTCTCTTCGATCCGGACGAGCACAGCGGTGATGTTGTCTTCGCCACCCCTCTCGTTGGCGCTTTGGATAAGCTGGCGGCACGCTTCGCGAATCTCGCCGTTGTCGGTGACGATTTGTTTGATATCTTCGTCCGTTACCATCCCGGACAGCCCGTCGGAGCAGAGCACGTAAATGTCCCCCTGCTGGGGTTCGTCATGCTGCAAATCGACGACCACATGGTCCTGCATCCCGAGCGCGCGCGTGATGACGTTTTTGGGAAGCTCGCTCTTCTGCTCGTCGGTCAAGTCGGGCATCGCGAGCAGGTAGTCGTTGATGAGCGAGTGATCGCGCGTCAAAAGTTGAATCTCGCCGCCGCGCACGCGGTAGCACCGAGAATCGCCCACGTGCCCGATGTACATGCGCTGTTTCTTCGAGCTGAACATTGCGCCGACAACGGTTGTGCCCATACCGTGGCATTCGCGTGAGCGCGTCGAACGCTCGAAGATTTGCCGGTTCGCGACTCGAATGCCCGTAAGGAGGCGGTTTTCCTCCTCGCTGAGGTTCGAGTCGAAGTGAAACGGCCACGTGACGTCGTCATTTGCAGTCGTACGGAAGAACTCGGAAATCGTTTCGGTCGCGATTCGCGATGCGACGTCGCCCGCACGATGCCCCCCCATCCCATCCGCGACCACGAACAGATCGTATTCGTTGAGCACGATAAACGAGTCCTCGTTGTGCTCACGCTGGAGCCCTACGTCGCTCAGCCCGGCCGCGACCGCCCGCATCACAGCGCCGAATCCTCCAACCAGAAAAGCCTTTCACCCACATGAGAGCGTGTCAAGCGAGGGTGCTAGACGTGGGAGGCTATCCGCCCGCCGCCTTCAAGGCGCCACGCCCCACCCACCGAGGGTCATACCTCGAGAATGTCCTTCTCTTTGTGCGCGATAGTCGCGTCGACTTGCTTGACGGCTTCCTGGACCGTCTCCTCGACCTTCTTTTTTGCCCGCTCGACTTCGTCCGCGCTCGCCTCGCCCTCCGCCTCGAGCTGGCTCAGCATGTCGAGGGTGTCGTGGCGCGCTTTACGGATGGCGACCTTGCAGTCCTCCCCATTTTTGCGTGCAATCTTCACAAATTCCTTGCGGCGTTCCTCTGTGAGCGGAGGGAGAGGGATACGGACGAGATCGCCGTCGACCTGCGGATTGAGCCCGAGGTCGCTTTCCCTCAGCGCCTTGTCGACCGCCTTGACTTGCGTCTTGTCCCAAGGCCTGACCGTTATGAGGCGGGGTTCAGGCACGTTGACATGCGCCATTTGCGACAGTGGTGTCGGCGTCCCGTAGTAATCGGCCTTGATGCCGTCGAGAAGGCTGGCATTGGCTCGACCTGCGCGAAGCCTGGTAAGGTCACGCTTGAGAGCCTCCTGAGACTTCGCAATGGCGCTCGACAGCTCTTTTTGGAACTCGTTGATCATGGCTCGCCGCAAACTTAGCGCCGACGCCGCCTTTGTTCGAGGGACATTGCTCGTGGCGCGATTAACAACGGAGCCTGAAGCGCATAGTATTGCGAAGTGCAGCGGGCTGGTAGGGCAAGAGCGTTCGGCGTGCTCGGGTGGGCCTTGGCGGCCCTGCTCATCGCGGGGCGCACTCAACCGGCGGAGGCCGGGTCGAATGCCGATGCCAACACGATCGCGCCATTCGTGGCCGCGGCGCGCCGTGGCGTCGTCGCCGTGCCGGCTCTAGGCGAGATCGAGCACATGTGTGCGCTCCTGACCTCGTGCGACCGCTTGCCCATCCCCTCGGCTTTGTTTCCTTCCGACTTCCAGGCCTGCGTCGCAAAAATGACCGAGGAAATGGCCTCACCCGCTGCCGTCGTCTTCTCGCTGACCATGCGAGAGTGCGCACTCCAAGCCGACGGCTGCGCAAGCCTTCGCTCGTGCGCTCTGCACGGCGCGAGCGCCGAGGCCTGCAAGGGTCGTGGGCGCCAAGGCGTGGTCGGCTTCTGCGATGTCGACGGGCGAGCCGTGAGTTGCTGGCACGACGAAGTCTTCGCCGTTCGGGACTGCACGCGCGGCGGTGAACAGTGCGTTGTCTTGGACGGTGAGGCTTCGTGCACACTCGGTCTATGCCCGGCGAACGCCACGGAAGGCGAGCGGTCCCGCTGCAGCGCATCCGGAACGCATGTTGTGCGTTGTGAGAAGGGGAAGGTGATGAGCCTCGACTGTACTCCCTTCGGACTGAAGTGCTCGACGACGGATGGCTCCGCCGGGTGCTCGACGAGCGGCCCTTCTTGCGACGGCGTTGCAAAGCGCTGCGACGGCAACGTCGCGGTCGGTTGTCTCAATGGCCATGAGGTGCGCGTCGATTGCGGAGCAGCAGGTCTCCAGTGCGGTTCCATGCCGGGTGCGATTGCAGTCGGCTCTTGCATTTCCCCCAAGACGGGGAGTAGCGATTGCAATCTTATGGACAAGCCGAAGTGCGACGGTAGCGACATCGACTACTGCTACGCAGGAAGAGCGCGCTCCTATTCGTGCAAGTCGCTCGGCTTTGGCAAGTGCGATGCAGGAAAGAAAGGTGTTCGCTGCTCGTGAGCGATGACGTCGTCCTGCTCACGGGCTTTCCATCGCTCCTCGCGCGCGCCGTGGGCACAGAGATTCTTCGCTCGGACGGGCGGGCCAATCTGCTGATGGTGGTTCGTTCCAAGGCCGTCGACGAGGCGCGCGCCCAAATCGACGAACTTTCGGCCGAGCAGCGCCAACGCGTGCGTCTTTTCGAGGGCGATTCAGCCGCCATCGATTTGGGCCTTTCGGGGGCAGAGTTCAAATCGCTCACTCGAGAGGTGACGCGCATCCATCATTGCGCTCAGGTGACCTATCTCGGCGCGGATCGCAAAACGGCGGAACACGTCAACGTGGGCGGTTTCCACGAGGTTCTCGAGTTCGCCGATGGCTGTGAGCAGCTCGACTGCCTGGTCCTGCACTCGACAGCGCACGTTGCCGGCGATCGACGCGGCGTCGTGCTCGAAGAGGACCTCAAGGTAGGGCAGTCGTTTCGCAGCGTGGTCGAGGAGACCAAGGCCCGTGCGGAGAAGCTCGCGCGAGGCGCCATGGATCGCTTGCCCATAGCCGTTGTGCGGCCGTCGACCATCGTCGGTAACTCGCTCACGGGGGAGGTGGATCGATTCGACGGCCCCTATCTACTGTTCCTGCTCGTCGTCACGTCGCCGCCCGAGCTTGCCTTGCCGCTGCCTGGGCGGGGGGATGAGCCGCTGAACCTCGTGCCGATCGACTGGGTTGCACGTGCCGCGGTGGCCATTGGCCGGGACTCGCGAGCGCGCGGCCGGACGTTCCACTTGGTCGATCCGAATCCACTCCCGGTGCGAAGAGTTTTCGAACTCGCTGCGCAGGCGGGCGGCCGCCGTGGGCCGCGCGGCTCGATTCCGGCGAACATCGCGAAGGCGTTGCTCCGCGTTCCCGGGCTGGACCGCTTTGCCAAGAGTCCACGCGCATTCGTCGAAACGCTGACGACACCGGTCACCTACGACTCCGCCAACGCGGACGAGCTGCTCGCGGCGTTGGGTGTCGAGCCTTGCCCGCCGCTCGAAGCGTACGTCGACAAGCTCGTCGAGTACGTACAGGAGCGCATCCGTCAAAGGCGGGCGACAAAAGAACCGACATCAGAAGTGGAGGACCCGCTTGGGTGATTCCTTATGGCGCGCAAACCGGTAGCAGCGTGCATTGGCGACGGCATGGTCGTGCGCCGCGTCCTGATGCGGGCGCGAGATGTGGTTTTCTTCAAGGGCATTGTCGAGGCTAGCGAGGGGTTGGCGTCGGTCTTTGGCGAACACGGTGGAGACCTCATCGTCGCTGCGCCCGACGGGAGAGCGCCCGAGCTCGACGCGCTGCTCGAGGATCTAGCCGAGGAGCTGCGCCAATCCCTCCCATCGGTGAAAGGGGGTCCGGGTCCCCTCGGTCTAGCGCGGGCGTGAGCGCGGGCGTGAGCGAGGGCGTGGGCGAGGGCGTGGGCGTGGGCGTGAGCGCGGGCGTGAGCGCGGGCGAGGGCGCATGCGCGGGCGTCACTGAGTGCACGCGCCGTCGCTGTAGGGACGCCGTCGCTGGTCGCCGCTCCGGACGCCGCCCCGGACGCCGACGCGGACGCCGGCGCGGTCGCCGGCGCCGGCGCCCGCGCACTCGCTGGCGCCCGCTCCCCCCGCTCCCGCTCTCGCTCTCGCACGCCCCCGCGCGCCTCGCCTAGCAGTCGCGCTAGAATGGGAGCCGTGCGGCAAAATAGGTCGCCCACAGATGAGGCCCCGAGAGCATCTGAGGCTCGTGCTGCTCGCGATAGAGAATCGTGTAATCCGCCTCGACGCCGAGCGCGGCGCCCCGGCCCATGTGAAAGTCGACGCCCCCGCCGAACTGACCTGCAAGCTCGACGTCGCTTGGCATGACCGGCATCAGCTCCGTGTCGACGCGCCATTGCCCGACGCCGGCTTGGGCAAATGGGGCGAGGGTGCCGTCGGTAATGCGCAAACGACTGATAACCATTCGACTCGAACGGCTGAGCCGTAGCTGGTCCGTTAGCGCCAGACGTCCGAACAAAGACTGCGCTCCGCCCCAGTCGCGCGCGACGAGCGATAGTTGCGGCGCCATGCGCGAACCACCTGACCTGTCCGCGAGTATGAGTCGCGTCCTTTCCCCAGCGGCCGGGAGCCACGCCTCCCTGGACAATAGCGGTCCACCCTCCCGCAACGCCTCGGCAAGCTTCTCCCAGCGAATCGAGACTCTCAGCCCACCATCAGCGCTGGCGTGTCCGGCGAGAAGCGACGCTGCGAATGTCAGAGCGCTGGCGATTGGTGGTACGCGTCGAGCTCGCATAGATGTGCCCCCACTCCAACCTAAACAATAGATGACGGGCTCCCCGTCGGCGAGCGGGGCGACCTGTAGGTTCGACGCTTTCAATGTGGAAACGCTCGCGAGACGCTCACCATCCGCCTCACCACCCGCCCACCAAAGGCGTGTGCGAGCCGCCTCTGCGCGAAACTTACCGCCAATCGCAGCGTAGTACCGCCGATGCTCGGAGCGCCTGAAGTTCTACGCGTATGGGCGCACGATGAATGCGGATCGCCTCAGCATTTCCTCGCCCCTTCGCCGGGTTCGGTGGTCGTGCATGTTAGAAAGAGGGCAATGACGCCGCGCACAACGGCCGACATCGCGATGGAGCGTTATGCCGCAGGCGACGACGCCGCGTTCGGTCTCGTTTATGACGCGCTGGCTCCGCGCCTCTATGGCTACTTGCTTCGTCAAACACGCGATCGGACGCGAGCCGAGGACCTGCTCCAGCAAACGCTGCTTCACATTCATCGCGGGCGCGACCGGTTCATCCAGGGAGCCGAAGTAACGCCGTGGGCCTTTGCGATTGCCCGTCGCCTCTTGGTCGACTCCCTTCGGCGCATGGGCCGGGAAGTTCTGACGGCCACAGGTGAGACGGACGGGCCCTCTGAATTGCCCGCAGCAGATGATTTGGTGCACGCTCGCGAGCTGGCGGCGCGCGTCGAGCTGGTGCTCGCCCGTCTTCCGCATTCCCAGCGTGTGGCCTTCGAGCTCATCAAGCACGAAGGCCTGAGTGTCGCCGAAGCGGCTGCGGTGCTCGGCACGACCGTCGCGGCCGTCAAGTTGCGCGCGCACCGGGCGTACGAGGCGTTGCGCGGTGCGCTCGGAGATGTCACCGGACTCGAAGGAGGCAAGCCATGAATCACCCCGTGTCGCATGCCTCCAACGGGCCTCCGAACGGCGATCTGCGTGCGCGCGTCATAGCGGCCGTGCGCGCCGAGCCGGTCTCACCTCGTCTGATAGGGCTGCGCCGGCGCGTCCTGTGGGGTGTTCTGGCATCGGGGTTCTGGGCCGTGGTGTCGGTAGCTATCGGGCTGCCCGGCCTTCGTGGGAGACCGTTGGCGTACGTGGTTTCCCTCGGCGTGGCATGGCTGTTGGTTGGGGCGGCGGCGACGTGGGCCGGCGTGGCGCGTGGCGGCTCGATGCTCGGGCGCGCAGCGGTTTGGCGGATCACGACAGCGGCACTGACGCCGCTTGCGCTGTTGTGCACGTCGCTCCTGCTGGGCGCCGCGTGGCCGGAAACCCTCACCGACAACGCAGCGATTGGCCGACACGTTCTATGCGTCGTCGGGACCGTGGGCTTTGCGTTGGGACCACTGGGCGTATTCGTTGCGATGTGGCGTGGGAGCGACCCCTTGGCTCCTCGTCTGACTGGGGCTGCCATCGCCGCTGCTGCAGGCGCGTGGGGGGCGCTCGCGATTGAACTTCACTGTCAATTCACGTCGCCATTTCACGTCGTGGTCGGGCATGTCTTGCCGGTCTCGCTCTTGGCCCTCGCCGGCATGTATATCGGTCGTCGGTTTCTAGCGATCCGCTCCTAAGGCACTCCCGCCCACTCCAAAGAGCACTACGGCGAGAGCCGATTGAGCATCCGCGGGAACGGGATTGTCTCCCGCACGTGGGGCAGGCCGCATACCCAGGCGACCGTGCGCTCGACCCCGAGGCCAAACCCGGCATGGGGAAAAGTCCCGTACCGACGCAGGTCGAGATACCAGTCAAATGCCTCGCGAGGGAGCCTGTGCTGCTCCAGCGACGCCTCGAGCTTGGCAAGGTCGTCCTCCCTCTGACCCCCGCCGATGATTTCGCCGTACCCCTCGGGTGCGAGCACGTCCATGTTGAGTGCGAGGCTTTCATCGGCCGGGTCCCGCTTGAAGTAGAACGCCTTGAGCGAGGCGGGATAACGATGAACGATGACGGGGCGGTCGAAGCGTGCGGCAATGACTGTCTCCTCGTCCGCGCCGAAGTCATCGCCCACCTTTGCTTCTGGGTGTCCGCCTGCGCGAAGGATCTCGATCGCCTGCGCGTACGCGATCCTCGGAAACGGCCCGATGACCTTCTCGAGCATTGCGGTGTCGCGCTCAAGGACACTCAATTCTTCCCGACGTTGCTCGAGCGCCCGTCCGACCACATAAGACACGAGCTGCTCCGCGAGGCGCATGTCCCCATCGAGATCCATGAAACTAACCTCGGGCTCGACCATCCAGAACTCGGCCAGGTGGCGGCGCGTCTTGCTCTTCTCGGCGCGAAACGTCGGTCCAAAGCAGTAGACCCTCCCGAAGGCCGCGGCGGCCGCCTCCATGTAGAGTTGCCCCGACTGCGTCAGGTACGCCTTGTCGCCGTGGTAATCGGTT